>VFQO010000048.1_pt1 | contig 157504 bp, 144 predicted proteins | sample 3512331 | NCBI WGS metagenome assembly VFQO01 (sample SAMN10412371, study PRJNA504923) | tailings metagenome | isolation source: Replicate 3 from Balatoc abandoned mine | place: Philippines: Itogon, Benguet | collected 2017-08-28 | reverse complement strand
CATCCAATAACCTAAAACAAAAAAAACCGCCTCATCTTATTAATGAGACGGCCCCGTTTTTAATTGGGAAGATTGCCCGACAGACGAAGTAATTCCAGCTCCGACACTTTTACGTTGAAGCGGGCATTTACCAACCGGTTGACCGACGTATCAAAGCGACGCTGCGCTTCATTGATTTCTAGGATGGTTGAACTACCCAAACGGTATTTTTCTAATGAAATAGTTAGGTTTTCCTCTGCTAAAGATTTATTCTCCTCCTCAATTTCCAACAACTGCTGATCAGCCTTAAATTGATTGTAAGCCGCATGCAAATCTCCTACAATCTGATTGAGAAGATTATTCCGTTCCTCTTTGGCCACTTCGGTGCGCAAACGAGCTGTCTCCACGTTCCGTCGTATCCGTTGACCATCAAACAAGGTCCAACTCAATCCGATTCCCGTGTTGATCCCATAGTTTTGGTTTAAAACGATCAAACCCGCGTTGTTACTTGAAGACGCGTAGTTTAAAGAAGAGGTAAGATTGACACGAGGAAGTTTGAAGGAATTGGATTGTTTTTCACCGATCAACTGCAATTCAATCATTTTTTGCATGAGTGCCAATTGGGGATTACTGGATTTCGCGTCTTGCACTAATTGTTTTAGATCATAATCATTTTTAAAATTCGGGATTTCCGGAATTTCAAAAGTAGTCAACGGATCGCGGTTCATTAGGGTGTTCAACCGTACCTTGGCATTGGCTAGGTTGTTTCGGGCATTGGTCAATTCCGTTAATTGTGCCGTCAGGTCGGTTCTTGATTGCAAATAATCCAATTTGGAGGCTCGACCAATCTGCCAACGCTGTTCAGTGATTTGAAGACGCTCTTCGTAGTATTTGACAATTTGCTCTAAAAATCCAACCGATTGTTTTTGTCGCATGATGTCAAAATACAAGGTCATGAGTTGAGCCATGGTATTTTGAATGACCACCTGTTTTTGTAAGCCAGCCTGTTGCTCTTGGCCACGTAATTGGTCGAGTACATACTTTCTCAACTGGCCGTCGTAAACCGTCCACAAGAGTGCTACATTGGTCCCTGGGTTTACTTGTCGGCCGAAACGATTAATTGAGCGACCATCAAAAAAGGATTGATCGACATAATTAAATACCGTACCAAAATTGGCATTGTAGGTTATGGTAGGGCTGTAGCCCGCATTTCCTTTATAGACTTGGTAGGCCGCAATCTCATTATTTTGTTGGGCGATTTTTATTCCATAGTTTTCTTTCAACGCTATTTCAATAGCTTCCTCTAACGTCAGAACAGGCAATGATTGCGTATGTCCTAAAAAGGGGAGGAGCACTAGGAAACCTCCCCAAAAAATCCAATTCAATTTTTTCATTTTCGTATTTTTAAACACCCTCCGCCGCAATGGCCTCAATGTTCTTCATTCGTTCAAAATTTTTCTCTTTGCTCAAATAAATGTACAAACTTGGGATCACGTACAGTGTCAGAATTAAAGAGAATACCAATCCTCCGATGACGACAATTCCCATCGATTGACGACTTTCCCCAGCTGCACCAAAGGCAGTAGCAATTGGTAGTGCTCCCAAGGCTGTAGCCAATGTAGTCATTAGAATGGGGCGCAATCGCAACGAGGCTGCTTCCAAAGCAGAATCTGCAATGCTCATGCCTTTTTCACGTAACTGATTGGCAAACTCAACGATTAATATGCCATTTTTAGTTACCAAACCGATCAACATGATGATTCCAATTTGACTGAAGATGTTCAACGTTTGGTCGAAATACCAAAGTGAAAAAACCGCACCCGCTAGAGCTAACGGAACCGTAAACATGATGATTAACGGGTCGATGAAACTTTCAAATTGGGCAGCTAGGATCAAATACACCAATAACAAAGCCAATAAGAATGAAAACAAGGTATTGGAGGAACTCTCTGCGAAGTCTCGTGAAGAACCCGTTAAGGTGGTTTTTATGGCTGGATCATTCAATTTCTTCGAAATTTCTTCCATCGCCTCAATTCCATCAGCAATGGTCTTACCCGGAGCCAAACCCGCCGAGACAGTGGCACTCATGTATCGATCGTAATGATACAACTGAGGAGGACTACTTTGCTCATCAGCCTTCACAATGTTGTCGAGCTGGATCAATTGACCGATGTTGTTTTTCACATAAGTCGACTTCAAGTCCAAAGGCTCATTTCGATTTCCTCGATCAAACTGCCCAATAACTTGATATTGACGCCCATTCATGTTAAAATAACTGAATCGCTGGCCAGCAAAGGCTAATTGCATGGTTTGAGCTACATCAGCCACGGAAACACCCATCGATTTTGCTTTTTCCCGATCGATGGAAATATTCAGCTCCGGCTTCGAAAATTTCAGGTTTACATCTACGATCGAAAAGGCCGGATGATCTTGCGCCAGGTCCATAAACTTGGGTAAATACTCCCGAAGTTTGGCAAAATTGGGAGCTTGTAATACGTATTGAACGGGTAACCCCCCACGCTTATTCACTGAAATCGTTTGTTGTTCGTTGACAAACGCCCGTGCATCCGGGATTTTCTTGGTGATGTTAGTTATATAAGCTGCTATTTCACTCTGAGAACGTGTCCGCTCTGCCTTATCGACGAGCCCAATACGTCCAAATCCTGTGTTGGCACCCCCTGATCCTGCAAAACCTGGTGCCGAGACGGTTAATACACCTTTAGCCTCTGGTACGGAGTCTCCAATCATAACGGCGATTTTTCGAATGTAATCGTCCATATACTCGTAAGATGACCCCTCGGGTCCTGTCATTTGAATTTGTAGGTTACCCCGGTCATCCAACGGAGCAAGCTCAGACTTCAGGTTGGATCCAAAGTAATAAATCATTCCCCCCGTAACCAACAGGATCGGAAAAACCATCCAACGTTTGGCTAAGAAATTATCCAAAGAGTTCTTGTAAGACGATTCAAATCTTTCAAAGTAAGGTTCAGTGGCAATATAAAATTTGCTTTTTGAATTACCCTTACGAGTCAGATAAGCATTTAACATGGGGGTTAGGGTCAACGAAACAAAAGCAGAAATCAAAACCGCCGAGGCTAAAACAATTCCAAATTCCCGGAAGAGTTTTCCGACGAATCCTTCCATGAAAATAACCGGCAAAAATACCGCCGCTAACGTGATGGAGGTGGAAAGGACAGCAAAGATAATCTCGTTGGAACCTTTGATCGCTGCCTCAATGGGATTCATACCCTCCTCGATCTTTTTGTAAATGTTTTCAGTAACTACAATCCCGTCATCCACGACAAGCCCAGTTGCCAGAACAATGGCCAGAAGTGTAAGGACATTGACTGAAAACCCGAGGATGTACATGATAAAGAAGGTACCAATCAACGAAACAGGAATGTCGATCAGCGGGCGTACTGCCACCACCCAGTCGCGGAAAAATAAAAAGATGATGATGACTACGAGCACGATGGCAATCAACAAGGTCTCGACTACCTCGGTAACAGATTGTTTAATAAAAATGGTGTAGTCTAAAACCGTTTCCATTTTAAAGTCCTTGGGTAATGACTTTTTAACTTCTTCGGTTCGCTTATACACCTCTTGGGCAATGTCCAAGTAGTTGGCGCCGGGTTGGGGTGAAATGGCAATTCCGACCATAGGTTCGTTATTCCATCGCAAAATGGTTTCCTCGTTTTCGGCACCCAGGACAGCATAGCCGATATCTTTGAATCGAACGACCCGTTCTCCTTCGTTCCGAATGATCATATTATTGAAATCCTCCTCGGTACTAAAGCGTCCAACGGTTTTTACGGTGAGCTCGGTGGTATTACCTTGTAATTTACCACTAGGTAGTTCGACATTTTCCCGATCTAGGGCCGATTTAACGTCTTGCGTAGTAATTTTCAAAGCCGACATTTTGGAGGGATCCATCCATAAACGCATGGAAAAACGCTTGAAACCCCAAATTCGAACTCCTGACACCCCCTCAATCGTTTCAAAGCGCGGAGAAACAGCATTTTCAGCAAAATCTGAAATTTCAAGGATGTTTCGACTACTACTTTGGAGCGTCATGGAAATGATAAAGTCGGCACTAGCATCCGATTTTTGAACCACCGGTAAACCATCGATGTCGCGAGGTAACTGAGAAACGGCAGCCGATACTTTGTCTCGTACATCATTGGTGGCGCGTTCCATATCCACCTCTAAATTAAACTCAATGGTAATGACGCTGGACCCTTGGTTGCTGGCTGAGTTGACCGAACGAATTCCCTCCACACTGTTGAGTGCTTTTTCCAGCGGTTCTGTAATTTGGGATTCGATTATATCCGCATTTGCCCCTGGATAATTGGTGCGAACTGTCACAACGGGAGGGTCGATGGAGGGAAATTCCCGAACCCCTAAAAATTGGTACCCAATTAGCCCGAAAAGGATAATCATCAAATTCATGACGATGGCCAAGACCGGGCGCTTGATGGAAGTGGTTGATAATGACATAGGAATTTACTTAACCTTTTTTACTTTAACGGCCATTTCGGGTTTCAGAGACATAATGGCAGAGGTGATTAAGGAATCACCCACTTGCAAGCCTGAGATAACTTCAACCAATTGTTGGGTCCGAACCCCCGTGGTAATTGGTCGAGGCATGGCTTTTCCTCCTTGCATCACATAGACCTGCTTGCCGTCCAAAACCGGTACAACGGCATCTGTAGGAATCATAATGGATTGATTGGATTTGACTGCCAATTGGATCCGGACAAACATCCCCGGGAGGAGTGAATTGTTAGGATTCGCACAAATGGCGCGAACACGAAGTGTGCGGAGTGATTCATCCACTTTAGGGTCGATGGCAATCACACGAGCCACATATACTTGTGTGCTTCCATCTACATTAAATTGAAGGTTTTGTCCAATTTTTATCGAACTCAAATATTTCTCTGGAATGGAGAAATCAATTTTTAAAGGATTTATCTGTACCAACGTGGCCACACTCGTGGCAGGGGTTATATAAGCTCCCTCTGAAATGCTTTTCAGACCAATTTTTCCTGAAAAGGGTGCTCTCAATTCGGTTCGTCCTAATTGAACGGCCAAAAGCTCTTCATCTGCATTCAAGGTATTAACCCGATTGGCAGCTAAATCGTATTCTTCCCGGCTAATGGCATTGATATCCAAAAGTTTTTTCTGTCTAGCCTCAATTTGTTTAGCCAATTCCTCTTCTATTCGTACTTTCTTAATTTGAGCCAATATATCATCATCTTTAATCTTAGCTATCAATTGGCCTTTTTGCACAAAACTTCCTTCGGCGATAGTCAATTTGATGATTCTACCCGATAATTCCGGTTTTATTTCTACTTCCTCATTCGGCATAAAGGTACCTGAGGCGTAGACTAATTGATCGGCGGTATTGTTGGACGTGACCAAAACATCTACGGGTAAGGCACCTCCCGGACCTTTCCCCGGACCTCCCGGACCAGGCATTGCCCCATCCTTTGATTCTGAAAAAAACATCTTTCCGAGGAATAACAGCAAAATGATAGCTCCAATGAGTAGCAGAGGTCGCATAGAATTAGTTTTGAATGGAATTTAACGTGTACGCTAAAATAACTCTTTTTTTTACCTTATGGTGCCACCTATTTTCCTCAGCCCTATATTTTTAATGATAGTGTAGATAAAAAGGGATATTCCATCTATTTTTGAAAATATGGATATAAATCGTTTTCGACTGCCCCAAAATGGACTTCTCGGCGCCATTTTTTTGATGGCGACTTCTGCTATTGGTCCGGGCTTCTTGACACAAACAGCAGTATTCACCGAACAACTAAAAGCTAATTTTGGATTTGTCATCTTGATCTCCACCTTACTGGATATCATCATTCAAGGTACGATTTGGCGAGTTATTACTTGGACGGGCCAGCCGGCCTCCCATTTACTCGATCAATGGTTCCCCAAGGCGGGGATAATTCTGACATCGGCCGTGGTTTTGGGAGGAGTAATTTTTAATATCGGAAATTTAGCCGGGGCAGGGCTTGGGCTTCATGCTATTTTTCCCACCTTTTCGGTTGAACTAGGTGCTGGAATCAGTGCCATCATGGCCTTCTTTTTGCTTTGGAAAAAGTCAACCAGACCCATTTTGGACCTCTGGACGGTCGGGCTTGGGTTGCTTTTTTTGGGAATGATGGCTTGGGGTTTAGGGCAGGTTTCAACTCCCTGGAAGACGGTGGTTCAACATACCTTTCTTCCAACGTCCTTTCATGCTTTAGCTACCCTTACGCTAGTGGGAGGCACTGTGGGAGGATACATTTCCTTTGTGGGGGCACATCGATTGATTGAGGCAGGCCAAACTGGCCCCTCTGTCCAAAAAAAAGTCTGGCAAAGTGCTGCCATTGGGATTTTAATTACTTCCCTGGTACGATTTTCTTTATTTGCGTTATTACTAGGCTTACTCGATCAAGGAAATGATAGATCTTGGGCTACCGCTACCAATCCGATCGGACAAGCCTTTACCTATCTAACAGCAAATAACTTATTCTTTGGTCTAATCATGTGGTCCGCAGCGATTACCTCCGCGGTTGGAGCAACTTATACTTCTTTTACTTTTTTACGAACTTATCTGCCTCAGGCCGAAAATTCGTTGGGTATTGGTGTTTTTTTACTGTTTTCTTGGGTTGTTTTATTTATTTGGGGAAAGCCTGCCCAACTGTTGATTGGGGCCGGAACGATGAATGCCTTGGTGTTACCTTTCGGTTTGTCCGGGATTTTATGGGTAGCTAAACAAAAAAAACTACCTATTCCGTTTATGATGAGAATAGGTAGCATCCTGGTGATTATTTTATTTATTTGGCTGTTTTTTCAAAGCTTGTCCTAACCTATATTTCTGGATAAAAAGGTACGGGAGAGTCTTCCGAGTTCAGTAACCATTTAGAGGCGGTCTTTGAATGTGGCATAGCCAAAGGATTTGTGTAAAACAAATTGGTCGTTTTCTTCCCAGATTCCAATGGAAGGAAGACCAACACCGTTAAAGGTGGTGGTTTTAACCATTGTATAATGGATCATATCTTCGAAAATCAAAGAATCACCTATTTTTAAAGGTTGGTCAAAAGAATAATCGCCCATATAATCTCCAGCGAGACAGGTCATACCGCCCATTCGGTAAGTGGGTTTCCCTTCCACGGGATCGGTGGCGCCTATTATTTTGGGTTTATATGGCATTTCAAGTGTATCAGGCATGTGCGCCGCAAATGACACATCCAAAATGGCTACCTCTATGCCTTGTGCGTCTACGATATCCAATACCCGGGAGGTTAAATACCCTGTACGCCAACCAATAGCGGATCCAGGCTCCAAGATGACCTCCAGCTGATAGGTCGTTCGAAGTCGCTGAATGATTTCAATGAGGTGCTGATCATCGTAACCCGCTCGCGTGATGAGGTGGCCTCCCCCCATATTTAACCATTTAACTTGGTGCAATAGGTCACCAAATTTTTCTTCTACATGAACCAACGTGCGCGCCAAGGTTTGGGAATCGTTTTCACAAAGTGTATGAAAATGCAGTCCTTCAATACCCTCTGGTAGATTTTGGCCAAGTGCTTCGCGGGTGATGCCTAAACGAGAACCTGGGATGCAAGGATTGTACATGTCGGTTTCTACCTCGGCATATTGAGGATTGATCCGAAGACCAACGGAAACAGGTCGATGAAATGCCTTGACTTGAGGGAAAAACTGGTTGTATTGGGAGAGAGAATTGAAAGTAATGTGACTGCTTAAAGATAAAATCTCTTGGAACTCCTCTGGTTTGTAGGCAGGGGCGTAGGTATGAGCTAGACAGCCCATTTCCTCCCCAATTAACCGGGCCTCGTTTAAGGAACTGGCAGTAGCCCCCGACAAATAGTGCTTCACCATGGGGAACGCAGCATAAAAGGAAAATCCTTTCAACGCTACGATGATGGAAGCACCGGATGCTTTTTGAATTCCTTGAAGTTTTTCAAGGTTTTGACGCAATAGCCTTCTCTCCAGAACATAGCAGGGAGAAGGGATTTTTGAGAAATCGATGGGCATAATAAAAATGAAGAGGAGGAGTAAAACTCCTCCTGCTATTTAATTAATATTCGTGTGGTAAAACGGGATTGATCGATTCATGCCAAGGTAATCCTTGCAAATTAAGTTGCTCTAAGAAGGGATCTGGATTGAGCTCTTCAACATTATATACCCCAGGTTTCATCCATTCTGGGTGTGTCAACATCAACATAGCGCCAATCATGGCAGGTACCCCAGTGGTGTATGATACCGCTTGAGAGCGGACCTCCCGGTAGGCCTCCGCATGATCGCAATTGTTCCAAATATAATAGGTTTTATCTTGGCCATCCTTAACCCCTTTAATCTGGCAACCAATGGAGGTTTGACCTTGGTAATTTTCTCCCAATGACTCCGGTGGTGGAAGAACCGCTTTCAAAAACTCAAGTGGGACAACGTCCATCCCTTGGAAGGAAATCGGTTCGATACTCGTCATGCCAACATTTTGAAGTACTTGAAGATGGGTAATGTAGGCCTGCCCAAAGGTCATCCAAAAGCGTGCACGTTTTAACGTAGGGAAGTTCTTAACCAATGACTCTAGTTCTTCATGGTATAAGACATATGATTCACGGGGGCCTATGTTCGGGTAATCAATAGGTTTATGAATTGACATGGCCGGAATCTCCACCCATTCGCCGTTTTCCCAATATCGACCAGGTTGAGTGATCTCACGGATGTTGATTTCGGGATTAAAATTAGTGGCAAATGGTTTTCCATGATCTCCAGCATTGCAGTCCACAATGTCCAAGTAATGCATTTCATCAAAATGATGTTTGGCTGCGTAGGCCGTGTAAGCTTGTGTAACACCTGGGTCAAAGCCACACCCCAATAAAGCCATTAGTCCCGCCTCTTTAAACCGATCTTGGTAAGCCCATTGCCAAGAATATTCAAATTTGGCTACGTCTTTGGGTTCGTAATTCGCCGTATCCAAATAATGAACTTTCGTTTCTAAACACGCATCCATGATAGTCAAATCCTGATAAGGCAATGCCACATTAATGACCATCACAGGTTGAAAGGACTGAATAAGTTCAACAAGTTGAGGCACGTCATCTGCATCAACTTGAGCTGTTTTTATTGCTACGCCGTGCATCTCAAGGATGTCAGCCGCTATTTTATCACATTTCGCAACCGTCCGGCTGGCCAACATAATTTCGGTAAAAACCGATGAATTGAGTGCACATTTGTGAGCTACTACCGTACCTACACCTCCCGCACCAATAATGAGAACTTTTGACATAATGGATTTTAAACAAAATTTTCACAAAAATAGATAGTTTTCATCTTTTGATCGTTACGTTAAAGAAAAGAAAATAAAAATTGGAAAAATCAAGTTTTTGTTTAATTTTGATTAACAATTGCAACCCAAAACAATACACTACACATGGAAAAGCCGCAAGAAAATGCCGCTAACGCGCAGGCTATGATTCTCACCTTGATTTTAATTGGTTTAGTCGTACTGGGTCTCTGGGTAAAAGGGGTTCAGGTTTAATTTGGTCTTGGTATTGTATTCCAAACGTTCAATTTAGTACTTTTGGGGCTTCACAAGCCCCTTTTTTATGCAGATCGATTTACGAAGCGATACCTTAACCCAACCTACCCCTCCCATGAAAAAGGCCATGTTTGAAGCCGTTGTGGGAGATGATGTTTTTGGAGAAGACCCAACCTTAAAGCAATTGGAAAAAACAATGGCCAACTTGTTTGGGCATGAGGCTGCACTATTTTGCCCCTCGGGAACCATGACCAATCAGATTGCCATCAAAGTGCATACACAACCTGGCACCGAGGTCATTTGCGATCGCCTTTCCCATATCTACCTGTATGAAGGTGGGGGCGTGGCCAGCAATAGTTATGCTTCCATGCGACTTCTCGAGGGAGATTTTGGGCGTATTTCAGCAGAACAAATTGCTCAAAACATAAACAATCCCCTAGATATCCACCAGCCTATTACCTCTCTGGTAGTTCTGGAAAATACAGTTAATAAAGGGGGAGGTGTATACTATTCTTTGGAGTCCATTCAGGCTATACGCCAAGTTTGCCAAAAAAATAATTTGCCCTTGCATTTGGATGGCGCACGAATCTTCAATGCCTTGGTTGAAACCGGAATGAGCCCGTCTCTACTGGGCTCCCAATTTGATTCGATCTCAGTGTGTCTATCTAAAGGGTTAGGTTGTCCGGTTGGTTCTGTTTTGATCGGAAGTGAATCCTTCATCCAAAAAGCAAAACGAGTACGTAAAGCCTTGGGTGGGGGGATTCGTCAGGGTGGACTTTTGGCCGCCGCCGGATTGTACGCCATCGAACATCACATCGATCGTTTGAAAGAAGATCATTCACGTGCTCGTCAACTCGGAAAATGGGTAAGTGAACTCCCCCAAGTTGAATATGTTTATGATATTCCTACGAATATCGTTTTATTTGCATTAAAGCCCGAGGTAAATCCTCAAGATTTCCTTACCGAATGGAAGAAAAAAGGAATTTTGGCTATATCCTTTGGTGGGCAATTGATTCGACTAGTTACTCATTTAGATGTTCAGGATCCCCATCTTGATCATTTTTATCAATCCATGCATCTTGATTTATGATACGTTTAATTGGGTTTTTTTGTCTTTTTTCACTAACACTGGCAGGTCAAAAACCCTTACTTCCTTCCAAACATTCCATTAAAGTTAATGCTTTAGGGCTTGCGGGTGGTCTTGGAAGTATTCAATACGAACGAATGCTTCACCCTCTGTGGAGTGTAACTGGGACCTTCTTTGGCCGCTTTAAGTCGGATGTACCCTTGGGAAGTACCTTAAATTCACTCGCCAATCGATACGGAGAATCCATTATAGGTGTTAATTTTGAATACATCCAAGTGGATCGCTCTCAAATCGGTTTAGTGGGTTTTTCGCCCGAAATAAGACGCTACTTTGGAAAAAAAAATACCCGTTTCTTTTTAAGTGGATTTTATCAATACGAAAATCTTGACCTCACAGTCCCCGCTGATTTGGTTATTCAACTAAACGAACAATTTTATAATTCCATTATCCCGGTGTCATTTGATGTGAAAACTTCCTCATTTGGCCTGTTGCCCGGAATCCAATTTAGAAAAGGCCGCTGGGGAGTTGATTGGACAATTTTGGGGCCACGTACCGGCCATGCTACCTATCTGCAAGCTAATGCCCAACAAAGTTTGTTAAATCGGTTGTCTGATGAAGAAAAACAATTTTTAATTCAAGGGGTAAAAGAACGATTTAAGTTGTCAGATGAATACTTTTTAGTTGGAATTGAGGGCTCCAATGCTAATATTTCCGCAATCAAGCGAGTTCCGTATTGGTTGGTCAGAGGTTTTGGGGTTAATGTTTCTTATCAACTAAAATAAGGTGTACCACCCGGAAAATAACAAATGCGGCGAAAACGTTCGCCGCATTTGTTTATCATGAGATAGACCTCCAGGACATGACTTTAATCAAGGACAGGATTCACTTGGGTTGCGCTTTTGTATCAATTTCCTAGAGGGGCGTCAAGGGATTGAAGTTGCATGGCATCAGATTCATAAATAGTTACCCCCATTGGTGGATTTAAAGCATACTGAAGTAAAGCCTTCGCCACTTTTTCCGCCTCTATGGCTTTGTATTTTTGCGGTAATAAAAAATCGGCGACTTCCATCACCCTTTGTCCGATAGATTCTCCAAAACGATTTTCAGTGCGGTCACCCAATAACATGGAAGGTCTAAAAATACCGAGATGTTGAAACGGGATCTGTGCCAGGTCCCGTTCCACTTCACCTTTTACTTGATTGTAAAAAAACCAAGAGTCCAAAGAAGCACCCATGGAAGTCACTATGGCAAAGAGTTGACCTCCTTGATCAAAGGCTTTTTGAGCAATTTCCAGGGGATATTGATAGTCCACCAATCGAAAGGCTTCTTTAGAACCCGCTTTATTTCGGGTAGTTCCCAATGTGCAGAAGACGTGGTCGGCTTTACAGAGACAGTCCGTGAGATTTTCAAAGTCAACTAGTACCTCATGTAATTTGGGATGGGAATCAAATGATTTCCTCCTGACAATCACTCGAACCGACTCATAAGCTGGACTTTCCAGTAATTTTTGAACGAGAATTTTACCAATTAATCCAGTACTACCAACCACGAGTGCATGCATGTTACCAAAAATAAGTATATAAAAAGGCAATAATCAATAATACGACTGTAGCACCTACGCCAAAGGTTCGGTGAACATTGAACATAGTCACATCAATAACGAGACCTTTGCGTTCATCCGGTAAGAAATAGCCCAATAAAATCATGACGGCTACACAAATAACAAACACAATTCCCATACGGTCTAAGAAGGGAACGGAGGGCCAATCCAATAGGGGTAACCAGTTATTGTGCATAGCCAAGGCTAGCAAGAATCCTCCCACAATGGCGAACAGCGCTCCAGCTGAATTGGTTCTTTTCCAGAAGAATCCCATAATGAAAGCAGCAAATACACCGGGCGAAACAAGACCCGTCATTTCTTGAATAAATTGGAATCCGCCTTTTTTATCTATACCCATGTAAGGTGCGGTTACAATGGCCAAAACCATTGCGATGATAATAACCCAACGTCCAATTTTGACCAGTTCAGCCTCTGTTTTTTCAGGTCCAATGTACTCCTTGAATATATCCAAAGTAAAAATAGTCGAAATACTGTTGGCTTTTCCAGCCAAGGAAGCTACCACGGCCGCAGTGAGGGCGGCAAAGGATAAGCCTTTCAAACCTACTGGTAACAAACTCAACAAAACAGGGTAGGCCTTATCCGCCGAAAGCAAACCGTCTTCTCCCAACATTTCCTGCTGAAACATTCCCTTGGAGTGCAGAGTGTAGGCTGCAATTCCTGGTAAAACCACGATAATGGGCATCAACAACTTTAGAAAAGCAGCGAATAGAATTCCATTTCGGGCGGTCTTTAGATCGGCACCTAATGCTCTTTGGGTGATGTATTGGTTACACCCCCAATAGTTCAAATTGACGATCCACATACCACCAATCAATACCGTTAAACCAGGTAATTGAGAATAGAAGGGTTGATCCTTCTTGAAAATCATGTGGAAGTGGTCGTCGTGTTGGGTGGTCATTACCTTGAATCCTTCCACCAATCCTGAAACACCATTTTGGTCTGCTACTAAATTAATGGCCAAATAGGTTGTCGCTAAACCACCAATGATCAAGAAAAACACCTGGATAACATCGGTAAAGCCGATGACCTTCATGCCCCCAATCGTAATGATGATGGCAAAAAGCGCTAAACCCCACATACAAATCCAAAAATCGATACCTGATATACCCGAAACCGCCAGAGCCCCCAGGTAGAGGATGGAAGTCAGATTAACCAAAATATACAAGCCCAACCAAAAAATGGCCATTATTAAGCTAACACCTTTATTGTAGCGCTGACTTAAGAATTGGGGCATCGTAAAAATTTGATTTTTCAAATAGATTGGCATAAAAAATACCGCCACAACAATCAACGTCGCCGCAGCCATCCATTCATAGGTTGAAATGGCTAATCCCATCGAAAAACCATTACCCGACATTCCAATGAATTGCTCTGCCGAGATATTTGACGCAATTAAAGAGGCTCCAATGGCCCACCAAGTCAACGAACCTTCAGCAAGAAAAAAATCTTTCGTAGAGGCTTCAGCTGATTTCTTTTTTTGATAAATCCAATATCCGTAACCAGAAACGACGATGAAATAAAATAGAAAAACTAGGTAATCAAAGAGGGCAAGTTGTTGCATAAGGTAAGGGTTAAATGACCCCATGTGTGGGGATTTTGATTTTTTGGTTAGTCCGGTAAAATTAGATTTCTTTTGAATTTTTTTGATAAAAAATGAGAAAAAATAATTCCAAAGGCGGTTATAATAAATAGAATCATTGAAAATGAGTCGAATGATTCGTACTTTTGATTTATTCTTTCCTTATTATTTGAAACGAAGTTCGATTCGATGGCTTTTAGCCTTGGGGGTTTTTTCTGTCTTTAGCTTGATCTCCATTCAAGTCTATTGGGTGAAGCGTGCGTTTGACTTACAAGAGGCCAAATTTAAGCAATCGGTCATGATTGCCTTGCGGAATGTGGCCGATCAAGTTTCCCGTGCCTATGGATTAGGAGAGATGGAAAATCCCGTTTCTCAATTGTCCTCCGATTATTACGTGGTGAACCTTCGCCTGCCCTTGGATGAAGACATCCTAGCTTCGGTGATTAGGGAATCTCTGGCCAAACAAGAATTACATACCGATTTTGAGTTTGGTATTTACGATTGTGATACCGATCGAATTGTGTATGGGGCGTATGTTTCTTGGGAAAACGAAACCAATGCAAAACCCAGTCGTGTACTTCCAAAATCTGATCAGTTTTTGAATTATTTTGGAATTCGATTCCCACAAAGATCGACCTATCTTCTTGGGTCAATGAATTTTTGGGTTATTTCAACCTTGATCACGTTAATCGTAGTAATTTTCTTTTTCTATGCCATGTGGATGGTATTGCAACAGCGGCGATTAAGCGAAATTCAAAAGGATTTTGTCAATAATATGACCCATGAATTTCAAACGCCCATCTCAACCATTCAAATTGCATCTGATATCCTGAGTCAAGACCGAATTCGTGAGCAACCTGAACGTTTTCACAAATATGTAGCCATCATCCAACAAGAAAATAAGCGGTTGAAAAGGCAAGTAGAAACTCTCTTGACCACGGCCAAAATTGAGCAAGGTAAATTTGTGATTCACAAAGAACTATGTGATGTACATGCCCTTTTAGACGAGGTGTTAACCACTAAATTGTTAGATACTCAGTTTGAATTGATTACTTCGTTCGAGGCGATTCATCCGACCATCTGGGCTGATCGTGAGCATTTAGTTAATGTCTTTCGAAATCTGATTGACAATGCATGCAAGTACGCACTCGACACGCCCCACATTACGATTTCCACTTACCATCAAGAGAAAAACCTAATCGTTTCTTTTCAAGATAAGGGAATTGGTATTCCCCCTGAATATTTACCCCGAATATTCGATCGTTTTTTTCGAGTCCCAACGGGAAATATCCATAATGTCAAGGGGTTTGGACTTGGGCTTAATTATGTTCAAACAGTTGTCAAATCGCATGGTTGGCGAATCAAAGTGGTCAGTCAACCGAACCAAGGTACTGAATTTATCCTGACAATTTCCCAAGAATAATACCATTTCTAACTCAATTTCGTTCTTCAGAAGATTCCAATAATCCATTTCCCGTATGTTTAAGATACTTTATGTAGAAGATGATCCCAACCTGGGTTATGTGACCAAAGATGCACTGGAGGAGTCCGGTTTTGAGGTGATTCACGTAACCGATGGAAAGAAAGGTTGGGAGGCTTTTCAAATGCAGTCCTTTGATATATGTTTACTCGATGTGATGCTACCACAGGTTGATGGATTCACTTTGGCCGAAAAAATTAGATCAAATAATTTCTCCATACCAATTATCTTTCTCACGGCTAAAGGTAGCCAAGAGGATCGGATCAACGGCCTTCAGATTGGAGCCGACGATTATGTCATTAAACCGTTTCATATTGACGAATTGATTCTTCGTATTCGAGTATTTTTAAAGCGAAAAGCCATACAAGAATGGAATGGATCGGGCGATATCCTAAAATTAGGAAGCTTCACGTTTTATCCATCCGAACAAAAACTGCAGCATACCACTCAGGCATTTCATCTGACCCACCGTGAAACCGAAGTGCTTCAATTTCTAGCGATCCGTTTAAATCAGATAGTGAAACGGGAAGATATCTTGGTAACTATTTGGGGACGAGATGACTATTTTCTTGGACGGTCACTGGATGTTTTTATTTCAAGACTTCGAAAAATGTTATCTCTGGATACCTCAGTTAAAATTGAAAATGTGCATGGCATTGGATTTAAGTTGTCCAATCTGCCCGAGTAAGTAACTTTTTCTAGATTTCTTGGGTTTTACCAAAGTACCGACTTAATTTTAGCTCTATGGATATCGAAGTAAATAATGAAGATGCGCTCATGGCTGTTTTGTGGACACTGGCCATTTTTTTACTTCCCGGTGTTCCAGACCTTGCTCATATGGTTTTTATTTCTGACAAAGAAGCGCATTTCTTTTTCTTCTTTTGGGCATCAATTATTTGGTCTGCCCTTGATCGAAACTACTTGAAGGTAGCTCTTGTGTTGGTATTTCTAGGGTGGCTGATTGAGATTGTTCAAGGTTGGCTTCCAGGAAGATCACTGGATATGGAGGATCTCATGGTAGATACCATTGGCATGTTTGTAGGCTTTTTATTTCGGATCGCCTTCGACATGAGATTTAAGGCAATTTTTAAACCCTTTAATTAAGTCGGATGAATTGGATCTTAGGGGGGCTTTTTGTAGTCGCCGGTGTTTTTCACTTTATTACCCCACGTTTTTTCAAAGCCATAATACCAGACTATTTTCCCAAAAATTGGCATGGTCTATTGGTATATGTAAGTGGATTGGCAGAAATCATCGGTGGGATAGGTGTTATGATTCCCACTTTACAGTCTGTTTCTGCTTGGGGATTGTTCGTCCTGACGCTGGCGGTATTTCCGGCCAATGTATTCATGGCGTACCATCCCAAATTTAGCCACATTCCCAGCTGGATACGATGGGGAAGGTTACCGCTTCAATTACCGCTATTGTATTGGATTTATCAGTTTACCCAATAAAAAAAGCCCTGAGAGGGCTTTTTTTAGTCTTTAATTAAATTCAGTAGGTATTGGCCATATCCACTTTTTACAAGTGGTTGTGCCGAAGCTCGTAACTCTTCTTGGGAGATGAATCCCATGCGGTAGGCTACTTCCTCAATGCAACCAATTTTCAACCCTTGTCGTTCTTCGATAACTTGGACAAATTGACCTGCCTGCATCAACGACGTGAAAGTTCCCGTATCCAGCCAAGCAGTTCCACGGTTCATTACCCCCACTTTTAGTTGACCTCTTTCCAAATAGATGCGGTTAATATCTGTGATTTCAAGTTCACCTCGGGGTGAAGGTTTGATTTGTTTTGCAATGCTCACCACTTGATTGTCATAGAAATACAAACCAGGAATGGCAAAATTCGATTTTGGGTTTTCAGGTTTTTCTTCCACGGAGATAGCCTGTAGTTGATCATCAAATTCGACAACCCCATAACGTTCAGGATCTTGAACTGGATAAGCAAAAACTATCCCTCCGGTAGGATTGGCACATGATTGAAGTAGTTTACTGAGACCACTGCCGTAAAAAATATTATCTCCCAGTACAAGGGCTACCGAATCATCCCCGATGAAAGACTCGCCAATTATAAAAGCTTGGGCAAGGCCATCCGGACTTGGTTGTTCAGCATATTCGAATCGACACCCAATCCGAGTACCATCGCCTAATAATTTCTTAAAGTGCGGTAAGTCGTGGGGAGTAGAAATGATTAAAATTTCCCGAATACCTGCCAGCATTAAGATGGACAAGGGATAATAGATCATGGGTTTATCATAGACAGGCATCAGCTGTTTGGAAACCGCCAAAGTTAAGGGGTGTAGCCGGGTGCCACTACCCCCAGCCAGTATTATTCCTTTCATATCGAATACATTTTTTGGTAATAACTTTGATAATCCCCGCTGGTTACACGCTCTACCCAATCCCAGTTTGCTAAGTACCAATCTACTGTGATGGCCAGGCCTTGTTCAAACGTGACGGAGGGTTCCCAGCCTAATTCTGTCATCAATTTTGTAGCATCGATGGCATAGCGTAAATCATGTCCGGCTCGGTCAGTAACATAGGTGATCAATTGTGCGGAGGTTCCTTCTGGTCTACCCAGTTTTTGGTCCATGACTTGGCATAATAAATGAACTAAATCTATATTACGCCATTCGTTGTTACCCCCGATATTGTAGGTATCTCCAAGGGTACCTTGGTGGTAAATTTGGTCAATAGCCCGAGCATGATCAACAACGTAAAGCCAGTCCCGCACATTTTCACCTTTGCCATAAACAGGCAGGGGTTTATTGTTTTTGATATTATGGATCATGAGAGGGATCAACTTCTCAGGGAAGTGATTTGGCCCATAATTGTTGGAGCAATTGGATAAAACAACAGGTAAGCCATACGTACTGTGGTAAGCACGCACAAAATGGTCGGAACTAGCCTTTGAGGCCGAATACGGCGATCGAGGGTCGTATTTGGTAGTCTCCACAAAATACGTGCTGGGGTCATGCAATTCTCCATACACCTCATCGGTTGAAATATGGTAAAATCTTTTCCCTTCAAATTGGCCATTCCATTGTTTCTTGGCTGCTTGAAGTAAATTAACTGTTCCGATGACGTTGGTCATGACAAAGGATAGGGGATCTGTAATAGATCGATCGACGTGTGATTCGGCAGCCAAGTGAATTACTCCGTCAAAAGCATATTTTTCAAATAGCGCCTCTAAAAAAGGAAGGTCGGTAATATCTCCTTTTTCAAACGTATAGTTGGGTTTTTGGTCAATGTCTTGAATATTTTCCAGATTGCCGGCGTAGGTCAATTTATCTAGATTGACAATATGGTAATTGGGATATTGGGTGACGAATAGTCGAACCACATGTGAGCCGATAAATCCAGCTCCTCCAGTAATAAGAATTGTTTTGTTCATGTCGATTATATGAGAGAGGTTATGATTCTAAAACAGGCAGGTTTTGCTGCCAATTCCATGCATCTCGGAGGCAATCTTCCAGTGATTTTTCAGTTTTCCAACCCAAGTCTTTCGCTGCTTTGTCTACATTCCCATAGATTTTTTCCACATCCCCCGGCCTCGGAGCTCCTATTTCATACGAAAGACGGAGTTGATTCACTTCTTCAAATGTCTTAACTAATTCTAGTACAGAATTTCCTTTCCCTGTACCTAAATTGAATACCTCGTAGAGCGAAGTCTGGTTTTGATTTTGAAGGTAAGCAAAAGCCGCCACATGGGCTTTAGCTAAATCTACCACGTGTATAAAATCCCGAATGTTGGTTCCGTCTGGGGTTTGGTAGGTATCCCCAAAAATAGTGAGTTTGGACCGAATTCCAGCCGCGGTTTGGGTAATAAAAGGAACTAGATTGGAGGGTACTCCCTTGGGAAGTTCTCCAATAAGTCCAGAAGGGTGGGCACCTACTGGATTAAAATACCGTAGGGAAATGGCCTGTAGTGGCATTCCAGAATGGACCACATCCCGAATGATATCTTCGCAAATGGATTTGGTATTTCCATACGGGGAGGTTGCCGGTTTTCTTGGAGTATCCTCTGTTACAGGAATTTGATCTGGTTCTCCATACACTGTGCAAGAAGAAGAAAAGACAAAGGAAGGAATTCCTAAATCCAATAAAGTTTGAAGGAAGGTGACAGTGCCTGCCACATTGTTTTGGTAATACTTCAAGGGCTTTTGAACGGACTCCCCAACGGCCTTGAAGGCTGCAAAATGAATGACACCTTCAAAAGGGTATTCTTGCGCTATTTTTTGAATGAGTGCAGAATCGGCGAAATCGCCCTGATAGAAAGGGAACTCTTGGCCTGTAATTTGCTTAATTCCCTCCAGCATAGACTGTTGAGAATTGGATAAATTATCTAAAATAATGGGTGAATACCCTGCATGGTATAATTCCACCACTGTATGAGAGCCGATAAATCCAGCCCCTCCCGTTACCAAAATATGCATAGTCAATTATTGGATTGTCCGATAAACAAAGGTAGAAATAATGTTTTAATTCGTACATTAGTATCTTGCGTTAACCACGTTAATTTTAATAAAATAGACCCATGAATTTGGCCCCACAAGCTCTTGAAGCGCTCTTGAAACTTTGGGATGATCCTGATCCCGATATTCGACATGCGGTGGAAAATGAAATTAAACCTTTGTGTGAGGCAGGACATCCTCAATATAATGAATGGTTGCTTTTGCTTCAAACTAGTCAGTATCCCGCTTGGCGGCGTAAATTGATCACCTGGACAGAGGCAGACATTCGGTTACCTGCCGAGGAGAGCCTTCAAAAATGGAAGGATAAAGGTGCAGTTGATTTGATGGAAGGGTGGTATTGGTTGTCTCAAACGATTTCAGGTGAAAAAACCCTGTCTGCGATCAAACATCAAATCAATGAATTATTTACTGAAATTTGGGTGGATTTGCGTGCAGGACTACATCCTATTGATGAAATTGAAACTTTTAACCACACCTTTTTCGAAAAGCTTGCCTTTCAAGGAAATGCCCAATCCTATTATGCAGAAGCCAATTCCTTAATCGAAGACGTGCTGCATACAAGAACCGGAAATCCTATTTCCTTGTGTGCTATGTATTTATTGATTGGACAGCGGGCTGGAATTCCTCTCAAAGGAGTAAATTTACCCAACATATTTGTTTTGATGTACGATTCGCCTTGGATGACATTTTATATTAACGTTTTCAATAAAGGCGAGATCTATACCCGAAAACAATTGGAAGCCTATGTGCAACAAATCGGGCTTCCTCTTGAAACTAGTTATTTTGAGCCCTGCACACCTTTGGATATGGTCCGTCGAATGGCTCGGAATTTATGCGTGGCCTACGAAAAAGAATCGGACCCCAATGCCTTTCTTTATATGGATAGAATATTGAAGACCTTATCCATTCCCTAAATAAAAGAATGCCGAGAGTCAGACCCTCGGCATTCTTTTATTAGTTTGCTGGCGGAGGCGTATACTTGGTAGGTCTCCACACGTTATTGTCAGTTTTAACGTCCGGGTAATGTCCATCTGGATCAATCGTCACACTCTCAATTGGGGATTTGGACGAATGGAAAAACTTCCAATCAGCACCTTTTTGCCAAATTTCCACAGGAAGTTGGACGCGGTCGACTTTCCCGTCCGTGTATTTGATGGCCAATTGTACCGGCATGGGTAACTTTTCGTAGGTTGCGAGTGTAATGATTGCACCTTGAGAAGGATCTTGATTGACATACTGCACGTCCTTGATTCCTTGATCAATTTTCCAATCCTCCATAAACCAACCTTTCCAAAACCAACTCAAGTCTTCACCAGCCGCATTTTCAATGGTTTTAAAGAAGTCGTATGGAGTTGGATGTTTGTAGGCCCATCGATGGATATAGGTTTTAAAGGCATAATCAAATCGTTCTGGCCCAAGGATGACTTCACGTAGGAGTGTTAAGCCCATGGAGGGTTTGTAGTAGGCAATAATGCCTAGGTTTCTGGGTGAGATAACATCTGGAATCGTCATGATGGGTTCTTTATCGTGAATGAATCCACTCATTTGTCGTGCACTCAATGGGCCGTAATACTCACCGTTATTAAAACTTTTTGTGGAATATTGGTTGATAAACGTATTAAAACCTTCATCCATCCAAGCAAACTTTCGCTCGTTGTTTCCTACGATCATAGGAAACCAAATATGGCCAAACTCATGGTCGGTTACTCCCCAAAGAGACTTGCCTTTGGCATCGTGTCCACAAAAAACAATTCCCGGATATTCCATACCCGATACCACTCCCGCCACATTGATCGCATGGGGATACGGGTATTCTGTTAGGAATGTGGAGTAAAACTCAATGGAAGCTTTAACGTATTCCGTCGAACGCCCCCAGGCATCTGAACCTCCCACTTCCGCTGGGTATACTGATTGTGCCAAGGCTGTTTTTCCAGAAGGAAGTTGGATTCGGGCTGCATCCCAAACAAAAGCATTGGAAGAGGACCAAGCCACATCCCGGGTTTGAAGACATTTGAATTTCCAAGTTAACCAATCCTTGGATTGAGGTCGACTGGTAGCTTTTCCAATTTCATCGGCCGATTGAATGAATACGGTTTTATCGGACTGTCGCGCCGCCGCCAAACGTTCGATTTGTTGAGCTGTTAAAACTTCTTTTGGGTTGAGCAACTCGCCGGATCCTACCACCAAGTGGTCTTTCGGTACAGTAACATGGTATTCAATGTCGCCATATTCTAAATAAAATTCTCCGGCACCTAAATAGGGCAAAACATTCCAACCCTGGATATCATCATAAACACAAACCCTTGGAAACCATTGGGCTAGTTCATAAATCGTTCCATTTTTCGTGTCTAAACGGCCCATCCGGTCCGATCCATACCGTGGAATTTGGAAAGAAAACTGCATCGAAATGATAAGCTTTTCTCCCGATTTGAGCGGTTCAACCAATCGGAGTTGAAGGCGGGTATCCTCTTGGACAGACTTCGATAAGACAGATTTGGAAAGTTTGGTAGCCTTTACATCTGCTATCGAGTACCCTCCGGAAAAACCGGTATTTCCATAGCGACCACCCGTTAGAGGAGTAGCCTTGCCCCCCCGCGACTCATTGTTAAATTGATTTTGATCCAACTGTAGCCAAATAAAATCCAGTGCATCTGGAGAGTTATTGGTGTACGTAATCGTCACTTGCCCAGTGACCTCATTTTTCTGAGGATCTAACTTCGATTGAATGGTGTAATCCGCTCGGTTTTGCCAATACAACGGGCCCGGTTGGCCACTGGCGCTTCGGTAGGGATTGCCTGGTTGAAAAAAGGTGAGCGGAGCAAACGCTTCCCGGTGCGAATAGTGAGAAGTTTGTTGTGCCCACGATAGGGTGCTCATCAAAAAAAATAAAAGATAGATAGGGGCCTTTTTCATAAATTTAATTTAGATCAATCTGAAATAGTGTAAACATTTCGGCTATCACATCAAAAATAAAGGTATTTCGCTAGGTTTGTTGCATGAAAAACGACCAACGGTTGAAATGATCGATCAATTAGCCCTTTTTTTAATTTTAGCGTGCATTGCCGAAATAGCAGGCACCCTGACTGGATTCGGTTCGAGCATTCTTTTTGTCCCTCTTGCCACTTTATTTTTTGACTTTCAAACCGTTTTAGGAATCACCGCAGTATTTCATGTGATGTCAAATGTGGTAAAAATCCTATTGTTCTGGCGTGGAGTAGAATGGAAAATCGTAGTACAATTAGGTATACCTGCAGTGCTATTCGTTTCCCTAGGAGCCTACATGACTCAATGGTGGTCACCGGAATTTTTGACGTTGGTTATGAATATATCCTTAGGAACTTTGGCTTTTCTGCTGTATCGTTTCCCGACCTTCCGTTGGCCAACTACACCTTTTTATTTAGGATTATCAGGAGTTATCTCGGGTGGGCTGGCCGGACTGACTGGCTCAGGGGGAGCCGTTCGGGGTTTGGCATTAGCGGCGCTACATCTAAGTAAACATGCCTACATTTCCACTTCTGCATGGATTGACCTTGGGGTTGACTTAAGTAGGGCTCTAATCTACACCCAACAAGGGTATTTTAAATCCGAACACCTGGTGTATTTGCCCGGATTATTGGTCGCCAGCGTCCTTGGATCTTGGCTTGGTAAAAAAGGGTTGAATTTTATTTCTGAAAATGTCTTCCGAGGTTTGGTCCTTGCTGCAGTGACCCTAAGTGCCGCAATTCAGATTTATACGTATTTTAGTGCCCGGTAAGCTTGGCATTCCCAGCCAAATCGACGAACTTTGTTTTTATTTCCCCTGTTTTGAAAGGGAAAAGTGCTAAAATTCATGACAACAGAAAAAGTTAAAATCCTTATTTTAGGTTCAGGTCCCGCGGGATACACAGCCGCCATTTATGCAGCTCGAGCTGGTCTCTCACCCGTAATGTACCAAGGTTCTCAGCCGGGTGGACAGCTGACCATCACCAACGACGTCGAGAATTTCCCTGGCTATCCCGATGGGGTTCAAGGACCTGCCATGATGGAGGATCTGAAAAAGCAAGCCGAGCGATTTGGGACCGATATTCGGTATGGTATGGCTACGAAAGTCGATTTTTCAACGCCATTGGCCCATCGGGTTTGGATCGATGAAATGCATGAAATTGAAGCTCATGCGGTGATCATCTCAACGGGGGCCTCCGCCAAGTGGTTGGGTTTGCCGTCTGAATCCAAATTGAACGGTTTGGGGGTTTCTGCTTGTGCCGTATGCGATGGATTTTTCTTCCGTGGCCAAGATGTCATCATTGTGGGAGCCGGAGATACTGCCTGCGAAGAGGCCCACTACCTATCCAAATTGGCAAAAAATGTGACTATGTTGGTTCGGAAAGGTGAATTCCGTGCCAGTCAAATTATGCAAAAACGTGTACTATCCACTCCCAACATTCGAGTTCTGTTCAATACAGAAACATTGGAAGTGTTAGGGGAAGAGGGTGTTACGGGTGCTCGGGTAAAAAATAATGTCACGGGTGAAATAACCGATATACCAGCGACAGGATTTTTTGTAGCGATAGGACATAAACCCAATACAGAGATTTTTTCATCGTTTTTAGAATTAGATGAAGCTGGGTATATCATCACAGAAAAAGGCTCTACACGCACAAATGTACCGGGAGTTTTTGCTAGTGGAGACGCACAAGACAAAATCTATCGGCAGGCTATTACCGCAGCCGGTACAGGATGTATGGCCGCATTGGATGCCGAACGCTACCTAGCCGAGCAAGAGTAAATGATCGATTGAAAAAAGAAGAAATGATATGAAGTACGGAAAGAACCTAATTTTGATGGCATGGGCTTTGTTGTTTTTCGGAGGTTCGTTACCCCTGGTTGGTCAACGCGAAAAGGGGAAGGTAATCAAAACACCTAAAATTAACTCCTCTACTCCCAAGACAGATGCTTCTACTCCTGCCTCAAAAGAGTCCTTTCCGTTTACTTTTGAAGAAGAGACACAAGTTCGATTTCTTGATTCGTATCACGCCAATAAAAAACCCGCAGCAACATCCTCCTCAGGTTCGGCCATTTCAAATGGCAAAGGGATTCAATTGATTCCCATCGACCCCTTAAAAGAGGTAAATCGGACCATACAAGATGACACCTCCTCTCTAGACGAAGGGGAAATTCAAATTGTAGAAATTGAAGAAGAAGCCACTTTTCCAGGGAGTGAGGAGTTAATTAAAATTGCGAGTTATTATTCTGTTTGGGATACTCGTCGGGTAAATCCGTATGGTATTGATCCCAAAGAATTTGATGATGTTATTCCAATACAATTATACGATGTAACTCAAAATCGGCTTTGGGCCTCGCCAATGGATAACATCCGATTGACATCTCAATTTGGTTGGCGGTGGCGACGCTGGCATACAGGTACCGATATGGGCCTAACTACTGGAGATCCGATTTATGCTGCCTTTGATGGCATTGTCCGGATCGCCACTGTCGTAGGTGCCTACGGGCGCTGTGTCGTACTACGTCATTACAACGGGTTAGAAACCTTATATGGGCATTTGTCCAAAATCAACTTTACAACCAACACATTAGTTAAAGCGGGCGATGTGATTGGGCTAGGAGGGAGCACCGGCCGAAGTACCGGCCCCCACCTCCATTTCGAAACTCGGTACGAAGGAAATCCCTTTAATACAGAAAATATATTTAACTATTCCTCAGGAAAGGCCGAGATCAGATCCCAAGAGTTTGTTATTACCTCCAAACTCTTTGATTACCTACGAGGGGGATCCTCCAAAATCGACTTCGAATACGAAGAGGAGGAACGTCCTGTCAATACCGTTCAAAAAGTATGGATAAAAGTTAAGTCAGGTGATACGTTGTATAAAATTGCGTCACGAAACCATACCACGATTTCTGAAATTTGCCGCCTAAACAAAATTCGTTCTTCAACTAAAATTATCCCAGGGATGCGTTTGCGCATCAAGTAGGTTATTGTATGAAATTAGATATACTTGTCATGGCCGTCCATCCGGATGACGCCGAACTAAGCTGTGCTGGAACAATAGCCGCCCATATACAGGCAGGAAAAAAAGTCGGTATTGTTGATTTTACCCGAGGGGAACTAGGAACTCGTGGTACTCCCGAAATCCGCCTGGCAGAGTCAGAAGAAGCTACTCGAATTTTGGGACTTCATGCCCGGGAGAACCTAGGTTTTCGGGATGGATTTTCAGTAAATGATGAAGCTCATCAAAAAATACTCATGGAGGTAATTCGACGGTATCAGCCAGACATTGTATTAGCCAATGCCATCGAGGACCGCCACCCGGATCATGGACGTGCCGCCAAACTTGCCATTGAGGCATGCTTTTACGCCGGACTTCGAATGGTTGAGACGACGGATAAACATACTGGATTACTCCAAAGTCCCTGGCGTCCGAATGCCGTTTATCATTATATTCAAGATCGGTACCTAGAACCCGATTTTGTATTTGATATCACCCCCTTTTGGGAGGTTAAGGACATGGCCGTTCGCGCTTTTAAAAGTCAATTCTATAATCCTAGTAGTAAAGATCCTGAAAGCTATTTGTCTTCTCCAGAATTTTTACAATTTGTGGAAGCAAGAGCACGGGATATGGGACATAAAATTGGGGTTACATTTGGGGAAGGATTCACCATGTCGCGCCCGCCTGGTGTTCGTGATTTATTTGCAATTATTTGATCTCACCAGTATTTTTTGCCTTCACGACCCATTTTTGCGAGTCCTCTAAAGAGAATTAATACATGTGACCACAATGTCGTTGTCCAACCAAAATGATTTTTTAAGACAATGAAGCGATCCATCAATGATTTTTTGAGTAACTGATTGGAAATACCACCCTCTAGATAACAGGATAAAGGCCTTGGGAAAAATCGAATATCCGAGGCCTTTTTTAGTATCTTGATTTCCCAATCGACATCCGCACTTAAATTGTTTTGTACATACTCCGGGACTATTTCTTTTTTGGCAATAAAGGATTGATGGCAAACCACCATCCCTTTTTGCATATCTCGCCAATGAAGTGTAGTGGGTAGGACATGTGGGGTGAGTGTTGAACGTAGTCCTCGAATTTGTCCAACTTGGTTCACGAAGTAGGCATCTGCATAGACCACATCCGGTTTTTGTTCTAAAATTGGAATCAAATCCTCGATTAATCGTTCATCTGCTAACGTATCTCCGGCATTCATAAACCAAAGGTATTCTCCTTGGGCAACCCGAATTCCCTTGTTCATTGCATCATACAATCCCTTATCAGGTTCGGAGATAAGGGTATTCACTCGGTCAGCATAGGAGTCCAAAATTCGTAAGGTTTGATCTTTCGAGCCACCGTCGATGATGATGTATTCAAACGCTTGAGAGGTTTGATTTAATAAACTTTGAACCGTACGGTCAATAAATTCTTCCGCTTGAAATGTAACCGTAACAATGGATAACAAAGGCATATATGATAAATTTGATGCTAATTTAAATGGAATGACAGGATTCTTAGGTAGAATCACCTAATTTTGTACTTTTATTTATGCTCAATCTCATGATAAGTCTACTCACCCACGGACTCAATTGGACACAAAACCTTTTTCTGAGCGGAGTAGCGGTCATTAAATGTGCTCTATTATCCAAGTGGCCATCTCCAACCCCGCCGGTGTCCTCCAATGAGTTGGTGATTTTAGGAAATGGGCCATCTCTCAACCTCACTCTTCAAGAGGATATCGACTATTTGAAGTCACGTGATCTAATGGGTGTAAATTTATTCGCTTGCTCGGAGGCTTTTCAAAAACTGAAACCATCTTATTATATTTGGCTTGATCCTGCGTTTGCAGATGAAGAGCATCCGGCGGGTCAAAAAGCTAGGACTGCCCTAAAGGAACATACAAACTGGCCGTTGACCCTTCTAGTTCCGATGACATTTAAGAAGAGCCCGGCGTTTCAGTTTTTCTCAAATCACCCATACATTCAGGTACACTATTTCAATTATGTTATTTGTGAAGGTTTGCCCAAGTTTAAGTGGACTCTTTTTCGATGGGGTTTGGGCATGCCTCAATGTCAAAATGTGTTAATCGCAGCAATTTTTCAATCGATTCAATTGGGATTCAAGAAAATTTGGATTACTGGCGCAGATCATACTTGGCATGAAGATATCCGATTGAACGAAGCGAATGAACTCCAAGTATTTGACACCCATTTTTATGAAAAGGAAAAAAACATAACTCAAATGTTTACCTCAATGTATGCCCATCGATCGTACCTAAGTGCTGCCTTTTTGTCTCTTCATAAAGTATATCGAGGGTACGAAGTCCTGGCCGCGTATGCAGCGAGTCGAAGCGTGTTAATTCAAAATGCCAGTAAAAAAAGCTATATTGACGTCTTTCCGAAGAAATCACTCTCATGAATCTTTCCAATAAAAAAATCTTAGTTACCGGGGCCGATGGGTTCATTGGTTCGCACTTAACCGAAATGCTGCTGGATTTGGGTTACGATGTGACCGCCTTTGTTTATTATAATTCATTTAACTCTTGGGGTTGGCTGGATACTTTGCCTGCCGAAAAGAAGTCTAAATTAGCTGTTTTCGCGGGGGATATTCGGGATCCCTACGGTGTAAAAGAAGCGATGAAAGGAAAGGATGTAGTATTCCATCTGGCTGCCCTGATCGCGATTCCCTATTCATATCATTCTCCCGATACCTATGTAGATACCAACGTAAAAGGAACACTCCATGTGCTTCAAGCGGCAAAAGAGCTAAAAATTGAACGCCTATTGGTTACCTCTACCTCTGAGGTGTATGGAACAGCTCAGTATGTACCGATCGATGAAGGTCATCCAAAACAGGGCCAATCTCCTTATTCTGCCACCAAAATTGGAGCGGACGCCCTAGCCGATTCATTTTATCGAAGTTTTCAATTGCCCGTGACCATCGTTCGACCTTTCAATACCTATGGGCCACGGCAATCAGCTCGTGCGGTTATTCCGACGATCATCACCCAATTGTTGGCCGGGAAAACCGAGATAAAATTAGGATCATTGCATCCAACGCGCGATTTATTATTTGTTAAAGATACGGTTCAAGGATTTTTGGCCATTGCTGAGTCAGATCATACCATTGGCCAAGAAATTAATATCGCCATGCAAGAGGAAATAACTATAGGCGATTTAGCCGATTTCTTGATCCAGCAAATAAATCCGGAGGCGCAAATCGTATCTGATTCCCAAAGGCTACGACCCGAGAAATCGGAGGTAGAACGCCTTTTTGGGAAGAATGAGAAGATCAAAGCACTCACGAATTGGGCTCCCGCTTATACGCTTCAAACGGGTCTTCTTGAAACCATTGAGTGGTTCAAAAAAACAGAGAATAGAGCGGGATACAAGGCCGATTTATACAATATTTAAAAGTACAAAGAATGGAACTCGGAAAGCCTAAACTCATTTTTCTAGGCGGTGGTGGTCACGCGCTTTCCTGTTGGGACGTTGCCAATGCCTCCCGTGCCTGGGATATTTTGGGCTATACCGATTACCAAGATTTGAAATTACCGATGAACTACCTGGGACAGGATGAGAACATCCTGCATCTTGCCACTGAACCAGATCATTTTTTTTTCTTGGGAGTTGGCCATATAGGTCAAATCCAAATACGAAAAAAATTAGTTTCCTTGATAAATCAATACCAAGGGAAGTGGGCTCGTTTGGTTTCTCCTACTGCGTATGTTTCTGAACATGCCGAAATAGGGGAGGGATGCATCATCCATCATCAGGCCATGATCAATGCGGGTGTTCGAATCGGTTCACACGGGATAATTAATTCGGGAGCCCTGGTGGAGCACGGATCCCAAGTCGGTCAGCAAGTACATATTTCAACCCGAGCGGTTGTAAACGGCGACTGCCAAATAGGAGATGAGTCTTTTATCGGCAGCGGATCTGTCTTATTTCAACAAGTTACTATTCCTAACCAAACGATAATTTCGGGTGGAAGTGTCGTTCGTAAAGCCCTATTAAAATCGGGTACGTACGGAGGTAATCCACTTAAATTCTTTTTTTAATTCGTTATGAAACCCATTATTATCGCGGAGGCTGGAGTGAACCACAACGGTTTATTGGAAAATGCGCTTCAATTGGTTGATGTGGCAGCAGACGCAGGAGCTGATTATGTCAAGTTTCAAACCTTTCAGGCGGATTTATTGGTTACTTCCCAAGCACCCACAGCAGAGTATCAACAAAAGAATACGGGTGAAGAAAATCAGGCCGATATGCTACGTCAGCTGGAACTTTCTTGGGAGGATCATTTGGCCATTCAAGCACGTTGCCAACAAAAAGGGATTCAATTTCTTTCCACTGCTTTTGATCTCAGGAGCATCGATTGGTTATTGAAATTAGGGATCACTCTTGGGAAGATTCCCTCAGGGGAGCTAACAAACTTTCCCTATTTGCGCAAAATGGCACAATCCTTTCCTAACCTAATTTTATCTACCGGAATGGCCACTTTGCAGGAGGTCAAAGAGGCACTTGCTGTTTTGTATCGGTTTGGTCATTCCCCCGAAACAGTGACTGTTCTTCATTGTACCACCCAATACCCTACTCCCTTGGAGGAAGTGAATCTACATGTTTTACGGACTTTTCAATTCGAACTAGGGACGTCCATAGGATACAGTGACCATACTCTAGGTATTGAGGTCTCCCTAGCCGCGGTGGCATTGGGAGCCACAGTGATTGAAAAGCACTTTACTTTATCGCGTGAAATGCCCGGACCCGATCATCAGGCCTCGTTGGAACCAGCTGAACTTCACGCCATGGTCGAAGGAATTCGGAAAATAAGTTTGGCCTTGGGTTCCTATGAAAAAAGTCCAACTCCATCGGAACAAAAAAATAAACCCATCGCGCGGAAAAGCCTTGTGGCAGCCCGATTCATTCCGGCAGGCACTCGATTATCGGAGGAAGATTTGACCGTGAAACGCCCTGGTCATGGGATTTCGCCAATGCAATGGGAAAATATAGTGGGGGCCAAAACAGATCGAGATTTCCAACCTGACGATTTATTGGTATGGCCCGAAAAATAACTGTCTTTACCGGAACCAGGGCCGAGTACGGTCTCTTGTTTCCTCTCATGAAAGCAATCCACGATCATTCTAATTTTGATCTTTCGCTGATTGTCTCGGGTTCTCACCTTTCCCCTCACCATGGATATACAGTTCAACAAATTCTTGAGGATGGATGGCAGCCCGATTTTTTGATCGATTTGAACATCCATCATGATGATCCCCTCTCTATTTTAGGTGCCATGTCACGAGGATTGGAACCTTATGGGCATGCCTTGAAAAAAATAAATCCTGAGGCTGTTGTGATATTGGGAGATCGGTATGAAGCCTTTGTCATGGCCCAAGCGGCCTACCTGCTCCAAATTCCAATTATCCATTTACATGGTGGAGAAACAACCGCCGGTGCCACCGACGAAGCTTTTCGGCACGGAATTACCAAAATGGCCTATTGGCATTTCGCCTCGGCTGAACCTTACCGTAAACGAATCATTCAATTAGGTGAAGATCCCAATCGCGTTTTTCAGGTCGGGGCATTGGGGCTAGATAGCATCCGTCTGTTACCCAAACTGCCGGAGCCAGACCTTAGAGCCGAGTTAGGCCTGCCACTTGAGGTAGATTATTTAGTGGCCACCTACCATCCAGAAACCTTGAGTTCGATTTCTTCATTGGACCTTACACGTCAGTTTTATCAAGCTTTCGAGTCTTTTCCAAATCTTCATGTTGTCCTTACTCTCCCGAATGCAGATGCAGAAGGATTGTCTTTAATTGATTTTTGGCAGCAGGTGGGTAAGGTAGATCCTAGATTTCATATTTTTGCCAGCCTGGGTGGAAAACGGTACTTTTCGGCTGTTCGGTATGCCAAAGCCGTTGTGGGTAACTCTTCCAGTGGAATTATTGAGGTTCCATCCTTGGGTGTCCCTACCATCAATGTGGGAGATCGTCAAAAAGGCCGACTGATGTCCCCAAGTATCATTCAAACAGACACCCAAACAGAGTCTATTCAAGGGGCCATTGAGAAGGTGCTTGGTTCGTACAGCGTTCCTTTCGTTGAATCCTTGTACGGGGATGGTTTCGCAACGGAGCGGATCTTAACACAACTGGAAAAATGGCCTGAACACCCCAATTTGGCTAAAACTTTTTTTGACGTATGAATCTGAATTTATTTATTTCTCCGACAGCCACCGCACGCGACGCCCTAAGACAATTGGATTTATTAGGTGTCTTGGCACCGGTACTGTTTGTTCGGGAGGAAAATCGGATTGTCGGGACTATAACCGATGGCGACATTCGCCGGGGACTGTTACAAGAAAAACAGGTGGATGACCCTGTTCAATTATTTATGTTCACCCGTTTTCGGTCGTTGAGCGAACATTATTCCCAAGACGATATCCGAAACTTGCGAAAGCTTAACATTCGGTGGGTACCCATTTTAACCTCCGATGGCGGGCTACTCCGAATTGTGGATTTAGATCACCTATCTCAGCATATTCCTGTTTCCGCGGTTTTGATGGCAGGTGGGAGAGGTGAGCGACTTCGCCCCTTAACGGATCATCTCCCCAAACCCATGTTGAAGGTTGGAGAAAAACCCATTATTGAGCATAATATTACCCGGTTACGTGACGCAGGTATCACTGATTTTATCCTATCGATTCGGTATTTAGGAGAAAAAATTAGGAATTATTTTGGCGATGGGTCTCAATGGGGTGTCCAAATCCAGTACATCGAAGAAAATGAGCCTTTGGGGACGATAGGCGCTTGTCGGTTAGTTCCTAAGTGGTCTAATCCAGATGTTTTGGTAATGAATGCGGACATTTTGACGAACTTTTCTGTTTCTTCCTTCGTGAAGTCCTACCAAGAAGCACAAGCGGATATGATGGTGATGGCTATACCTTATCACGTGACTATTCCCTATGGGGTCTTGGAGACAAATAGCGATCGATTGATTCAAGGAATTAAAGAGAAACCAACCTACACGTATTTTTCCAATGCAGGGATTTATTTAATGAAATCAACTGTTTTTGACCTTATTCCCAGAGAAGGTCCGTTCCATGCCACCGATCTCTTAGAAAAAGTAAGGTTAAGTCAAAAACGAGTGGTAGCAGAACCTCTGGTGGGTTATTGGCTTGATATGGGTCGCCCGGAAGAATATGCCCGTGCCCAAGAGGATATTAAACGTATTATTCTATGAAACGAGAATCAATCCTTGCGGTTATTCCCGCCCGTGCAGGTTCAAAAGGTATTCCCGGGAAAAATACCAAAGAACTTGGTGGTTGGCCTTTGATCTTGCATTCCCTCCAATTTGCTCGGTTATTTTTGCCAGATGAGCAAATTTTTATTTCGACGGATGATCCCCACATCCAACACCTGGCCCAAAGAGCAAATTTCAATATTCCCTACCTACGTCCTGCTGAATTAAGTACCGATACGGCTAGCACCTTTGAGGTCTTACAGCAAGTGATTCAAACCAACCAGAGGGCTGGTTCACCTTGGAAAGGGATTTGGTTATTGCAACCTACCTCACCCTTTCGATTGAAAAAACATGGGACAGATTTCCTCGAAAAAATACAACAAAATCCCGAAGATGCTTGGGTCTCTGCTGTACCCGCAAAACATCACCCATGGTTTACCTTATTCAAAGAAGAGCAGGGGAAGTTGGTCCGCTTCTTGGAAGGGCCATCCGCAACCCGGCGGCAAGACTGCCCACCTGCCCTCGCACTGAATGGATCCATGTACTGGTTTCCAACCCAACCTCTATTGAACGCTACCAAACTGGATGATTTCCCCGCCATTCATCCTTATTTAATGGAGGATCTGTTTTCCTTGGATTTAGATGTCCCACGGGACTGGCTCTATGCTGAATGGTTGTGGCAAACTTTTCAATCCGAACTGAGAGATTGGTAAAGTTGAATCCACTGAGGGATAATTACCTCCGGTTCAAATTTTTGGATCCATTTCAAGCCTGTTTGAATTCTCACTTGTTGATCAAACGGTGAGGTGACGACTTGTTGTATGGTCTCTCTCCAAGCCTCTGGATCCTTTTGATCTAGGTAATACGCCGCCGGGCCTCCAGCCTCCGGAAAGCAACCACCTTTACCTGTCAATACCGGAATTCCACTTTTGAGTCCTTCGAGAATCGGTATGCCAAAACCTTCAAATAAGGAAGGATATACCAACATATACGCCGACTGATATAGATGAGCAAGCTCGGTTAATTGAACTTGTTGGGGAAACCATACCCGATTTTGCATTCCGAGCTCAGAAATACGTAGTTGAATTTGATCAGTATAACGTGTTCGTCCACCCACCAAGACCAAAGGAATGTCAAGGTCACGAAGTGCCTCAATCACCACACCCATATTTTTTCGGGCTTCCAATGTACCGACACCTAGAATAAATTGGTTGGGCAAGCCAAATTTTGCTCGAGTTTCAGCCACTACCTCTTTGGAGAATCGCTCTGAAAAAATCGAGTGACAGCCCTGGTAAATAACATCGATTTTATCGAGGGGAACCTCCAAAAACTGGTGGATGTCTGCTTTGGTTTGTTCTGATATCGCGACCACACGCTGGGCCCTTTTGGCCGCAGATTTGAATTTAAGGAAGTGAATTTTTCGATCAATTTTCGAGTAAAATTGAGGATAGCGTTCAAAAATTAAATCGTGTAGGGTCACCACGGAAGGTACCTTGAGTCCGAGCGGAAGCTCTCCAGATAAACCATGATAGACATGTAAGTTTTTGAAAGAGGGTTCGGTTGTTTGTCCCCACTGTCTCCATAATTCAGCCGAACCCCATGTTTTGCCTTGAATTTTATAAAAATTTGGACTTTTAAATTGAAATAAATCGTCTGAAGAGGGAGGTGTATACGCCCAATAAGTATGTTCAGGGGCAAAGCGTGTCAGGCTTCGAATTAAATCTCGACCATAATTTCCTAGTCCGGTTTTATTTCGAAACAGACGTTTCGCCTCAAATCCAATGTGCATAGACTTTTTGGCAAAGGTAAATCAATTTCAAAAACAAAATGGATACTCTCTTGGATTACGTTGGATAAAAGTAAGATTTTATCTTTTTTTTAGGGAGTATTTTTGGTTTATGTAGTGGGTTTTCCCACCTTTGTTTGGAATTAGAATCTAATTCTTTTTTAACCTGCTGCTCCGACAAATCAAACTGATCGCTCTCTTGATGCGTTGTGTCTCCATGGTATTCCCATTGAGCACAACCTTTAAAGAGTGATGTCCTGACAAGGCAATTAGGTTGTTTTCAAAAAATGCGTTGGTAATTGACCCGAACCACGCACTATTTTGACACCCAACAAATGAGACAAACTACTGAAAAAATGAAAAATGAATCACCCTTTTCGTGGTTCAATGAGGTATTTGCGGGCTTCTCCGTATTTCTGTTGGCGCTTCCGCTAAGTCTTGGAATTGCCAAAGCATCCGACTTTCCTGCCGTTACAGGCTTATTTACTGCACTAACCAGTGGATTATTGGTGACCTGGTTGATGGGAGCACCTTTGACCATCAAAGGTCCGGCAGCCGGACTCATTGTCATTTCAGCCGGTTGTGTTGAGGCAATGGGTGGAGGATTAATCGGATGGCAATCCACTGCTGCGGTTTTGGTTGTGGCTGGCCTCGTTCAAATCGTACTGGGATTGGCGAAATTGGGTAGATGGGTTGACTTTTTTCCGCTCTCAGCAGTTCATGGAATGTTGGCAGCCATTGGGTTTATCATTATCTCCAAGCAGCTTCCCGTGTTATTGGATATAAATCCATCCTTAGCCCAAGGCCTTTCTCCGTTTGAATTGATTCAGTCGCTTCCCAAATTCATTCAGTCCTATGATCCCAAAGCGACCTTGATCGGTTTGGTCAGTTTGTCAATTCTTTATTTATGGCCTTACTTGGATCATCCTATCAAGAAATTACCCGCGCCTTTGGTGGTTTTATGTTTTGCCATTCCCGCTGAACTCATGCTTAATTTTCAAAAAACTGCGCCTTCTTACGCATTATTAAAAATCGGGGATGTTTGGGGGCAGTTGCATTGGCAAATTCGTTGGTCAGGCCTATGGGAGCAACCGGGTACTTTCCTCCAATATGTGATTTTGTTTTCTGTAATAGGAAGCATTGAGTCCCTACTGACTGTCAAAGCGGTAGCGGTCGTCAGCCGAGAAAAATCAAATCCAAATCGTGATCTCTGGGCTACTGGATTGGGCAATACCTTAGTAGCCTTGGTAGGAGGTTTACCCATGATTTCCGAGGTAGCTCGTTCCTCTGCATCATGGCAGGCAGGTGGACGAAGTCGATGGGTCAATTTTTTTCATGGATTGTTTTTACTTCTCGCACTGATTTTTGCTGTTCAATGGATGGAATTAATACCCAATACAGCATTAGCTGCAATGTTAATTATGGTAGGTTGGCGATTGGCCCACCCAAAACAGTTATGGCAGACTCTTGAAAAAGGTAAAGAACAATTGGCCATTTTTTTGGTGACGTTCCTTGTGACCTTACTATCCGATCTTCTATGGGGTATAATCGCTGGAGTAGTTTTGGAATTAGTATGGAATTCTTTCCGCGGCTCAAGCCGATTAAAAGCCATGTTCGTAGCTCCTACCGAGGTATCCTTTAATGGAGAAGAATATTTGGTGGTAATCGGTGAAAAGGCCGTTTTTTCAAACTATCTGGGTATTTTAAGAAAACTAGAGGCAATTCCTAATGGATTCAACGTAACCATCGATTTGGAAATGGCTCAATGGGTGGATCATTCCGTTATGCAAAGTCTTCATCAGTTTGCAGAGTGGTATGCCTTGGCTGGTGGAAAGGTTCAAATTGTTGGTCTGGATAAACATGAACCAGTTTCCGATCACCTATTTGCAGCCCGATTAAAATCGTCTGATATTACTCACTAAGCTGTTGAAGCACCTTCTTCATTTCAGCCTGTTGGTTTTGTTTTTGAAGCACAACAGGTGCTGCCACGCGTTCTTGACAATCAAATATTGAGCAGCGTTCACACGTCTGGTTGACCTGCCGAACGGCGATTGAAGGGTCTTGTAAAAAGGAAACCTTTTCTTTTAAATTGGCATCCATTTCAAATCCGAGTGTAACCGAAACGTTAATCTGCTTTAGAATACTCAGCGGACGAGCCATGGACACCACGAAATATTGATTGGCAGCTTCTTGATAATCTGAAATTTGAGCATCCACGACTGGCTTTTTGTACACACCCGCCGTTTGGCGTGCAGAAAGTTCATCCAATATATTCAATGATACCCACCGGCGACAATAATTCTCCTTTTGAGTTTCATGCGGGTCATGTTGTTTCGATAAGTGCATTTCCTTGGTTAACGAGTAGTTTTTACTATTCACCATGGATTCAAATCGAAGGTAAAAGAATTTGTTGATGCCAAAATATTTGGGCAAGACATTGGAAATACGGTGATACAGTGTCTCTGGAGTTGCCTGAAACCCTTCGGCCATTTTACCTAATAATTCGGGTTGCCAAGTGGTTTGTTGGAAAAAATCGGTTAGTTTTTGAATCAACTTTTCACGACGTATCAAGATGGCTCCTGCAAAATAAGATGCCTTAAAGTTATTTAAAACTTCATCAAAGGAATTGATTTCAACCCATGAGGACGTCAACGGTCGTTCTTTCAGATTCATATACAAGAACCCGATTTCTCGGCCCATGGTAAAGGCTCGTTGATCCGATGATATTCGTTTGTTGATCATCAATACTTGCCGCTTGGGAACAAATAAGGACCGGATATTCGCAATAGTTGGGTAGTCCTCTTCATCGAAATACTCGATAGATATCCCATAATGATCCGCTAATAAATTAGATAAATAAAATTCATCCACTTGTTGCGAAACGGGAACATGGTGTGCCTCCAGAAAACGGTCTGCTTCGTTTTCCAATTCTTCAAAATAGTTATCATGCATTTCCTGATACGAGCGCAATACGGCAAAATAAAAACGCTCCACACTCATATTGTAATTTCGTCCAATTTCAATGATGGTATTGATAAAGGCACTCAATTTAACAGGAGCATCCGAGAGCATTTCCAGTAAGTTAGCCGGATCGATTCCAAAAAAATCAAACGGGATTTCCGTCAAAAAATTGGAATGCAATAATTCGGAAATGGGCTGAAGTTTCTTGTTTAGTTTTAATGATACAAGGTGGTCGTACTCAATCCCCATCGCCCCAGCCAAAGCTACAATTTTGTCCGATTTAGGGTATTTCTTGCCTTTTTCTATTTCATTAATGTACGAAATAGATAAACCTGACTTTTGAGATAAGTCACTTAATGAGAGTCCCTTTTCTTGCCGAAGTTGTTTTAGTTTAAGGCCAAATATTAAGCGAATATGGTCAGTATTGAGGCTCATAGTATCTTTCGTCTGGGTGGTCTAAGTTAGACAAAGATAACTAAAATTCGCTATTTTTCAGAGGTGAGACAATAGAATCGATGCAGGAGCTAATTCCAAAACTCCTGCATCGAAGGTATTAAATGTTTGATTCTTGGAATCGATAGACCAATACAGGTACCTCCGAAACGTTGATGATCTTTTTGGTGATCGAAGGTTCAATGAGTTGGGTAATGAAATTTCGATGATGAGAAGCGGTGATTAAAATCTGTCCTTGTAATTGTTGAACTTGTTGATGCAAACCCTCTACCACATGGTCGGCAATTACATGAGAAACGGGTTGATCAAACAACAGTTCAATGGTTTTTTCATACCCATAATCCGGTTGAATATTCGGTTGCCCTTCTACATCTAATTTAATAAAATGGATAGAAGCTTCCAATGCACCTTGCAGTGACTTCACCTGTTTTAAAATTTCGGTTTCATCGTATTCTAATTGCGTGGCATACACAAGCCGATGAACAGCTTGGGGTTGGTAAGCACCTGGGACCATCAAAAGCGGTGTCTTACTCGTGTTTAATAAAGAAACGGCATTAGATCCGATTAACCAGTTGAGAAGCCCGCCCTCCCCTGTTTTTCCAATGATGACCAATTGAGCTCCAATTTCCTCCGCTTTTTCAGATAAACCAGTCGGAACATCCGAGAAAATGAGGTGAGCTTTGGCTTCGATCCCTTCGGATTGGGCCTCTGTCACCCATACATCTAGCTTCCCCTTGAAAATCGCTTGATTTTGTTCATGCAATGCATCGACAATCGAAACCGGTGTATTAGGATCAACAAACGGTGGGATGAATGTATGGGCAATGTGAAGGGGGCAAGTCAATTTACGAGCAAGCTGTTTCGCTAACGTGAAAGCCGGTTGGCTACTTGCCGAGAAATCGGTTCCAATTAAAATAGGATTCGACATGGAGGTTGTTTTTTTGTTCAGTCAAAATTAGATTTTTTCAAATGCAAGAAGTATGATTTTGATTATCTTTTTCTAAAGTTTATCATTTCTTAATCTGAAACAGTATTGAAGGATTCCAAGAGGAGAGTGTACAAAAGGAATAATTTAAGAAGGGTCAGGCGATCAATTCAAACTATTTCCTACCTTTGTTCTCCGATACTAAGTTTTAATCGGAAACCAAATCCCCCATGATCCATTCCCCCAAGGAAGCACTTCTCCTGCTCGAGGATGGTACCCTCTACAAAGGGAAAGCTCTCGGCAAAATAGGCACCGCTACCGGCGAAATTTGTTTCAATACGGGTATGACCGGCTACCAAGAAATTTACACGGACCCCTCGTATTACGGCCAAATTATTGTAAATACCACCTCTCATATCGGAAATTATGGTGTTAAGTTCGATACCGAAGAGGAATCGGATGGTATTAAGATACGTGGAATGGTGTGTCATGCTTTTGCTGAACATTATTACAGCCGCTCAACCGCTGATGAATCACTCCAAACCTATTTTGAGAAAGCTGGGATTGTTGGAATTTACGATGTGGATACCCGCCAATTGGTTCGGCACATTCGCCATGCGGGTGCCATGAATTGTATTATTTCATCAGAAATCTCGGATGTTGAGGTGTTAAAAGCCAAACTGGCCGAATGCCCCTCCATGGATGGCTTGGAGTTTTCCTCCCTGGTCTCTACCAAAGAACCTTATACCCTAGGCGACTCACAAGCAACCCGACGTTTAGCTGTGATCGATTACGGTTGTAAAACCAATATTCTCCGAAATTTTACTGATCGGGGCTGTTTTGTAAAAGTCTTTAATGCCAAATCCAACATCGCCGACATTTTAGATTTTAATGCCCATGGCTATTTTATCTCCAATGGGCCAGGAGATCCTGGTGCCATGGATTATGCCGTTGAAACCGTTCAACAACTCGTTTCTACAGGCAAACCCCTCTTTGGAATTTGCCTAGGTCACCAACTACTCGCCAGAGCATCTGGTGTACCAACCTACAAAATGCACAACGGTCATCGAGGTTTAAATCATCCCGTTTTGAATCTGCAAACTGGAAAAAGTGAAATCACCTCACAAAATCACGGATTTGCGGTAGATCCTACTGCTGCCCGAAACTCTCCCATTTTGGAAGTAACGCACGTGAACCTGAACGACCAAACGATCGAAGGAATAAAAAGAACAGACTTCCCAGCATTTTCAGTGCAATACCACCCTGAAGCTGCTCCCGGTCCACATGATTCACGTTATTTATTTGATGATTTCGTGGCTTTGCTAGGTTAAGCCACTACTGCATACACATAAAAAGAAGGGGGGATGGATGTAGATCAATCCCCCTTTCTTGTTTTTTAATTTTGCTTTCCTATACGAGCAGTGGGCTCAAATTTTTTAGGTGCATATAAAAATCCAAAGGCCTCAGCACCCTCTTTGGAATGTACTTTGTGGTGGATGTAATGGGCATGCATGATACGCTTCATGTAATTGGATTTTGGCTTGTATTTAAATTTAATCCGCCGATGTACAATCAAATCATGAAAAATAAAATACGCAATGCCATACATGGTGATACCCAAACCAATAAAAGTTAAATACCAAAATTCAGGATGGGTATTTCCATAAATGATGGAAGTGGACGCTACAATACTGAAAACAACAGCGTAGTAATCGTTTTTTTCAAAAAAACCGGTATGGTGGTTATGATGATCTTCGTGCCAACCCCACCCAAAGCCATGCATGATGTACTTGTGAGCAAACCAAGCGACACCCTCCATGGTGATAAAGGTTCCTAAAACAATTCCAATTGAAAATAATGTCTGCATACGTGTGGTGAACTTGTTTCTTTGGTAAACTGAACGTTTTTTGGTTTTGTTTTCCATTGACCATGCAATTTAACAAAAAAAGCCTCCCATAGGAGGGAGGCTTTTACAAGGTTGGTGAGTTGCGTTTGAAAATTCGGTTTAAAACCGTTAAATACGTTTGTCCAAAGCGAGAATAACACCATTTTTTTAATTCATTCACTTCAGGAGGTAATAAATAGGATACTCCTTTTTTAAGTTCTTTTTCAAATAACGCTTTATCAAAACTAACTTTTTCCAATATCAACTTCACGTATTCTAACATGGTCTTTCCCATTCCACATGGTGTTTGAGGTTCATTGACTATGTAAATATACTTACAAAAAATTGTATTTGGCAAGGAATATTTACATTTAAATAACGACCTTAGCTGTTCAATATTGCTTTCAGGACCTCTTTTTCAGGTTTAGCGGTAGGAAAGAAGGATAGGAGGCGTTGAATGACCGACTCCACCATGGAATCAGGGCAGGAAGCCCCGCAGGTGACCATAATTCGGGTTGGTCGTGTGGACGCCTCAGGTAAAAACGAAAAAGATCGTTTTACTTGATGAGAATGGATGTCAAAATGCTCAATTTCCTGGTCAGAATGAAGGCATGCCACCGATTCAATGAAATAAGTAGGAAGTTTGGTTTCGCAAAGTTCAACCAAATGGGTAGTATTGGAACTATTGTATCCTCCAATAACGATGGCTAAATCGGCTGCCTCTTGGAGCAAGCCCATGGTAGCCTCTTGGTTGTCGTTGGTGGCATAACATAAAGTATCTCGCGTATTGGCAAAATAGGGTTCGACCGACTTATCGTCCAATTGATGGTAGGTCATCAAGGTTTGTTTGAGAAAGTCAGCAATTCCTTGGGTGTCACTGGCCAACATGGTCGTTTGATTGACCACTCCGATCCGTTTTAAATCCTGTGCTACGTCAAAATTTTCTGAATATTGGCCTTTGAATTCCGTATAAAACCCTGATAAGTCTATTTCCTGCGTCATATACAAGGCAAGTCGCTGTGCTTGAGCCATGTCTTTTACGACCACGGTGGGCGCGTTGGACTGGCTATGTGAGAACGTGGCTCTTGTCTCCTCGTGGTTGGGTTTCCCATGGACAACTAAGGTATAACCCCGCCCACCAATTTGAGCCGCTCGATTCCAAACTTTTTCAACGAACGGACAGGTCGTGTTGTATCCATATGGATTAATGCCCAAATCCTTCAGTTTTTGCTCAATTTCAAGTGTGGTTCCAAACGCAGGCACAATGACAATATCCTCAGAGGTTAAATTCTCCCACGGAATCAAGGTGTTTCCTTCGGTATCTTGTAAAAATTGGATACCTTTCGCCAAGAGGTCTGCATTCACCAGTGGATTATGGATCATTTCACTCAATAAGAAAATTCGCTTGTTGGGATTTTCATCGAGTGTTTTGTAAGCAATTTCCACAGCATTTTCAACCCCGTAGCAAAACCCAAAATGCCTCGCTAGAAGCAGCTGTACAGCACCAAAGTCCAATTGAGTTGGCGTGAAGTCTTTTTTTAGTTTATCTTTTTTGCGTCGGAATTCCTTGATTTGTCCGACCAAATCACTTTTGTAGAATACCGGTATAGAAAATGATTTCATAAAGCAATGTACGTGTATTAAACTAACACCCTTTCGGCGTTTATTGTTACAAAGCTAGGATTTCTCTGAGGGAAAGTTCTACTTTTGCATCAATTTTTGACCAATTTCTGGCATGAGTAAACCGATCAGACTGATTCTTCTAAGTTGTTTGTCCTTCTTAGAGCTCCACGCTCAATCAACCAATTTTGATGTGGCTGAACCTTCCAGTCACTGGGTACGTCGATGGGAAGTTTTATCAGGGCACCTAACAGAACAATTTCATTCAGGACAACGACCTTTTGTACAAGATAAAGTGATGAACTTTATCCACGAATTAGAGGATCAATTTCCTACTACTTTCTCTCAGGTCGATCAGGCCAACATGAAATGGATTCAATCGATGGCCTGGGAATATTTACCACCTGACAAAAAATGGATTGCCTACAGTAAAAAAATTGGTCCCAAAGATATTTACCGACGCAAAGCTGACTTCCTTTCCACCGAAAAGCCAGATTTTATCATCAAAGCATCTCCCATCTTTCATTTTCAAGGAGGAAGGGAGTTCTCTCCCGAATTTGATCCCCAAACCGCTTTTGTAAATACACGTGGGGCTGAAGTAAGAGCCTTAGTCAATCAAAAACTTGGGTTTTATTCCCGATTCACCGAAAATCAACAAACCAATTGGTTGCAAACCCGAGATTTTATCCGGCAATACAACGGAAATCCCTATTTGGGGTTTGTCAAAGTATTAAATGGGGATACCGTTCGGTTAGGCTCCGACTTCATTGATGCCCGAGGTTACATTGCTTTCAGACCGCTCAAAAACATTGAGCTTAGTTTTGGACATGATAAAAACTTCATTGGTCATGGGATACGGTCCATGATTCTTAGTAATTTCAGTGCCCCGTATCTTCAACTTCGAAGTCAGATCGACCTAGGAAAAATTAAATACTCGTCCATATTTGCCCAGCTGTCTAATGCACAAATACCTCGAAGTGTCAATGGAGAAACCCAAATACCACCCAAATACATGACCTTTCACCGGATCAGTGCACAGATTACGAGACAATTCCAACTAGCGTTTTCTGAACTGGTCATTTTTGGGAATCGACCACTTGGATTTGATCTAAATTATTTGAATCCCGTGATTTTCTATCGATTTGTTGAAGGCTTTTTGGGAAGTCCAGATAATGTGATGGTGTCGTCCGATTTTCGATGGAACATTAAAAAACGCGTAACCCTCCATGGGCAGTTTGTTCTCGACGAGTTAAAAATTCGTGAATTTCAAGCCGATGGTTGGTGGGCGAAGAAATTTTCTTATCAAGTGGGTGGTACTTATTACAACTTATTTGGAATCCAAAATGTGGATCTCCAATTGGAATACAATCGGGCCCGCCCTTACATGTATTCTCATTTTTCTTCCTTTTCTAACGCCGTTCATTACAACCTTCCTTTGGCACATCCCTTAGGTGCAAATTTTGGTGAGGTACTCGGCCGAATCGTGGCCCAGCCAACCCCGAAATGGTTTATTGAATTGACGGGTATGTATTACATGAAAGGAGTTGATAATGACTTGGCCAATTGGGGCGGAAATATACTCCGCCTAAATGGCTCTTTCCGAGTGCGTGATTTTGGTAATGTTGTCGGACAAGGAATTCGAGAGCAAGTTTCACTGTTTCAAGCAAAAGTTTCTTATCAACTTCGAACCAACGTATTTTTGGATGCAGAAGCCACTCACCGCCGTCGTGCAGTGCCCGTAGTGACCGAGCTGTATCCCTCCACCTATTTTTCGGTAGGCTTTCGCATGAACACCTGGCCTGGTAACCACGTTTATTAGGGCATTTCCTCTAGTCCAATGGTGGAGGAAGTTGGATTAAGAAGAACTCGCCGGATTTCGATGCGTTGATACGGAGTCTTCAGTACCTTCAAGGTAGTTACGTATTTCCCTTGATTTTGAAAGGATCGATAAACCGTAGAATAGGACAACGTACACTTTTCCCAACCTTTTGATTTCAATTCCTCGTTCAATGCCGTCAATAATTTGGTCAAATTACTAAAATAAGTCCGCGAGGGTTCACTCCGCCTAACCCATATTTGATGCTGGTCGAACGAAATCGTCAATTCGTAAAAATATTTTTCCATATTAATTAGACTTAATCTAAATAAAATCTGTACCTTTGAGGCATAAATTTACAAAGTAATGTTAGAATTCCCCGAAATGGAAAGTGAAGTGATGCCGGGTTTTCGACCGCTACCAGTTAAATGGAATGGGGTAGGTGAATGGCCAGGATGTGAATTGAAAAAATGTTGTAAGGCTTATAAAAAGAAAGGAAAGCATTGTAAAAAATGTCCTAAGATTTGATGAAAATTCCTTAGTTATTTTGAATACTCTTCAAAACTAAGTAGATTCACCTTCGTTTCCCCAATCAAGTGAAAGATATGAAAAAATGGTGGATGCCATTGGCCTTGGCAGGTATTATCTGGTGTTCTTTTGGTTGCCAGAAAAAAACATGCCCTGCGTATGGCCAAGTTTCGTCAACATCGGTTGTAAAGTAATCGTAAGAGGATCAGGTTTGATCCTCTTTTTTTTTGTATGCATCGAAATTAACAGACCCTTCCCTTACTTTGCTAGGATAATTCCTAAAATTTCTTAAAATTGTAACTCAAACCTACCATTTTACATGAAAAAACCGAATACTCGTCGAGATTTCTTGAAAAAAGGCGCATTAGCCGCCGGAAGCTTTTTTATCGTGCCACGTCATGTGCTGGGGAAAGGCTTTGTTGCTCCTAGTGACAAGTTAAACTTAGCGGCAATTGGCGCTGGAGGAAAAGGGTGGTCGGACATCAACAACGCATTTAATAACGGAAAGGAAAATGTGGTTGCCATTTGCGATGTCGACACCGACCGTTGTTCAACGGCGATAAAAAAATGGCCCAATGCCAAACTGTACAAAGATTTTCGCGTTATGTTGGAGGAAATGAAGGGTGATATCGATGCTGTTACCATTTCAACTCCCGATCACGTTCATGCCGTTGCGGCAATGGCAGCCATGCAAATGGGCAAGCATGTGTATGTTCAAAAACCCCTGACACACAATATTTATGAAGCTCGTATGTTGACTGAGGCTGCCCGTAAATACAAGGTCGTATCGCAAATGGGTAATCAAGGCGCTTCCAACCCCGGGCAACAGCAAATGATTCAATGGTTTAACAAAGGGCTGATTGGTACCGTAGACACTGTGTATGTTTGGACCAATCGTCCCGTTTGGCCTCAAGGTATTCCCGTACCAAAAGATAAACCCAATTTGCCTTCTGTTATGAGTCAAAAGGATTGGGATTTGTTTATTGGCCCTGCCGAATTTGTAGACTATCACCCGTTATATCCTCCTTTCAAGTGGCGCGGTTGGTGGAATTTTGGAACCGGAGCTCTTGGAGATATGGGGTGCCATTTGATCGATCCTCCATTCCGAGTGTTGGAGTTGGGTTATCCTACCGAGGTGGAATGCTCCGTGGGCCAAGTATTTACAAAAGATTGGACACCTGAATACATTCCAGAGGGTTGCCCTCCGTCTTCTCATGTTCAACTAAAATTCCCAGCTACTAAGAAAAATAAGTCTGATATCAATATGATTTGGTATGATGGGGGAATTCGGCCCTTCCATCCAGATCTCATCCCAGCCAATGAAGATATTGGTGAAGTGGGCTCAGCTAATGGAGTCATGATGATTGGGAGTAAAGGGATTATGACCTGTGGTACCTATGGGCTTACCCCGAAGGTTTACTTGAAAAATGGAGATCGACTGGAGATGCCAAAAGATTTTAAAACCGCAAATCCCAATGAGCTATTGCCAGAATATGGGCATCAAGTATCTTGGACCGATGCCATCAAGGCCGGTTTCGGGTCGAAGGAACACAAAGCCTTGACTTCTTCTTTTGATTATGCGGGTCCTTTGACAGAAACCGTTTTAATGGGTAACCTCGCCATTCGATCGTACCAAGCTGGAACGCCCGGCGAAGGAAATCGTTTGAAATTTGAGGGCCGGAAAAAACTGCTTTGGGACGGCGCCAATATGAAAATTACCAACTTTGATGCCGCCAATCAATTTGTAGGTAGACCCTACCGAGAAGGCTGGAAGCTGGTTTGATAAGGTTAAACAAAAAAGGCACCTCTAAAAGGTGCCTTTTTTCTGTTTACTTCTTATTTCGTTCATAGAATTCGATGAATCGTTCAAAGTCCTCTACAGGTAAACGCTTCGCAATGATCCGGTTTTGGCTGTCCAATATATAGGTGGTAGGGGTGGCATAAACATCAAATTGATTCAAAAAGTCAGTTTGTCGTTTTGCATCCCATAAATTAATCAGCGAGCCAGTTTGATAGGTCTTAATGAAACTCGCCCATTTACCTGCATCAAAATCCGTGCTTATCATATACAGGGCAATTTTCTTCTTTTTACTGTATTCTTGGTAAAATTTGACAATTTTGGGAGCACTTTCTTTACAATGGCTGCAATCTGGGCTGTAAAATACCAAGAATTTGTAGGCTCCCGAATGGCTTCCTATCTTGACAGGCCGTACTTCTGCATCATATAAGGTCAAATCTGGAAATACTTTTCCTGTAACCAACGGTTTTAAAACTTTAACCCGATCCTCAAACCGCTTTCTTTGCTTATCATCTAGCCAAGTTCCATTTTTTAGGTAGTGATTTTCGGCTAAATGAACAAAAACCCCATCCAGCCCAACAACATCGATGTTTTCATATTTATTCGAAATAAGATAGAGAACATACCGGTACATTTCTAAGTCGACCTTGGCTTTTTGAAGTACTCGATCGGCATCAAGAGTGATGGAGTCAGCCACTTGATAGACCAAATCCTTGAAAAATCGATCCACTCTTCCCTGAATAAAGGGAGTTCGAATCATGCGTGGATCTGCAAAATCCAAGTGATCAAAAAAGTGATTTTTATAAAATTGGATCAAATACGTTGAGTCCACCCGGCCATCTGGCAACTTAGGGAGTTCGGTGGGTATCTCCGGATCTTGATTGGCTTTAATGATTTTGGCTGAAAAGGATAAGGGATATTTTTGAATGAGTTGATCACTCATGCCTTTCACTTCCTTCTGCAATAAATTTAACTGATTTCGAACTTGTGCCTGTTGACCTGAATCGGTTATCTGGGAAAGTTGCTTATTTAATTGTTGAGCTTTTTGAGTCTGCTGAATAATGTACCGCCGGTAATCAAACAGGATTTCATTCTCGGGGGAGCCCGTGAATCGAACGGTTCGGACGAAATCAGTGGTATCGGCTGAAATAGAAAAGAAATTTTCTTGGCCATTCACCACAAAATCATAATATCGACTTGGTGAAAAAACCACCATGTACATTCCTCCTTTCAAGGGTTCAGCTCCTTGAAAAACCATACGACCATTTTGAACTTGGGCTGAATCAATTTTTATATACTGGGAACCACCGTAATAATGTGCCAAATGAACATACCGGTTCTCCGGCGCACCTTTAATGTCCACCGTAATCTCGTATCCTGAGCCCTTTTGGCCAAATACGGAAGAAAACTGACTAAATAGGAAACAAAGGAGAGCAATTCTTCTCAGCATAGGTTGATTTACTTGGGGTTATCAAAAATTTTCCAAATATACTAAACGTCTCCTACCTATCTTTGTATATAAACGGGTAAGTAACATGTTTTTTATTTTGTCAAAAGTGATTAGCTTTTTGGTTATGCCTCTTGGCTTTTGGCTGATCTATTTAATCCTTACTTGGAGAAGATTTAAGATTCCGTTTTCATGGACTTTGGTTGGCCTTTTCCTCCTCTTATTCTTCTCAAATCATTACTTTATTCGAGGACTTATTCATCGTTGGGAGATTCCATCTCAAGACATCTCCTCGTACTCTCCCAAGAAGGTAGGAATCGTTTTGACTGGTGGACTCTTCACTAATCGGACAGCCCATGAGTCTAATCTTCATCTAGGAACTCATGCCGATCGAATGTTTCAGGCCCTTCAATTGTACCGTGTAAAAAAAATTCAAAAAATATTGATCACGGGTGGCCCCTTGGACAGTCTTTACTCAGATGGGAGCTCAGAGTCGATTTTGGCACGACAATATTATTTGGATGCAGGCTTACCTGAACAAGACATTTGGATTGAAAATAAAGCGAGAAATACACATGAAAATGCGAAATTTTCAATTCAAATACTTAAGAACAAGGGTGTAAGGCCAAATCAAGTTTATTTGGTTACGTCCGCCTTGCACATGCGTCGTTCATTGGCGTGTTTTCAAAAGTTAGGATGGCAAGTCCAAGGGGTTTCCACGAATCCAATTGCCGATAATGACCTCAAATGGTCATGGATTTATTTGATCCCAAACCATTATGCGTTCATGGACGCCTACCAGCTTTTTCACGAAGGGATTGGGTTTTGTATGTATAAAATTATGGGGTATGTGTAGGGAGTTTGGATAAAATCTGAACAATTTGTTGAGGATCTTGTATATCCAACCCTTTTACTTCAGAAACCGTATACCCAAACGATTGTAAGGCCTGAAAAAATTGCTTGGCATTCCTAAACTTAATCATTTTTCCTTGATGAAATAGGTAGCGATACAATTGAGTTGAAAATCCTGTGGTCTCGGTAGACTGACCTAAGATAGCCTCCGACTGACGTGTGGTATAATGCTTCTGAAGAAAAAGAACGGGGCCCTCCCAAAGAACCTCAAAGTAGTCGAGGGGTTGAAAAAAATCAACCGGAGGAAAACCATTTCTAAATTCCCGCTCACCAATCCGAAAAGCCGAAACTTGCGCTGCCTCAAAATACCTAGGCTTTTGGGCATCAACCTCGACATGATTTTTGAATGAATTGTAGCGAATTTCATTAACTTTTTTCCAAACACCCGTTTGACGAATTTTAAGTTCTCCTCCTTCCCATTTTTCCTGCCAATAGGGGCTTCCCTCAATTCGATTGTTTTTTACCTCGACCATCGGGGTGCCATCCGACCGATTGACATACGCCTGGGCTGCTTGCCCCAAAGAACTTAATGATACAAAAAGGAAAATGCTTGTTTGAAATAAGGTTCTCATGTGTTTTTATTCCTAATTTAAAAAAAAAGCCGGATTCTTTCCGGCTTTTCTTTAAATACTTAAAATATGAACCATTCGAAGCAAGTCGTCGTGGATAGGCTTTTGCTTTTTGATCGTGTCGATGAATGGGGTGTAAACCAGTTCATTGTTTACTACACCCGCCATTACATTTTTATACCCTTTCATGAGTCCCTCGACGGCACCAAGTCCAAGTCGACTGGCTAAAATGCGATCGTAAGCGGTTGGGGTTCCTCCTCGTTGGATGTGTCCTAAGGTAGTCACCCGAATATCCAATTTACCTTCGACTTGATTTTTGATCGAGTCCGCAATTTGAGCAGCATTGCCTTCTTCATCTCCCTCAGCGACGACTACAATGGACGAGGATTTTGACCGGCTCCATCCATCTTTTAGTGTGCTAACAACTTTTTTAAGAGGTGTGTGGGTTTCGGGTACCATAATGATTTCAGCGCCTCCTCCAATTCCCGACTGGATGGCAATATAGCCCGAATCTCGGCCCATTACCTCGATAAAGAAAACCCGATCGTGCGAGTCAGCCGTATCACGGATTTTATCAATGGCCTCAAGGGAGGTATTTACCGCGGTATCGAAACCAATGGTATAATCGGTACCGTACAAATCATTATCAATTGTGCCCGGACATCCGACCGTTGGTAACTGGTATTCATTGTAAAATATCTCAGCTCCTGTGAATGTTCCGTTCCCACCAATGGCCACCAAACCTTCAATTCCATGTGAAATTAGGTTATCATACGCTTTTTTACGACCTTCGGGAGTCATGAATTCTTTACTTCGTGCCGATTTCAGAATCGTCCCCCCACGCTGAACTATATTGCTGACAGATTGAGAAGTCATGGGGAAAATATCCCCGGATATCATTCCGTTGTATCCTCTTCTTATTCCGAATACTTCTATTCCATGATAAATAGCCCCTCGAACAGCAGCACGGATGCAGGCATTCATACCAGGTGCATCACCGCCAGAGGTAAAAATTGCAATTCTTTTCATTACAAACTAGGTTTATTTTCGCGCCTGTCATGTAGACAGGTGCAAAAGTACGTAGATTTAGTGGAAACCGCTATCATTAATTAAATTTTGCGGAAAAGTCAGTTAGCAAAATTTTATTAAAGCGAAATACGCAAGTGTATCGTTTCTTTTAGAAATACCACTTTTCCAAAAGCAAGTGAAATGTCATACCCGCTAAAAAGCTAGAGGATATCAAATTCCATATTGTCCGTTTGATCTTAAAGATTTCAATCGCTAAAAAGCTCATGACAAACGAGGCGATGACGATCAGCAACTGCCCGATTTCCAACCCGATATTAAAGGCAAGTAATTCATTCACAATTTGACTGCTTTTGCCTAACAAACTCCTTAAGTAGGTGGAAAATCCCATACCATGAATCAATCCAAAAAAAGCTGCAAACAGATAGCGTAAGGTTTTTCGCTCTTGAAGGATTTGTCCATTTCGACCATTTTGTTGAAATAGATTGGTTAGGCAAGTGATTAAAATCGACACCGGAATCAAAAATTCAATAAGATCTTGGTCAAACGAAAGGATTTGCAAAGCAGCTAATGCTAGGGTAATGGAATGGCCCACTGTAAAAGCGGTGACGAGAATCAAAACACGTTTCCAGTCCCATATCGTGTAAACGGCACATAAAGAAAGGACAAATAAAATGTGGTCGTAACCATTTAAATCGGTTATATGCTCAAATCCCAGTTGAAGGAAGGTGAGAAAGGTTTCCATTGAATAATGAGGTGGGTTAAAATGTTGGCAAGGTAGGCCAATTTGACTTATTTTAAAAACCCTAATGATGTTTTTCCCGAACCGATGTAGATTTTCTATCTTTGCTTGATGGAAAAATTTGTTGTATCCGCCCGTAAATATAGACCTGCTACTTTTGATACCGTAGTAGGCCAAGACCATATTACCACTACGTTAAAAAATGCCATTCGGACCAATCATTTGGCTCAAGCATTTCTATTTTGTGGTCCGAGGGGTGTCGGAAAAACAACCTGTGCACGTATTTTAGCTAAAACCATCAACTGCATGGCTCTGACGGACGATATCGAGCCCTGCCAGACCTGTGTTTCCTGTACAAACTTTGATCAAAATACAAGTTTTACAATCCACGAACTTGATGCTGCCTCCAATAATTCGGTGGATGACATACGAAACTTAATCGATCAGGTTCGGTTCCCTCCCCAACAGGGAAAGTATTCAGTATATATCATTGATGAGGTTCACATGCTTTCGCAAGCGGCCTTCAATGCTTTCTTGAAAACCTTGGAAGAGCCGCCCAAGCATGCAATTTTCATATTGGCCACCACAGAAAAACATAAAATTTTACCCACAATCTTGAGTCGATGCCAAATTTTTGATTTTAATCGAATTCAACTCCAAGATATTGCGAATCACCTAGCCAAAATTGCAGTAAAGGAGGGTGTTCAGGTAGAAATGGCAGCCTTGGAAGTTATAGCCCAAAAAGCGGAAGGGGGGCTTCGAGACGCACTTTCCATGTTTGACCTCAATGTAACATTTGCAGGTGGTCAAGCTCTTACCCGCTCAGCGGTTTTGGAAAACCTTCATATCCTAGATTATGATTATTTTTTCAAAATGACCCAAGCGCTTTATGAGGGTTCCACGACCGAGGTACTGCTACTTTTTGATGAAATCCTAACCAAAGGATTTGATGCACACCAATTTGTGATTGGTTTGAATGAACATTTTAGAAACGTATTGGTGGCGCAGCATCCAGATACTCGACGACTTCTCGAGGTAACCGAAACTGTTCGACGGAATTACGAGGACCAAGCCAAACTATTGAGCACGGATTACATCTTATCCGCTCTCAGTATAGGCCAGCAAATCGATCAACATCTAAAAGCAGCCAAAAACCAGCGATTGCACGTGGAAATTGGTCTCCTAAAGCTTGCTCATATTCGACAAGTCCTTCATTTAGCTGATCTTCCTGTTACTCAAGAGGCGGATAAAAAAAAAATTGAATTAAAAAGCGATATTCAATCGACTGAACCAGTTGCCACGGAAATTAAAGACATTTCGTCATCCCCTCGGAGGGTCGTCTCGCCTAGGGCTTTGGGGCTAAAATCCACATTAGATCTTGAAAATCCAATCCAAGAATCGAATCCTCCCTTGCAGGAAGTTCCGATGGTGCAAGCCACCTCTCCATTGAAAAATTGGGATCTGGGACACCTGACTCAGGCTCTCACTCAATTTGCCGAAACGCGTGATCTCGAAACAGAAAAAGTCATATTGACTCGGGTACCCTCATTGGAGGGGAATGAGGTTACGTTTATGTTGTCCAACGAAGTTCAATGGGGTGTTTTCAATGAAATGAAACAGGAGCTTGGTGCCTTTTTACGACAAATTTTTGGAAAAACAGAGATCCTGTTAAGTACCGAAATGGCCACTCAGGACATGGTCAGGAAACCTTACACCGCACAAGAGAAATTTGAGGCATTGAAAAGTAAAAATCCTGTGGTGGAAACTTTAAGGCAAGATTTGAATTTAGAACTTCTATTTTAACAATTGAGTCCGGTGTTCAACACCGGACTCAATTATTTCTTGAAAACTTGTTTCAGTAACCCACCCCAAGGGCCACTGCTTTTTGCTTTTGTGATTTTGGGTTCTGGATACACCTCTTGGTAGGGCTGATTCAATAGTTCTTGAGAGAAAGAATCAAAGGAAATTCCACCAAATGTACCTGAGGACATCCAAAGTAAATTCGTCTGAAACCAATTTTGCTCTTTTAGGTAGGTTTCAAGTGCTTCACGTTCGGTAAACACGAAAAGGTCGTCGCGCCCAAAGGCCTCACGGATGACATCTGGAGAAATGGGTTCCATTTTTTTGATTTCCAGCGTTTGAGGAGAATAGAAAACCACCGCTTCATCCGCCGCCTGCAGGGATTCAAAATATTGGGGTAAAAAATCTTTGTTCAAGGAACTGTAAGTATGTAATTCATAACAGGCAATCAAACGACGGGTAGGAAATAGTTCTTTGGTTGCCGAGGTAGTCGCTTTAACCTTCGAGGGTGCATGGGCAAAATCTCGATAAACGGTGACATGGTCATTTTGTGCCACCTTTTCCAGTCGCTTAGCCGCCCCTTTGAACGAGGGGATGGCTTCATAGAACTGGGCAGATGTAATCCCTAACTTTTCGAGTATCAGTCGCGCACCTTCTAGATTTTTCATATTATGCTCACCAAACAATTGGATCGGAACCTCCCCCGTTTTAGTTTGCAAAATCACCTGTCCATTCTCAACACGATAAGGATGCGCCTTGTAAGGATGCGCAGCTACATCCGCCCGGTCTTTTTGTCCAATTACCCGGAGGATATCATCGGTTTCGTCAAAGTATAAAGAACCTGCTTTGGGTAAACGATCTGCCAATTCCTCAAAGGTTTTGACATAGGATTCGAACGTGGGAAAAACATTAAAATGATCCCAGGCAATTCCGCTAAAAAGTACAATATGCGGATGATAAAAATGAAACTTGGATCTTCTTTCCAACGCTGAGGAAAGGTATTCATCTCCTTCCAAGATGATCACAGGGGCATCAGAGGTAAGTTTCACCATGAGATCAAATCCCTCAATCTGAGCCCCCACCAAGTAATCAAAATTACGTTGATGGAATTTCAAAACATGAAGAATCATGGAGGTGATCGATGTTTTTCCATGACTACCTGCAATCACCACCCGTTGTTTGTGTTTTGATTGCTCGTAGATGTAGGCGGGAAATGAATAAACAGGAATATTAAGCTCTTGCGCCCGAAGTAATTCCGGATTGTCGGCCCGAGCATGCATTCCCAAAATTACAGCCTCAAGGTCATCTGTGATCTTTTCGGGAAACCAGCCCATTTCAGCAGGCATTATCCCGACTTTTTTAAGACGGCTAGCCGCAGGATCATATATCTCGTCGTCTGAACCGGTTACTATAAATCCTTTCTGATGTAAGGCTAACGCCAAATTGTGCATGACAGCTCCGCCTACAGCGATGAAGTGAACTCGGGATGCGTTGGATTGCATAGGTTTGTATCTAGGTATTGTCAAAATATGAAATTAAACCAAGGTATTTTCTTGGAAAAATACAATATTTGTTGGTTTCCACCCTGTTGACTTGGGGATGTTGGCCCAAGCAGGGGTATAATTCTGGGTATTCTTGCAAAGTTGTAAATTTTGTATCACTTTTGCATCAATTTTTCAAAGTATTCGTTTAATAAAAAGGATTTCTTCACCTAAAATTGGCTTTATGCATTTCACCTAGAAAATGAAAAGATACATCGATTTAATTCAGCAGACGTTTGAATTCCCTACACGTGAATTTGGTGTCGACGACAATCACAACCTCTTGTTCAACAATGTCCCACTCATGGACATTATCAATAAATATGGTACGCCGCTTAAGCTTACCTATCTTCCAAAGATCAGCGAACATATTGAACACGCCAGGCTGCTGTTTAAAAACGCGATGAAAAAATACAATTACAAAGGAAATTACACCTATTGTTATTGTACAAAATCCTCTCACTTCAAATTTGTTTTAGAAGAAGCTCTGAAGAACAATATTCATTTGGAAACTTCTTCTGCCTTCGACATGCCCATCATCCGGTCATTGTATGATGAAGGTAAAGTAACGAAGGATACCTACATTATTTGCAATGGACACAAACGTCCACAATATCTAGCCTACATTTCCCAATTCCTGAACGATGGATTTGTGAACTGTATGCCGGTATTGGATAACTTGGGCGAAATCGATCATTATCTTCAAACAGTCAATGCCGAAGAAGTGAAAATTGGCGTGCGCATCGCAACCGATGAAGAGCCCAACTTTGCTTTTTATACTTCTCGATTGGGGATTCGGTATAAAGATGTGGATGAGTTGTATCTGACGAAAATTAAACCCAACCCTCGATTCAAATTGAAGATGCTCCACTTCTTCATCAATTCGGGGATTAAGGATACGGCCTACTATTGGTCAGAATTAACCCGATTCATGTTTAAATATTGTGAATTGAAGAAAATCTGTCCTGAACTTGATTCCATTGACATCGGAGGGGGTATGCCCATTCAAACCTCGGTCGTTTTCAATTATGATTACCAAGCCATGGTAGATGAAATCATTGAAAACGTTCAATGGATTTGCAATAAAAATAACGTTCCTGTACCCAACATTTTCACCGAGTTTGGTTCCTATACAGTAGGAGAGAGTGGTGCTACCTTGTACAAAGTAATTGACCAAAAGCAACAGAATGACCGCGAATTGTGGTATATGGTGGATGGATCTTTCATCACCCAATTACCTGATTCTTGGGGTATCGGACAAAAATACATTATGTTGCCTGTCAACAAATGGGATGCTCCATATACTAAGGTTAATTTGGGAGGACTTACCTGTGATTCAGCGGACTACTACAATACCGAGGCCCATTCTGAAGATCTCTACATGCCAATGATCGAGGAAGGCCAAAAAGAAGATCAGTACATCGGTTTCTTTCATACTGGTGCGTATCAAGAGTCGTTGGGCGGGTATGGTGGCATTCAACATTGCTTAATTCCGGCCCCTAAGCATGTCTTGATCGATATCAATGAAAAAGGTGAGCTAGTAACCGAGTTATTTGCAGATGAACAAGACGCCGAATCAATGCTGAAAATTCTAGGGTATGGTCAACCGCGAAAAGCGCCCGAGGCCCTGCATCCAGAAATGGCTAAACTCGATGAGGTTGAGGCTTAAAAAAAAATCCGCTGAGTTACTCAGCGGATTTTTTTTGGTTTTATTTCTTTTTTAATTCAATGAATATCTTCTTTTGACCATCTGATTTATCAATTGAGATCGACTGAATAGAATTCACGTGAACTCGTTTTACATCTTTATTATCCACTTTGATTTTATTGATGTAAACTTCGGTATCCTCTGGAAAGGTGAGCTTACCCGGTGAATTTTTGTCGTCAACTATCTCTAAGATGGAAGCTTCCCCTTGAAATGTGGGGCTTTTGGCCGGATAACCGATCACCGATAAGTCAGATACCAACTGAGATGAAGGCGCAGCTTTGAATTCACCACTCTCTTTGGGTTTTTCTTCCTTATTTTCCTTAGCCTCAAAAGATTCTCCAAGACTAAACATGATGGGCATATTGTAATAGAGAGCTACCGCTTGTCCATTCACTTTGCCAGCTTCCCACTTGGGCATTTTTTGGATTACCCGAAGGGCTTCAGCATCCAAAGCAGGATGGATCCCTTTTAGAATGGTAGGCTCACCCACCGAGCCGTCGGCCTCGATAACAAATCGTACAAATACCTTTCCTTGTGCTTTCTCTCTTACGGCCTCTTGTGGATACAGTATGGTCGTTCCAATCCATTTGTACATTTGTGAAATGCCTCCTGGAAATTCAGGGAGTTCATCGACTTTAGTAAAAATCACACGTTCTTTGGGCCGAACCGTATCCTGGCGTATTTCAACCTTTTTGGATTTGACCAGTAGCTTAGGTAACGGTAAGGAGGTGGTTTCCTGTTTAATTTCATTGAGGGTAATTTGAATGACCTCAGGCTCGGTTTGGTCCGCAATTTTCGCGGATGACAGAGTAATGGCCAACCCAAATAAGGGCAATGCAAAGCCATACTTTAAAAGGGAGATTCGGTTGGATCGCTTTTTCATAATCATTTGGATTCTTGATTTAAGGTTAGATTGGGTAAAAAATTGATGTTCTAATGAATTGAGTAGGGGAGAGCCTAGTTGATGATGCACTAGAAGGGTAGCATAGTCACCGGGATTGGATAAGCTACATGCGGCTCGATCATCCGCAATGAACTCATGGACCAACCGGCTAGCTTTTCGAAGAGCATATACAGCAGGATTCATCCAAAAAAATAAAATAAGAATCTCCCAGAACAACAAATCCAAGGTATGGAGTTGCCGGGCATGGATCTGCTCATGGAGCCAAATAGTATTGAAATTGGGTGTTTTGGGATGGACAAATACCTTGTTTAAAAAACTCCAGGCTCCTTTTTTTTGCTTAAAAATTTGGTATGTTAGATAGGTCCGGACCCACAGCAAGACAATCGAGATCGAAAAGCCAAACCAATAGATCAATTCATACCAACTTACAACCTTGGTTTGGCTGGAGGGCTCTACTAGAACCGTCGGTAGGATCCATACCGGTATATTCTCTTGAGATATTACGGGTGGCTGGATCCATTTGGAAAGGAAATACTCAGCAAAAAAAGGTAGAAGTAAGGAAACTATACCACCACCAATCAGGAAAAAACGATTCCAATGATGAAAAGTCTCTTTTCGTAAAAAAACGAAATAAAATACGCAACAAAGGGTCAGGTATAGGTTGGTTTGGATGAAATAATGCCAGGGTGTCATGAGTTAGTTCATTTTTTCATTTTTTCAATCATTTCCAATAATTCATTTGCCTCTTTGAGGTTGATAGAGGACTGCTTCAAAAAGTGAGAAACCAAGGCACCCACCGAATTGTCAAAATAGCTTTCCATTAATTTATTCGCTGAAAATTGACGGTAATCCTCTTTTGAAATAGCTGGAAAGTACTGATGCGTTTTTCCAAATGCTTGGTGCGCAACAAATCCTTTTTGCTCTAAAATCCGGACGATCGTTGAGACTGTGTTGTAGGCTGGTTTAGGATCTGGTAGCTTTTGCAGGATTTCCTTAACAAAGGCTCGCTCCAATTCCCATAAAACCAACATAATTTCCTCTTCTGCTTTCGTTAATTCTTTTTCAATCATTTCAACTAATTTTTTCGTTATACAAATGTAAACGAAAAAATTAGTTTTGCAACTAAAAAGATAGTTTTAATTTAACAAAAAAAAACGCTCCGAAAATCAGAGCGTTTTTTCACGCTAACTTAACCCTTATTGATATTAAATGGTAGGACCACCTGCCAAAATGGAGGGATCTGTCATATCTTGGAATTTATTAAAATTTGATTTGAATTTTTCGGCCAATGTAAGCGCAGCCATCCGATAGGCGTCGGGGTCTGCCCAAGTTTTCCATGGTAAAAGAGTATCGGGCGCGATGTAAGGACATTGTTCTGGTATCAAGACACCAAAAATCGGATGTTTTTGAAACGATACTCGATCCAAATCGCCCTCCAGGGCTGCGGTAATCATAGCTCGTGTTTGTTTCAGAGGCATTCGTTTACCCACGCCAAAGCCTCCGCCAATCAAACCGGTATTAATCATCCAGACATGAACTTGTTGATTGTGTATCTTTTTTCCAAAAAGTTGGGCATATCGTATGGGGTGTAATGGAAGAAAAGCAGCCCCAAAGCAAGCAGAGAAGGTAACTTCGGGATCAACCACACCCATTTCGGTTCCAGCCACTTTCGAAGTGTATCCGGATAAGAAATGATACATGGCCTGCTCCGTTGTTAATCGACTGATGGGTGGCAACACACCAAAGGCATCGTAGGTCAATAAAAATATATGGTTGGGTGACGAAGCCACCGAAGGCTGAATCGCTCCTGGGATGTAATCCAAGGGATATGCCGTTCGGGTATTTTGGGTGATACGTGTATCATGGTAATTTACTTCTCGGGTGCCTTCATAAAATTGAGTGTTTTCAACGATAGCCCCTTCTCGAATGGCTTGAAAAATGACTGGTTCTTGCTCCGGCGAAAGGTCGATGGCTTTCGCATAACACCCCCCCTCAAAATTGAAAATATGGGTGTCCGACCATCCATGTTCATCATCCCCAATTAAATACCGATTGGGATCAGTAGATAAGGTTGTTTTACCTGTCCCCGATAATCCAAAAAACAAGGCAGTATCTCCTTTCTTCCCTACATTAGCCGAACAGTGCATAGACAAGATGTCCAGAGTTTCGGGAAGTAAGAAATTCATGACCGTAAAAATCCCCTTTTTCATTTCTCCCGCGTACCCTGTTCCCCCAATTAATAAGATACGACGGCTTAGATCCACAATAGTAAAATTAGCTTGTCGCGTGTGGTCTGTGGCGGGGTCAGCCAAAAATTCTGGAATGCAAAGGATGGTAAAATCGACCTCAAATTGAGAAAGTTCATCTTCGGATGGACGAATGAACATGTGGTGACAAAAGAGGTTTTGCCAAGCCTGTGTATTGAATATTTGCAAAGAGAGACGGCTATTTTTATCCGCACCAGCAAATGCCTTTCGCTCGTACACTTTTTTATCTTCTAAAAAATAAATCATTTTTGATAGCAATGCCTCAAAATGATTTGGATCAAAAGGTTGATTGATGCTACCCCAATGAACAGCATTTCGGGTTAAGTCATCCAATACAATGAATTTGTCTTTTGGAGATCGACCGGTAAAGGTTCCTGTAGAGCACATCAATGCACCTGTGGAGGTCAGGGTACCTTCACCACGCTGAATGGCTTCCTCTACCAATTCTTGGGAAGATAGTTGAGATTTAAGTTCGCGACTCTTAATCCGGAGGGGTTGAGCCAAAGTTTGCGTAAACATAAGTATGAGATGATGAAGTATAATTAAAAACCTTGAAGTAAACCTTGAACCAAGTGCTTGGATCCGATGTAAAGTGGCGAACGTTGGTGTAGTTCAGTAGGTTCGATATCCAAAATCGGTTGGTATCCATCACTTGCCATTCCACCCGCTTGCTCCGCCAAAAAGGCCAAGGGAAAGCATTCGTATAGAAGCCGAAGTTTTCCTTTAGGACTGGTAGGGGATGGAGGATACAGGTATATCCCTCCCTTGATCATGTTTCGATGAAAATCGGCTACCAAAGAACCTATGTACCGGCTAGATCGCTGGAGCATTTGACATTGGGTTACAAACGATTTGACAGCCGTTGGAAATGTCTCGTAGTTTCCCATGTTCACGGAATAAATAGAACCATGCTCTGGGTGTTGAATTGGTGTATGGGACAAAAAGTACTCGCCCAGTGAATTTTCATAGGTAAAGCCATGAACCCCTTGTCCTGTGGTATAGACTAGAATTGTGGAGGAACCATACACAATGTATCCTGCCGCAATTTGGGTTCGGCCACCTTGTAAAAAATCTTCAATGGTGGAAGGGGATCCAACAGGCGAGATTCGACGATAAATGGAAAAAATGGTACCGATGGAGACATTTACGTCGATGTTGGAGGATCCATCTAAGGGATCTAACGCAACAACATACTTTCCATAGTCATTTCCCGTGTGAATCATGTGGTCGTCTTCTTCGGTTACGATGGCACAGACTTCACCCCCATTTTTTAAAGCCCGTATAAATCGTATATGGGCAGCCATATCTAATTTTTGTTGGGCCTCTCCTGAGGAATTCTGACCTCCCAAAGCACCCATGATGTCCACCAGTCCAGCCCGATTGATTTCACGATTCACAATCTTTCCCGCCAAAGCGATATCTCGAAGCAACTGAGACAATTCCCCCGTAGCCGAAGGAATATGACTCTGTTGCCGTTTAATGAACCGATCCAACGTGACTCCCACCGGAGAAGCCAATGTTTCTGTTGACGGCATACTCGGTTAATGGTTTGTTGATGAAATGTATTTTTCTAATGAAGTGTAATTTGACAGTTCAAATATAGATTCGAAAATTTAGCGAACCAAATTAAACAAGCGAAATTTCGCAAAATATTTTCCAAAAGGTTTTCAGACTAAAATCATATAGCAATTTTAGGTAGATAACTTCATTTAGAAGGTATTTTTGGATATTTGACCATGTTTGTGTCGATTTGACACGAAAGGTCTTTCCGCCTCAAAAAAAAGTAACCAAAGAATATTTGGGGTTGAGAGGTAATTTTGAATCGAAAAACAGAATCTTATGAAATTAGGAAAATTGAATAAAACTAAGATTTTTATCCAAATGTATTTTCTGAATTACAGCTTGAATTGGGTGGTTTAGTAGGTAAAATTAAAAATTGCCGTATTTTTGGATACAAACTAAACCAAACCAGTTGAACTAACGATACCATTTATGAACCAAAAGACCCTTTTTGGCCATCCTCGTGGCCTGTTTGTTTTGTTTTTCACGGAAATGTGGGAGCGCTTTTCCTATTATGGAATGCGTGCCATCCTATTTCTTTATTTGATTCGGTCGGCACAAGATGGTGCTCTCGGTTTACCGGAGGAGGAGGGAGGAGCTATTTATGGCCTTTATACGTCTTCCGTGTATCTTTTAACGTTACCGGGTGGCTGGATAGCCGACAATATCCTTGGACAAAAGAAGGCCATTTGGTGGGGAGGAATCATCATCATGATCGGTCATATTGTTTTAGCCTTTCCGGGATCTACCCTCTTATTTTTCGTCGGTTTGGCAACCGTGGCCATTGGAACGGGACTTCTAAAGCCCAATATTTCGTCTATTGTAGGTGAACTGTATCCCGAGGGAGGAGCCAAACGGGATGCTGGATTCTCCATATTTTACATGGGAATTAACTTAGGTGCATTCCTAGGTATGTTTATTGTTGGCTATTTAGGAGAAAAAGTAGGCTGGCATTATGGCTTTGGTGCCGCTGCATTTGCCATGTTTTTTGGTCTTGTGCTCTTTAAAACCCAAGGCAAGTATTTGGATGGACTTGGGGAAATGCCGGCAAAAAAAGGTGCCCCTACTTTTCTATATGTCGTTCTGGGCTTGTTATTGCTTATCTTCGTATTGTTGTGGACAGGGGTATTAAATGCTGTCTCGTTGGCTGAATCGATGCAGTACATCATCATCGGAATAACCCTGTTTTACTTCTTCTACATTGGTGTACTTGATTCCTCTTTGGATGGAACAGAGAAAAAGCGAGTGGCAGTACTCTTTATCTTCTTCATTGGCGCTGCTCTGTTTTGGTCCGGATTTGAACAAGCGGGTACCTCATTGACCATATTTGCAGATCGCCATACCGACCGTGCCTTTGGGGATTGGATCATGCCAGCCTCGTGGTTTCAAAATGCCAATTCGTTCTTTATTCTACTTTGCTCAGCACCCGTAGGGGCTCTATGGGTCTACTTGAATCGTCATGCCTTGAACCCCTCAACCCCGGTTAAGTTTGGTCTTGGACTTCTCCAAATGGGTCTTGGATTCTTTATTATGTTTTTGGCAGCTAAAACCGTATTGGATGGAAGTTTGGCTGGTGTGGGTTGGTTGACTTTTACCTACCTTTTTCATACCCTCGGTGAATTATGTTTGTCGCCAGTCGGACTAAGTACCTACACGAAATTGGCACCAAAAAAATATTATTCTCAATTAATGGGATTGTGGTTTGTAGCCGCTTCACTTGGGAATTTGATCGCAGGTCGTTTTGCAGGTAATTTCAATGCGGAAAATGTAAATCAAATGCCTGACTTGTTTTTACGAGTTTGCATTTTTGGCATGGGCTTAGGTTTGGTCTTTATTTTATTCAATAAGCCGATCCGCAAATGGATGGGTGGGATCAGTTAAAAAAAGCGGGTTACCCACCCGCTTTTTTTGCTTGGTATCCCGCCTGAAGCAAATAAGCTAATAATTTGTCTCGAAAATCACCTTGAATCAAAATGTCTCCATCCTTGTCACTGCCACCGGTACCACATAAAGTTTGGAGTTTTTTACGAAGGACGGATAAGTCCTCTGGTTTTCCAACAAAATCAGAAATCCGAGAGACTACTTTTGAACCGCCTTTTCGGTCCAACCATATTTTTAGTTTTTGTTGGGAGGGCGGGAGGGTCTCTATCGACTCCGTCGATTCCTCAAATACAAAATCTGGATTGGTGGAATAAACCACGCCATCTGTTTTACGTTTAACTTTCATTTGTATGCGCTTCTTTCTTTTACTATTTCTGGGCTTAAATATACAAGTATTTGCCCAAACCCCCGAGTCCTCCATTCGTCAGGCCATGTCGAGGCAGCAAGAGGCCTGGAATCGGGGCGACATTCAATTGTTTATGGAGGATTATTGGAAATCAGACTCTTTGATGTTTATTTCTAAAAATGGAATCACCCGAGGCTGGCAAGCCACCAAAAATAGGTACCTTACTACCTATTCCTCCCGAGAATTGATGGGTACGCTCACCTTTGACCTTCAAGAAATTCAGGTGGTTGGTCCTAAGTCTGCATGGGTTTTGGGTAAATGGTCATTAAAAAGACCTGATGTAGGAGATATTGGTGGGTATTTTACATTAATTTTTAAGGAAATCAATGGAAAATGGGTGATCTGTTCCGATCATACTTCCTAACTTTGTAGTTCAAACCCAAACGTATACTAAAAGTTTTAATCACAATGGATGAAAAAATTCCGGTCGGTACCGAATACCGACATCGATTCTCCTTTACACAAGCCGATGTTCAAGCTTTTGCCGACTTAACGGGCGATCACAATCCCATTCATTTGGATGCGGAGTATGCTGCCCAAACACCGTTTAAGAAACCGATTATTCATGGTCATTTGAGCAGTAGTGTTTTTACTAAGTTTCTTGGAATGAATAAACCGGGTGGCCCAGGTTCTGTGTACATGAAGCAAGTTACAGAGTACCTTCGTCCTATGTTTGTGGATACAGAATACGAGGTTGTATTCAAGGTCGAAAGTGTCAATCCCCAAAAAAGTATCGCTGAAATTTCAACGGAGGTCTATAATCCCGAAACAAAAAAAATTACCATTCGGGGCACAGGAACCTTGATGAATAAAGATAACTTTTGATTGTCGATAAAACAAACGAAAAAAGCCGAGTTATAACTCGGCTTTTTTCGTTTGTTTGGGACGGTGGTATGATCAACTTTCTCCGTTTTTCATCTCTTGAACTTCGGCGCGCACTTCCTTGGCTAATTTACCGATGTCCAACATCGCTTTCCGTACCCGGGTGCCTGCTGCTTTATTTCCGGAACCTGTGAATTTTTCGGCATCCTTCTCAGCGGAGGCAATAAGGTCTTTCAATTGCTGAATTTTTTCCATGAGTTTAAGTTAGGTTATTCCACAAAACTCAGAAAAATTATTCAATTAAAAAACAAATTAATTAGATAATACTACGAAATTATAAGCTTATGCATTGACCTTTGGTCGATATTCGCCTGATTTTAGCTTGGCCTGTACTTTTTCAAAGCAATCCATCGTGTATTCTACATCTTCCAACGTATGGACGGCTGTTGGGATGATCCGAAGCAAAATAACACCCTTTGGAACAACAGGATACACAACAATGGAGCAGAATACACCCATGTTTTCCCGCATATCCTTGATCAAATTCGTGGCAGTAGGTAAATCATACTCTCCATGAAGGAAAACGGGTGTGACACATGACTGTGTTTGTCCGATATCAAATCCTCTTTTTCTAAATCCATCTTGCAAAGCGCGAACAATCGTCCAGAGATTTTCCCGAAGTTCTGGGTGTTTTCGGATCATCTCCAGGCGTTTAAGTCCACCCACTACAAAAGGCATAGGCAAGGCTTTGGCATAGGTTTGAGATCTCATATTGTATTTTAAATACATGATGATCTCTTTTTTGGCGGCGATAAACGCTCCAACCATCGCCATTGACTTCGCAAACGTGGAGAAGTGTAAGTCAACCCCTTCCTGTACCCCGAAATATTCGGGTACGCCTGAACCCGTTTCTCCCATGGTTCCAAATCCATGTGCATCATCGACCAACAAACGGAAATTGTATTTTTCTTTGAGCGCTACAATTTTATCCAAAGAACCGACGACACCTGACATGCCAAACACACCCTCTGTGATGACAAGAATTCCACCTCCTTGTTCTTCGGCAAGTTTAGTTGCCCGAATCAAGTTTTTCTCCAAGCTCTCCATGTCATTGTGCTTGAAGGTGTAGGTCTTTCCTCCTTTGGCTTTATGTAAGCGTACACCATCAATCAAACAAGCGTGGCTTTCCGCGTCGTAGACAATGACGTCCTTGAAGTCAACCATCGCTTCTACGGCCGACATAACCCCTTGATATCCGTAGTTGAGCAAGAAAGCATCTTCCTGGCCAACATACTCGGCGAGCTGTCGCTCAAATTCTTCATGTAAATCACTGTTTCCAGTCATCATGCGTGCACCCATCGGATAGGCAAGGCCATAATCCTTCGCGGCTTGTTCGTCTGTGGCTCGAATCTCTGGATGATTAGCCAACCCTAAATAATTATTTAATGACCAGTTTAGCATACGCTGGCCTTTAAATTCCATGTATGGACCTAAGTCCCCTGTTAGTTTAGGAAAAGAATAATAATGGTGTGAATAATGAGCATGTGAGCCAATGGGCCCCATGTTATTGACCACTTTTTCGAAGATGTCTTGTACCATGTACGTGCTAATTAACAATGAATATAGGTAGTTAACGCAAAACCACAGAAAAAAATCCTTTCTATGAATCCACAATATTACGGATTTCTTAGGCAGTTTTCAAATCTTACCTTTGGAACTACCGTTGGACCCTCAAATATTTTATTTCTTATTTGAAAAGTTCTATTTAATTTACGTTATATTTATGATTATCTTTCTTTAATCCAATTATTATCTCATGACTTCATCCAAACTAAAAAAAGTATTAGTGGCTAATCGAGGCGAGATTGCAGTTCGAATCCTTCGTACGGCTAAAGAAATGGGTTTGCAAACCGTGGCGGTATTTAGTGAAGCAGACCGTGGTTTTCCACACGTTCAATTGGCAGATGAGGCCGTTTGTATTGGCCCAGCTGCCTCAAAGGATTCTTATTTACGCGGTGACAAAATTATTGAAGTTGCCAAGCAACTCGGTGTTGATGCCATTCATCCGGGATATGGATTTTTGTCGGAGAATGCTGATTTTTCGGAGGCTGTTACACAAGCCGGTATCACGTTCATTGGGCCCACTGCCGATAGCATTCGTTTGATGGGGGATAAGATCTCGGCAAAACAAACGGTTAAGGTTCGTCAGGTGCCTTTGGTACCGGGTGTGGATGAAGCCATTTCGGATCGGGAGGTGGCAAAGCGTGTTGCAACTGAGGTTGGATTCCCAATTCTGATTAAAGCAAGTGCAGGAGGAGGGGGAAAAGGGATGCGGGTTGTACAGCACGTTGACGAGTTTGATGAACAAATGGATCGAGCTGTTTCAGAAGCCGTTCAAGCTTTTGGAGATGGTTCTGTATTTATTGAAAAATACATTACTAAACCTCGGCACATCGAAGTTCAAATTCTCGCTGATCAACATGGAAATGTAGTTCATTTATTTGAGCGGGAATGTTCTATTCAACGTCGGCATCAAAAATTAGTTGAAGAGGCCCCCTCAGCTGTATTAACTCCTGCATTACGGGAAGCTATGGGGCAATGTGCAGTAGAAGTAGCCAAGGCGTGTGGATATCATGGCGCTGGAACGGTGGAATTCATTCTAGATGACCAGTTAAATTTCTATTTTCTTGAAATGAATACCCGCCTTCAGGTGGAGCATCCCGTGACCGAATGCATCACAGGTTTGGATTTGGTAAAGGAAATGATTCACATCGCCCAAGGGGAGCCTTTGTCATTTACCCAAGAGGATTTAGCGATACGCGGGCATTCGATCGAACTACGAGTTTGTGTGGAGGATCCATATAACAACTTTTTACCAGACATTGGACGACTCCAAGTATACCGACGACCACAAGGTCACGGAATTCGAGTGGATGATGGAATCGAGGAGGGAATGGACATTCCCATTCATTATGACCCCATGATCGCCAAGTTGATTGTCCATGCGGATACAAGAGAAGCCGCGATCGACAAATTAGCTCGGGCTATTCAGGATTTCAGGATTGAGGGAGTAAAAACGACTTTACCTTTTGGAACTTTTGTGCTACACCACGATGCATTTCGCTCGGGAGCGTTTGATACGCGATTTGTAGATTTGTATTTTAAAGATTCACTACAGCCCGTTCCTGACTCTCGAAGTCCTTCAGCGGTAATTGCGGCTTTGGTTGCGACAGAAATTCAAAAGGAGGCTCAAAAAAAACGATCTCCGTATATTTCTACAAGCCAGGGGATTAGCCTTTGGAAGGCTAAAAGAATGTAAAATATTTGGATTTTTTTTAAGGTAGTACTTGACAAAGGCATTTATCCTGTATATATTTGCAAACCTTTTCGGGAAAACGGAGAGATGGGTGAGTGGCTGAAACCAACAGTTTGCTAAACTGTCGTACTGGAAACGGTACCGCGGGTTCGAATCCCGCTCTCTCCGCCAGAATCAAGGACTACACACGGGGTGTAGCGTAGCCCGGTCATCGCGCCTGCTTTGGGAGCAGGAGGTCGCAAGTTCGAATCTTGCCACCCCGACATAAGTTTGCAGCTTGTAGTTACTCTCTAACGACGAGCTGCTTTTTTTGGTCCCGTAGCTCAGCTGGATAGAGCAACTGCCTTCTAAGCAGTCGGTCACACGTTCGAATCGTGTCGGGATCACAAGCCTCAGTTTACTGAGGCTTTTTTGTTTTAAGACCTTGTCTTTGTTGTATTAGGATTTTGAGATGGATATAAAAGAAAAAACTCCCGAAAAAACGGGAGCATTTCTCAACTTTATAGCCATGAAAACTAAATCTTTACGCCAAGTGCAAAGCAAGCTCGTTTAATTTCTTCCGAATCGACGTATCTTTTCTGGAATCATTTACTTGCAAAACATAACCACCGATTAAATCTGGATTCACTGTTTCTTCCAGAACGATCTTCTTTTTAAGATCTTCGGTAAGTTGGCGTATAATATCATCTCGTTGATCTTCTGTTAAAGCTGAAGCTGAACTAATCTTGGCAATTTGGATTTCGTTCAACTGGTTGTAGAGCTTTTTATACTCAACAGCTAGGCTGTAGATCAAACTTTCGCGGTTCTTTCTAGTTAAGATCGAAAACATTCCATAGGTCACTGAATTGACCTTTCCTTCAAATAATGCCTGAAGAATCGATAATTTCTTGGTATGTCGAACAATCGGACTTTTAAGAACTGCCAACAATTGTTTGTTTTCTTCACACAAAGAAATGAAAAAATCCATGTCTTCATTCACTTGATCCACAACTTTTTTTTCAGAAGCTAAATCGATCAAGGATTTGGCATAGCGGTACGCTACAATGGAATCTGACATAGTGACGTTTTAGATATACGTTGTAACTGGCCGTTGACACAAAATTACAACTCTTATTTATAATATTGCAAATTGTCCTCTGTATTTTTTTAAAAACAGACTGAGTATCAATTTAAATGGGCTTCTTTGATCAAATCGGACACCAAGGTTTCTTGTGATTTTTTGTCAGCCAATTCTTTACGTAATACTTTTTCTGCAATTTGAATGGATAGCGTTGCAACATCTTTCTTCAACTCATCCACTAGGGTAGCACGTTCTTGACGAATGGTTTCCCGTGCGTCTTGCATGATTCGATTTCCTTCCGCTACGGCCTTGTCTTTTGCTTCTGCAATAAGATTTTCAGCGGCTATTTTCGCTTCTTTAATGATGGCATCTCGTTCAGCGCGTGCTGATGCGGCGGCGGCTTCGTTATCAGCCTTTAACTTGGCCATTTCGGCCCGTGTTTCCTCCGCCATTCGAAGTGCCGAGTCGATACTTTCTTCGCGTTCTTTCAAGCCGGCTAGGATGCTAGTCCAAGCAAACTTCCATAACAAAAAGACCAAAAGACCAAAGACAACTAGTTGCCAAAAAATAAGTCCTGGATTGGGTGATAATAATTCCATGATTTAATGTCGTATGAGTGTAAACAATCTAGCTACTATTATGAAAATAATGTAAACCATTACCGACACCTAATGTGAACGGTAATGGTTTCTGAAGTCTCTTACAAATTGAAAGAGATCAAAAGACAAATTACAGCAGCAAAAAGAGCTACCGCCTCGATCAAGGCCGCGATGATCAACATCATGGTCTGGATTTTTCCGGCTGCTTCTGGCTGGCGAGCAACACCTTCCATAGCGCTTCCACCGATTTTACCGATACCCATACCAGCGCCAATCGCTGCAAGTCCAGCACCTAGTCCAGCACCTAATGCGATAAGACCTTTGCCTTCAGCTACAGCTTGTAAAATAATGTTCAATAAAGACATAATAGTAGGTAATGTATCTCCCTTCCCCAATGGAGATGTGTTTTTATAGAACCCTCATGTGGGGGTAGAGGGATTTTTTAGTGATGTTCGTCGTGTTCTTCAACCGCTGTACCAATGTACATGGATGACAAAAGCGTAAAAATGAAGGCTTGTAAAAACGCCACAATTAACTCAATTGCATTCATGAATAGAGCGAATACAGCGACCAATGGAGTCACTCCCCAACTTTGGAAGATGAAAATCAGACCAAACAACGAGAGCATGATGATGTGTCCCGCCGTAATATTGGCGAACAAACGAATCATCAACGAGGCTGGCTTCATAAATACCCCAACAATTTCGACAGGCAACATGATGGGTAGCAATGCCAAAGGTACTCCCGGTGGGCGTAAAATGTGCATCCAATACCCTTTATTGGCCGAGATATTGGTAATCAAAAACGTGATCACCGCCAAAACTAGTGTAATCGCAATGTTACCCGTTAGGTTCGCTCCACCCGGAAATAAACCCAATAAGTTATTTATAAAAATGAAGAAGAATAAAGTCAACAAATAAGGGAAATAACGCTCATACTTAGGCCCAATAGCAGGTTTGACAACGTCATCTCGCAAAAACAAAATCAATGGTTCCAAAAAGGATTGAATTCCTTTAGGGGCTTTTCCTTTGTTTGTGGCATATCCTTTCGCAACAGAAATAAATAAGACGAACAGGATTACCGCACTCAAAATAAGGGCAGCTACGTTTTTGGTAATCGAAAAGTCGTAAACATGTACTCCTTCAACTGGATTCCCTTGAGCGTCCACACGTACAATGTGCTCGTGTTCGTTTTTATAATCTTGGAAGATGGCTCCATGCTCCAAACGAGAAGAAGAAAACAACTCAATCCCTCTGTCCTCCGAATAAAGTATAATCGGAAGAGGTAATTTAATATCATGCGTAAAAGCCCACCCATGCTCATCTGAGATGTGGTGCATGATCATGTCTCCAATTTGAAAATCCTCTGATTCTCCGTGCGATTCCTCTGAATGGTTCCCACTTTCGGCCACAGCCGGCGCAAATGCGCTGATCCATAATGTGGCGAGCAGTACGTATTTCTTTAGCATGGTTTAGCTAGATGAGTGAAATTTTATTGGTCTTTTTCAAAAACGCCGCAATTTACGAGATAAAACGATTATTTCAAATACTGTATAACATAAATAAAGTACAAAAAAATTAAGAATGAATAATCGGCGATCCTCAATTCCCAAATACAATTCCAATCCAATGAATATAAGGGAGGAAATCAATCGAATAACAACAGTAGATAAAAAAAAGGGAATAAAACTTTCTGGACCTTTTTGTAATCCAATCGAATTTAAGCGTTCGAAGAAATAGGAAAGGAAAAAGAAAAAACTCAAGATAATCCATTTTTGAGGATGGATAAGCAAACCTCCGTCCAACCGATCGACTATAAAAAATACAATTGCCACCGAGAGCGTAAATAGTATGGATGAACGCATGGTTGAGTCAGGTCAATTAATTACAAGGTAGTAGGCTCCAAAGATCTTGGCGTAAAGATAGCAGGCCAAGTGGGGAAATTCCATGAATTAATCGACTTTTCCGGAGAGGGAAATAAGGTCGAGCCAATCAAAGCAGGTCCCTGGGCGATTCTATTTTCATGAGTCTCATCCGCTAATTTTTGCCAAAAGGAGATGGTTTCCGTTCCCTGTAATGTTTGCATGAATTCATCCACCGATTCCACCAATGCGAGCGTCAGGGATTCAATAAAGTAACTTCCTTGAGATGGGTCTATCACTTGATCCAGATACCCCTCTTCTTTTAAAAGCAAAGATATTTGGTAAGATAATCTCGGGACTTCATTCCAAACGGGTATCCAATAGGCATCGGCACCACCGACCAATGCGGCTACCGCCGAGGTCGTACAGCGAAGCTGATTGGTACTTGGTGATTTTTGGGTTAGATAGTACGGATTAAATGAACCAATTAAATACGGCATTTTCAATTCATGATCAACCGCTATTTTGTGTGCCAAATACCGAAGCGCCCTTCCTTTGGCTATGTCCAAGAAGAAATTCGTCTGTAAGCTGTATTCCAATACTTGGATGCCCCTTCCTTTTTGCCATTGTGTTAGTAAATAAGCCAATTCGACCACCGCATTGGCACCCGATTGAGCTAATGATATCCCACTAAACCAGGACCGGGTCCAATCCTCTGATTCCTCATCCTGCACTAAATCCAAAATACCTCCCCGAAGTGGATAGGGCATAAACGACTTCAAGGCTTTGTATAGAAGTTCAGGTTGCGTACTTTTCCAAAAAACTGGGAGTTTAGACCACGGAAATGCGCCAAGTGATTTCTGTAGTTCAAGCGCGCTAGGAACCGCTCCACCGAGATCAATCAACCAAGCCCCAATACCGCGCTGCCGCATTTCCTCCAACGATTCCTCCATAACTGGATTCCACACAACCCGAGCCATGGCCAGCGGTGGTGACCATTGTCTTGATTCCTGACCTGCTTGAATCCATTGAATTTCGGTTTTCTGAATATCATCGGCATGATAACTCGGTTTCCATGCGATTCCTTCTTCCGAGATCCAAGCAAAATCCTCTACTTGCTTCAGGTTTTTTAACTCAAGTTGAGCTTGTTTTTTCCAATCTTGGGCGGAAGCCGAAGGAAATTCGTCCCAAAATTCATTCTGACTCGGATTCATGAATTGTACAGCGCTAGGTTGATGATGAAAACTTAAAATTACAATCCAATCTCACGGGAACAAAACGAATCATTGCTAATTAAAAATAGTTTTTCAAATAGGGGGACGTGTAAAAAACCTAAAAAAATGATCTTTTAAAAAGTTATCCACAATGAATAATTTACTAATTTTGTCGTCCCAATTCTAAAAATTAATACTTTCCGCTTCCTCTGTGGTTGAACAATCGGCTGACATATCCTGGCAAAATTGCTTAAAGGTAATTAAAGAGCATGTTTCGGAGCAAAGCTTCAAAACATGGTTTGAGCCTATTATTCCGGCCAAACTAGAGAATCGGAAACTGACTATTCAAGTACCTAGTCAGTTTTTTTACGAATGGTTGGAGGAAAATTACGTTCACGTTCTTCGGATGGCCCTTGATTACGCCATCGGACGGGATGGTCAATTGGAATATTCCATTATTGTTGATTCAGGCAATGCCTACCAAGGACAGCCCGCGATTGGTTATCAAATTCCGAATAATCGAAAGGTAGAAAATGCACCACCCCCTGTGGTACAAAAAAGTCCATTCGATATCCAAGTAGCCAATGGGGCTCCTATGGATTCATTTTTGAATCCCCATTACACCTTCGATAATTACATTGAAGGTGATTGCAACCGGCTTGCTCGGGCTGCTGGTTTTGCAGTGGCTCAAAAACCGTCGGTGACGAGTTTTAATCCCTTGATGATTTATGGCGGGGTAGGACTTGGTAAAACACACCTTGTTCAGGCCATAGGAAATTACATCAAAAGGCAACGTCAAGATAAATTTGTCTTGTATGTTTCTTCTGAGAAATTTACCAATCAGTTCATCAATGCGATTCGTGACAACAGTCTCCAAGATTTTATGAATTTCTACATGCGTGTAGATGTCCTTATTTTGGATGATGTTCAGTTTTTGTCGGGTAAAGAAAAAACGCAAGAAACGTTTTTCCATATCTTCAACCACCTTCATCAATCGGGAAAGCAAATCGTCATGACCTCCGATCGTCCTCCGAGGCAATTGGAAGGGGTAGAGGATCGATTGCTATCTCGCTTTAAATGGGGACTGACTGCCGACTTGCAGACGCCCGATTATGAAACTCGGATCGCGATTATTCAGAAAAAACTGATAAACGAGGGCATTCACATCGATTATGAAATCATCGAATATCTAGCCCATTCCATTGATTCCAATGTTCGGGAATTGGAAGGGGTCATCATTTCATTGATTGCTCAAGCCTCGCTGACAGGCCGCGAGATTAATTTGGGCTTGGCCAAACAGACCCTGAATCATATCGTGAATGAGTCGGAGAAAGAAATTTCAGTCGACACAATCATTGATGCCGTCACGGAACAATTTCAGGTTCGAATCGCCGATCTGAAAGGAAAATCGCGGTTGAGATCCTTGGTAGTACCCCGTCAAATTGCCATGTACATCACTAAAGAGTTGACGAATTTATCTCTTAAGTCCATTGGTTATCACTTTGGTGGACGTGATCACAGTACAGTCATTCATGCAATCCAAACGGTTTCAGATCTAATGGCATCGGATAAAGAAATCAATGCCACCGTTACGAAGTTAATTAAATCTTTTCAAGCCTAATTTACCAATCAAAGCGAATGAGTAATCGTTGTTGATGGCTCACAACTCGGTCGGCTCGGTGCAACGAATAAATGGCCTCAATTTTCCATTTGCCTTTATTTTGCACTTGATATCGTACGTCAGTTCTATGGTAATTGGCGAATCGGTAGAATGGGTCTCCCACCGACAATTCATGTTTCTCCCCATGTTTTCTGGTATGTTGAATATCCACTTGGCGAAAAGCTAAACCACCTTGCAACCACAAACTTTGAGGAGTTTGAATTGGGCTTCCGTTTCGAACTCGCTCCCAAGAACTTAGCCACCCAATAGCAAGTTTGCCATGGATCGGTTTCCAATTGAAGCTCTTCCCAATTTGGGTTAACCAAGCGGCTTGTTCCTCTATGGATTGTTCTGGTGGTGGGGCGAGTGATTTAGCGACGTGCGTCAAACTGGCATCTATTTGCCAAAAAAATGACTTAAATAAGCCTAAATGGTGTGTACCAATGAAGAACTGTTCGCGAAGTCGTTCCGTTTTTTGTCCCGACCAATCCAGCCAAACTGACGAATGTCCATTTTTTCTGGATTGTTTGATAGCAAAACCTGTCGCATTGGGACGAGTATATCGAAGGGAGTCTGAAACCAAGGCAAGAGCCAGAGTGTCCGCCCATTTTTCTCTCGGGAATGCACCAAAGACAAAATGTAGTCCAGGGGATTGGTGACGAAAATAAACCTCTGGTTGCCATCCGGAAATAAGCTTCGGATTTCCAAACTCTTGCAGAAAATTCACCGATAACACCATGAGGTTCGCTGTATCGAGTTGGGCGGTGATTCCCGGACTTATCCGTTGTCCAAAGTAGGTAGAAGGTTGTAGACCTGATTGGTAAAATTCTCGATTATCGAAAAAACCGAGATAGCCAACATAGGGTTTGATGATGGGCTTTTTATCTTGACAAAAACAAAGAGTGGGTAAGAGCATCACCAAGATAAAAAGTCCTTTTCTCATAGGATATTCAAAATTTGAGTCGTTAGTATATCATGGGAGCCATTTTGAATACAATGGGTGGCCAAATTCTTGAAAAATTGGTCTGTCGGTTGATTTTGAATGATGGACTGGATTTGTTCCATTGATCGATGCGGATCTCTTTTTTGAATGCGTTGGATACGCTCAGCAAGTGGTGCAAAAACAACCCAGATTTCATCGTAGCCTTCTTTGGATTGAATTAATGCGGCCTCCTTGATGACACAATCGGATTTTTGTTGGTGCACCCACCGGTCAAAATCTAGTTTGACCTCAGGGTGAACTAGAGCATTTAATTGAGCCAATAAAGGAGGATGATTAAATACATGCTCGGCCACCCATACCCGATTGTATCGACCTTCAACGGTGTAGGCTTGTTCTCCCAGTAGATCACTAATTTTGGATCGAAGTACATCGGATTCGACCAATTTCTTTGCTTGGTTGTCCGCCAAGTACACGGGAATGCCCAAATGGTGAGCAATTTGGGCAACAGTGGACTTCCCTGAGCCAATTCCGCCCGTTAAACCAATGATTTTCATCTGAACAATTGATTAAACAGCTTCTTTTTTTGAAAAAAATAAGCCCAAATCACACTTCCTTTCCAGTATCCGTTCCATTCAAACTGGGTAGTAGGCGTTCGTTTGAGTTTTGGGATAAGTAAATAAAAACCTCCATGTGCTCTGACAATAGCCCACATCAACGACCATTTTCCTTGAAGAGCTAGGCGAATTCCCGCTAGACCATCTAATATCAAACGTAGGAATATTTTCCCAATTAATTGATGAGCCGGGAGATTCTTGTAGAGCATAGCAAGGTTATTCCGGAAATTCAAATAGGTCTTAAAAGGGCTATCGGCCTGAAGTGTACCCGCTCCAACGTGGAAAACAGTGGATTGGGGTTCGTAAAGGATCTCCCAACCTTGCCTTTGCATTCGCCAACATAAGTCTATTTCCTCCATGTGGGCAAAAAAAAGTGGATCAAATCCTTCCATGGTCAAAAACAAAGACCGGCGAGTGAAAAAGCATGCCCCCGAGGCCCAAAAAATCGAAGAAACCTCTTCATATTGGTCCAAATCTTCCTCGATTGTCTCAAATAGTCGACCTCGGCAAAACGGATATCCTAGTGAATCCATCCAACCACCGGCAGCACCGGCATATTCCCAATGGCTACGCAGATGATAACTTTTTATTTTGGGTTGAATAGCCCCTACCTTTGGGTTTTGGAGAAGTTGATTTAGTGGAGCATCAATCCAGTTAGGGGTAACTTCTACGTCGGAATTGAGAAGTACCACAAACTCCGAAGAGATTTTGGATAAGGCTTGGTTGTATCCCTCAGCAAAACCATGGTTTTTGCCTAAATCGAGCCATTGTACCTCCGGAAATTGACCTACTACTGAAGCGGAGGCATCAGTAGATCCATTATCGGCCACGATAAGCTCGTGTCCGGAACTGTACCGGATCAACTTCGGTAAAAACTGACTCAAATAATGGGCCCCATTGTAATTGAGGATAACGACAGCTGCGGAAATCATTTGTTGAATAAACTACCCAGGTCCATGCCTGGAATGTTGGGTAACATACCCTCGGTAGCTTTCGCAAGTGACTGGCGAGCTAATTCCTCTGCTTCATCTTGGGCTTTGTTGATCGCAGCCACCAAAAGATCTTGAACAATAGCCACTTGGTCAGCAGTTAGTAATGAGGGATCTATCTGAATTTGTAAAATTTGTTTTTTGCCATTGACTTTTACTTTGACCATCCCTGCTCCGGACTCGGCTTCAGTCGTCAATAGTTCCAATTGATCTTGTGCTTCTTTCATACGGGCTTGCATTTCCTTTACTTTGCCCATCATGTTGAACATATCTAACATATCCTTGAAAATTTAGAATTTATCGAACTAAAAATACGGAACCTACACGTTTCCAAACTTGTCCCATCGTATTGGTTACTTGCACTTCAAATTGATACATACCGGTGGGTAACTTTACACCGGAGTCCGTGGTACCATCCCAACCAACCGAAAGATCCTCTGTATAATATATAATTTGGCCTAGACGATTGTAAATCCGGATAAAGCCAGTGCCAGAAAAGGCATTGGCAATTTTAAAAAAGTCATTTTCCCCGTCGCCATTGGGTGTAAAAGCGGTCGGTAAATAAAGAGCTAAGGGACGAAATACCTCCACCGGAAAGGAGTAACTAATGCCTCCACTCACCGCAGTTTGTTGGGTAAAAACTCGAACTAAAAACTGCGACCAAGTAGGTTCATTGGAGAACATTTCTCGGACGGATGCTGTCAGGTCTTGGGTAGGGCGCAGTACTTTGGGACGTGAAAAAGTGGGGTCATCCGCCTTATTGCTGTATTGAATGTAATAGATGGGTTCTAGTGCCTCGGGATGGCCAGTGAAGGCAGTCCATTTGAGCATAAAGTCATCCAAAAGTTCATTTTGAATAACACAAAATTCAGGGGAAGGGGGGGATTTAACGCCACAAATTGATCGCCCAAATCGAAAACAATGAGCTCCAGATGGATTTGAGGCCACATTCAATGAAAAGTTTTTCGGGTCGACTGGTCTGATTTCCTGAAAAGTACCAGTTCCAGTTTTTTGCTCTACATATAGGTTGAGTCCAGTGTTGATGGTGGTAAGATCTGACAGCCGAACTATTACATCGGGAGAGGCATTTTCCGTCATACTAACAACCAATTTTTCACTAGGTGGGAGAAGGCCTTTGCTAGGGTTTAGATCCAAGGTATTGGTGTGAACAACCACTTCAAAGCCACTTTCGAGTAAAGTTTGGATGACACTAAATTCGAAAGGACCCACGGAGCAACTTAAAAATTGTGGAATTTGAGTAATGGCAGCCGGAATGATGACTTGCGATCCTACGCCACGGACCACCGTTTGAGTGAGTGGGGGCGGATTTTGAGATGGTCGAGTCCATTGAAGTTCCGCCTGGGCATCACCCCCTACAGTTGGAATTAAGCTTCCTGTCAATTTAGAACTACAAACCACATTGGATGTTAGCCTTGGCGTACTTGGGCAAATCCCTACTATACTGACTGAAAAACAAGCATCTTCCATACCGGCACCCATCGGAACGGTAACGGAAGGCCCTTTAGCATTTGCCAAAACCTGTTGCCTGCCTCCCGTGATTGGTCCACGGTCAACTGAAAAGTTGAGATTTGGATTGATGTTACCTACCGTCAACTTGACTTCGTTTTCATTGGCTCGGCGGTCTAACTCCACAAGGCGTGGTGCTTGTTGGGTATTTAGAATTTGTACCTGGACTTGCTGCAATGGACAGGTGTGTGCCCGACTATCTGAAGTAAGGTATTGAGTGTTGACCTGAAGGTTGGCCGTTGGAATCCTGGCTCCACCAAGCAAAGTAACCTGTTGGGAAGCGATTTGACTCCGGTTTAATGGAATATTGACTGGGGAGGACCCTGAAAATCCAATCAGGGAAAAACGAATGTTCACATTCTGAAAAACACTGGCCGGAAAGACCTCCAAAATCCCCGAAGTCTCGGTGCATTGGGTTAATTGGGCTTGAAAATTCTTTTGACGAGCGATTTCTATCGACTTACATTGAACATTCCAACCACCAGAACTACGCTCCCTGGCATCCACAATCCATACCTTTCCTTCGATATTCGGTGAAATGGATTGTAGCGGAATTGTCTGTAATATGTTTGCGTCATTTAAACTACTGGATGAAAAGCTCTCTGGCGGATTGATCACAAATCCCCCACGGGCTGATCCGGCTCGGGAATTGAATATGGATAAAACTAACGGATCGATGGCACCTACGCAATAATCATCTGCCGGGGTTGATGAGGTATTCCTTTGAACCACAATGGAGGTAGGATCATTAAGAAGAGTGATACTCGGATCCGTTGTGGTTAAACAGACCCGCGGGATGTTACCCGTACTGGTTTGCGCAAGAGCCGATGATGCTACGACCGAAATTCCCCAAAAAACAACTCCTCGAATGATGTTACGCCCCATGAATAAAGAATCTATAAAAAACGTGTAAATATCGGTGAATTCTTTGGATAAAACGAAAAGGTTGAATTGAATATTCCCTCGTCCGATGATATTTCCCTTTGGAGTTCCGCAACGTTTTCCCAAAATGTTGGGTTATCTTTGTAAATCATCAGAAACACTACACTGACACGCAAAAAATGAACCAAATCGTATTGGATAAAATTGAAGATGCCATCGAGGATATCCGGCAAGGCAAGATGATCATCGTCGTGGATGACGAGGACCGAGAAAATGAAGGCGATTTTATTTGTGCCGCCGAACTCGTCACTCCGGATATGGTCAACTTTATGGTCAAAGAGGGCAGGGGATTGATGTGTGCTCCCTTGACCAACCAACGTTGTATCGAATTAGGTCTCGATATGATGGTAAACAAAAATACAGCTGAACATGAAACGGCTTTCACCGTCTCGGTGGATTTATTGGGACATGGTTGTACCACTGGTATTTCGGCCTCAGATCGGGCCAAAACTCTACAAGCGTTGGTCAATCCCGACACCAAGCCAGAGGATTTAGGTAGACCAGGTCATATATTCCCTCTTCGAGCTAAAAATGGCGGTGTACTTCGTCGGGCAGGACATACAGAAGCCGCAGTGGATCTGGCACGGCTGGCAGGATTAGCCCCTGTGGGAGTTTTGATTGAAATCTTAAATGAGGATGGTTCCATGGCAAGGTTACCCGAACTACGGGTGTTGGCCGATAAATTTGACCTCAAGCTCATTTCCATTCAAGATTTGATCTCCTATCGGTTGGAGAAAGAGTCCCTCATTAAACGTGAGATTGGTGTAGAAATGCCAACTGAATGGGGTGATTTCGACCTAATTGCTTATCGGCAAATTACCAACAATCAACTTCACCTCGCATTAATTAAAGGCACTTGGGAACCGAATGAGTCGGTGATGGTGCGAGTTCACTCTTCTTGTGTAACAGGTGATATTTTTGGATCTTGCCGTTGTGATTGTGGACCCCAACTACACAAGGCGATGGAAATGATTGAGAAAGAAGGGAAAGGAGTCATTGTCTACATGAATCAGGAGGGCCGTGGGATCGGTTTACTAAATAAGCTCAAAGCCTATAAACTCCAAGAACAAGGTCGTGATACGGTCGAGGCCAACCTCGAACTTGGGTTTGGCGCCGATGAGCGAGATTATGGTGTTGGTGCTCAAATATTACGTGATTTGGGTGTAAGTAAGATCAAACTCATGTCTAACAATCCTAAAAAACGGGCAGGTCTCATTGGATACGGCTTGGAAATTGTGGATACCATTAAAATAGAAATCCCTCCTAACCAACACAATGAAAAGTATCTTCAAACCAAGCGTGATAAATTAGGGCATTCCATATTAAAAAAATAAGTAAAGTCGCTCCAGTCATGGAGCGACTTTATTTTTAGTAAACTAAATTTCATGAGGATGGATTTTACGGGTTCTTAGCTCGTGCGGTGGAGTTAGGAAGTCTGAAGATGCTTGTCTTAACAATAATTTAACATTAGAATTTGCTTAAAATTATCTGATAGGTAGAAGAAATTGTACTTTAAAGGTGTGAAAATGATTTAATGGTGTTGGATTGGGTTCTAACGGTTTTTTGGGTAAAAAAAAATGATGACCTTTGCATCGCAAACTAATAACCCCTTCATGGAGTTATACTACTTTCAAAACTTTCACCAAATTTCAAAAACCATGTCAAAAAAGTCTACGCTTTTACGGTGGGCGATTACGCTCATTGTCAGCACGCTTTTTGCCTACACCAGCCATGCTCAGGTTACTTCCTCTGCGATTAGCGGTTTGGTAACTGATAGCAAAAAAGGAGGTCTTCCCGGTGCAACAGTCATTGCGGTACACGTACCATCTGGTACTAAATATGGCGCTGTAACAAATGTGGATGGCCGTTTCGCGTTTCCTTCAGTTCGGGTAGGAGGACCTTACAAGATCACAGTATCTTTTGTAGGTTTTCAAACCATTGAGCAAGAGGGATATGTAGCTACTTTAGGATCGACTACCAATGCAGATTTCACCCTAGCTGAAGAGGGAACTACCTTGCAAGAAGTAGTTGTTCGAACAAATCGTGGGGATGTTTTTTCAACCGAAAGAACAGGTGCCTCAACAACGATTGGTAGTGAGCAATTGAAGTCGCTTCCCACCATCAGCCGCAGTTTGAGTGATTTCACTCGTTTAACTCCTCAATCCAATGGAAATTCATTTGGAGGACGCGACAACCGGTACAACAACATCACCATAGACGGAGCGAATTTCAATAATAACTTCGGTTTATCGGGGAATAATCTTCCCGGTGGATCTGCTCAACCCATTTCATTGGATGCGATCGAGGAAGTGCAAGTTAACATTGCACCTTTTGATGTACGTCAGGCGAATTTTACGGGTGCAGGAATCAACGTAATTACCAAGTCAGGGACAAATCAGCTGAAAGGAACAGCCTATACCTACTACCGCGATCAAAGTTTCAACGGCCGGAAGGTAGGTGACTTAGAATTGCCTGAATTGCAAAAAACGCAAAATAACATTTACGGAGCTTCATTAGGTGGCGCTTTAATTAAGAATAAATTATTCTTTTTTGTGAACGGAGAATTTGAGCGCGAAGTACGTCCTGGATTCAATTTCGTAGCCTCTCGTCCCGGCCTTACAGGTCCAAATGTGGCTAACGTTCCTGCCACCGACCTGGAAAGAGTGTCCTCATTCCTTTCCGAGCGATATGGATATGAAACAGGTCCGTATGAAAATTATGCCAATAACTTCACACAACAAAACTTCAAGTTTGTTACGCGTTTGGATTGGAACATTAACGATAATCACAAATTTAACATCCGGTATTCACAAGTAAGTAATACGGATGATCAAGTGGTTAACGGTACGTCTGCACCTAACCCTCGGGGTACATCTAGCCGGGTTTCTCAAAATGCATTAACTTTCCAAAATTCGAATTATGGCTTCTTGAACCGTGTGAATACAGTTGCGGCTGAATTGAATTCGACTTGGAAAGGAAAATTGGCGAATCAATTTCTAGCTACCTATTCATTCATCCAGGATACCCGGACCTCTCCATCCACTGAATTCCCATTTGTGGATATCATGAGAAATGGCGATAACTACATTTCGTTTGGTTATGAGTTATTCTCTTACAAAAACGATGTTAAAAACACGGTATTGAACTTCATCGATAACCTTACTTATTATGCAGGTAAGCACACTATCTTGGCAGGGGTTTCGTATGAACATATGTATTTTGCCAATAGCTTCTTACGTTACGGTACATCCTACTATCGTTTTGCGTCGGTGGATGACTTTATCAATGGTGCAACGCCGACAGCTTTTGCCTACACTTACCCTTTAATCGAAGGTCGTGATGCTGTGGCTGAGTTGACTTTTGGACAGGCTTCGGCCTACATCCAAGATGAATTCGCTGTGAACCCCAAATTAAAATTAACTGCGGGTGTTCGGATGGATCTTCCTATTTATTACAATCCTCCGTTGGAAAACCCAGCCATCACGGCATTAACTTTTTTGAATGGTGAGAAAATCAATACAGGTATTTGGCCAAAATCAACGCCTGCTTTTTCTCCACGCGTAGGATTTAACTATTCTTTGAAAGAAAAAGGTCTTCAGGTTCGTGGGGGTACGGGTATCTTCAATGGTCGTTTACCATTTGTATGGTTTACCAACCAACCCACCAACTCGGGTATGGTGCAGTTTACCTATGAAACCACAACCCCAAATATCTTGAGAAACTTCCCATTCAATCCGGATCCAAATGCATATTTGGCTCAATTGCCTCGGGTTGCTGGACAGTCAGCTCCTTCTTCTTTGGCAGCAGTATCTCCTGATTTCAGAATGCCACAAATTTGGAGAACGAACTTTGCGATCGACAAGCGTATCGATGAAAGTACCTCTTTGACATTGGAAGCCATTTATTCAAATGACTTGATCACCGTTTACCAGCGGAATATCAATTACAATAATCCTAATGGTGCTTTCACTGGTCCTGATACCCGTCCTCGTTGGACAACAACAGCCTCTCGTCGTGTGGTTTCGAATATCACAGAAGCCATGGTATTGGACAACACCCGTGGTGGTGGTGGTTGGACTTTGACAGCCGAAGTCAAGCGGAATTTCTCTAAAAACTTGTTTACTAGCCTTGCATACACATTTAACAATGTGAAAGATCTTACTGGAAACCCAGGTGCTCAGGCGGCGTCTGCATGGTCTGGAAACCGCGCAGTTGGTTCTTTAAATGACTTACCTTTGGCTTTCTCATCCTTTGCCGTTCCGCATCGGGTTGTTGGTAGTTTCTCATATCGTTTGGATTATGCGAAAAACTTTGCCACCACCGTTTCTTTATTCTACCAAGGATCTAGCCAAGGCCGTTATTCATATGTTTACAATGGTGACATGAACAATGACGGGATTAACGGATCTGACTTGATCTACATTCCTAAAGATGCCTCAGAGATTACTTTCCGGAATATCACGAACTCCAATGGTACCATTCGTCATACGGCACAAGCGCAATCGGATGCATTCTTTGCTTTAGTAGAACAAGATAAGTATCTGTCGAAAAACAAAGGGCAATATGCCGAACGAGATGGAGCTCTTTTGCCTTGGTTCAATCGGTGGGATTTCCGCTTGTTACAAGATTTCAAAGTTAATGTTAACGGCGAGAAAAATACCTTACAGTTAAGTGTTGACGTTTTGAATCTTCCGAATTTGATCAATTCCGCTTGGGGAGTTCGGAGTCGTCTGGTCGCCAACAACGGTGCATTCTTGCGTTTTGCAGGTGTAAATGCACAAGGTCGCCCAGAATTCCAAATGGCTGAGGTAAGCAACCAGTTGATTACCAAAACGTTTGAAGATCTACCGACCGTAAGTACAACTTGGGGCGCCCAAGTAGGTTTACGTTACATCTTCAACTAAGAATTACAAGATAAAAAAAGCGGTTGCCTGATCCAGGCAACCGCTTTTTTTATGATATTGTGGCATGGAAAAAGGAATGAATTTAATAGGAAAAATAGCGTGGGTCGGCGGTGGGTCCAAAGGGATTGGGTTTGCCATCGCGCGCCAATTGGCTGAGGCAGGAGCGACCGTGGTGCTTTTTGCTCGGAAGGAAGCCGAATTAATTTTGGCTGTGGGACAACTTCCCAAACCAGCTTTTCAAGAGCATTCATTTCGAGTCATTGATTTTGGGGACTTGGATGAAGTCAAAAATCAAGTAATTGTTTGGAAAAGAGAGTTTCCTACAGTTCATATACTTGTCAATAACTCAGGCGGGCCAGCGGGTGGACTTTTAATGGAAGAATCTACTGAAAAACTAGCCAGCGTTTTCTCACAGCATGTTTTGGCTAGTCAGATTTGGGTACAAGCGGTAGTGGAAGGAATGAAAAAAGCTGGGTATGGACGAATCCTGAATATCATTTCGGTGTCAGTCCGACAACCCATTCAAGGTCTTGGTGTATCCAATACAGTTCGAGCAGCCATGGCCTCTTGGAGTAAAACATTATCGAGAGAATTAGGACCTTTCGGTATTACGGTTAACTCGATTTTGCCCGGTTTTACAGCCACCGGAAGATTAGCCGAAGTCAATCAGTTAAGGGCAAAAATGCAAGATAAATCGATCGAGGAAATAGAAAAGGAATTAATTGGCCAAGTACCGATTGGTCGCTTTGTTCAACCCGATGAGGTGGCGGCATTAGCAGTATTTTTATGTTCATCCTTGGCGGGAGCGATGACGGGTAATTCCATCGCTGTGGATGGAGGATTTTTAACCACCTTGTAATGATACAAGGTGGTTAAAAAAGATTATTTAAGCCGTTTTTAGGTAAATTCCATAGCGTCGAATAGCCGCTAATGTCATTCCCACGACTAGCATGGCGGTTCCAATCCACAAAAGATTGATTTGTGGTTTTTCCTCTGCTTTTAGTACGATGAAATCGCGTTGAGTTCTGGAGATGTCAAAAGAAAATTGTCCGTTCACTGGATCAATTTCGGTTAATTGAGCACGAAGGCCTAGCTCCAGACTTACTTCGGGTTTACTCCAAATTTCTCGGTCTTTAATCACAAAGGTTGGATACAGCCTTTTTTCGCCGTCACGTTCTAAAATTCGAAGGGTAGCCCTAGCAGCGGCGTCTCCTTCTGAAAGGGGTAGTCCATCTACTTCATTAATGGCCACCACTTCATCCAGGATAGCAACATAATCATTTAAGAAGAAGGTATCTCGCACGGCCACTTTAAATGTTTCGGGCGCACTCCATTCTCGGTCCTCATCTACATTGACATACGTCACGTGCGAATAAATATCCCGATTGGCAAATTTCTTAATATCTGGCGAGGCTACATTTCCCATTTTTTCATTGATTTGGAAACGCGGGTAAAGGTTGAATGTATCCCCCTCTGCGGTTGCATATTGAACTTGATAATACGTATTTTCGGCCTCATAGGCCACGGTATCACCTCGCTTAAAAAATAACTTGTCCCCATCCATGATGTCTGCCTTGGCTATGCCTAAAAAGGAGGAGGTTGGGACGGGTTGGATAAATCGTTTTTCGATGAAACCGGGTACGTCGCGTACATCCACAAATTGACCACGATAGGTCAATTTGTAGGGGCCAACCTGTAGGGGGCGATTTAGCCATAAAACTACATTTTCTTTATTGGCTTCGTCATTATTCGAGAATATCTCGGACCCTGATTGATTGACAGTGACTATTTTATTGTATCCCGAAGAGTACATGATGCCAATCAACATCAAAGCAACCCCCATGTGCGTAATGGCTCCTCCGGCAACTTCCCATTTTCCTTTGATGATGTCGAGCAGAACCGATCCATTGGCTACAACGCTAAAAACACCGGCAGTTAAAATGAGAATGTATTGCCAGTTATTAACTTTAGTTAGGGTGATCAATGAGGCAGCTACCAATAAGGTTATTATGGCCGGATTGGTGAGTTTCTGAAGAGATTCCTTTTTGATTTTTTTCCACCAGAAATATTGAGCAATCCCCGTTAAGATCGTGATTACTACAAAAAACCATTGTTGAAATTTAGTGTAATGCATGATTTGATCTGTAGGCATAGCCATGTTCAGATCAAACCCAAAAACTTGCGCAATTTTATTGTAAACGGGTATAGAGGTTGTGACAATGACCTGAAAAGAGGTTAAACAAAGGGTTAGTACTCCAAGGAATATCCAGAATTCTTTGGAATAGGTAGCGACTTCTTGTTCATCTGCGGGTAGATTTTTCCAGCGCCAAAACATGAGAGCCACTGCAATTCCAATAAAAAATAGGAGATAGACCAGTAATTGGCCAGAAAGTCCTAAGTCTGTAAAGGAATGCACAGAAGCATTTCCCAATATGCCACTTCGTGTTAAAAAAGTAGAATACAGAATGAGTATAAATTGGGCTACCACCAAGATAAAGGAGTATTTGAGAGCTGAGGAATTTTTGGGTGCCAACAACATTGTATGGAAACTAGCCACCAAAACAAGCCAAGGAACATATACTGCATTTTCAACAGGATCCCAATTCCAATAACCTCCAAAATTTAAGGTTTCGTAGGCCCAAATAGCCCCCATCATGATTCCGGTACCCAGAACAACCCCCGAAATGAGTGTCCAAGGAAGAGCTGGTTTGATCCATTCAGTGTATTTTTTTTGCCACAGACCTGCAAGAGCAAAGGCAAATGGAACTAGCGTTAGGGCAAAACCTAGGAATAGAGTCGGTGGGTGTATGACCATCCAATAGTTTTGAAGAAGCGGATTCAAACCGTTACCGTCAACCGGGACAAAATTAGGGTCCGACTTCCACACCGGTAAGTCAGGCATTGACTCCCTCAATAAAAGAAAGGGGGAACTGCCCAATTTAAACTCACCCCAAATAACTACCCCCAGGATCATGGAGGTCAAAAAGGCTTGCACCCCTGAGAAAATGGCCATCACCGGACCTTCAAAACCTTGTTGTTTTTTCTTGCGAAGGCTCGAAATCAAGACCAATCCAAGGAGGGCATTCCAAAACATCCAAAGCAAAAATGAACCTTCTTGATCTTGCCAAAAACAAGAAATGGCATATCCGAGTGGGAGACTTAATGACGTGTTATCCCAGGCATAGTGGTATTCAAAATAATGATTGAAAATAATGGTGAATAAGGTGGCCGTTACACCTATGACGCCTATTGTATGGACAAAAAAAGCACCACGGGCCCATTTAGACCAAGGTGCGTGTTCGGTCGTTTCTTGGGAGGCTCGGCTGTAAAACCAAGTAGCGGCAAGTGCCGAAACAAAAGAAAGTATGACTAAAAAGTGGCCAATATCGCCTAAATAACTTCGAAGCATTCGTGTCAAATTATGGAATAAAACAAAGGTACGTCAGGAAATCTAAATTCCCTTAAAACAAATCCTCCGCCCGTTCCAACATCAAGATGGCTGATTGGGGAACAATAACGTAGGTTTCCTCCTGATACACGATTTGTATAGCGTGTTTGTTTAAATACAACGCAAGATCTCCCTCTTCAGCTTGTAAAGGCATGTATTTAACTTTTTCTTCACTGGTTTTCCAAGGTTCATCTTCTGAAACCACCGGAAGAGGATAACCAGGACCCACTTTCACGACGTAGCCGGATTGAACTTCCTCCTTTTCTGCGATGGTTGGGGGAAGGTATAGGCCAGATCGCGTTTGTTCTTGTGGATTTTTAGGTTTGATCAAAACTCGATCTCCAACGATGATTAATCTTTTTAATTGATTGGTGGAGGTTATTTCCAACATGGGGACACATCAATTTTTCGTTCTTTCAATCTTACAATTTCGTTACATAGGAAGTTCCGCCTAAAGCCCGCATATTTTTGGTGATTTTTCCAAATCGTTTTGCGGTATACGGTCCGGGGTTGTTCACCGACCATTTTCGAGGACTTGGTAAAATGGCGGCTATCTTGGCTGCTTCCAGACGGGTAAGATTTTGAGCCGACTTTTTGAAATAGCGCTGAGCTCCCTCCTCAAAACCAAAAGTCATTTGTCCTGTTTCTGCTACGTTGAGGTAAACTTCAAGAATGCGCTCTTTCCCCCAAATGGTTTCGATCAGTAAGGTGAAATAAACTTCCAAAGCTTTTCGTAAGTAGCTTCGGCCTTGCCATAAAAAAACATTTTTAGCCACTTGTTGTGAAATAGTGGAAGCACCTCTAATCTTTCGTCCCTTTGCGTTATGTACAAAGGCTTGACGCATGGCCGAGAAATCAAATCCAAAGTGGGTAGGGAATTTTTGATCTTCTGCCGCAACAACGGCCAAAGGTGCTTCCTTACTGATGTCGTCAAACGAAATCCAAGTGTAGTGGAGTTCACTGGGCTTGCCTTTGGATATCGCTTCCATTTTTTGGTCTATCATCGTCCATGTAATGGGAACCGGAACAAATTTATAAAGCACCACTGATCCAATGGACAGAAGGAAGAAACCTAGAATGATTCGTCCAATAATTCGTTTAATTGTTTGCATAAAGCCTCTTTTTTGGGGTGGATTGGCTTTCTTTTTTTGTGGTATCTTTGCCATAATTTTTCTATCCTACAAAAGTAATGCAAATCGATTTATCCTCTCGTAAAATATTCATCACAGGTGCTGGAAAAGGTATAGGTTTAGCCTTGACCCACTATCTCATTCAGTCGGGTGCCCAAGTCTGGGCCCATTATCGGTCCCTGACGCCTGAACTGAAACAATTAGAAGAAAAATACGCTCTTTTGCATTTGGTTCAAGGAGATCTTGCAAATCCACTGGAAGTCCAATCAGTCTTTAATCAAGTAACTTCAGCAGCAGGACAATTGACCGGCATGGTCTGGAATGCAGGTATTTTTGAAGGACACCCCACCGACTTATCCACCGCTGCTTGGATGGATATTTGGCATAAGACAATGAATGTGAACTTACATGCAGTAGGCCAACTAACCCATGCAGGAGTTCAGCATTTTTTAGCGGGTGGCCAGGGTGGTCAAATGATATTCATCTCTTCTCGAGCAGCTTATCGTGGGGAAACTGCTGATTTTTTAGCGTATGCAGCCTCGAAGGGCGCTGTGGTTTCTTTAGGAAAAACCGTGGCACGATCTTTCGGAAAACAAGGGATCACCTCCTTTATATTGGCCCCTGGATTTACTCGAACGCAAATGGCCGAACGTTTTATTCAAGAAGTGGGCGAGGACAAAGTTCTAGCCGAAATTGGCTTAAATGAACTGACAAAACCCGAGGATCTCGCCCCTCTAGTCGCACTGGCCCTGTCTGGTGCTATGGATCATGCAAGTGGAACTACCATCGACTTTAACGCGGCCAGTTACATGCATTAAAGTTGAAAGGGGGGATTTCCCAACAGGCGAAGTGGTTTGAAGCGAGCAAAAAGTTCTTCGCTATACCAATCTTGACGACGAGTTTCTTTGATGACATGGGCATGTTCTTTTTGACGATAGGCAAATTGTTTAACATCCTCTACCGAATCCCAGATCGAGAACGTGGCTTGTTTCTGCCAGGGAACCTCTCCAATCCCAATGGAATACAGGTACCCCGGAGCTTGAGTCATGGTAGCAGCAACGGCCGGCACATTTGACCAAAAGCCACTCATTTTATTCCATCGGATGGTGGCTCGGGTCAGTACAGCTACCTTTCCTGAGTAGCTCGTGTCGGTTGTCGTGACTTCAAAAGGATTTTTACCATCCCAAAGTCCATGCGAAGTCAGAGGAGTACCCAAAAGAGTCCATTCGTTAGATGCAATTAGGTTCCACCATGCCATCACCCAATGCGTTTCTCGAAACTGATCGTAGTCTTTTTCATCATCGAAAACAAGCCACATTCCCCATTGAGAAAAGTCAGGGGTTTTATCGAATGTTCCATTCCGCCCGGTGCCCATCAATTTCCAGAATCGAATCTTTGGATGTAAGCTCAAGGGTAAACGTAATAAGGCCATGGAAATAAATCCCATGGGCACAGCCCAAGACTTTAATCGGACTACGGTGAGCACTGTTATCATAAAAAGAATCCTAACTAATCAGTAAAATCGTATGTAAGGGAAACCAACTCGTGTTGGAATTGTTTAGTAACTAAATGACTTCTAAGTTTATGAAATGGATTTATGTGGCTTTGTTTGCCAGCCTTCCTTTATTTTCGTTTGGACAATTTAATCATGCCTCATGGGATGCCCTGCTAAAGAAACACGTATCGGCCCAAGGTAAGGTAAATTATGCGGGGTTCAAAAAAGATGAAAAAATATTGGATGGTTACTTGGCGTATCTTTCCCAAAAAGAACCTGCAAGTTCATCCTCTAAACAAGAACAGCTCGCTTATTGGATTAACGCCTACAATGCTTTTACCGTTAAGTTGATACTAAATCACCTGGATAAAAAGTTGGTCAGTATTAAAGACATTGGCTCCAAATTTCAGGTACCTTTTGTGAATACGCCTTGGGATGTAAAGTTTATTAAAATTGGAGGAAAAGAAATGGATCTCAACAACATTGAGCATGGGATTATCCGTAAAAAATTTGATGACCCGCGCATCCATTTTGCCTTAGTTTGTGCGGCCGTTTCATGCCCCCCTTTACGAGCAGAAGCTTACACCGCGGCCGAACTAAATCAACAATTGGACGATCAAGGTGTAAAGTTTTTGAATGATCCCACCAAGAATTCGGTCCAAACTACCAAAGCCAGTATTTCAAAGCTATTTTCATGGTACGGAACCGACTTTGGGAATGTAAACGAATGGATAAACAAATACAGTAAAAATAAGATTACATCTAAAACAAAAATCACCTACATGGATTACAATTGGAACCTGAATGGGACCTATTGATTCCCTCTTTTTTTTATGAAAAATATTGTTCTTTGGTTTCGGAATGATCTTCGTCTGCACGACAATCAAGCGTGGGAACGTGCAGCGCAGTTGGGGCAAGTCGTCCCGGTGTTTATTATTGATGACCGATGGATGGAAGAAGGTCCCCTGGGATTTCGTCGAGTGGAAGCTCATCGAATGAAATTTATCTTGGAATCTGTACAAGCATTACGTCAAACGCTTCAGGAACGGGGGTCTAATTTGCTGGTTCAAATTGGTAAACCAGAAGAGATAATTCCAGCGTTAGCCAAACAAATAATGGCAACCCATGTGGTTGCATCCAAAGAGATTACCCAAGAGGAAACCGACGTGGAAACCGCCCTCTCTCAGCGGCTTAAGCCTTTGAATGTCGATATCGAACTGATTTGGCAACGTTCCCTATACCATGTACGAGATCTCCCTTTTCAAATAAATTTTCTACCGGATATTTTTACCGAATTCAGAAAGAAAGTAGAAAGAACATCCAAAATAAGACCCACCACTGTATTTATACCCAATCCGATTGCCTTGGATTTACCTTGGGGTGACATGCCAACGTTGGAATCATTAGGTTATGGGATGCCCGATCAAGACGCTCGAGGTGTTTTGGCGTTTAAAGGTGGTGAAAAAGAAGGGCTTGCACGCCTTAGGTATTATTTGGACGAAACCCAATTGCTGAAAACCTATAAGGAAACCAGGAATGGACTATTGGGTGGCGATTATTCCTCTAAATTCTCGCCATGGTTGGCACTGGGGTGTCTGTCGCCGCGTCATGTGTATGAAGAGGTGAAGCGTTTCGAGGCTCATTATGGAGCGAACGAATCGACATACTGGCTTATATTTGAACTTCTTTGGCGCGATTACTTCATATTTATCTCGTTACGATATGGTTCCAGAATATTCAAATTACATGGAATAAAGCAGGATTTATCGTATCGAGGTCGACAGGACCACGGGGTTTTTCATAAATGGATGGAGGGTCAAACTGGAAACCCGTTTGTGGATGCCAATATGCGCGAACTAAAGGCCACAGGATTTATGTCCAACCGAGGTCGTCAAAATGTAGCTAGTTTTTTGGTTAAAGATTTGCAAATTGAATGGAGGTGGGGCGCACGTTATTTTGAAAGTCAATTGATTGATTATGATGTTTGCTCCAATTGGGGAAATTGGAATTACGTAGCCGGGGTAGGGAACGATCCACGAGAAAATCGGTATTTCAATACGTACAAGCAAGCTCAGATGTATGATAAAAAAGGAGAGTATATTCGACACTGGTTACCTGAACTTAGCAATGTTCCTCACGATTTGATTTTTCAACCGAAAAATGGAGTTGGGGTTCAGCTTGGAAAAGATTACCCTTTTCCATTGGTAAAACCTAAACCAATTTACTAAGGCTACATCCGTAAATTATGACGTTTATCCGATAAGATTAGTGGAAGTAAAAGCATTTACCTATTTTCGAGTATTGAAGTTTAGTAAATCAAACACATGAAAAAAGGAATCTTAGTTATTGTTGGCCTTTTGGTCTTATTTGGAATGTATGGTTGTAGCACCTACAATGGATTAGTAGGGAAGGAAGAAACGGTTCAAGAAAAGTGGGCCCAAGTCCAAACCCAATACCAGCGCAGAGCCGATCTAATTCCAAATCTAGTCAATACGGTTAAAGGTGCTGCTGATTTTGAAAAAGAAACGCTGACCCAAGTAATTCAGGCACGGGCAAATGCCACTTCGATGAACATTGATCCCTCGAAGTTGACCCCCGAGAACATTCAAAAGTTTCAGGCAGCGCAAGATCAATTGAGCGGAGCACTGAGCCGATTGTTGGTCACAGTTGAACAATATCCACAGTTGAAAGCCAATCAAAACTTTTTGGAGCTTCAAGCTCAGTTGGAAGGAACAGAAAACCGAATTACCGTGGCCCGAAACGATTTTAACGGGGTTGTTAAGGAATACAACCAATCAGTTCGGGTGTTTCCAGCGAGTCTCTTTGCCGGAATGTTTGGATTTGCACCCAAGGGATATTTTGAGGCTTCTGCCTCCGCCCAAAATGCACCTACTGTCACGTTTTAACCATAGAGAGGTTCCGAGAAATCGGATCCTCTTTTTGCTCCTATGCAAAACTTTTTTTCATCCGAAGAAGAACGCCTGATCTTAGATGCGATTCGCCAAGCTGAACTCCAAACCTCAGGTGAAATAAAACTTCATGTGGAGGCATCTTGCGACCATGATCCCTATGTTCGTGCGCAAGAAGTTTTTACTGCCTTGGGTTTACAAAATACTTTGGCTCGAAATGCGGTATTGATTTATTGGGCGAAAGAAAGCCGAAAAATAGCTATTCTCGGCGATCAAGGCATTCATGAGCGTGTAACGTCTGTTTTCTGGACTAGCACCAAAGAAAACATGATTTCTTTGTTCAAAAAAGGGCAAAATGTCGAAGCACTAGTCTCTGGAATATTGGAGGCAGGTAGGCAACTTAAAACTTATTTTCCATATCATGATCAAGACCAAAACGAAATTCCAAATGATATTTCGTTCGGTTGACATACGCTCTCTTGCTTTATCAGCAGGCATTGTTTTGGTAATGTCTTTTTCTCTGTGGGCGCAATCGATACCCGAAAAACCTTCTCCTCCTCGGTTGGTAAACGATTTCACTAATACCCTAACTAGCCAGGATATTCAGCTTTTAGAAAATAAATTGGTTGGCTATGAGGATTCTACCTCTACCCAAATTTCCATTGTCGTAGTACCCACCATAGGGGATTCCGACATGAATTCCTATGCAGTGGCTTTAGGCCGCGCTTGGGGAATCGGTCAGGCTGGAAAAAACAATGGAATTTTAATTTTATGGTCGACAGGGGAACGTAAGGTGTACATTGCCACAGGATATGGGGCTGAGGGTGCACTGCCAGATGCCTACGCCAAGCGGATTGTCGAAAATCACATCATTCCCTCCTTTAAGCAAGGACAGTTTGCGCAAGGTCTGTCGAACGGGGTAGATCAGATCATCTCTTATTTATCAGGCGAGTATGTGGCAGATTCAGAGGCCGAGGAAGAATTTCCAGCTTCCATTATTTTTACATTCCTTCTCATTCTTCTCATTTTTGTTTTGATTGCTCGCCGCAACAAAGGTGGAGGAGGCGGATTTCGAGGGGGCGGTGGCATGCCATATACGACCTACACAGGTTGGGGTCCATCTTCTGGGAATTGGGGAGGCGGAAGCAGCGGCGGTGGTAGCTTTGGTGGCTTTGGCGGGGGTAGCTTTGGTGGTGGAGGAGCCGGTGGTGATTATTAATTCCATTGCCATGGAACTGTTTACCCCATTTTGCTTGTAATTTTACGAGAAAGTTAAGATAAAAATGTCCAATCAACGCCGATTTACCTCTGAATATTTAACCATTTCTGAACCAGCGAAATACGATGCTCAATCGCTGAAGTCAGAGGAAATGCTCTTGAATATCGGACCACAGCATCCGTCTACACACGGGGTTCTAAGGCTTGAAGTCGTTACAGATGGCGAGGTAGTGGTGGATGTGGTGCCGCACTTGGGCTACCTCCATCGGTGTTTCGAAAAGCATGCGGAGTCGTTGCCTTTTAATCAAATCCTACCTTTTGTAGACCGCATGGATTATGTAGCAGCCATGAATTCCGAACATGCTTTTGTCATGGGGGTTGAAAAAATGCTGGGTCTAACAAACGAATTACCAAAACGCTTGGAATACATTCGAGTATTGGTGGCGGAATTAAATCGGCTTGCTTCTCATTTTATTGCTATCGGAACGTATGCTTTGGACATGGGAGCACAAACCCCGTTCCTTTGGATCTTTCGGGAGCGGGAAAATATACTCCGGCTTTTAGAATGGGTGTCAGGTGCCCGAATGCTCTACAATTACATCTGGGTGGGTGGATTATTCTATGATCTTCCCGTGGGATTTGAGGAAAAATGCCAAGAATTTATAGTTCATTTAAAGCCTCAAATTCAAGAACTACAGCAAATTTTGGTTGATAATCACATTTTCATTCAAAGAACTGCCAATGTAGGAATTCTATCTCGCACCTTGGCCATAAATTACGGGTGTTCAGGTCCTGTATTACGTGGATCCGGACTCCGGTACGACCTGCGCCGAGTGGATGGTTATTCGGTGTATCCTGAACTGGAGTTTGATATTCCTATCGGGCAAGGGGCGATGGGAAAACAAGGAGATTGCTGGGATCGAAACTATGTTCGTGTCGCCGAATGTTGGGAGTCTGTTCGAATTATCGAGCAATGCTTGGCTGTTTTAATCAAACAATATAAACGGGATCCCAGTTTTGATCCCCAAGCCTACGTGCCCAAAAAGATAAGACCCCCAAAAATGGATTTTTATGCTCGTGCGGAAAATCCAAAAGGAGAATTAGGTTTCTTTTTTAGAACAGATGGTAAATCGGATATTCCGGTACGAGTGAAATCAAGGGGGTGCTCGTTTAGTAATTTATCGGTACTTTCTGAAATATCCAAGGGTGTTTTAATCGCAGATCTCGTTGCCATTATTGGTAGCATCGATGTTGTCATGGGGGAAGTCGATCGTTAAAAGTCCCACACGCTGGGGTGTTGATGTCTTCGGATATGTTTCCGAATCTCCAGCCAAAAGGCCATCACCAAATATAAAATAATGGGGCTTCCAAACGTAAAAAAGGAAGCATAGATGAAATACAGGCGGACACTGCTAACGGAGAAGTTGAGCCGCTCACTGATGGTGGAGCAAACACCAAATAATTGCTCTTCAACGGTGTAACGAATTTTGTCCATAGTGTATAGGGTTTAGATTCAAACCAAGTATTAACGACAAGTGTTTGAATTCACTAAGCAATTTACATGTAATTTCCTAAAGTATCAAATGGCTCCCCAAGCTATTCCCGCAAAAATGCCTAAGATGATGAGCATATACGGTTTTATTTTCTCAAATAACAAGGCGACGAATGCAATGGCTACAATCCCAATGTTGACAGGATCGGCGGCTAGTGGTTCGAGTAACGAAATCCCTGCCGCAATGGTCAATCCAGTAGAAGATGCATTGACTCCTTCCAACGAAGCCCGAACAACCCGGTATTGTTTGAGTTGAATCCAAAAACGATAGACAAAAAAGATCAGCAATGTACCGGGAAGAAAAATGCCCAAAGTGGCTAGGGTGCCACCCAAGATATACCCTGGAAATCCATATTCTTTTAAGGACAAAGCCCCTACAAAGGTTGAAAATGAAAAAGTAGGGCCTGGAATTAGTTCTGATATTCCCAAGCCTGTCAGGAATTCGTCTCGTGTGAGGTAATTCTTAAATTCGACAAACTCATTATAGAGAAGAGGCTTCAAAATATGGCCACCCCCAATGGCTAAGGAGCCATTTCGGTAAAAGTTTTCAAACAAACGGATGGGTAAGGATTGAGTATAAAAACCTAAAATGGCTGCCCCAAGGAAAATCCCAGCCCACAATATAAAATGAGTCCAATGGATACTAAATGGCTGATGGTCAACTTTTTCTTGTTGATTAAATTTGTACGTTGTAGCAAAGCCACCCAATACGATCCAGAGAGGGGTGATGTAGGGTGATCGAAAAATATACGCCATGGATGTACTGAGAATCAACAAAACAATGGATGTTTTGGTATGAATTACCTTTCTACCGATGGAATAAGCGGCAAAAAATAAAAAAGAAATAGCCATCGGTTTAATGAATTGAATGGCTGAGGACACCCGTTGTGGATTGATAAATGAAATACTCCACGCTACAGCAATCATGACAAGGGTAGATGGGAGGATCCAAATCAGTAAAGTGACTAAAGCAAGTCGAACACCACCTAACTTATAAGCCAAGGCGGTTAAGGTTTGAGTCGAGGAGGGGCCGGGTAGAAAGAAACAAAGTGCTTGTAACTCAATAAGTTCAGATTCCGAAATATACCGGCGTTTTTGGACAAAAGTTTTGATAAAGGCAGTATAATGCGCTTGGGGGCCTCCTACACAAGTAAGAGCCAAAACTAGAATTTCGCGAAGGAAAATAATCGACCGAATTTGTTTCGTTTCCACAAGCCTACCATTTGAAGAGCTCGGATGTTGATCCGAGCTCGAGTAAACATTTATTTTTTCAGACCTAGTTCTCGAAGACGCTCATCCAAGAACTGCCCTGCCGTCATATCCTCATAAAGTTTGGGATGATCGGTATCTACACAAGAGGGGAGGCAGGTGAGGTCCATTTCAGCTCGCGGGTGCATGAAAAACGGAATGGAATACCGAGAGGTTTTCATTTTCTCCCGAGGCGGATTGACCACACGATGGATCGTGGACTTCAATTTATGGTTGGTCAGACGATCCAACATATCCCCAACATTGATTATGATTTGATCAGGTAAAGCTGTCACGGGGATCCACTGGCCATCGCGGCGTAGCACCTCTAAGCCCTCCGCCGAGGCACCCATAAGCAGCGTAATTAAGTTGATATCTCCGTGAGCGGCAGCACGAACAGCGCCTTCTGGCAAAGAGTCGGGATCCTCGATTGGAAAATAATGCAGGGCTCTTAAGATGCTGTCTCCTTGGGTTACTTTATCGTCAAAATAATGTTCAGGCAACTCAAGATACAGCGCAATCGCTTGAAGTAATGTTTTTCCTGTCTGTTCGAACGTATGATAAATTTTCAAAGTATTTTCTTTGAACTCGGGCACTTCTGTGGGAAATATATTCTCAGGCATGTGGGGTAGCGGGTTGGGCTGGCCAACATGGTAGAACTCTTTCAAATCAGGTTTTGAATGTCCCTTTGCCGTCTCTTTCCCTTTTCCGATATACCCTCGCTGACCCGCTAATTCGGGGTGCTCATAGCTGGTTTTTATTTCGGTGGGTAACTGAAAAAAAGTCTCCACCGATTGGTATAGCTGCGCACGCAGTTCTTCCGATAACCCATGATTTTTGAGCGCGATAAATCCAATGTTATTGAAGGCTTGTCCCAGCTCTTGAACAAATTTCTCCTTTCTTTGCGGGTCTCCCGACGTAAAATCGGCTAGATCTAAGGAAGGAATGCTATCTAATAAGGGATTTTGTTGCATAGAAGTGATCAATTTAAATTAAAAGGTTATTCGAGATGCAATACTTCGTCCTAAAGTAATTTCATCGGTATATTCTAGGTCCCCACCAATAGGTATGCCCCGAGCGATGGTAGATAGTGGTATGGAGAAAGATTCTAAACGTTTTCGAAGATAATACGCTGTGGTATCGCCTTCCATTGTGGGGCTGAGAGCTAAAATAATTTCCTTGACTGGTTCTTCTGCCAACGATGATTGAATTCGTTCTACCAGTGAATCGATGTGAAGGTCTTCAGGCCCAATCCCGGACAATGGTGAAATGATGCCGCCCAAAACATGATACAAACCTTGAAATTGTCCAGTGTTTTCGATAGCCATGACATCCCGTATATCCTGAACCACACAAATAACGTGTTTGTCACGTTTAGGGGAAATGCAAATTTGGCAGAATGTATCATCTGACAAATTATGACATCTTTGGCAAAAACGGGTTTCTGCCTTCAATCGATTCAATGCGTGGGTAAGACGTTGGGTTTGTGAAGCATCGGCTTTTAATAAATGCAAGGCAAGTCGAAGCGCAGATTTACGTCCGATACCCGGTAACTTGGCAATTTCCGCCACAGCTTCCTCGATCAGCTTGGATGGATATTTCACACATTTATTTGATTTATGCGAGTTCTACCTCAGCCCAAATTCCTCGGCGGCAGATTTCATTTCGCATCGATTCTAATTCATTCCATTCTCCTTCCTTGACACTGCATTTCCCCTTAAAGTGAATAATTAAGGTGCACTGCTCGGCCTGTTCCGGAGTATGATCACATACTTCAATAAGCGTTTGAATCACAAAATCAAACGTATTAACCTCATCGTTAAATACCAGTAATCGCCAAAGTTTGATCGACTCCAAGTCCTCTTCTACGACTTCCTGGGTAATAATCAGGGGTTCTTCCAACGGAGACATTAGGACTTTTTTTTGCAAAATTAAAGGTAAACCTCTTTTTAACACGTGTATTTTCATCCTTTTTTTTGTCCTAAAACCACAATTTACGGAAAATTCTAGATATTTGAGAGTTCAAATTACCCTAATTTTATCCTATGTCGCCCCAAATTGCCATTGGAATCCTTCTTGTGTATTTTATTATTCTGGTTGTAATTGCTCAAATTACGTCCAAAAATGCGGATACCCAATCTTTTTTTACCGCCAATAAATCGGTTCCTTGGTATTTGGTTGCCTTTGGGATGATTGGAACTTCGCTTTCGGGAGTTACTTTTATTTCGGTTCCAGGTGCCGTAGGAGTAAAGGCTTTCTCATATTTTCAAATTGTGTTGGGCTACCTTGCAGGTTATTTTTTCATTGGAACGGTATTAATGCCTTTGTATTATCGGCTAAACTTGATCTCTATCTATGGGTATCTGGAACAACGAATTGGGTTTTGGAGCTATAAAACGGGTTCCGCCTTTTTTCTTCTTTCTCGCACCTTAGGCTCGGCAGTTCGGCTGTATATCGCGGCCCAAGTACTTCAATTGGCGATTTACGATCCCTTGGGAATTCCGTTTGAAGTAGCCGTTTTAATTACTATTGCTCTTATCTGGGTCTACACTTACAAAGGTGGTATTCAAACCATTGTTATCACTGATACCTTGCAGACCTTTTTTCTTATTTCCGCTGTTGCCCTAACTATCGTACTGATTAGTTACGAAATGAAGTTGGATGTAAAATCTTTGTTTTCGGCAGTTTCAGGAAGTGATATGTCCCAGATTTTCTTCTTCGAAGGAGGGTGGAGTGACTCCAAGAACTTCTTTAAGCAATTTATATCAGGTGCGTTCATCGCTATCGTCATGACGGGTCTGGATCAAGACCTCATGCAAAAGAATTTGACCTGTAAGAACATTGGAGAAGCTCAAAAAAATATGTTTTGGTTTACGGTAGTTTTGGTTTTTGTCAACCTGATGTTCCTAAGTTTAGGGGCCTTAATGTACCTTTATGCACAAGAGAAAGGCATTTCTACGCCTGCTCAAACAGATAGTTTGTACCCAATGATGGCATTGCAGCATTTTGCACAACCTAGCATGGGCTGGGTCGGACTTTTAGTTGGCGTTTTCTTTTTAATAGGTATTACCGCTGCAACCTATGCAAGCTCAGACTCGGCCCTGACGGCCTTAACAACTGCCTTTTGTATCGACTTTTTGGATATACAAAACAAGTCAGAGGAATCTCGTATGAAACTCAAAAATCGTGTTCATATAGGGTTTTCGTTGATTTTTGCTGTCGTGATTCTACTTTTCAAAACTCTCAATAGTACCGATGTAATTTCGGCTACGTTTCAAATCGCCTCCTATACCTATGGACCCATCCTTGGGTTGTTTGCCTTCGGAATTTACACCAAACGACCTGCTATTGATCACTGGGTTCCTTGGATTTGCGTGGCTTCCCCTATCTTAACCTATGGAATTGTTTGGTTTATGGAAACGTATTTAAACTATAAATTTGGTTTTGAAAATTTGTTGTTGAACGGGCTGATCACCTTTATCGGCTTGTGGTTGGCGAAACCAAAATCCGTTTGACGACCGTTTCGTCTGAGGAGGATGTCAATCGAAGGAAATACATGCCTGTGGCAAGTTTTTGAACCGAGATCCGAACAGGCTCACCTGAAATTTCCTGGCTTTGGTGCATAACCATGCGTCCTAAAGGGTCTGTTAATGCTATTTGAATACGTTGTCCTGACCAGTAGGTTGGAAAATGAATTTGAACTTCCTCCTGGGCCGGATTCGGAAATACGGTAACTTCAGGTTTGGCAGGTTCGATGGCAGTAACCAGTCCATCAACTAAATTGGTCACACCCCAACCAATTTGATTTAGTATTCTTTTTGTAAGATCTCCTGGTTGATGAATGATTTCGGCTGATCGGACATTGGGTGTCATCAAAGAATTGGTATTGCCTTGCGGATAGCTGGATTCATTTAAATGGGAAATACTATTTCCTGCTGTGTAGGGATTGGGTGCAAACAACCGAGGTAAAGGTGAAACGCGGCGAATGCCAGACAAAGAAAATTGAAGTTGGCCACTCGTCATTTGAGCAAGGAGATCCGTGGATGGATTCCCAAATAAACCGGTGTCTGTTAAATTTCGTCCGGAGGTATTTTGAATGAATAAATCAAAAATAAAAGGGAATCCACCTTGTCCATATTCTCCTTGTGCTGAATTGGCAGTATTGGTTTTGAAAGAAGAAACAAAACCAAGGCCATGACCAATTTCATGAAGTACCACAGTGACAAAGTCAAATGCACCGGTAACTGGCCGTCCGTCGGTTGCATAACTCCATCGGATGTTTTGATTGATGGTCACGTTGATGTCCGTCTCACGGTTATTAAGTTCGGCTCCTCGAATGGATTCTGCTAATGCTACCGGATACCAAACGGATCGAAACGGGGCATTGGGGAAATCCCTAAAAATTCGAGTAGCACCTGAAGAAGCAAGGGTGGAACTGGCCAAAGAACTAAAGGTGACTTTGATACGAATCGGTACAGCTGAAACCAAAACACTTCCCCAAATACCCATGGCATACTCAAATGCCGTTTGAGCCTCTGTCGGAACATTCTCATAGGTAGCTTCAAATGCAGCAGTTTGTGCCAATCGTGCAGTCGGAAAGTTAAAAGTTAAGGCACTATGCGCATCTTGGAATGTCGCTGGACAGTGAATTGGTTCTAAAGGCATGCTTTGCATTTGCCCCCAACTCAGTTGAATTCCTGCCAAGACGAGACCAAGAGTCAAAATCCATTTTTTCAAATTTGTGTCAATTTTCTTCTTCAACATACGTGCAAATTGAGGAAAATGTAGGTTTTCTCATGGAATATTTTTCAATTACCTATGAAAATAGAGATTTACTCCTTTATTTGAACGATAATTTCGCATCTTTCTTTTACAATACACAACCTATGACGCACATGAATTTTGACGGCCAGCAACGCATCGCCATTGAAAACGTCACTCCTCAAATCCAAGAAGGGCGCTATGCCATCAAACGGGTAGAAGGTGACGTAGTTCGGGTAGAGGCAGATATCTTGATTGATGGACATGATTTAATTTCGGCTCGACTCCTTCTTTTTTCCCAGGATGGCAATTTGGTAGAAGAATCTCCCATGCATCCTTTTCAGAACGATCGTTGGTGGGCCAAGGTATCTTTACCTAAACTGGGAGGATACTATTTTCAAATCATGGGCTGGGTAGATCATATATCGACTTGGCAGCACGAAGTTGATGCGAAGGTCAAAGATGGACAGCATTTGAAAGTGGAACTTCGTCAAGGGATTGAGTTTTTACTAGAAATGCGGGACAAAGCGAAGAACAATTCCATCATCGAAAAGGGATTGACGCTTCTTCAATCAGACGAGACGTATTCAGAGGCCATTTCATTTATTTTAAGTGATGACATGACCTCTTTGATTCGCCAATATCCTCAAAAGCAATTTGCTACTTATTCCCCCCAATTTCCTATTTGGGTAGATCGAAAAAAAGCAAATTTTTCAGCTTGGTATTCCTTGTTTCCACGTTCCACCTCCCGAGAGCTTGGAAAGCATGGGACGTTTCAAGATGTAGAGGCGTTATTACCTCGTATTCAACGAATGGGTTTTGATGTTCTCTACATTCCTCCGATTTCTCCGATTGGGCATACCCACCGAAAAGGGAAGAACAACAGCACGGTTTGTCAGCCGGGAGAACCAGGCGTACCTTACGGTATCGGTTCCGAATTGGGTGGTCACACGGCCATTCATCCCGATTTGGGCACATTAGATGATTTAAAATCACTTATTAACGCGTGTCATGCCCACGATATGGAATTGGCCTTGGATCTAGCGATCCAATGCTCGCCAGATCATCCTTGGGTGAAGGAGCATCCTGAATGGTTTAAGATTTTACCAGATGGAAGTATTCGCTACGCCGAAAATCCTCCAAAAAAATACCAAGATATTTATCCAATTAATTTCGAAACCTCCGATTGGCAAAATCTTTGGACGGCCCTCAAAGACATCATCTTTACTTGGGCATCTTGGGGGATCCGGATTATCCGCGTGGACAATCCTCACACCAAAAGCTTTGTTTTTTGGGAATGGGTCATTGCTGAAACAAGAAAAGTATATCCCGATATGATATTTTTATCGGAGGCATTTACTAAGCCAAAAATCATGCAGCAATTGGCGAAGGTAGGTTTTACCCAGTCTTACACCTATTATGTTTGGCGCACGACAAAGGCTGAATTAGTTGAATATATGGAGGAGTTGACCCAGTCCGACATGAAAGAATATTTCCGCCCTAATTTTTGGCCAAATACGCATGATATTAATCCCTATATGTTGCAGAGTGGGGATGAAAATCAATTTCTAATTCGGTATTTCATGGCAGCTACTTTGGTGGGGAACTACGGGATTTTCGGGCCCTCTTATGAATACATGTACCATGCTGCCAATGCACCCAAGGAGGAATATTTGAACTCAGAAAAATATGAGATCAAGTGGTGGGATTGGGAGCATGAAAATAAATTAACGTATCTGATTACTCAGGTAAATCAAATTAGAAGGGAAAATACAGCTTTTCATGCAACCTTAAATTGGCATTTGTGTGTTACTTCTAATGAACAACTATTTGCTTATCTCAAAGTGGCAGAAGATGGTAATCGGATACTATGCGTAGTCAATCTATCGGGTTCCTATCGACAGCAGGGCTTGATCCGCATGCCGTTGTCCAAGTTGGGTAAACAAAGTTGGGATCGGTATAAAGTACATGATTTGCTAACGGGGTCCATTTATGAGTGGCAAGGAGAAGAAAATTTTGTGGATCTAGATCCGTACATTTTACCTTTCCATTTGTTTAGAATTGAAGATTAACTTTTGATTTATGGTATCTGATTTTGGGTTCTTTTTTCTCTTTATAATTGGGGCTTTGGCCTTATTTACCTTGGTTTTGGGGATCGCTTGGATAGTTCGACCCCATCGCCCCAATGTGAGTAAACTAACGGCCTATGAGTCGGGTGAAGAATCTGAAGGGACGACACACGTTCGATTCTCGATCCGTTATTACGTAGTAGCTCTAATTTTTGTGCTATTTGAGGTAGAGCTACTGTTTTTATTTCCGTGGGCCACAGTCTTTAGTGACCCTGGATTGCTCGCCGAGACGAACAATCAGTGGGGATGGTTTACTTTGGCGGAAGTGGTGGTCTTTGTCAGTATTTTGGTTGTTGGCCTGGTCTATGCTTGGGCCCGCGGCTTTTTAGACTGGGAGGTTCCGGTGGCTGCTGGATCCACACCTACTCACAACATACCTGAGGACTTGTATGAAGCCTTGAATCAAAAATACGAAAAACATGAACTTAGATAGTTTACCAGCCAATGATCGGATCAAATCCGGCGAGGCAGAAGTAATTTTGACCAATGTAGATGAATTGGCCAATTGGGCTCGCGCTAATTCTTTATGGCCTTTAGGATTCGGTTTGGCCTGTTGTGCCATAGAAATGATGGCTACGTATGCTTCTCATTACGATTTAGAACGGTTTGGTATTTTTCCGAGAAATTCGCCTCGTCAATCGGATTTAATCATTATTTCAGGTACAGTAACCTTTAAAATGGCGGATCGGATCAAACGGTTGTATGATCAAATGCCCGATCCAAAATATGTGATTTCTATGGGATCCTGTTCCAATTGTGGAGGCCCTTATTGGGAACATGGATATCATGTAGTCAAAGGCGTCGATCGTATCATCCCCGTTGATGTGTATGTTCCTGGTTGCCCACCTCGACCAGAGGCTCTTCTTGGGGGTATTTTAACTTTACAAGAAAAGATTTCAAATCAAACCCGCGCCGACTGGCAAACCAATCATGAGGATCGAGTGTAATATTTTAGATGTTGTAGCCGAGCAGTCATTTTATGGGTGTATCGAGGTGCAGGAAGGGAAAATTCACTCCATCACCAAAATAGGTGAGGTGCAACCGACGGCCAAATGGATTACTCCCGGACTAGTCGATGCGCACGTACACATTGAAAGTTCCTTATTGCCTCCCGGGGAATTTGCTAAAATGGCGGTCGTGCATGGAACCATAGCCACGATCTCAGATCCTCATGAAATTGCAAATGTTTTGGGAGTTGCGGGTGTCGATTACATGATTTCAGAGGCCCAAAAAGTGCCTTTTCATTTTTGTTTTGGGGCTCCTTCCTGCGTTCCTGCTACCACGTTTGAAACAGCTGGAGCGGCAGTCTCGGTACAAGAGGTAGAAGAACTTTTAGATCGCCCGGAAATACTATACCTGGCCGAAATGATGAATTTTCCGGGAGTTTTGCAGAAAGATCCTGAGGTGATGGCCAAAATTTTAGCTGCTAAAAACAGAAACAAACCGGTGGATGGACATGCTCCGGGTTTAATGGATGAATTAGCTCGGCAATATATTATGGCAGGAATCTCCACCGATCATGAGTGCTTTACCTTGGAGGAGGCTGAGGGGAAACTGAATATGGGCATGAAGGTCTTAATTCGGGAAGGAAGTGCTGCCAAAAACTTTGATGCCTTGATTCCATTGGCCAAAAGTTGGGGCCATTCCATGATGTTTTGTTCGGATGATAAACATCCCGATAGCTTGATTATTGGGCATATTAACCAACTTGTCAGCCGTGCAATTCTGGCAGGGGTAGACCCGATGGTCGCTTACCAACTGGCCTCCAAAAATCCTGTAGAGCATTATAAAATTCCGATTGGATTAGTGCAAGTGGGGGACTCTGCTGATTTTCTAGTTTTGGATGATTTGGCGACTTGTCATGTTCATGAAACTTACCTACATGGGGAGTGCGTGGCTCGGCAGGGAAAATCGTTTTTGAATCCGACGCTTGCCAAGCCGGTCAATCGATTTGTTAAAAGAACTGTTCAGGTATCGGATATTTCCGTGTCGATTTTACCAACAGATACCGAAATTCAAGTGATCAAAGTATTGGATGGACAACTGATTACCCACAAGACATTCTATCCCGTTCATGCATTAACTGAAAATCGAGATATTTTAAAATTGGTGGTGGTCAATCGCTACCAAGAAGCACCTCCGGCGGTCGCATGGGTGGAAGGTTTTCAACTCCAGCAGGGGGCTCTTGCATCCTCAGTAGCACATGATTCTCATAACATAGTGGCTGTCGGTAAAACGGATGAAGACATCGTGCAGGTCATTAATGCCGTCATGGAGGCAGAGGGGGGACCTGCTTTGGTTTCGAAAGCGCAGGTTTCCATACTTCCATTACCTATTGCGGGTTTAATGAGTGATCAAGAAGGGTATCATGTCGCTCACCTTTACAGTGAGCTGGATCGTCTTTCGAAAGAAGAGCTAGGTAGCACATTGTATTCCCCTTTTATGAGTTTGTCGTTTTTGGCTCTTTTGGTTATTCCGTCGCTCAAGTTAAGTGACCTAGGATTGTTTGATGGTGATCAGTTCCGATTTGTTCGGCCGAGTCGATAATTAGTCTGTTCATGTCAGTAAATTCACTTTTTGATATACTGAAAATGATTTTCGGAAATTATCGTACATATTTCATTGTTTTTCATGAGCCAGTATTTACTTTTGTATAAAACTAAAAATTATTCACTCATGAAAACATTTTTTATTTCCGCTTTTTTAGCCACTTTCTTGGCCATTTCATCACAAGCTCAGGTTGTTCGAGCTTCCCTTTTAACGGGCGTTGGGATCAATGCTGGCTCCAATTCGGCGGGTGTTACCTGGCATATCTTGGATGTCTCGTATGCACCCAAACCTAACTTTGATGGGGGAGTGTATTTTGATATTGGGGCTGGTGGCAGTGCCTCAACGGATGGTTCTGGTTCCATCAAAGCGGGAGCGATGTATGGGGTTCAAGGAAAGTATTATTTTTTGACCAATACATTTAAACCTTTTGTGGGATTGCAGATGGGTCTTCAATCGGGAGGTAGTGCGTCTACGGATGTGGATGGATTCATTGAGGAGGTTGATGCAAAGACCAAGTTTCAAGTGACACCTCAAGCCGGTTTTCGCGTTGGTCCGTTAAACATTTGGACATCTTACCGTACGGGTTGGGGACTTGGTTTCCATGGGGGATTGGTTTGGGGATTTGGAAATTTTAAACGTTAAAATGTAAGATTTTCGTTTTTCTAGTCGAAAACTGATTCTCTAGAATCTTGATTTTAGTTTAAAAAGGTAATGCATATTTGATTTTACAGGATTAAATCCTTAATTTCATGCATTACCTTTTTTATTTTGGGAATTTCAACGACTGCAATTTCTGCCTTATTACAAGGTGCAACGGAGAGTATTGTTTGCTTATCACCGGAATTACGAGTGATGGCATTCAATGAGGCGTTGCGTCGGAATTTCTATGATTTGTATCGAAAAGAAATTAAAGCGGGGGATGATTACAAGCAATATATTCTACCGGGTACTTGGGCTAAATTTGAGGATTACTTTGGTCAGGCTCTTCAAGGTCAATCCGTTAGTTTTCGGGACCGTGTCTGGATTTGGAATCGGTACGTTTGGTATGAGTCCCATATGACCCCCTTTAAACAAGGCCAGGGGCCTGTTGAGGCTGTTACCATGACTTTTCGAGATGTTGATTTGGAGCGGAAATCAATCAAGAAAGCCGCTCAGTTGGCCACCACACTCAACGCCATTTTCGAAAACACCAAAGATTCAATTTTATTACTTGATCAGGATTTTAAGATCCTAAATTGTAATACGCGCGCGCAGTATAGCTTTCAGATGGCATCCAATCGAATTCCTCAAATAGGAGACGACTTACGCCCCTTTATTTTCAAAGGGTTGGAGGATGAGTTTTTGGCTAGGTTTTCAGACGCCCTGGAGGGTCGTGGTTCAGTCACAGAAGTAGCCGCCCAAAGTTTTGATGGACAAAGTTTTTGGTTTCAAACCAAATTCAATCCAGTTTATTCGGAAAATAATGCATTGTTAGGGGTTTCTCTTTTTGCTAGGCCTATCACCGATAAAAAGAAAGCCGAGCTCGCCCTACAGGAAAATGAGGAGCGGTTTCGGAAAGTCATCCAATCTTCCCCCATTTCGATTTTCATTCTGGACGAATCATCCAAATGGGTTGAGATCAATCAGCACGTTACCAAAGCCTATGGTTATACCCTTGAAAATTTAGCACAAACCCCCTTATCGGCTGTTTTCCCAAAAGATTGGGAAAAACTCGAACAATTTGCTCTTCGACCGTTCTTGGAAGATGAGGATCCCGTAGAATTGGTTGGAAATGAAATTGTCCTTCTACGAAGCTTTCAAGGAAATTGGTACTCTGTTGAGGTGAGCTTGAGTGCTTTTTTGTTAAATCAACGAAAGCATTGGGTGATGCTTGTTCAAGATGTCTCTAAACGAGAAGCGGATGCTCGACTGATTTCTGAACAATACCAAAAGTTATCTCAAATTGCTTGGAAACAATCCCATGTGATCCGTTCTGCCGTGGCAAAAATAGCCGGAATCGTTTACATTCTTGGGAACGATGAGCAAATGAAAGAAGAAGAAAAGAAGGAGTGGATTCAACACCTTCAAAATAGTACCGACGAATTGGATAACTATGTAAAGGAAATAGTTACTTGGACAGAATCCTCTCACACTTTGCCTGGTTTGTGATACTTATCACATTTATTTCATTTTAAAGAGGTTACCTTTATTTCATACTAACTAACTAATTGCAGTATGAAAAAGAATATGGGTGGATTGGATCGTGGAATCCGATTGGTTGTAGCAGCTTTACTTTCTTATTTCACGTTTACTGGATTGATTCCCAGTCCAATGGCTTGGTTAAGCTATACGGTTGCCATCGTTTTTACAGCTACGAGTTTAATTTCATTCTGTCCGCTGTACACTCTTTTTGGCATTTCGACTTGCCCTAAAGCTTAGCCATTCAAACGTGCAGAAAATTCGTTTACGTTTAAATGTACGTTTTTCCCCAAAGGAAGTGCGTAGTTGGCAGGTGTATGTCCAGCAGGAAATTGAAAAGCTACAGGGTAGGTGTACTCCGCCACGTGAGATTCAATTATTTCATAGGCTGATTTTCCGAAGTGGTGAACAGGATCTTTCATGTCAGAAAACTGACCCACTAACAGCCCTGCTAGATTTTTTAGTTTTCCCGCCCGCTTTAATTGAACCATGTAGCGGTCAACGGCATAATGTGCTTCTCCCACTTCCTCGATGAACAGGATTTTTCCATCCAATGACAGATCGTGTGGTCCACCGATGCCGTGGGTCAGTAAACAGAGATTTCCACCAGTTAATACCCCACTGGCTTGACCAACTCGATTGGACATTTCTTCCGATTCCCATTCATAGGAAAAGGAGTTGCCCCATAGCAGATTTTTTAAGGTTTGGGTGGAGTAGGCATCTCGGAAAAATGTGCTGGGCATAGGACCATGTACACTTTGATAGCCAAGATGCTGAACGGCTTGATGTACTGCAGTAATATCTGAAAAACCAATGATCCACTTGGGGCTTCGTTGAAACAGATACCAGTTGATTTCATCAATGATACGTGAACTTCCGTAGCCACCTCGCGCCGAGAAGACGGCTTTGATTTGAGGGTTATCAAGTACTTTTTGTAGATCTCGTCTCCGTACTTCATCTGTGGCACTGAAATTAAAATAGGACGAATTCACGGATTCCCCGACCCAAACCTGCAAACCCCACTGCTCTAATAATGTTCTCGCTTGTTCTACAGCTTCTGGTTTTACACGACTAGCCATGGCCACGATGGCTACTTGATCTCCTTTTTGAAGAGGCTTGGGTGGAAATGCTTGTGAGATCATGATTTATTTGAATACGATATCGTCTAATAAAGGTTGATTGGCGAATGTATTTAGTTTTTCAATGAGCTTCGATTTGGCTAGACTCAATTCATGGCGAAGGGCACTGGAGTCCAAGGTAACAAACAATACCTTTCCCTGAATATGCAGATTGGATGTTCTTTTGGCAATAGGTGTTCCCATGACAGATTCCCAATGCGCCATCAAATAGGTTTGATGGTATTTGTCCTCAAGTTGATATGCCTTAAGGAATCCGCTTAGAGCCTCTTTTAGAGGTTGTGCTTTGGTTTTTCTGGAAGTTGCCGACATAGAGATGGATAAAGGAAAAAAAGACACTCTTTCAAGTGTCTTTTGTATTTACTTCTTACGTGAGATCGCCGATTTTTCGAAAGTTAACCGGGCACCACCACCGGGGGCTATGGTTATGGTAGAATCGTCTTTTTCAATGACTTTTCCATGAAGGCCACTCATGGTAATGACTTCATCTCCGACTTTCAGTTCGTCTACCATTTTAGCTTGTTCTTTTTGTTTTTTTTGTTGGGGACGAATCATGAAAAAATACATGACAAGGAACATTCCCCCCATAAGAATAAGGAAACTGAAGTTTCCGCCTGAGGCTGCTTGCAAAACGATCATAGTTACTTAATTAAACCTAAAATTATGCTTTTTCTTTGATTTGAGCCATCAAATTTTCAACATCTTCTAATAGACGTTCAGCTTTGACGCGCGCTTCATTCACAACTTTTTGCCCTTCTGCTTTGGCTTGGCTGTCACCGCCTGCCATTTCCAAGGCAACTTCATCTCCTCGTTCGATCAGATCGGCAATAAAACGCTGCAATTGTTCGCGGTATTTGCTCAGTTGGCCCGACAGTTTGTCGCGGGTAACTTCCCCCTTGTCTGGGGCATATAAAATTCCTAGGACAGTTCCTGCGGCAACTCCCGCGAGAAAAGCTACAAAGGTTTTTGTGGATTGAGTCATAATCGCTTATCGGTTATCGAGCATTCCGCGACCTGTTTTCACGAGTCGTCCTTGCTCGGTGAGTTGTTTTGAAATTTTATCTAATACTCCGTTTACAAAATTACCACTTTTTTCGGTACTGAATTGCTTGGCTAGTTCGATCGTCTCATTGATAGTAACCTTGACAGGAATATCTTTAAAATGGATCATCTCGGCCACAGCCATGATCAAAAGCAATTTATCTGTTTCGGGCATACGATCCATTTCCCAATTTTTAAGAACAGGCAATAGGTATTCGATCCAAGTATCTTCCTCAGATACTGAAACGTGAAATAGTTTTTTAAAAAATTGCTTTCCTTCCTCCCAAAGGGTACCTAGTTTTTCAATTTGAATTTGTCCGGTTTCCAACATAGGTTGAAAGGTGTGAACCAGCATGGCCCGTAACACATCACGATCTTCCGTCCAAAATAAGTGATATCGATCAAAATACTCATCCAATACTTCATTTTTCAATAAAATATTTTTGATCATGTACTTGATTAAGGCAAAATCAGCTTCCAACGAATGATTGGTGGAAGCGCAATACTCTCTGTATTGGCTATTACCGAGCAAATGTTCTTTGTAAAATTTAGTAACAAAGGATTTTTCATCCTCCCAAGAGGCTTTGCGGCGCATGACTAAGTCTTGATAGGATTCGTCTTGGGCTAAAGCTTTTACCAAACGATTATCAGCCAATGTGGATTGATCAAAAGGATCTCTCAACTGCGCTGCACGATCGGAAAGTTCTACGATCAATGCGAGGAGAAAGGCATAAACATCATACGTCTTTTCAATCCAGAGTGGGTAATGCCCATTTAGATAATCGAAATCCGCTTTGTTTCGATTGCGATAGGATTGATACGCTTGTTGAACCGCACGTTTGATTTCTTCCGGATATTCGTCTTCATCATCTTGAGGAACTTTGGGTTTGATCGCTGTCATTTCCTCTAAATAGGCGAGTGACAATCTTTTTTTTCCTTCCAATAATTTCTTATCCTGAAATTCCATGGAGTCCAAGTTTGGGGAAAAATGACTTTCCAACATTTCTTGGGAAAGTAATAAATTGGCGGCCTTCGATCGATGGTAAGCATAAAGTGCCTGCAAAGTACGGGTCCGGATTTGTCTGCGGGTCAACATAGATGTCAAAGAACTATTTTCAAGATGCAAAGATAGGAAATTGCCTTGGAATCGCCTAATTTGGTATTCTATATGCGAACTCATTTCTTACTTTCACTTATTAATTTTCCATGATTCGTCCAATTTTGTTGTTGATCTGGGTGTTTGCTTGTGTACCCATCATGTCTGATGCGCAATTTTTTACAAAGGCTCAGGTGGAAGAAGAAATGAACTTAATTCGAAAACGATTGGATCGTTACCATCCCAATCCCTACTTTTACACGTCTTCATCTGCCCTCGATTCCACCCAACATGTTTTATTGGCTCGATTGCCCGATCGCGTTTCTTTTTCTGAGGCGTACCTCACGCTGGCTACGCTGGTTTCGCGTGTTCAGGATGGGCATACAGGGGTTTATTTACCAAAAAAGGCCTTTGGGAAAAATCCAAAACAAGCTCCTCTATTTCTACGAAAAATAGGTACACAGTACCGTCTAAGCTACAACGCGACGCCTGATTCAACCTGGATCAGGGGATCTGAAATTATAGCCGTGGCAGGGCAGGATATTCAAGATTGGGTTCAGATTTTTTCGCATCTGATTGGAGATGATCGCGATAATCCTCAGGCCAACTTTTATTATCCAGTGGCTAATTTTAGTAATTACCTTTTGCGAATGACAGGGGAGGTTGATTCGGTTGAGGTGCTTTTTCGACTTCCAGATTCGACTCAAATTCAGAAAAGATATCTTCCAACTCAAACGATGAAAGAGAGCATCAAATGGATTTCGAAGCGGTACCCAAGTGCACTAAAGAAGAATTTCAGGTATGTTTTGCTGGATTCTACCCAAAAAGTAGCCACGCTCGAAATCTCGTCATTTACTTTAGCTGGAAAGTTTTTAGATATCCCACAGTTTAAATTTAGACGGTCTGTCAAACAAGCCTTTCACCGGATCAAACAAGATTCGGTCCAAAATCTTATTTTGGATCTCCGAGGCAATGGAGGTGGTTTTATCCCAAATATTGCTCGATTGATGCGGTACATTGGATCAGAACCCTTTAGTTTATTGGACTCGATCTCGTTTAAGAAATCAGCTTTTTGGCAGGTGGGAATGCCTCAGTCCATCATGGGGCCGCTTTTTGTCCGGTTGGCTTACCAAAGCAAAGGTGATTATTTTGTACGGTATGCGAGCCGTCGTAAATATAAGTTAAGTGAGGTGAATCGATTTAATGGAAAGTTAACCGTCCTCATGGATGGAGGCAGTTATTCGGCTACCACATTTACCATTGGTCTTTTAGCTGACCAAAAACGAGCCACATTTATTGGAACCACACCGGGTGGAGCCAACTGGGGTAGCTTTGCAGGTTCTTGGCAAAATAAAAAGTTACCGTATACCCGGATCAATACTCACATACCTTTGTTTCAATTGGTTCATCGACTTCCAAATCAATCGGTTTCAACTTTTTTTGTAGAACCTGATTATTGGGTACAACCAACCGAAAAGGAGTTTTTCAATCGGCAGGATGGTGTTCTTGAGTTCGCCAAACAATGGCATGGTGTTTCTACTGCCAAACCTCAAAAGACTGAAAGTCATCTGAAAAACAAGTGAAAATAGCCGGGTAACCTGGCTTTAGGTATCCAATTTGATCATGACGATTCATGGCCCTAGCGGGCCGGCTGGTGCACATTTCGACCGCGGTTTGAACGGGTATGTTCAATCGCTGGATGGCATTTACCATCATGTCCGGTAGACTTAAAGCGCCGCCGGCAAGATTTCCTTCTGAATTGAAATAAGCATCTCCCACCAGTCGTGCATCGAATTCCTCCCATTTAAAATGCTGTTTTTCTTTTCCCAAGAACAAGGCATCGGATATGAGGAAAAGGTGATCTGGTTTTGCTTTAAACGCGACACGGGCGGCCTCCCAATGGCAATGTATTCCATCCAAAATGATAGGAGCCCAAACGGACGGATGAGCTAGCGTGGCACCCACAAGTCCGGGAGAACGATGTCCCAAGCCTGACATAGCATTGAAAAGATGAGTGACACATTCGATTCCTGCCGAGAAACCAATTTGTGCCTCTTCGCAGGTGGCATTTGAATGTCCAGCCGAAAGTCGAATGCCTGCCTCTTGCAGCATTTTAATTTGGTCTAGGGTAAAAAGTTCGGGGGCAATGGTCATTAAAGAAATGGAACCTTTTGAAAAAGCAATCAGCTCGGTAAGGATCTCATCGGTTGGATTCATCAAGTACTTTGCCAGATGGGCTCCTCGTTTTTGGGGTGAAAGAAAAGGTCCCTCCAAATGCATACCCATCACTCCCGCTGTTGGAAAATTTTCTTTAAAGGTTTGAATGGCGGAGATACCTTTTTGTATTGTGGCAAAGTCAGAGGTAATCAAACACGGGAGTAAAAAAGGAGTACCTGTAGAAAATGAGGCTTTGTACAGGTCGATTAAGGTATCAAGTGTGGGCGATTCAGTGAAATGGTGATGTATTCCTCCATTGATATGCGTATCAAAAAAGCCAGGAGCTATATTTTCTACATCAAAGGGGCCTTGCGTCCTGTGCATTGAAACGATTTTACCATATTCTATTCGAATTTCTTGATGGTTCAAAGTAGTTTGACCCGTGTACACCCTGCGTGCTTTAAGAGTACTTAAATTTGACATACTTATTCTTTTATTTCCAGTGACTTATCCCAATACAAATTCCCAGAAGAGGTGAAAAATAGGTTATGTTTCCGGAGTTTCGGGTGGAAAGGGTGATTTTTTGTTCAAACATTAAATTGGGGTCGATTCCAATATTTTTACCCCGTACATGGCGAACACCTGCACCAAAATAAAAATCCAAGGAAGGGGCATGCGGATTTAGGAGTGTCCAACCCATCATCAGATGGCCAGCCACGGCATGTAGTCTTAATTTAAAGTCAAAAGATGAATTATCTTGCATAGCGAAAAAGCCGGTTTGCCGCTCCAAGGAGTATCGGTACATGCCCTCGAGGCCCAAAAAAAAGTTGTTTTTCTTTTCAGTTGAAAAGGGTTTCAGGTATTTCTTGACCCCCAACTTTGTTTGTAAGGTACCTTGAATGTTGCGATCTTTAAACAGGGTCTCGTGCCCAAGTCCAAGTGAGGCAGTCCAGCTATGCTGGGGTGTTCTAAATTTTTCCAATTGAAATTGGACGGTAGGATCTTGGTACGCCAGATGCAAGGGTGAATATCGAATGGCTAGCCGCGGTTGAGGTTCCTGTGCATTCAACTGGAATGCAATCATGAGGCAAAGGCTGGCTAATGATAATCGCATGATGTAAACTAATTTGTTCAATTTAAGCAGATTCGTCGGAGATGACAAATAAATCGGATGCAATTCGGTCAGCAAACAACCATTGATTTTTTGGAATTTTCAAAGTTGCGTGGTCTTGGATTATCTGGCCGGATTGAAGAAAAGTATTGAGCTGCTTTTGAAACTCTTTGGGTAACTCGGAGTCTCCCCAGACCTTTTTTAGGGAATCAACAGATACTCCCCACTGAGTTCGTAAGCCCGTGAGAAGAAGTTCGTTGAAGTGATCTTCGGTTGTGAGCGATTCCACTTCAAAATAAGATTCATTTTGTTGGATGGCCTGCAGGTATTTAGCATTATTTGCTGTGTTTATCATCCTATTTTTTCCATCGAAAGAGTGGGCGGAAGGCCCGATGCCCAAATAAGGTTTTCCTTTCCAATAGGCGGTATTATGTTGTGCGTATTGATTGGGTAAGGCAAAATTGGATACCTCATAGTGCTCATAACCTGCAGTTTGCAGGCGACTTTGCAGCATATTGAACTGATAGGGGGCTAAATCCTCGGGAACCTCGGGTAATTTTTTCTTTTGAGTCCAGTTTCCAAAGACTGTTTTTTCTTCAATCGTTAAGCAGTAAGATGAAATGTGTGGTACGCCTAACTGAGTGGCAATTTCAAGGTCTCGATCCCAAATTTCATGGGTATGGGGCCATTCGGTGACCTTGTTTTTTTTAAACGGTTTGGTGTAGGCCCATTCAGAAGGAATTCCATACATAAGATCGATGGTAATCCAAGATAAGCCCGCATCCTGTGCTAATTTGACGCAGTTTAAGGCATGCGCTGCGGTATGAATTCGATTTAAATACTGCAATACATAGGGATCAAAAGTTTGTATGCCAATGCTCAATCGATTGATTCCTATTTTTTTCCAAATCTCCAGTCGTTCGGGCGTGATGTCATCAGGATTGGCCTCCAATGTTATTTCGGCATAGGGGGCTATGGAAAATCGCCGGTGGATGGCCTCAAAAATATCATGTAATTCGTTGATATTTAATAAGGAGGGAGTTCCACCCCCAAAATAAATCGTATCAAGCAACCGATTGGGTACGAAATCTGCTCTCTGCTCCAATTCCTTGATCATAGCAGCTGTCATGTCTGATTTTCTGGAAAGCTGGGTGCTGAAATGAAAATCGCAATAATGACATGCCCGCCGACAAAACGGAATGTGCAGATATAAATGCATAAAAAATTAGGCTGGTTTATGGCCAATAAAGAAGAAGTCGATGCAATGCGCGGGATCTGAGCTTAGATAATGGTCATCCCAACGAATGGAGGCGGCTAAACCATCGGATTCTTGATATAGAGAGTTTCTATTTTTTCGATTCAAGATTTCGTAAGGAATTCGAAGCATCCAACCCGGAAGGCGATACTGAAGGTTTAAAATATCCCATTTCATGATTCGCCGAACCGAGGCCTTGTTCTGTTCGTAGTATTCCCAAACTTTATCGTTACCACCAACCCCGAATGTTTCAACAGGCTGAAAGTAGGCCTCCATTAACCCTTTCAATTCGGGTAAAGTGTACTCTCGCACATGCCAAGGATTACGGGAAAGGGAATACGTACGATTGACAGTTGTTAAAAAGATCTGTCCACCGGGTTTAAGGACTCGGTACGCCTCTTCAAGGAATTTTCGATCATCTTGAATGTGTTCAATTACTTGAAAAGTAACGACATAGTCAAAATGTTCGTCAGGGAATTCGGCCAAAGAGGGGAGGTCTACTGTATTGAAATAATGCTTCGGGTATTGTTTTTGAAGCGCTTGGATCAGTTCGGTGTTCTTATCCAATCCTGTCAAATGCTCGCAATTTGCCATTAATTTTTCGACACCACGTCCCCAGCCACAGCCAAGTTCTAGTACTTTTCCAGAGATGCGTTTGGCTGCCTCTTCGTAGGGAAAATAAAGTCGTTGATGGACGGGATTGTCTGATGGGATTTCAGCACTCGTGATTTCGGTTGTTGCGTAGGCCATGTTCAATACAAATATTCCGTAAAGCTAGAACTTTTCTATTAGATCTCCAACGAGGCCCATAAAAGGGCTTTCGCTTTTTCCACTTGCTTTTCCTCGATCCAGGAAGCGGCCAATTGGTGAATTTCGGTTTGATTCAGGTTTTTCAGCCATTCTTTACCCTGTTGAATTTCCTCAAAACTGGGAGGATGGAGGGTATTGGCTAACCGGGCCAGCTGATTTCCAGTTAAAACTTTACTCGAACGAATCGTTTCCGGGAGTTGATCAAATCCCATGCCCAATTGACTTAGGGGTTTCGGGATTTCAAATAACTGCTGGGTCCTCGTGTACCAATTTTCACCCATTCTAGCTACAAGATCCAGTTTGGTAGTATCAAGGCTTCCATCGGGGTGAAGAACATCTTCGGCTAGATGCATGGCGACTACCTCTGAAATCACCAATTGACCTGCTCCCGCATGATCTCCCATGGACTTGATTTCACGGACGCGGCACTCAAAACTTACCTTAGCCTCGCCAACACGGGGAGGTCGAACTCGAGTTGACTTAACTTCGGTCAGGCCCGCTTTGATGAATTCATTCATCCCTTTTGGGTATTCGGTGCTAGCCAAGGACGTTTGTTCAACTAAATCGTAGCTTACCACTTGAATGGTGCATTCCGGAACTTCGAGTAAGTTCTCCAACGTCTGCTTCGGTTGGTTGTCACGGATCCGGCGGACGGGTGAAAAAACCAAAATAGGCGGATTGGCACTGAAGACATTAAAAAAACTAAAAGGGCTTAGGTTAACTTGTCCTTTTAGATCCAGGGTGCTTACCAAGGCAATGGGTCTTGGGGCGATGGCGCTTTGCAAATATCCCTGTAAAACTTGAGTGGTTACTTCCTCGGGAAAAATAGTTTTCATAGGCTTTCTAAAGCGGGTAAAAGTGTACTTTTGACTTCCCCAAATTCGATTTTTCCTTCCGGCGTGTAGGCGGTAGCACGCATGGTGATGGTATCACCATCTTCAAGAAAGGTTCTCAAAGTATCTGTACTAATTTGAATCGGGTTTTGTCCACCCCAACTTAACTCGAGTAATGAACCAAACGAATCTGGGGTTGGGCCGGAAATCGTTCCGGATGCCATCAGATCGCCCACCCGCACGTTGCATCCATTGATGGTATGATGTGCCAATTGCTGGTGCATGCTCCAATATAAATGTTTAGTGTTGGATTTTGAAAGTAATGCTTTCTCGCCAGATTGGGTCGTTATTTCGACTTCAAGCTCGATGTCCAAGTGATTTTTTGTCGTTTCCATTAGGTACGGGAAAACTGGAGGGTCCTGCGGTTTGCCTGAGACTCGGCAGTTTTGTAGAGCCTCCAGCGGTACGATCCAAGGTGAGACCGAGCTGCCGAAATTTTTACCCAAGAATGGACCCAGCGGAACATACTCCCATTGTTGAATATCCCGTGCTGACCAGTCATTGAAAAGCATGAGTCCAAAAATATAGTCCTCGGCTTCTTGTGTCGAAATGGGCTGACCTAAAGTGCTGTCTTTGCCAATGACAAATGCCATCTCAAGTTCAAAATCCATACGTTTGGATGGCCCAAAGACCGGACATTCGGCTCCTTTCGGAAACATTTGTCCCCAAGGTCGACGAATAGGCGTTCCAGAAACGACAATAGAAGACGACCGACCATGGTAACCAACAGGCAAATGCTTCCAATTGGGTAAAAGGGCATTTGCAGGATCACGAAACATTTTTCCAACATTGGTGGCGTGGTCTTCGCTACTGTAAAAATCGGTATAGTCTCCAATAGCGATTGGAAGGTGGAGATCGACAGACGCAAGAGGAATGAGAACTTGGGTGACCAGATCACGCAAGGGATGGCAAGTATCCTCAAACAATTGCCGAATCGAAGCTCGAACTTGATGGTGAATGGATTTGCCTAGAGCGATGTATTGATTAGCGGTGTCCTGATTTAGACTATTCTTTAGGTCAATCCCGAAAAGTCCCGCCTTCTCTAAAGCCACTAAGTCTACTACACAATCACCCAATGCAAAGGTAACCGATTTGGGTGATCCAGATTTTAAACTATATACTCCGACCGGTAAATTTTGTAAACCAAATCCAGAGGTTGAAAAAGATGTCATATTGATTATATCCAAGATTGATAATAAATTTTGTCATCCAATGCCAAGGCTGCCTTTGTGACCATTAAGGGTTTGAAGGTGTCGACCATGACCGCGTATTCCTCGGTACCTTTTTGACCGATACTCCGCTCGTAGGCTCCAGGTGCAGGGCCATGCGGGATGCCGCCCGGATGTAAGGTGATATGTCCTCTTTCAATGTTATTCCGTGACATGAAATCACCCTCAGCATAATAGATTACTTCGTCAGAATCGATATTCGAATGATTATAGGGTGCTGGAATGGCCAATGGGTGGTAGTCATACAGCCGAGGACAAAACGAGCAAACCACAAAGGCATTGGTCTCAAACGTCTGATGCACAGGTGGTGGCTGGTGGATTCTTCCCGTGATCGGTTCAAAATTGTGGATGGAAAAACCATACGGAAAATTATACCCGTCCCACCCCACGACATCAAAAGGGTGGGTCGGATACTCCAGCGTATGCAATGTTTGTTGCTTTCGAATTTTCATCCAGAAGGAGCCTTTTTGATCGTAGGTTTCCAACGATTGTGGTAACTTGTAATCCCGCTCACAGTATGGTGAATGCTCCAGTAACTGGCCAAAATAATTGCGGTATCGCTTAGGGGTATAAATGGGCGAGTTGGAAACAACAATGAACAACCGATTGGCGGGTGTATTAAAATGAATTTGATAAATCATACCACGAGGAATCAATAGGTAATCACCCGGCTCAAAATCGATTGTGCCCACCATGGTTTTTAACACACCTGAACCTTCGTGCACAAAAATCAATTCATCTGCATCGGCATTTTTATAGAAGTACTCAGTCAATGACTGAGTTGGAGCGGCAAGGACAATCTCAACATCCGAATTGCATAGGACGGTTACCCGGCTATCAAGATAATCGGCTGTAGGAGGAACCTCTAAGCCTTTCAAAAGTCGGGCATGAATGTTGTGCGAAACCGCAATTTCAGGCGCAATCGATACCGATGAATGTATTTCTTTTACCATTGTAGGCCTGTGGAGGTGGTACATCAAACTCGACATACCGTCAAACCCGATGGTTCCAAACAATTGTTCATAATATAAACTGCCATCTTCCTTCCGAAACTGAGTATGACGCTTGGAGGGAATTTTTCCTAATCGATGATAAATGGGCATAGTATGGTAAACATTTGTTGATGTAAAAATAATCAATTGATTTTAAAATGACCAAAAAATTGTGTTCATTTGTTTTCGAATTGTAAAATACATAGAATTTTAGGTGGATAAGCGAGAGATTTTTTTTGCGACCGCATTGCATTTAATTCATCAAAAAGGATTTAAGGCCATGACCATGCGGGATTTAGCCGAGTCACTTCAATGTGACGTATCCAATTTGTATAATTATGTGCCTAACAAGCAAGCCATACTAAAGGAGGTACTTCTTCGAATTTCCAATCGATTTACTTCCCACATTCTTCCTTTAGCAGAGGCACGCTTACCTGTCGAAAAAAAGGTAGAATCCATTATTTCACATTACGTTCGTTTGACCGTACAGTTTCCTTATGAGGTAGCTTTGCTGAGTCAGGATTGGAAGCAGCTTCAAGGACCAGAACTTGCCTTGTTTTTAGAGGAAAAAAATTCAGTCGAAAAATCCATTCAGTCTATTTTATTGGATGGGCAAAGTATTGGACTTATCCGCCCGATGCCCGCTGAATGGTTGGTTCATGTTTTTCTTTCACCTCTTCGCTGGTTATTTGAGGGATATTTAAAACAAGAGGTTCCATTAAATCCATTTGAATTAGAACAGTATTTAATTGATTATATCACCCAAGGTCTATATCAAACCCAAATCAAGTCATGAATCCGGTTATTTGGTCACCTTCTCCTTCCTTTATGTCTTCTAGTCATTTACATCATTTTTTGCAAAAGCTAGTAGAGAACCACAAAATACCGAAGCCTTTGTATAAAGATGCATGGTATTGGAGCATTGAAAATCCAGCTGACTTTTGGATGTTTTTAGCGCAATATTTTGATTTGAACTGGCAACCTGCACAAGTTTTGTCAGGGAAAATGCCTTATTGTACTTGGTTTGAGGGGGTGCAGGTAAATTATGCCCAAGAAATTTTCAAACGAAATCATTCCCACGATTTAGCCATGATAGCTTGGAACGAGTCGGGACTGGAAAGACGCTACACCTGGGAGATGGTTGAAAATCAGGTGGCTCGGGTGGCCCACTATCTGAAAGCAAAGGGGGTGAAATCAGGTGATCGTGTGGTCGGGTATGTAGGAAATACCCCAGAGGCCAGTTTTGCGTGGTTGGCTACTATTTCGTTGGGTGCAGTGTGGTCATCGGCTTCACCCGATTTTGGTCAACAAAGTGTTTTGGACCGATTTGGTCAAATCGAGCCGACCATCCTGATTGCCACTACTCAGTATCAGTATGGTGGAAAAATGTTTGATCGATCCGATGTCGTGGCCGAATTGATGAAAGGCCTGCCTACCCTTCGAGATACCGTTGTGATTGAGGATTCCAATTCTCTACCGTCAGTCACCACCTGGGACTCCATTTTGAACCAGAAAGAGGTAGAACCCCTCCAATTTACACAAGTTCCGTTTGAACATCCCATGTGGGTTTTGTATTCCTCGGGGACAACCGGTATGCCTAAAGCGATTACCCATAGCCAGGGTGGAATGTTGTTGGAACACCTCAAATATGTTCATTTGCACGCTGATGTACATCGTGGTGAGCGTTTCTTCTGGTACACTACTACAGGTTGGATGATGTGGAACTTTATCCATGCCACGTGGTTAGCGGGGGCCACCGTAATGCTTTTCGATGGAAATCCTGCCTATCCATCTTTAGAACAACTTTGGAAAAAGGTGGAGGAATACCAAATCAATCATTTTGGAACCAGTGCCGCTTTTATTTTAGCCAGCTTGAAAGCGCAAGTGTCTCCTAGAAATTGGGATTTGTCCAGTTTACGGCAAATTTCTTCAACCGGTTCTCCTCTGCCTGCAGAGGGATTCGATTGGGTTTATAAGGAAGTAAAGTCCGATATTTGGCTGACCTCTATGTCAGGTGGGACAGATGTATGTACTGCGTTTGTTGGTGGAAATCCGCTATTGCCTGTGCATCAAGGAGAAATACAATGTGCTACCTTGGGTTGTTCATTGTATGCAGCCAGTGAGTCGGGGGCCTTTGTGCAAGGGGAGGTTGGCGAAATGGTCATTACCCAGCCGATGCCGTGTATGCCGATTTATTTTTGGAATGATCATCACAAATCAGCCTACCACGAAGCTTATTTTTCAACCTATCCCGGATGGTGGAGGCACGGAGACTGGGTAATCACAAAGTCGAATCTAGGACTTGAAATTTTAGGACGTTCAGATGCTACACTGAATCGATTTGGCATTCGGATCGGAACCAGTGAGATTTACCGCTCCGTTGAAAAGCTGGATTATATTCAGGATAGTTTGGTGGTTAATATTGAAAATGAATCTGGTGAATCTACGATGTGGTTATTTGTCCAAGTAAAGGACCCAACCGTGCCACAAGATCGTTTAAGAAAAGAGGTGGCAAATCAACTTCGTCAAGATTATTCACCCCGTCATGTGCCGGATCACATTGCCTTGGTGAGTGAAATTCCGTACACGATTTCGGGTAAAAAAATGGAATTACCTGTGAAGAAGATTTTGAAAGGTGTTCCGATCGAAAAAGCCGCGACGGCAGGGGCCATGCGAAATCCTAGTTCGCTAAAGCAATTTGTTCAATTCGCACAAATTTAGCGGTGTCGTCTTCGGTATTTAAACGTGGCACCAGATGTACGCTGGCACTCACCAGCGCTGCACCCAGCGTTCCAAATACTTTGGAATAGAAAACCAACCCCCAAGATATACAAGAAGGGATTGTGTTGAAGCCAGATCGCCGCGAGAATTGAGATCGATCCAACCAACGCATGTGAAATCCGGACGAATGTCCAAGGCATCTTTAGCCTAAATAGCAGAGCTGAAAACATCGCTTTATTTTTTCTTTTAAACCGATCTGGCCTTTTTTTCGTTCCTATAGGAAATGGTTCCTCATGGCGGTTTTGACAGCTCTGCACACGGCAGTTCCTCATCATGTCCACAATCAACACGATATTGCAACATTTATGTCGCATTATCTTTCCCTTCCTGATGTTCAGGGGCGTCAATTGAACTGGATGTACAGACGAAGTGGAATTAAAACTCGGTATTCATGCTTACCCGATTTTTCTTCGTCTTCTGCCTATTTATTTGATAATCAAGAGTTTGTTTCCATCGATACCCGTATGGCGCTTTATGAGAAAGAGGCATTAAAGCTATCTCTTGAGGCCATTCAACCACTGTCTTTGGAAGGAATTACCCATTTAGTAACCGTATCTTGTACGGGTATGGTGGCTCCTGGTTTGGATATTCAATTGGTGAAGGCCTTGGGACTTTGCTCTCAAGTTGTCCGAACCTCCGTGAATTTCATGGGTTGCTATGGGGCCTTGCATGGGTTGAAACTGGCGCAGGCCTTTTGTGATGCCCAAAAAAATGCCCGTGTTCTGGTGGTTTGTACCGAACTATGTACACTCCACTTGCAGCGCGCCACTGACTGGGAATCCTTGACTTCTGCCTTGTTGTTCGGTGATGGTTCTGCTGCGTGTATCGTCGAAAGTGACTCGGGGCAACCTGGAATGGTCCTTACAGGCTTTTTCTCGGATATTGCCATCTCGGGCGAAGAAGACATGGCTTGGCGGATTTCCTCGACCGGATTTTTAATGCGACTTTCGAGCGAAATACCTAAAAAGTTGAAAATACCGCTTGCTTCCTTGGTTCAGCGCGCCTTGGGTGATGAACTAAAACAAGTAGATTGGCTAATCCATCCCGGAGGAAAAGATATTTTGGAGGCAACCCAAAAGGCTCTGGGTTTGGAGTCATCGGATCTAACACATTCTTACCAGGTATTGAAGGACTTCGGAAATATGTCCTCGCCAACCATCTTATTCGTTTTGGCAGCTTGGATGAAAACGAACCCTAATAATCGAAAAGCCTTTTTAGCCGCATTTGGACCTGGAATTACGTTGGAATCATTACTAATTCATACACGTGCCTAATTTTAAACAGCGACATGGGGGACCCGAGTTATTGGATCAACCTGATATCCCCAAAGTAGACCTCCATCAAAATCTCCGAGAGTTAGCCACGATCAATACCTGGCTAGGTGGACATTCAGCAGTTTGGGCTGGATTTAAGGCCTTATTTAAACCGAATATGTGTGTCGTCGAGCTAGGGTCAGGTGGGGGTGATAATTTAAAATATCTTCGTAGCCGCTCATCGGACCAATGGACTGGAATAGGGGTTGATTTAAAACAAGATTGTACTGATTTTGCACAAGGTTTGTCGGTACGCGATCTCCATTTTAAAACTTTAGATTACCGAAATTTTCAACCACCGAGCCACATACCAACGCTTATGTACACCTCCTTGTTTTGTCATCATTTCAGTGATGAAGAACTTCTTGAGATGCTGAAATGGCTTAAAGAAAAGGCCACGGCGGGTTTTTTTATCGCCGACTTACACCGACATCCCTTGGCTTATTGGTCCATTCTATTTTTGACGCGTTGTTTTTCCTCCTCTTATTTGGTAAAGAATGATGCTCCTTTGTCTGTTTTAAGAGGATTTAAACGGAATGATTGGATCAAACTGTTGAACTCTGCGGGAATCACTCAATTTCAAATCAAATGGATATGGGCTTTCCGATGGGTAGTGATTGTTCCCCCTCAATGAACGACCACGGTGTCAGGTTCAATGACTTCAGCGAGGCCATCTGGACGAATTTCGTGAATCAAAACCGCTCGGGTTTCATTGACTAGGAGAGGGTCATATTTAACGCGTACGCGCACATAGTTCTCTGTCCAACCTAACAGGGAACCATCTTCTATCTCCTCCTCAAATAAAACGGAATGACTTTTCCCGACTTGGCTTTCGTAAAAGAACCTTTTTTTCTTCTCCGAGAGAATGTGGAGCATTTTTGACCTCTCGGATCTTTTGGCTGAGGGTACGGAAGGCTTAATGGTTAAAGCATGGGTATTTGCTCGTTCAGAATAGGTAAACACATGGAGATACTGGATATCGAGCTCTTGCAAAAACTGATATGTTTCTAGAAAAAGTTCGTCCGTTTCCCCAGGGTGTCCCACAATGACATCCACACCAATACAGGCATCGGGCATTGCGGCCTTAATAGCGTGCACACGATCCACATACAATTCTCTTTTATAACGTCTTCTCATATAACCCAGGACGGCATTGGAGCCAGACTGAAGGGGGATGTGAAAATGAGGTACGAATCGTTTGGATTGGGCAACAAATTGAATGATCTCGTCTGTTAAAAGATTGGGCTCTATGCTGGAAATTCGGAAGCGCTCAATACCTTCCACCTCGTCTAGCGCTTGGATGAGTTCAAAAAACGTTTCCTTTCGTTTTCCTTGTTGAATACCAAAATCACCTATGTTGACCCCGGTGAGTACAATTTCCTTTACACCCGAAGCTGCAATTTTTTGTGCCGCTTGCACTACATGGGCGATGGAATCGGAACGGCTACCACCCCTAGCCATTGGGATGGTGCAATAAGAGCAAGGATAGTCACATCCATCTTGAACCTTTAAAAATGTCCGTGTCCGGTCATGCAAAGAATAGGATGCATGGTACTCAAGTGGCTCTTCGATGGAGGTATGATGTATTTTTTCCTGGGGGAGAAGAGGGACGGCGGGTTTTTCAAAATCACCTAGAAGGTCGACTAATCTGAATTTCTCTGCTGCCCCCAACACCGCATCCACTCCTTCTATGGAGGCAATTTCGGCGGGTTTTAGCTGGGCGTAACAACCGATGATGGCGACATAGCCATTCGGATTAATTTTTTGAGCCTCTTTTACAATTTTCCGACATTTTTTATCGGCCTGTTCAGTAACGGAACACGTATTGATAATGAAAATGTCAGGCGAATCAGAGAAGGGAACTTTCTGATACCCTTTTTCTTCAAACATGCGACCGATGGTCGAGGTCTCGGAAAAATTTAATTTACAACCTAGGGTGTAGAAAGCAACCTTTTTCATGCGATGGTAAAAGAACGAATTTGGTAATAAACGGAAATCGAGATCAAATCGTTTCCTCACCCCAAAATTACAAAGAAAAAGCCCCAATCACCAAGTGACTGGGGCTTTGATATGTGAAATTGGCTTAGATTTTAGCCGTTTTAACCGTTTTGATGATCCGGGCAGCTACTTTGTAAGGATCAGCGGCTGAGTTAGGACGACGATCCTCCAACCAGCCTTTCCAGCCTTTTTGAACAGTAGCTACAGGAATCCGGATGGAAGCTCCTCGATCAGAAACGCCATACGAAAATGAATCGATAGAGGCAGTTTCGTGTTTTCCTGTCAAACGTAGGTGATTATCAGCACCGTAAACGGCGATGTGTTCTTTGACGAATGGACGGAAAGCTTCGCAGATTTTTTCGTAGGTGGATTTATCACCACAGGTCCGTAGAGTGGTATTGGAGAAATTGGCGTGCATTCCAGAACCATTCCAGTCGGTGTTCCCTAATGGCTTACAATGGTAATTGATCGCGACACCGTATTTTTCGCCAATGCGCTCTAGTAGGTAGCGAGCAACCCAAATTTGGTCACCGGCCTCGGCTGCACCTTTGGCAAAGATTTGGAACTCCCATTGTCCAGCTGCTACCTCGGCATTGATACCTTCAACATTTAAACCTGCTTCCAAACAAGCGTCTAGGTGCTCTTCAACGATTTCCCGTCCAAACGCATTTTTGGCACCTACCGAACAATAGTATGGACCTTGAGGTGCCGGATAACCGTTGGCTGGGAAGCCAAGTGGACGATTGGTTTCAGGATCCCACAAGAAATACTCCTGTTCAAATCCAAACCAAAAATCATTATCGTCGTCGTCAATTGTCGCCCGACCATTCGACTCGTGCGGTGTACCATCTGGGTTCAATACTTCACACATGACTAAATACGCATTCTTGCGCTGAGGATCTGGGCAAATGAACACAGGGTTTAATAAACAATCGGAAGAACCTCCTTCAGCCTGCTCGGTGGACGAACCATCAAACGACCATACAGAACAATCTTCTAATTTACCTGAAAAGTTGTCTTCAATTTTGGTTTTGCTCCGTAGGCTCTGTGTGGGTTTATACCCATCAAGCCAGATGTACTCAAGTTTAGCTTTAGCCATGATAGTATTTAATTAAGAGTGATCGGTTTTCGAACGTCAGAATGTGATAGCAAATATAGAACTGTTTTCAATATAAAATTACTCAGATTTAAAAAAAGCTTAGATAATATTCTAAGTTATTGAAAAAATGCAATAAATTATTTGAATTCGACAGGACTACATGTGAAATTACATGTCAAAATTACCTCTAAATTGATAAAAACCACAGTTTAGATCGAAAAAAAATAAAAATGAAGACTCTATTTTCACAATTCGAAAAAATAAATCCAATTCAATGGATAAATTAAACATCAGAAGCGCTGTTTTGAAAAAATTATAAATATAAATATTTAAAGAATTAATCATAAAAAAACGGGAGCCATTTAGGCTCCCGTTTTTTTGAAAGTGGATTGGCTTTATTCTAGGTCAATCCAGGATTGTTGGACTTTTTGCTGCAAGGCCAATCCTTGCTTTCGGTCACGTCTCTCCAAATTGCCGGTAAGCAATAGTCGTTTTTTTTCTAAAAAGTCGTACATCCATATTCCTTGGGGTTTGATCAAGACCATCCCATTCTCTCCGGTAAAAAATGCCCAAGAACGGGTATTGGATGCCAGGAGATTCCGACTATTTTGGAAAGGGTAGGGGAAGTGCCCTAATTGTCCTAGCAAGGTTGCGGGGAGGTCAGACTGATTCCCCATTTTGGATATAGTGGCTGGCACATCTTCTTTCAGGACACCCCCCGTCCAATACATAGTGGTTTGTAAATTCGTGAGGGGGTCATTGGCAACCAAGGCACCCTTTAAAGGTAAAATGATCACCAGCGTCTCTTTCCACCAGGTCGTTTGTTGTGCTTTGATTAAAAACTGCTCAAGATGTGGAATACCAGACCGATTGTAGGTGGAGGCTTTGCTCGGTTTCAAGAGTTGTTGGATTGTCCAAGGCTCTGAATCTTCCGCCCACAAAAAGAGAGTACTGAAAAAGGGTTGCGATTTTTCAAGCGCGTGATCCATTAAAAAGCGATCGTAAAGAAGAACGTCCGTTTCGTCTGATTTGCCTGTCCAAAGCTCGGGTGAAAAGTCAGTACGGTCAACTATTTGCGAGTAATCGGCGGCTAATGCATGGGGTTTTAAAAGGGAAGAGCGACGAACGGGTGGTAACGAATAAAATTCGGTGCGATATCCCAATTCAAACATCCGTTTGGAAAGAAATGGCATGTGAGTCATTTTTCTGGGTTCCAAAAATACTTGACTTCCAGACGGGGCTGAAAAACCATTCATCACAGCCAATAAGCCCTCCTCGACGTGATCGGAGTTTGCATAGACAAAGGGAAAGCGGATGGATTTTGCCGGTAGGGTTTCGGATAACAAGGTAGGATCCAACGGACGATCCGTCAAAATCATCAGCACGTTCGGTTGTTTTGTTTGGAGAAGTTGGAGAGTGTTTCCACCAGACAAAAACAATTCTTGCCAAGCTTGTTGAGCTTCTGTTTTAGGTAAATAAGTAAAATTATTTGTGCGGTCTACTGGGTGGGTCATAGAATATAAAAGATTCCACGTGGGATTCAGCGCTGCATCGTTGGCAAAATTGTTTTTTGAAAAATAGACGCTGGTTGGGGATAACCAAGAGGTCCCGATTCCCCCGCGTACGGGCACCCAAAGCAACGCAATGAAGAGACCAACTACCCCCATAAAGGGCCAATTTTTGATGAAGTTCCAACCATAAATTCGGTCGGCAATGATCCGGTAAACGATATAGAAGGATAAGATAACCAATAATATAAAGGATACAAAGAGGGCCCCAAGTGGTGACGACTTGGCCGAAAAGTAGGCCTCAGAGGCAGAAGAAAGGTAGGTGATCGGAGTTACGTCCAACCGATTTCCCCAGACAGAATATACCTCGAGATCGGCAACTATAAAAAATATAATGACAAAAACGGATAAAAAGGTATAGGTAAATACAAATCCTTCAAAAATGCCTTTTCGTAAATAATTGGAAAATCCTACCAAGACATAGGGAACTACGCACAGATAACCCGCCATGGAGAGATCGAGTCGCATCCCGTTTCGGAAAATACCATACACCATCTCGAGAGTCAGCTCCTTGGTGTCCAAGATATGGTAGCTAAGAAAAATAATGCGGGCTGCTTGAAACAGAATTACCCAAAATAGGAAATAAATAATCAAAAATTGAATCCGCTGCTTCATAGGTATTTATTTTTGCGAATGGATTAATTCACGTATTTTTGAAGAAGGTTTGGGTGGTCAACCAAGGTGTTGTCACCACGAAATCCAACAAATATAACAGGACTGTTCTTTTCTCAACTAGAAAATTTAGATTCAAACTCAGTTTCCATGGCAGTAATTCGGCAAAAAGCAGTAGAAGTCGCTCAACAACGCGTGCCTCAAAAGGTAAATTTACCTTCCAACAAGGTGACCGAATATTTTGGAGAATATGTATTCACCAATGAAATCATGCACGAGCGCTTGGCTCCCGAAACCTACCGCCAATTTATGATGGCGTTAAAAACAGGGGAGGGGATTCAGGGCAAGGTAGCGGACGAAATCGCAGCTACCATGCGTGAGTGGGCCGTATCCAAAGGCGCCACGCATTACACCCACTGGTTTCAACCTCTCACGGGTGGTTCTGCTGAAAAACATGATGCTTTTTTTGATATCACTATTGAAGGAAAAGCCATTGAGGTTTTTAAAGGAAGTTCCTTGGTACAACAAGAGCCTGACGCTTCTTCATTTCCAAGTGGTGGGATCCGGGAAACCTTTGAGGCGCGTGGGTATACCGCCTGGGACATGACGTCCCCAGCCTTCATTATGTTCAATGAGGCTGGAACAGGAACATTGTGTATCCCTTCGATTTACATTTCCTACACTGGGGAAGTTTTAGATACCAAAACCCCACTTTTGCGATCGATTCAAACTTTAGACAAAGCAGCCACGGCCGTCGCTACTATTTTTGATCGCCATGTAGAAAAAGTATCGGTATCTCTCGGATGTGAGCAGGAATATTTTTTGGTCGATAAAGCCCTGTTTCAAGCAAGACCTGACTTGGTGATGGCCGGCCGGACTGTCTTTGGTCATTCCCCAGCCAAAGGACAACAATTAGATGATCATTATTTTGGTACAATACCCCCAAGAATCAACTCTTTTATGGTTGATTTTGAATTGGAGGCGTTGAAGTTGGGAATTCCCGTCCGGACACGTCACAATGAGGTAGCCCCCGCGCAATTTGAGGTGGCCCCTACTTTTGAGGAGGTTAATTTAGCCTGCGATCATAACATTCTTCTCATGGACTTGATGAAGAAAGTGGCGAAAAAACATCATTTTGAGGTGTTATTCCATGAAAAACCGTTTGCCGGTATCAATGGATCAGGTAAACACAACAACTGGTCGATGGTCACCGACACCGGTGTCAATTTATTAGCTCCAAGTACCAAGCCAAAAGAATCTTTGCGGTTTGTGACATTTCTTGTCAACGTCATCAAGGCGGTTCATGATCATGCCGATTTGTTGCGTGCGACCATCGCCTCAGCCGGGAATGAGTACCGTTTGGGTGCCAATGAAGCTCCCCCTGCTATCATGTCGGTTTTCCTAGGTACCTTAATGACTCAAGTTCTAGAAGATATCGAAAACAAAGAAATCGTTTCCATCGCCAAAGGAGAAAATGCCTACCTGAAATTGGGGCTAACGCGTATTCCATCGATTCTGTTGGATAATACGGATCGAAACAGAACCTCTCCCTTTGCGTTTACCGGAAATAAATTTGAGTTCCGGGCAGTGGGTAGCACGGCCAATTCGGCCCATCCGATGATGGTATTAAATACCATCGTGGCCAAGCAGCTTAAGGAATTTAGAAAGGAATATGATGCCGAGCGCCTGATCGATGACAGTAAAAAAGAGGGCATTGTGGTTAAAATATTGAAAAAATACATTTCACAATGTAAATCTATTTTGTTTGAAGGGAATGGGTATTCAAAGGAATGGGAAGAGGAAGCGGCGCGACGGGGCCTATCCAATATTAAAAACACGCCGGAGGCATTAAAAGTCTTCTTACGAGAAGAAAGCATCGCCTTGTTTGAAGAAATGGGAGTATTGTCGGAACGGGAGATTCATGCAAGGTATGAGATCGAATTGGAGAACTATGTTAAAAAAGTCCAGATCGAATCACGGGTGGTCGGAGATTTAGCCCAAAATCACGTGATCTCCACCGCCATAAAATACCAAACTCGGCTTGTTCAAACGGCCAAATCATTGGTTGAATTGGGATTACAAAAAGAAGCCGAGCCGGTTATTTCAATAATCAAAGAAATCTCTTCTCGTGTCGCCACCATTAGTCAATTAGTCGATGAGTCTATAGAGGCTAGAAAACATGCCAATAATCAAACCGATATTGCCTCAATGGCTTATGAGTATTCGACCGTGATCAAGGACTATTCAGAGAAGATCCGGTATGAAGTCGACAAGCTAGAGTTAATCATCGATGATGAAGATTGGCCGTTGGTGAAATACCGCGAATTGTTGTACGTACGTTAATTTATCACGGACCTTGGTCCATAATTTTACTCCCCATGAATTTAGGTTTTGATCCTGAGGAAATTCAGTTGTTGAAAGAAGAATGTGCCGAGGAAGGCTCCAATTTTGTGTTGGTGGAGGATGACATGGAAATGTCGGACTCCGGTGAAATGGCGCATTTTCAATTCGTTGGATTGTACGAAGGGAAAGAAGTAATTTACGATGCGGTGATCAACACGCTTCAAATTTACCATAACAGTCTTGTCTATGAGGAGGCTGAGAAAAAGGTAGCTGCGTTATACAAAGACTTTTTACCGCTCGAACAACGTACAGAGGCATACAAACCAAACGAAGAGGCTGAAATTTTGCTGGAGGAGTTGATCGAAGAAATGGAGGATGAAGAAACCATAAAGGTGGCTGAATACATCGAAATCGATCCCTCTTTTGAATACGGTGTGGGATTGGATGTGGGTTTAAACGTAACCGAGATTACGGTTGAGGTGATCGAGAAGTTTATCGAAGATTTCAACGCCGGAACGCTGCAACTTGATAAGACCTTGTATAGCTTTAAACTTACTGACGACGAGTAACTCCGGTATGTTCATGTTTTTTCAACCGACTCTTTCAGAACATCCTTTTCTGGAGGAGTCGGATGCCAAGCACTGCTTACGGGTTTTACGAAAACGGCGTGGTGATGTGATCGGTGTCTTGGATGGACGAGGTCATCAATACGTGTGCGAGATTGTTTCGGATAAACTTCCTATTTGTGAAGTTAGGATTCTGGATCGGCAAGAGAAAAAGAGGCTGGCGGCTCGTGAAGTACATGTGGGAATTGCCCCAACTAAAAATCCAGATCGCCTGGAGTTTTTGGTAGAAAAATGTGCCGAGATGGGCGTTGCCTCCATCCACTTGGTGGTCACTGATCATTCGGAGAGACGAAACCAAAAACTGGATCGTTTGGAGAAAATTGCCATTTCAGCTTTAAAACAGTCCTATCAACCGTGGCTCATGGAGATTGCGGGGCCTGTAGATCTTCTCACATGGATTCATCAGGTGACAGGACAACGATTGATCGCCCATCTTTCTGAAACTGCTTTGCCGATTTCGGAGGTTAGCTTAGAAGAAAAAGTAACCTTGTTAGTTGGCCCAGAAGGTGATTTTTCAATCCGAGAGATAGAAACTGTAAAACAGTCAGGTTGGACAAACGTTTTATTAGGAAATGCGCGTCTCCGGACCGAAACCGCAGGATTGGTCGGTGCTTCTTGGTTAACCCTCAAATAGGATATGATGAAGTCGGTATATGGTTTGTTACTTTTTCTGAGTTCCATTGGTATATTTGGACAAAGTACCCAGTTGGCTAAATTGAAATACAATGGGGGTGGGGATTGGTATGCAAATAAAACGGCTTTACCTAACTTGATGGCCTTTTGCAATCGAGAGCTAAAAACTAATTTTCCTTCCGAAGAGGATATTGTCGAGGTTGGGAGCCCTGATCTTTTTCGATATCCTTGGATTTACATGACAGGGCATGGGGAAGTTACGTTTTCGGCTGCCGAGGCCAGAAACTTAAGAAAATACCTAGTGTCCGGTGGATTTTTACATGTTGACGACAATTATGGCTTGGATCCCTTCATACGTAGAGAAATGAAAAAAGTTTTTCCGGAGCTGGAGTTTGTGGAATTACCATTTAGTCACCCTCTGTATAATCAAAAATTTTCCTTCCCCAAAGGATTACCCAAAGTGCATGTGCATGACAACAAACCTCCACAAGGTTTTGCACTTATTTGGGAGGGAAGAGTCGTCTGTTTTTATTCCTATGAATGTGACTTGGGGAATGGTTGGGAAGATGCACGCATTCATGGCAATCCTGAAGAAGTTCGTTTGGCGGCTCTCCAAATGGGAGCCAATTTGATCCAGTATGTTTTCACTGCGCAATAAGAATTGAACATTTTTTTTGAACAGTCCGTTAGGTTTTTGTAAGTTAAATCAATTACGTCTTTTATTTTCTTTTCATGGTAGCAGCCCTTTCTTTCTTCCTTGGACATTGGTATTTGTCTCTCTTTAGCCAAACCTTTTTCCTCCATCGGTATTCTGCCCACAAAATGTTCACAATGAATAAGTTTTGGGAGAAGTTTTTTTATTTACTAACGTATATTTCACAGGGTTCATCGTACCTGAATCCCCGAGCGTATGCGGTTCTTCATCGTATGCACCATGCCTTCTCTGATACAGAGCATGATCCCCACTCGCCACATCATACCAAGAATATATTTACAATGATGTGGAAAACAAAAGATATTTATAACTCCGTTTTACATTACAAAAGTAAAATTGAAGAGCGTTTTGACCGCGATTTTCCAGAATGGAAAGCCATCGATGCCATTGGGGATATGTGGTTATCTCGAATTCTTTGGGGTATTGGCTACATTGCTTTTTATGTGGTAGGTTATTTTTACTTGGATATTCATTGGGGCTTCTTCTTTTTGCTTCCCATCCACTTCCTTATGGGACCTATCCATGGAGCTATTGTGAACTGGAGTGGACACAAATACGGCTATCAAAATTTTGATAACCGAGACGAATCTAAAAATTCATTGATACTTGATTTTCTGATGATGGGGGAATTATTTCAAAATAACCACCATAAACACCCAATGTCGATCAATTTCGCCAAAAAGTGGTACGAAATAGATCCTACGTATCCTGTGATCAAATTTCTTACTTGGTGTAAAATAATCACACCAAAAAAATCTGCAGAAAAATAACCACCACTTAGGGGTATGTTTCATTGTATAAAAGAAGAGCTCGGACAATCCCGAGCTCTTCTTTATTTTGAAGGATAAACTGTTTGATGTATCCTGTTCATCAGGCTGTAAGGCCCGGGTTGGTCCAATCGAATTTCCCAAACCATTACGCCGCCCAGTCGACGTTCAAGAGCCAATTTTGTTTTGTTGGAAATGGTAAATAATCCATTGTAAAAATGGCCTTTCCAATAATCATCATATGGGCTTGCGCCATTTTTTAGCAGTTCTTGATACGAAAATCCATACCGTCCATGTCCTTGTTTGGCATAAAGAGGCAGTCCTAAAACACACTTTTCAGCGGGTAATTGCCTTTCATGAAGCCAAAAGTCGAGGCATTGTACCGCCAAGGAATAAGGGGAATGATGGACGATCTCCTGAGGGCCGTAGTCGGCATCATACACCATGATGTTCAGCCAATCAATTTCCGAAAAGACTTCCTTTTTAATTCCGTAGGCTTGTTTACCGTGCGAAACTACCGCCGCGGTTAGTTTTTTATTTTGCCGGTGTAGTGCTTGTCCTAATTCTTTCATGAATAATAAAAAGTCCTCCGCCGAGCGATGGTCTGGGTCCGGATACTCCCAATCAAGATCTACGCCATCGAATTGAAAAGTAGACACCACATTCATAATGCTTGCGGCAAACTTTTTTCTCCCCTCAGGTCGTTCTGCCATCCGGTGGAATCGGGTGTCATCTCCTGCCTCATCTCCAATTCCCCAGCCTCCCACAGAAAGAAAAACCTCGATGTTCTCTCGATGCGCCTTTTTGACCAACTCATGAATGTAATTTGGTTCGGAAAAAGGTATTAAGGTGTCACCTGATTTGGCTGGCAAAGCAAATGAATAATTCAATTGAGTTACTTGTCCCCACGGAATAACCGATAAAGGCGTCCCATGGGTAGTGTAGGCAATAATCTTAAAGTCCTTTTGAGCTTCCAAGGATCCCATGGAAAAAAAGGCAAAAATGAATACGATCAATTGAATTGATTTCATACATGAATAAGGTTAAAAAAGGAAGTTTAAATAAGTGATAGGTTAAGAAAAAGTCGTTAGCCCAAAAATCGACCTAGTGAATTTACTCTTTTTTTACAATGATCCAGCCTACTTTGTCTCTAAAGTTGGCGTAAAGCTAAATACCAAAGCAGGCTGATCGGATAAACGAACATCTTTGGGTAATCGAACTTGAACCTTGTTTTGATCCAAAAACCATGGGATGGGTTTAGCATATCCTTGTAGGTATATTTTCGTATTGGATTTTGGCAAATGTTTTCCCCATTGAATGGGTAAATGGCGGTTTTTCTCGTCTAGTAAATACAAAGCAAACCGAGTTTTGTGGTCTTTTGATTCCGTAAAATAGGCCGCACCATCTTGAAATTCCGACAAAGCACGGGTTTCATAGATGCCTTTTCCATTGACCTCCAGCCAACGACCTATTTCTTCGAGTCGCTGGATTTGCGCGGGTAAAAATAACCCTTGTGCCGTTGGACCGACGCCCAATAACAGATTCCCTCCTTTGGCGACCACCTCACATAGTTGGTGAATTACTTTTTCAGCTGACTTGAACTGGTCGTTGGGTACATACCCCCAGGCTCCACCCAAGGTAATACAGCTTTCCCATGGGTCGTGCGACATTGTCGCGGGGATCGACTGTTCGGGAGTTCGGTAGTTTTCGAATGGTCCATGAACTGTTCGATCAACGATCAAAAGACCTGGTTGTTTTTCTCGGGCGATTTCCGCCAGCTTAGGCATATTAATTTCTTGACTAAAAGGAGGAATGGGCGCTCCCCAATTGATCACCTCTTGGGTGACGGTTTCACGAGGCCTCACCCAGCCGCCATCCAACCACAGGATATCCAAATCTCCGTAGTCATGGGTAAGTTCATGAATTTGATTGTGGGTAAATTGGATGAATTGATTCCATCTCCAGGGATGTTTCCGTATATCGTAGTTTACATTTCGGTCGGGCGTGGCATACAAGTCCCACCAGAAGTAGGGAGAATGCCAGTCGGGCTTCGAAAAATAAGCGCCAATCATCATATTTTTCTTCCGAAAGGCCTCAAAGACATGTTGTGCCACATTGGCTTTGGGGTGTGAGGCAAACGGACCTCGGGCAATGGAAAAATCACTTTGTTGGGTGTCAAACATGGCAAATCCATCATGGTGTTTGGTCGTAAACACCATGTATTTCATGCCGGCTTTCGCGGCAGCTTGCGCCCATTGATCTGGATCAAATGCTTGAGGATTGAATTCAGAGGCCAGGTTCCAGTACCATTTTTTATAGTCGTCGTAGCGCGAGTTTGTATCCCTTGTGATCCAGTCCTCATTGCAAATGCTCCAGGATTCAATAATCCCTAGGACGGCATAAAGTCCCCAGTGAATTAAAATACCAAATTTTTGATCCCGCCAAGTCTCTAGTTTTTCCAAAACCTTAGGATCTTCTGGATACACATAGGCATCGGAGGTTGGATGTAGTGAGTTTTGAGAAAATAGGGAAAAATGTATACTAAAAAAGATGAATAACGACAAAATAGAGGGTCTCTTCATGTGATTTAGGAATAATGTTGTATAATGTAGATCAATTGGTGATTTAGGTAGAAAGTTAGGAAAGACCGCTAATAAACTCTTAATTTTAGATTAAAGTAGGATGTATTTCATGAAATTAAGTCCATTAATTCGTAGATGTAGGCACTTCATGATTTTTTCATTCTTGAGTTTTTATGCCCATGCTCAAGAATATGGGTTGGAGTTTGTGGGTCATGAAGAGAATCCGGATCGGCGTACTTCATTGGAATTTGGTAATGAAACTCAGTTTAAATTTGACCAGACAGCCCGATTATCATTCGATTTGCGGTTTAAAAAAATGTAAGTTCCTATTTTGGCCATGTTTTTCGATGAGTCGATACAGAAGGACATTCCATCGATCTACTTTTTAAAAATACACCCACTAGTCATTTCCGATTAGTAACCGACCGAGGTGCTACCAATATTTTTTTCCATTTGGATTCGACAACCCTTTACACCAAGTGGACCCAATTATCTTTCGAATTACACTCCTCTGATCGTAAAATTACCATTTATGTCAATGGTCAAGCAGTAGCGACTTCGTCGTGGAAAAAACCGTTTGTTCAATCGTTTCGAGGTCACTTTGGTGGTTCTCAAGATCTTAACAATCCGACTCGCGATGTACTTCCTTTTTTGCTTCGTGATGTCAAATGGGAGCTGGATGGTCAATTGGCCCACCATTGGCCCCTGAATGAATTCAAAGGAAGCGTTTTTCACGATCTTGAAGGAAAAGTCATAGGCACCATGAAAAACGGTCGATGGCTTTTGCACAAACATTACGCCTGGTCACCTCTTTTGAAAACCCAAGTGCCAGGTTGGGCTGTTTTTCATTTTGATCCTGCAAAGAGCACTCTTTTTATTCATCATGATCGAGGACTGGTCACACAAAAGACAACCGAGGCCTTGCCCAAACGTTTGGCGGATCCTTCCTCGCATCAAAAATTTACCTATGGAGATCAAGCAATTTATCGATCCAAAGCCCAAAAAGGTGCCCTGATTCGCTTGCAAGAGCGAGAGGTTTTCACGTATGATCCCACAAATTCCTCTTGGAAAATACCCCACTGGACGGAGAAAAAATTAACTGAATACTGGCATCACAATGTCGTCAATTTACCCCTCGATACAGCCCTGATCATGATGGGGGGCTATGGGATGTTTACCTATAAATACCAGTTTTTTCAGTATTCCTTTCCAAAGAAGTCGTGGACTACCTTGCAGCTGACAGGCGATGTTTGGTCACCCCGATATCTGTTTGGGGCGGGATCTACCCAAAATGGAAAAAAGACATATTTGTTTGGTGGTTTTGGCTCGCCAACCGGCCAGCAAGAATTGCTACCACAGAATTATTACGATTTGTTTGAGGTAGATTGGGCAACGAAGAAATTACGGAAAATATATTCCCTTGAAACACCCAAAGTACCCTTTGTGGTGGCTCAATCCTTAATTATTGACGAAAAGAATCGTGTCTTTTATGCTTTGGTGTATAATCAATTATCTTATTCCACGCATCTTCAGTTAATCAAAGGGTCTTTAGACGAACCTAAATGGGAGTTTATTGGGACAAAAATTCCGTATTCATTTCATGATATTGCCAGTTTTGCCAATCTGTATTTAGATGAATCCAATCAGATTTTAGTCGCTGTATTAAGTGTTTACGATCGACTAAAGTTTCAGACGAACGTACAAGTTTTTACCCTCGACTTTCCACCAACCCAGCCTCCTCCACTCACTGTGGAATCAAATTCCAAAAGGGTAGCCATTTGGGTAGGTTTGGGGGCAGTTTTACTCTTGGTTTTGTTTGTGTTTGGATTGATTCGTAACCGGTTTAGAGGCAAAAATCAGATCACTCGTGTGATCCCTTCACGACAAGAAGTTAGTCCGGACGATCTCCCGGTGTCAAATCAAGAACCCCAACCACCTGCGGTAAAAAATACTTCGAAGTCGACCATTTTTTTATTTGGAGGGTTCGAATTGAGAACGTGGCAAGGGGCAGACCTTACGTCTCAATTTACTCCATTGTTGAAAGAATTATTCATTTATTTGCTGTTGCAGGCAATTGTCAAACGGAAATCGGTGCATGCGACCGAATTGGATGAAATGTTTTGGTTTGATAAATCCACCAACAGTGCACGGAACAATCGATCCGTGAATTTGACAAAGCTCAAGTCTATTTTAGATCAAGTTGAGGGTATTGATCTGAAAAAAGATAAAGGTAACTGGACGATCCATTGGGAAAAAGGTTTCGTTGAAATTGATTACGATCAATTTTGTCAGATTATTCACCAGAAGCCATTGAAATCCAGTCAGGTCGAAAAACTCAATCAAATCGTCAGTCGAGGAGCATTTTTACCCCATCTTGATTACAAATGGTTGGAGCCTTTTCAATCAGAAACTACTTTTCAGGTAGTCGAGGCCTATCTTCAATACATCGATACCTTAGACCCACAGACACACACTTGGGAGTTGATTGAGATTGCCGATAAAATCTTTTTATTTGATTCCGTTGATGAGGTGGCCATGGAAATCAAATGCAAGGCTTTGATCCAGTTGGGTAAACATTCCTTGGCCAAAGATTGCTACGAAAACTTTGTCAAAGAATACGGATTGCTCTACAACCAGCCATTCGCGAAAAGCTACCAAGAATTCCTTCAAGGATCGTAAACTAAATTTTCATTAATCTGCAAATTATCTAAAAAATAGTTCTAAAAATGCAAGTAGGAGGAAGTTGATTAAGGCTTTATTAATCATTTGTTAGCCCCTGGGAAATACATTTGATTTTAAATTTTTTTATTAATCAATTCTATTACCTACTATCATGAAGAAAACTCTATCTGGTTTTTGGCTTCTGGTATCCTGGGTCTTTATTTCCATCGGTGTGTCGGCGCAAGACATACAGGTGAAAGGAAAGGTTCTGGATGATACCAATTCGCCGCTTTACGGTGTCAATGTTTCTATCAAAGGAACCACCAAGGGTACGATTACAAATGAAAATGGCGAGTATTCCATTTCGGTCCCCAAAGCGGGTTCCTTAACGTTTAGTTACATTGGATTTGAGCCTCAAACTTTAGAGGTGAAAGGTCAATCGACTATTAACGTTACATTAAAAGCGGATGCAAACAATTTGAATGAGGTGGTTGTCACGGCTTTGGGTATTTCCAAAGAGGCTCGAAAAGTAGGATATGCCGTCACGACCATCGAAGGCGATCGGATGATCAAAGCTCGCGAGACCAACATGGCCTACTCCATGGCCGGACGTGTGGCTGGTTTGAATATCTCGGGTACCTCTGGTGGCCCAGGTTCATCTGCTCGTATACTTTTGCGCGGTATGGCAAGCTTTGGTGCTGGAAGCCCTTTAATCGTCATGAACGGAGTACCGATCGACAATACCCAACGAGGTAGTGCGGGCGAATGGGGAGGATCAGATAATGGAGATGGTATTTCCAACCTAAACCCAGATGATATCGAAAATCTATCGGTATTAAAAGGTGCGTCTGCTTCGGCTTTGTACGGGGCACGGGCAGCCAATGGGGTGATCCTCATCACAACAAAATCCGGGAAAAAAGGGAAAATATCGGTTGACTACAACATGAACGCCGTCGCGGATCAAGCCATCAACTTTACAAACTACCAATATCAATACGGACAAGGTTTAAATGGCCAACGTCCACAAAATCAAATTTCGGCCTTGAATAGCGGCATGTTGAGCTGGGGAGAGCGATTGGACGGAGCCTCGACTATTCAATTTGATGGAAATCGGTATCCTTATTCGGCCGTTCGAAATAACATGTCTCAATTCTATCGTATCGGTAGTTCTTTAACAAATTCATTGGCCTTGTCGGCCGGAAATGAGAATGGAAGTTTCCGACTTTCTTTAGCCAACCTAGATAATCAATCCATTCTCAGAAATAGTGGTTTGAGACGAAGAACCGTTAACTTCAACGGAACACAAAAGTTCGGAAAACTGACGATCGATCTCATGGCCAATTTTGTGGATGATTTTAGTAATAATCGCCCACAGCTTTCGGATGGCCCCATGAATGCCAATAACATCAACTTTTTGGCCACCAACGTAAGTGAGGCCATTCTCCGCCCTGGGTATGACGTATCCGCCGAGCGGGGGAATGAAATCCAATACAATGACGATATTTTCGTCACCAATCCTTGGTTTGTGGTGAATCGATATGAGAATGATTTAAAACGGAAACGATTGATTTCAGCCATTACTGCGAAGTACGACTTTACTAAATCGTTGTATGGGTTGGTTCGACTAGGGTATGATTCCATGAATGACGAGTTGTTTAAGATTACACCTACCGGTACGGCTTATTCCAACGGAAATTTAGGAGGCTTGGATGATTTAGCTAAGTCCACGACCGTTGAACTCAACGCCGATGCCATTCTTGGAGGTAGCTTTAAAATTTCGGACAGCTTTGGAATTGAGGCCCTGGCTGGGGTAACGGGGCGTTCCAATGAATTTGAACGCATGAAAATTGGCGGTGGTCCTTTTGTCATACCATTCTTCTACAGCCCGTTCAATGTGTTGAATTTCAACCGTGATTATGCCTACGCTAAAAAAGTGGCCCATTCTGCTTTTTATTCGTTGGATTTTTCCTTGGGGAATAATTTGATTGTCTCAACCACGGGCCGATATGATGCATTTTCTACCCTTCCGGTGAATAACCAAGGTATTTTCACTCCTTCGGCCTCGGTGAGTTACAATTTTACAGAGCTTGTGAACAAACCTGGTTTGTCGTACGGTAAATTCCGTGCTTCTCTTGCCCAAGTTTCGGGAGAACCGATCAACCCGTATTCAACTTCCCAATATTACAATGTAGGGGCTGCCATTCAAGGCATCACTACGGGTTCTTTTAGCTCCACACTACCCAATTTATTTTTGAAACCCTACACCATGACCGAGTTTGAGGTGGGGACCGAATTGAAATTTTATAAAAATCGACTCGGGTTTGACGTCGCGTATTTCAATCGGAGAACCAATAATGAAATTATCAATGGTTCCTTGTCGGAGTCCTCGGGATATAGCCAACAATTAATTGGTACCGGTTCGACTCAAAATCAAGGAATTGAGTTTTTGGTCACAGGTAAGGTAGTGGATCGAAGTGCATTGGAATGGAATACCTCCTTCAACTTTACTTGGATAAAAAACAACATTGCCGAAATCAATGGCTCTGGAGATGCCAACCAACAACTGGGAATGGGCACATACCGTCATTTGAATGCCAATATTGCGTTGATCAAGGGGATGGCCGGTCCTCAAATCATGGCCAATGATTTTACCTATTTGAACGGACGTATCGTGGTGGATGCTGACGGAATTCCGATCGCGAATAGCACCCGTACCCCGATGGGCTCTGTATTACCCAAATTTTATGGAGGTTTGAATAATGATTTGAATTACAAGCGATTCAATCTGTCTTTCTTGATCGATTACCGATTTGGAAATAAAATTTTATCGGCCACCAACTATGCCACCATTTTCCGGGGCTTACATCAAATGACCTTAGAGGGCCGTGAAGGGGGAGTGCGTGTCGATGGAGTTACGGCGGACGGTAATCCCAATACCAAGTCGGTGCCGGCACAAACCTATTATCAGAATTTGGCCCGACGTATTTCGGCTCTAAACGTACTGGATGGCTCTTTCGTCAAATTACGTCAAGTTACTTTAGGTTATTCCTTGAAGCCCTCCTTGTTTGGAAAACTTCCCGTGAAAGGGGCTGAGATCTCCTTTGTGGCTCGGAACCTCTTTGTGCTATACCGAAATGCTGAAAACATTGATCCAGAAGCGGGTTTCTCCTCGCTCATTACATCGGCTGGTATTGAAGGGAACAGCTTACCCTCGACACGTACCTATGGCTTGAATCTAAACGTTAAATTCTAAGGTTTTCATGAAAAAAATCACTTACCTGGCGCTCTCTTTACTCATGGTGTCGGCATCTTGTACCGACAATTTTGAAGAGGTCAATACCGATCCCAACCGAACTAGCGCAACGGTTTTTAATCCGAACTATTTGCTCTCTCAAGCACAGTTCGAATACTCCAATACAGGATACAGCCAATTGTTGTTCCAGAGCATGTGGTCTCAGGTACTGGCTTCTACCTTTTCCTATTATGGAAATGGAGACAAGTACGTGGCCTCAGGTAGTTTTGAAGCATACAAGGGTCGGGTTTTTGAGGAAACCTACCGAGCGGCCTCACTGGCTTACGAAATGGGTGAGTTGGCCAAAGTCCGCCCGGAATTGACCAACCTGGTACACATCAGTACCATCATGAAAGTATTATGCCTTTCCCGAATTACGGATGTCTACGGAGATGTACCGTATTCAGAGGCGCTTCGGGCCAAAGAAGGCATAACGACCCCAGTGTATGACGAACAATCAAAGATTTACCCTGCCATGTTGGCGGATCTTGAGAAAGCGGTGGCGGGGATCAATACCAGTGCGAGTGCACCCACAACCGACTTAATGTTTGGGGGGGATCTCAACAAGTGGAAACGATTTGGAAACTCGCTCATGCTCCGTTTGGCGATGCGTTTAACCAAAGTGGACCCAGCCGCCGCCAAAACTTGGGCAGAAAAAGCGTTTGCTGGGGGTGTTTTTACCTCCGTGACTGACAATGCCATCGTGAAAACGGACGCAGCTGCCCAAGGTGGGAATAATACCACCAATGCCTTGCGCGTGGGGGATGACTACCGGGAAGTACGGTGGTCTAAGACCTTCATCGACTACCTACGGTCCACCAATGATCCTCGAATCTCGGCCATTGCGGAAGTTTCACAACCGGGGTTGGCAAATAATTCGAATCAGGAATTACCGGGTAACAACAATGCCACGATTCAAATTGGGTTACCCAATGGATTTGATCTGAGTGGGGGAAATTTTGATATTCGTCGTCATCCAAATTATCCAGGACCCTCGGGCAGCGGCGCTGATGTTGCTCCGGTAGGTAATTACTCCCGTCCACGGACGTCGGTGTATTTGGATCGGAGTGGCGTGAATTTCGTTTTGACGTACGCCGAGGTGGAGTTGTTGTTGGCGGAGGCCAAGGTGAGAGGCTATAATGTGGGAACACCCACGGCGGCCACACGCTATGCAAATGGGGTACGAGCGGCTGCGGAATCGTTGAGACAATTTAATTCGGCGACCTCTTCGGATGCGGCGATCAACACGGCTATCTCGCAAATGACCAGCTATTTGGCGGCCAATCCGTTGAATACTACGTCAAATGATGCCTCGATCAAACAAATCAACGAGCAAATTTGGGTGACAACCGGCACGACCTTCAATTTTATTGAAAGTTGGAATAACTGGCGGAGATCAGGTTTTCCTAGCCTAACCCCAGTTGCTTTCCCCAATGGTTTTTCGAATGGACAGATTCCCCGTAGGGTTCCTTACAAACTAACGGAGGCATCATTTAATGGAGCAAACTACAATGCAGCGGTGGCTCGGCTCAGTGGAGGCGATACGTTCACCGCTCGAGTTTGGTGGGATAAATAAATGATTTGGTTATTTTAATGATAGAGGCCGTCTCACGACATAGATGAGGCGGCTTTCTTTATTTTGGAATGATTAGAGTACGAATAGGAAATTGGGGATCACCCAAGGAAAAAGGGTACAAAAATTCCTCAACTAGCCAATTCGTCACCTACACGACCCTATATGGATTAAATATACCAAAAAGGCGATTGATGCTTTTGGATATTGTGGGCTTTTTAGGTACATTGGGATGGGTTTGGTGGGGGTGATGGGGTAATAAGGATAAAATTTAAGTCGGTTTTATAATTATTGTGGTTAGCTTAAAGAAAAATGGCAATTATAAATCGATTGGATTTAATATAAAAAGTAAACCATTTTGTCCGTAGTCTAATGACATGAAAACGACACTTATCGAAGCCGCATTGTGTATTCGCCCGCTTTTTTAAAAATGAAATTTAGGTAACTCATAAACGGTATATCAGCTATTGCCCTAACCTCACTTGTTTACCCTTTGTAAAGCCTGAAGGGGTAATTCTTTGCGATTGCACCAATAGAAATGATAATTTTGTCGCACAAACAAGACACTGATAGTTTAAATGCAAGGAAAACAACTTAGAAAATTAGAAGCCGAACTGTGGAGAGCCGCAGACCAACTCAGAGCCAACAGTAAACTGACGGCTTCGGAATACTCCATGCCTGTATTGGGATTAATATTTTTGCGGCACGCCCAAAACCGCTTTCAGAAAGTAAAAATAGAAGTTGACAAAGATTTACCTGTGCATCCACAGCGTGGAAGACGACCCGTTACTAAAAAAGATTTTGAGGAACGAAGTGCGATGTTCCTACCCGACAAGGCTCAGTTTGATTATTTGGTTTCACTGCCTGAAAGTGCCGACATTGGCGAAGCAATAGACAACGCAATGAAACTGATTGAGGACGAATACGACAACCTCAAAGGTGTATTGCCCAAGAACTTTTCCATTTTTAGCAAAGATTTGTTGCGTGAACTGCTCCGCATTTTTAATAAAGAAGTGTTACAGAAAGCAGAAGGCGATCTGTTCGGGAAGATTTACGAATACTTCCTGAATAAATTTGCTATGACCGGTGCACAGGAAGGCGGAGAGTTTTTTACACCTATGAGTTTGGTGCAAACCATTGTAAACGTAATAGAACCCGACCACGGCATTGTGTTTGACCCTGCTTGCGGTAGTGCGGGTATGTTTGTGCAAACGGGGTATTTTATCGAAAGTGAAGGACTGAAACCTGCCGAGAAAGTGACTTTTTACGGACAGGAAAAAGCCGAACTCAATACCAAACTCGCCAAGATGAACCTGGCTGTGCACGGACTGGAAGGCAAAATACAGGAAGGCAATACATTTTACGAAGACAAACACGACCTGGTGGGCGGTGCTGATTTTGTCATGGCAAACCCACCGTTTAATGTGGATGGTGTAGACAAAGCCAAAGATGCCGTTAAGAAAGACCCACGCCTGATTTTGGACGGCAAAGTAAACCTGCCAAAAAACGACAACGCCAATTATTTGTGGATTCAGTATTTCTATAATTACCTGAAACCAACAGGCAGAGCAGGTTTTGTCATGGCTTCGTCTGCCAGCGATGCAGGGCACAGCGAAAAAGAAATACGGGAGAAGTTGGTAAAAACAGGCTCGGTAGATGTGATGATGGCGATTGGCAACAACTTTTTCTATACCCGTTCATTGCCTTGCACTTTGTGGTTTATTGATAGAGCCAAAGAGCAGGACGAAACGAAAAGAGACAAAGTGCTGATGCTGGATGCCCGAAAAATTTACCGCAAAGTAACCAGCAAAGTAAATGATTTTAGCCCCGAGCAATTGCAAAACCTGATTTGCATTGTAAACCTGTATAGAGGTAATACCCAAAAGTTTGAAAGCACTGTAAAAAGTTATTTGCAAACGTCTGCCGATTTAGCCAAAGAAACAGCCGAAGCAAGCACTGAACTGCAAATGCAATTGCAAAAAGTGTTGAATACAGTTAGCGACTTTGCCACCCAATACGCCAAAGAAAACAAAGAAGCAATAGCTTTTGTTGATGCCTTGAGCATTGAAGAAACTGCAAGCATTTACGAACAACAAAACAAACTGATTGCCGAAGCGAAAAAGGCAAAGGCAAACATTGATGTTTTAGAAAGCATTGCCCATTTGTGCAAAGCGCTACGCAAACCACAAGACAAACTCATTAAACAATTGCTGGATGCCATAAGCACAGCTGCCAAAGAATACCAACTGAGCAAAAACAAAGACTGGAAAGAGTTGAACTTAAAAGAACAACTCGACCAACTGAAAGCCCTGCAACAACAACTCAGCGGCAACCCTGATGAAGAAGAACCTGGCTTCTTGCATGAAACCGAATATTTCTACAAACAAGCCCATTGGCTCACAAGCCGCTTTCCCGAAGGTGTTTATACCGAAGTGGAAGGACTGTGCAAAGTGGTGACGCAAAAAGAAATTGAAGCCAAAGACTGGAGCCTAAGCCCGGGCAGATATGTAGGCGTGGACACCAGCACCGATGAGGACTTTGACTATGAAGAACGCCTGAACGAAATACATATTGAGCTGGATGGATTGAATGAAGAAGCCTTTGCCTTGGCAAAAACCATTTCTGAAAACTATAAAGAGTTGGCGTTATGAAGTGGGAGAAGAAACGAATTAGAGACTTTGCTACCGTTTATGACGGGCCACATGCTACTCCTATGGAATCGGAAACAGGCCCTGTATTTTTGGGAATAAAAAACATTAGACCGGAAGGTGGCTTGAACTTATCCGAAATTAGGCATATTAATGAAAGTGAATATGAAAAATGGACAAAACGAGTTACTCCAAAAGGTATGGATATTGTTTTGTCATACGAGGCGACACTGCACAGGTATGCTATTATACCAAATGATTTTGTTGGATGTCTTGGCCGTAGGATGGCTTTAGTTAGAGTTAATCAAGATCAAGTCTCTGAAAGGTTTTTGTACTACACATTTCTAAGTGATAGTTGGAGGGGTTTCATTGATGCGAATAAATTAACTGGGGCTACAGTTGATAGAATTTCCATTACCGACTTCCCTGACTATCAAGTTCCAATCCCCCCACTCCCCACCCAACGCCGCATCGCATCCATTTTATCGGCGTATGATGATTTGATAGAGAATAATTTGAAGCGGATCAAGTTGCTGGAAGAGAAGGCGAGCCTTATGTATAAATTGATGCAAAAGGAATTATCGGATGTTGAAAAAATCAATTTATACGAGTTTGCCGATATTCAAATGGGCTTTGCTTTCAAAGCAGAAGCATTTAATGAAGAAGGTGAAGGGATTCCAATAATCCGAATTCGAGATATTCCGAGCCAAATGACAAAGTCATACACTACACAAGAAGTGGAGAATCAATATTGGGTTGAAAAAGGAGATTTGTTAATCGGTATGGACGGAGAGTTTCATATGAATGAATGGCTTGGACAAAGAGGTTACCTGGTTCAACGAGTTTGCCGACTTCGTGCAAAGAATGAATTGTACCAAAGTTATTTGTGGCAAGCACTTAAGGAACCAATCCATTATTACGAGACTACAATTTCAGGAGCAACAGTAGCTCACTTAGGCAAAAAGCACCTTGAAGAAATTTTCATTGCTCAACCAAAAGATTCGATGCTCAATGAACTAGAAGAAATGAACACGATGCGAAAACTGAAAATTGTTTTAGCCGAACAAAACACTAAACTCCGGGAGGCACGGGATATTTTATTACCTAAACTGATGAACGGACAAATAGAAGTGTAAATGCTTGACGCAGAAGAATATAGTCGGTAATTTTGAAATAGTTAACTTAAAAGTGAAACAAAGCCTTGCGTAATTCAGTTATAAATGAATACATTTGCACTCGAAATATTTGACGACCAAGGGCAGGTCTGCTCCTTTTACACCGTAAGGTGGGAAGGTGCAGCCCTTTCGGAAACCGATAAGTTTTTCGTGAAATATGAAAACGACAGCACTTTTCAAAGGCCACTTCAAGAATTGGCAAAGTTTATTTCCAACAAGATTGGAGATGAAATGGGTGCGTTGGAAGATTTCTTCAGATTTGAAAATGCCGCACAAGCACTTCCCCCTTCGGGCACTTATAAAGTGGAAGATCTTTACATCAATTTTGGCAATTTCCCCCTTCGTTTATATTGTTTGCGGATTTCAGAAACCTTGGTGGTGCTGTTTAACGGAGGCGAGAAAACAGCCTACACCGCACAAGGAGGAAAAACAAGTATGGCATTTCAGGAAGCCAATATTTTTGCCAAACGCATATTGAATGCATTAATTAACAAAGACATTTACATAACCGCTGACCAAAGAGCATTTCGTTATTACAATGGGAGCGATGAAATTATAATCTAAAAGACAAACAAAATGAGAAGTAAGGTTTTTCAAAGAATATTAGACAACACCCCAAAGGATGTTGACATATTCGTGGATTGGTATGCCGACTTGGTGGTTCGCATCAACCAGCTTTTGCGAGAAAACAACATCAGCAAAAAGGAACTTGCAGAAAAGATGGACAAAAAACCATCAGAAATTTCCAAATGGCTGAGCGGGGAGCACAATTTCACCTTGCGTTCCCTGGCAAAATTGTCGGCTGAACTAGGTGAGCCTTTGTTGGAGGTCCCGAAGCGAAAACCACACGCCACGTTCATAAGCGGTTACAGTCGCAGTGTCCACACATTTGTCGTTTATAAGAAAATTGAACCTGCCAAACCATCAAAAGTTATTGAATGGCAGCAGGCAAATGAATTAAATCCATTGAGCAATGTCGGATAATACCAACAACATATTTGACCCCGAAAAAATCAGCATCGTAGAATTTAAGATGGTGAAAGGTCAGGTAGATGTTCCCGAAGAATTTGAAACGGCAAATGTAGAAGGGCATCATTTAGACAACTCCTTGCAGTTGGGTTTTAACTTGGACGAGAAACTCGTGAAAGCAGACTTTACGATTGAAATAAAAACCGAGAGTAAAGGACAAAATGCAAAAGAAGCTACCGGAAATTTTCACTTGGTATTTATCTATCACGTAGAAAACCTGAACGACTTGGCAAAGCCGGACGACAAGAAGTTAATTGAATTGCATCCTGGATTAGGCAATGCACTTTCATCTGTTACCTATTCCACATCAAGAGGCATCCTTTTAACTCGTTTACAAGGCACGGCATTTCAAAACTTTGTGCTACCCATTATTAACCCGAATAAGCTGCTTCACAACAAGTAAAAATAAATGACTTGGGAATACTCAGAAGATAATTTAATAGAGCAAACAGCGATTGACTTATTTTTCAATCGGTTGGGTTGGGATACGCTATTGGCTTACAACAAAGAAGGCTTTGGCGAAGGCAGCACTTTGGGCAGACTGAACAAAAAGGAAGTCGTGCTCAAAAAGATATTTTTTGAGAAAATAAAGGAGTTCAATCCGGGCTTACCACACAAAGCGTATGAAGAAGCCTACGAAAAACTGATTGAAGAAAGCATTACCAAATCATTAGCTGAAATCAATTACGAAAAACACTTATTGCTCCGCAATGGTATTCCCGTTGACTTCATCAACGAAAAAGGTGAACAGGTTAAGAACAAAACGCTAAAGGTTTTCGATTTTGACAATGCCGACAACAATAACTTTTTAGCTGTTCGCCAACTCTGGATTCAGGGTAAAAGCAACCGTGAACGCAGACCCGATATTATCGGATTTGTAAATGGCATTCCGCTGCTGTTCATAGAACTGAAAGCCGCTCACCGAAAATTAGAAAACGCCTACAACGATAATTTCACCGATTATAAAGATGTAATTCCAAAACTGTTTTATTACAACGCTTTTGTGTTGTTAAGCAATGGCATTGAAAGCCGCATTGGAAGCGTTACTGGTAAGTATCAGCATTTCCACGAATGGAAACGCATAACAGAGGAAGACGAGGGCATTGTTGCTTTGGATAGAATTATTATTGGGGTTTGTGAGAAAAATCGCTTTTTAGATTTGTTTGAAAACTTCATTCTGTTTGATAATTCGTTGGGCAAAGTGGTAAAACTCATTGCCCGAAATCATCAGTTTATTGGCGTAAACAAAGCCATTGAAAACATACAGCACAAAGAACAACTCTACAAACTGGGCAAAATCAGTTTAGAGGAAAAACAAAAACTTGGGGTGTTTTGGCATACGCAAGGAAGTGGGAAATCTTACTCAATGGTTTTCTTCTGCCAAAAGATTCATCACAAATTTACAGGTAGTTATACGTTTTTAATCGTAACCGACCGAAACGAATTAGATACTCAGATTTACGGAACATTCAGCGGAGTGGGTGCAGTACCACAAGTTAAAGCAGGTGCAAAAGATTCATTGAAAGCCAACAGTGGAAAGCATTTGAGAGAATTGCTCAGTTCCGAACACCGCTATCTTTTTACCCTCATTCATAAATTCAATTTTGAAGAAGAAACAACCAAGCGGGATAATATCATTGTCATTTCAGATGAAGCACACCGAACACAAGGCGGAAATTTAGCCATGAACTTGCGAAATGCTTTGCCAAACGCTTCTTTCATTGGTTTTACAGGAACACCACTTTTTAATGACGATGAAATTACAAAGCGGATTTTCGGTGATTATGTTTCCCGTTATGATTTTAAACGAAGTGTGGATGATGGTGCAACTGTTTCGCTTTATTACGAAAATAGAGGTGAATACTTAGGATTGAAAAATCCTATTATCAATGACCAAATACGAGCTGTTTTAGATTCCGAAAGCGAAGATTTAGACAGCGACCAACGCAGTAGGGTTGAGCAACTTTTTGCACGAGAATATCCGATACTTACTGCAAAGAAAAGACTTAATGCCATTGCCAAAGATGCTGTTTGGCATTTCTGCAATCGGGGTTACAAAGGCAAAGGAATGTTTATCGCTTTAGATAAACTCACAGCCGTAAAAATGTATGACCTGATTACCGAGCATTGGAAAAAGTATGTGGAGCAATTGGAAAAAGAAGTTTCCAAAGGAAAATATGGCGACCAGGAAGTTTTGGAAAAAAGCCGAGAACTGCAATGGATAAAGGAAACGGAAATTTGTGTGGTGGTGAGTTCCGAGCAAAACGAAATTCAGAAGTTTCAGAAATGGGATTTAGATATTGAGCCACATAGGGAAAAGATGAATACCCAAGACCTTGAAACAAGGTTTAAGGATGAAGATGACCCTTTCCGTTTTGTGATAGTTTGTGCGATGTGGATTACAGGATTTGATGTGCCCACCCTTTCCACTTTGTATTTAGACAAGCCTTTAAAATCGCATACGTTGATGCAAGCCATTGCAAGAGCCAACCGAATCAGTGAAGGCAAAAACAATGGTTTGATTGTTGATTATATTGAAACATACACTGCCTTGCTGAATGCTTTGGCAATTTACGGTTCTGGTGGTGAAGATGGCGAAGGTGGCGGAGGTGAAAAACCCGAACCACCTGTAAAGCCAAAAGAAGAACTCATCAAACAATTGGAAGAAGCTTTGGAAGCGACTGAAACCTTTTTGCTGGACGAAGTGAATTTTGATTTGCAAGAACTAATCAAAGCAGACGGTTTGCACAAATTGGCTGCAATGGAAAAAGCGGTAAATGCCGTTTATACCAATGACGAAACCAAACGGAAATTTCAGGTTTTGGCAAGAGAGGTTTTTAAGAAATATAAAGCCCTGCAACCCGACAAAGTATTGAATCAATACGCACAGAGAAAGAATGCCATTGATGTAATCTACACAGCCATTGAAGACAACATTGAAAGTGCCGATGTTACCGACATTATGCGGAAAATTCAAAACGTGGTAGATGAATCCATAGAAAATATAGTGGCGGAACCCGGACTAAATTACGAAAAAATCATTGACCTAAGTGGATTAGATTTTGATCTATTGGAGCAATACTTCCTAAAGACTAAAAATAAAAATGCTGCCGTTCAGTCACTAAAAGATAAAGTTGAAAAGCAATTGAAACGAATGGTAGAACGAAATCCGTTGACCGTTGACTATTACAAACGCTATCAAGAAATCATTGAAGAATATAATAGAGGAAAAGACGAAGTTGTAATCAAAGAAACATTTAGAAAGCTGATTGAACTCGTAACCTCGTATTCTGAAGAAGAAGCCGACACCAAACGAGAAGGACTAACAGACGAGCAAAAGGCTATCTTTGACATTCTCAGACAAGGTAAAAAGTTAGAAGAAAAAGAGAAAAACGAAATCAAGAAAATCTCAATTGAACTTCTTGACGAACTTAAAAAGGACAAATTGAAAGTTGAGCAAGTTTGGGAAAAAGCTGAAACTACAGCTGCGGTTTATCGTTTTGTAAATGATACGTTATTTCAAAGACTCCCATACCCTTCCTATCATATAGACGATATTGACTTAAAAACGAACTTAGTTTATGAACATTTAAAGCATCAATATTTTGGAGGAGGAATAAGTATTTATGGACAATATTAGCCAACCCATACTGCAATCAATGACTAAAGCTTTGTCAATAGTCTGGAATCGCAAGCACATGAAAAAATTGTTTTTTTAATATTTCCATGTCCTTTAAAAAAATATAGGGTATTATAATTGGGTGTCGCACTTTAAAATCAAAACCCCAAGCCCTGTAAACCCTCAGAACTTCGTTCCAAGGTCTTTACAGGGCTTTCGGTTTAGGTTAGTAACTCCGGTCGGCGTCAAATTCCTCTAGAAATTGGCCGACCGACTGAACGAACATACCGCCCAGTGAGCCGTCCACAATCCGGTGATCATACGAATGCGAGAGGATCATTTTTTGCCGGATGGCGATTACATCCCCTTGGGGTGTTTCCAATACAGCCGGCATTTTCCGGATCGAACCAAACGCTAGGATCCCGACCTGCGGCTGTACTAAAATAGGGGTCCCGGCGATATTACCAAATGATCCGATATTCGAGAAGGTGTAAGTCCCACCTTGTAATTCCTGAGGTTTTAATTGGTTGGTCCGAGCTCGCCGAGCTAAATCATTGATCACCTTGGTTAAGCCTGTCAAACTGTATTGATCGGCATCGTGGATCACCGGAACAATCAAATTCCCGGACGGTAACGCCACTGCCATGCCGATGTTGATGTTTTTCTTTTGAATGACTTGGTACCCATTGACCTGCACATTCATATCGGGGTATTTCTTCAAAGCTTTGATAATGGCCTCTACCAATAGTGGGGTAAAGGTGAGCTTTTCTCCTGTCTCGGCCTCGAATTTCTTTTTAACCTGATCCCGCCATTTCGATAAGACCGTTACATCGCATTCTACAAACGACGTGACATGGGGCGCCGTGCGTTTGGACTCCACCATGCGATCCGCAATCATCCGACGCATCCGATCCATTTCCACAATGGTATCACCGGCATAGGGAATCACCACCTCGGCAGGTTTCGATGGCTTAACTTCCGATGGCTGAGGTGCCGATTTCCTCGACTCTACGTAGGCAAGAATATCTTGTTTGGTGACGCGTTGGTCCATCCCGGTTCCCGGAATAGCATCCAACTCGGTTTTCGAAATATTTTCTTTTTCCGCAATAGTTAACACCAAGGGAGAGTAAAAACGGGAAGAAGAAGGTCCCTCGGACACGATTTGTTGAATTTGAGCCGTAATTTCCTTCTCCAATATCTCAATAGGCTGGCTTTCTGTACTAGGGGCTGTTACCGTCGGCTGGCTAGTATTTCCTTCCGCTTCTTCTGTGTTGATCACACAAATCGGTTTTCCAATGACCGCTTGTTCGCCCTCCTGGACTAAGAATTTTTCGATGACACCTGAAAACGACGAACCTATTTCGGTATCAATTTTATCCGTTGCCACCTCCAAGATCATGTCATCGACTTCAACTTTATCGCCTTCTTTGACCAACCAGCGCAGGACCGTACATTCAAAAATGCTCTCTCCCATGGAGGGCATCATCATTTCAATTTTTGCCATTTAATTCGGTTTTTACTTTTTTGGGGTTGATGTAAGTGTATGGTAGAACAAATTTCGGGTGTTATCCCCGAAATACAAAATCATGCTTGAGAAATCAAATGACGGTACAGCATGGCCAACGCCTGGTAACTGGCCCACCGAATGTTGGTGGCCCGTTGTTGGGTGAATTGAAACTTTTTGACTTCGGTGCCGTGTGGCGTGGCACAGGCAATCCAAACCGTACCTACGGGTTTATCCGCGCTTCCACCCGTTGGGCCAGCAACTCCGGTGGTAGACAAGGCATAATCAACGCCCAGGACGTCTCGCGCCCCTTCCGCCATTTCTCTGGCGGTGTATTCGGATACCGCACCGTAATTCCGAAGCGTTTCTTCCAATACGCCTAGCTGCTCCCTTTTGACCCGATTGTCATAGCTGGTGATGCTCCCCATGAAATACGCAGAGGAACCGGGAACTTGGGTGATGGAATGGGCCAAATACCCTCCGGTGCAACTTTCCGCACAGCCCATCGTGGCCTGTTTTTGGACAAGTAGTTTACCCACTACCTCTTCTAATTCCTCATTTTGGGTACTAAAAATAAATTCTCCTACCAGCGGAATAAGGGCCTCAATGCATTGTTCTATTTCTTGATCTAGTTGATCTCGGTCCTGTCCTGTCGCGGTTAATCGGAGTTTTACCTGCCCCTGCCCGGGTAAATACGCTAGTTTTATGTGGTTGGGGAGGTTGTCCTCCCAGGATTCAATGCGTTCCGCTAAAAAAGATTCCCCGATGCCAATGGTCCGAATCACCCGGTGGTGAATCACCGGGGTTTCAAAGTGGCGTTGAAGTCGAGGTAAAACCTCCTGTTTCATGAGGTATTTCATTTCATGAGGAACTCCAGGCATGGAAACCAAAACACAGCCAAGTTCCTCAAACCACATGCCTGGTGCCGTCCCGGTGGCATTGTGCAAGTAGGTGCAGCGGCTTGGAATGGCGGCTTGTTGCCGATTTAGCTCAGTGAAGGGCCGATTTCGGGATTCAAAAAATGCTCGAATGAAGGCTTCTGCTTGGGGTTCAATAACCAAATGGTCGTTGAAAATCTGACACAATGTATTTTTGGTGACATCATCCTTCGTGGGGCCTAAGCCACCGGTGATCAAAATGATGTTCACTTTTTCGGCCGAGGACCGAATAACATCCTCAATTTCTCCTGACTGATCGCTCACGGATATTTTTCTTCTCACCCGGATTCCCAACTGATCAAGCTCTTGGCTCATCCATTGGGAATTGGTATCAACGATTTGTCCATACAAAATTTCATCGCCGATCGTTATAATGTCGGCATAAATCGTAGAATTCATATTTTTTTTCGGTCACTGTGTGACAAATTAGGATGTTTCAACGTAGTAACTTAACCGAACATTCAATCGGATGTTTGCAATTTAAATGAGAATATTGAGCATGACAACATTGACGCGTATTATCACCATCGTCTTTTTAACTGGCACCACGCTTTCTTCTTGTGGTCAACAAATTAATTTAGGAAAAATTGGGGGGATTTTACAAACTCCGGGACTCACACAGAATGAAGTAGTGAATGGTTTGAAAGAAGCCTTATCCCAAGGGGCCACTCTTGGGGCTCAATTAGCCTCTCAAGAAGGAGGTTTTCAACGAAATCCGTTGATTCGAATTCCTTTACCGACTGAATTACAGCAGGCCGATCGGACGCTTCGCAGCCTCGGACTTGGGCCACAGGTTGATCAATTTCTATTGGCTATGAACCGCGGTGCTGAACAAGCGGCTAAAGAGGCGGCACCTATTTTCATTCAGGCGATTCGGCAGATGACCATCACCGATGCCATGGCGATTCTTCGTGGTGAAAAAGACGCTGCCACCCAATTTCTTCGCAGAACTACCGGTCAACAACTGATGGCGGCTTTTCAACCCGTGGTCAAAAAAGCCTTGGACCAAACGTTGGCCTCCAAGTACTATGGTGACATTGCAACTACCTACAACCGGGTTCCGTTAGTCAAAAAAATAAATCCGGATATTCAGCAATATGCTACAGAAAAAGCCATCGACGGTTTGTTTTTACTTGTGGCACAAGAGGAAGCAAAAATCAGAGAAAACCCCATGGCCCGAACCACCGATCTATTAAAAAAAGTCTTTGGATCTGTTCAATAAGTTGAACGATTCAGTCATGGATGGGGTTTTAAATTGGATTTATTCAAAAAATTATGCAAAAATCTGAAATCAATTTTTCGGTTGAACTTGACGCTCAACGTGTTCCTGAACGTATCTTTTGGGATGCTACTGAAAATCCCAATGAAGGAATTAATGAAACCAAAGCCATTTCGATCTCCGTTTGGGATCATTACCATAAAGGGTTACTCGGTATCAATCTCTGGACAAAAGATATGCCCGTTGACGAAATGAATCATTTTGCGGTCGATATCATCGGGAACCTTTCCCAAATGATCAAAGATTCTACCGGCGACCCCAAGATCATTGAACTCTTGGAACAAACTGGCCGGGCCATCACCAAGCATTTGGAAGAAGAGGCCAAAAAGAATGCAGAGAATCCTCAATAAAATGAAGGGGCTGTCTCATAAAGGCAGCTCCTTTTTTGTGTGAATAAATTATAATAAAAGTG
>VFQO010000047.1_pt1 | contig 157531 bp, 157 predicted proteins | sample 3512331 | NCBI WGS metagenome assembly VFQO01 (sample SAMN10412371, study PRJNA504923) | tailings metagenome | isolation source: Replicate 3 from Balatoc abandoned mine | place: Philippines: Itogon, Benguet | collected 2017-08-28 | reverse complement strand
CTAGGGCGTGTCTGACAATTGTCGGGTCCAGGCGATGACGGCGTTGAGGACGACGGCGGCGCGGTAGACGACGGCGTGTTTGTCGTAGCGGGTGGCGAGGCCGCGCCATTGCTTGATGTGGCAGTAGTGGCGCTCAATGACGTTGCGGTTCTTGTAGTCGGCGGCGTCGAGACCGACGGGTCGGCCACCGCGTGACCCGCGCCGCTTCCGGTGGCCCTTCTGGTCGTCAGGTTCGGGGATCACGGCTTTGATTGCGCGGACGCGCAGGTGAGCGCGGATCGCGCGGGAAGAGTATGCCTTGTCGCCGCGGATCGCGTCCGGACGAGTCCGCGGCCTGCCGGCGTCACGCCCGACCCGCAACTGCGCCATCAGCGGCAGAAACATCGGGGAGTCACCCGCCTGACCGGCACTGATCAACGTGACCAGCGGGAGCCCGTTGCCGTCGACGAGCTGGTGGATCTTCGTCGACAACCCGCCACGGGAGCGGCCAATCCCGTGATCAGGCGGCTCTTCGCGCAAATTCGTGTAATTCGATCCAGCCCCCTGTGAGGCGGGTGGTGTTCGTCGCGTGCTGATGCGCACGAGCGATCGTCGAATCAACCGACAACGACCAGTTGACCAAACCCGCCGCGTCCGCAGTGGCGGTGAGCTTGGCCAGCACCCGATCCCAGGTGCCGTCCGTCGCCATCCGGTGATGCCACGTCCACACCGTCTGCCACGGCCCGAACACCTCAGGCAGATCCCGCCACGCGATCCCCGTCCGGTACCGGTAGACAATCGCCTCAATCATCGTCCTGGCATCCGAGAACTTCCGGCCCGGGCGACCCGTAGGACGCGGCAGCATCCCCTCGATCAACGACCACTGAGCATCCGAAAGCACCTGAAACCGCGACATGACATCAGGCTCTCAGCCAGCAGCCCGAACCTTTGTCAGACACGCCCTAGCCCGTGCTCGCGGCTCGCGGCCTGACCTTCGGGTACGACTCAGACCGACCGCTGCTTCATGAGTGGGAGGCGACCTTCGCTGCCGGAGAAGTGGTCGCAGTCACCGGGCCTTCCGGCCGGGGCAAGTCGACCTTGCTCTACCTGCTGGGGTTGATGCTCAAACCTGGCGGGGGTCACGTGCTCATCAACGACGAGGATGCCTCGCGCCTCAGCGATGCCAAGCGCGCCTTGTTGCGCGCGCGGCAGTTCGGTTTCGTGTTCCAAGACGCGGCGCTCGATGCGACCCGTACGGTGCTGGACAACGTGGTGGAGACCGCCCTGTATCGGGGTGAGCCGCGCGGGCCGGCGATCGAGCGAGCGCGTGAGTTGATGGCCAAGTTCGGTGTCGACCTGCAGGCAGAGGCGAAGCCGGGGCAAGTTTCCGGTGGGCAGGCGCAACGCATCGCTCTGTGCCGAGCGCTGCTGAACGACCCGCGGATCCTCCTCGCGGACGAGCCCACTGGCAATCTCGACCCGGCATCTGCGGACATCGTCGTGCAGGCCTTTCACGCTCAGGCCCACTCCGGAGCAGCGGTGGTGGTCGTGACCCACGACCCCACCCTCGTCGCTCGGTGTGACCGGAGGATCGAACTGTGAAGCGCATCCTCGCGATGATTCGGGAAGCTCTGGCGACCGCCAGATCGCAGCCTGTTGCATCGGTCGTGTCGATCGTGATGGTCGCGGGGATGTGCGCGACCGTGCTGCTCACCACCGGCCGCACCGTCGGCGCAGAACAGGCCGTGCTCGGCTCGATCGACTCGGCGGGCACCCGCTCGATCGTCATCCGAGCGGACGCCGACGCGGGCCTCAACACCAGCGTCCTCGACCGCATTGCGAACATCGAGGGCATCGAGTGGGCGGGCGCGTTCGGCGCCGCCCGCGACGTCACGAACGCCGCGGTCGCTGGTGGTGCGAAGGTTCCCGTCCGACTCGCCTGGAGCGATCAACTCACCGCGCTCGGCGTCCCGGAGGTGGCACCCGTGAAGAACAAGACGGGGTGGGCATCCGCGGTTGCGTTGGAGCAACTCGGGATGCTGGACGGCGTCGGCGGTGTCACATCCGACGCCGGCGCGGACTACGCCATCGCCGGGCAGATCCCCGTTCCCGACTACCTGACATTCCTCGAACCCCTCATCATCGCACCCCAGATCACCGACCCAGCCGTCCCGGGAGCGGTGAGTGTGCTCGTCGTCATCGCCGCCCGCCCCGACCTCGTCTCCCCGGTCTCGCAGGCTGTGCAATCCGTGCTTGCCGTCGACGATCCGACGAAGGTCAATCTCACGACCAGCGAGTCCCTGGCAAACCTGCGCGCGCTCGTCGAAGGTCAGCTCGGATCCTTCGGGCGCAACCTGGTCATCGTCATCTTCGCCCTCACGGCCGTCCTCGTCGCCGCGATCCTCTACGGGCTCGTGATGCTGCGCCGAAAGGACTTCGGCCGCAGACGCGCTCTCGGTGCATCGCAAGGGCTCATCGTGGGCCTCCTCCTGATTCAGATGGCCGCCCTCAGCCTCGTCGGGGCGATCGCAGGGAGCGCCGCTGCGGCAATAGGACTCGCCGCCTCCGGCGACCCCCTCCCAGGTATCGACTTCTTCGCCGCGGTTGCCGTGCTCGCCACGAGCGTCGGTGTCGCTGCCGCTCTGGTGCCCGCCCTGGCGGCGGCGCGACGCGACCCTCTCAGAGAACTTAGGGTTCCGTAGCGTGCGAGCCGACAACGAGAAAGTCTGGTCGAATGTCAAGATCGGGCGCTGAGCGGAAACCAACCACAGTGTGGAAGACATCCTGCCCTCGGGTGAGGTGTCTGATGCGGGTTCGCGCTGACGGGGGAAGCACGAATGACGAATACTCCTGAGTTCGACGCGTTCTACCGTCAGTACCGCCTGCGGGTGCTCCGGTACGTCGAACGCCGATTGTCTGACCCGGAAGCAGCAAGCGAGGTGTGTGCGGAGTGTTTCGTGATCGCATGGCGGAAGTTCGACCCCGATTGCCCGTTCACCGTTGCATGGCTGTATCGAACAGCGCGGAACCTCATCGGGAACGCCTACCGAAAGCGCCAGCGTGAGCAGCAGTTGCTATCCCTACTGCGCGCACAAGCCGAGCGCGATGAGTCCCCGGCCGACTTCGCAATACTGGCCGATGCGATGTCCGGCCTGAACGGCAAGGATCGCGAAGCGTTGCGGCTCACGTTCTGGGAGCAGGTCAGCGCTGCTGAGGTCGCGATCGTGCTCGAGTGCTCCGAGCAGGCCGCTTGGAAGCGGATCAGCCGAGCGAAGGCAGCGTTGCGAGCCTCAATGCAGCGACTCGCCACCGAGGAAGGGGGTGTGTGGTGATGAACGACGATATGGCCGAACTGATGCGTCGCACTGATCCCGCCCGCACGGTCGTCGACGAGCGTACAGAGTCAGAGATCCGGTCTGAGTTGCGCCGCATCACCCAGCAGCCGCCCGCCGTGCTGCATGGGCCGAGGTCACGCACCCGGTGGCCGTGGCTCGCGGTGCCAGCCGTCGCGGCCTCGGTGGTGGCGTTGGCTGTGCTGGTGCAGATGTGGAACCCGTTCGTGCAGCCCGTCAGCGCCGCGACGCCGCCGCTGCTCGTGCTGTCGCAAAGTTCATTGAGCGTTGGAGAAGCAGTGGAACAAGCGGTGGCTCGACTGACCGCGACAGGCGCGCGAGAGGCGGAACGGCGTGCGAGCCTCGAAGGCTGGTACCTGCAGACTGAGATCGACCCCCAGGGCACGTCGACATCCGTGATCACGCCACAGGACATCGAGCTGGTGTGGAACGAAGACCTCTCGGGGACGATCACCGTCACCGCCGGTCAGTCCTACCTGCCGACAGACGGATCCCCCACCGCCCCACCCGACCTGTCGGCGTCGCCACCGGGCACCGTGCTCAGTTCAGATGTCTTCCCAGCCGGGCAGATGCCCGTGCTGTTCCAGACACCTCCGCCCGCGTCCGCAGACGAAATGAAGCAGTACCTCGCCACCACGACCGGTATCGAAACAGACTCGGACGCAGTCGCCTATGTAGACGCCATTCGGATCCTGCTGAGCGAGTGGACGCTCTCGCCCGGGCAGCAGGCGGCCATCCTCTCCACACTGGTCGGCCTCGATGGCATCGAGGTAGCCGGCGAGGTCACTGACCGCCTCGACCGTCCTGGCATCGCCTTCCGGGCGTCCTCACCGACGCGGCCCCAGTTCGAGTACCTTCTCATCGTCAGTCTCGAGACCGGCGGCATCCTTGCGCTGGAAGTCATCTACCTCGGCGGACTGTCCGAGCTCGTGCTGCCAACGCCCTCCGTCATCGAGTACACCGCCTGGAAGTAGCCGAACAACTCAAGGAGAAACGATTGCGCAAGTTCATCATCGGCAGCGCCGCTGTACTCGCCCTTACGCTCGGGACTGTCTCTGCTGCCCAAGCCGACGACGTTCCACCCAGGCCGTTACAGGCCCAGATCGAGAGCATCCTTGCCGAACACCCGGGCGGTGTGCAGACTGCTTCCAACACCATCTCCTGGGATCGCGGAGCCGTCATCCTCACCCTCGCAAGCAGCGGTATCAGCTCGATGTCGGTCGGGAACTGCGCCACCAACTACTACTGCGCCTACACCGGCACGACCCTCACGGGGTCGAAGCTATCGTTCTCCTCCTGCAACACCACAGTTGGTCTGTCGGCCCTGCCCGGAGCCGTGCGCTCAATCGCAAACGCGCGCAGCGGTGGATACGTTCAGGGACAGACCAGCGGCGGGTCTACCTTGACCACGGTCTACGCGGGGGGACAGGTGAACTTCGCACCGACGGGAATCAGCCGACTACGCTGCGTGAGCTGAACAGTCGGCACAGCCGTCTAGACACGAGCGCCGCAGCGCCGCACCGCGAGCACCGCGAGCGAGCGCGCAACCCTGATCAGCTCGTCGACCGCGACCTGCTCACGGGGAGCGTGGGCAAATCGCACGTCACCCGGTCCGTAATGCAGGGTCGGGATGCCTCCGAGGCTCGAGTACAGCCGCAGGTCGCTGCCGTACGGAGCCGCAGCCTGCTGAGTCGCACGCCCCTCGACGTCAGCGATCGAGGTCGCGACCTCACTGATGAGCGGATGCTCCGCCTCGATGCGCCCGCTGGCGAACTGCCCGCCCGGCCAGTTGACCTCCACCGGGTGATCGCGCAGCCACGGATCGGCGACCGCAGCCCGAGCGAGCGCAGCTTCAAGCGCGGAGCGCGCGTCGGCCGGTGCCTCATCGAGCCGAACGCCGAGGCGGCCCTGCGCCACGAGCAGATCGGGAACGCTGCTGGCCCAGTCGCCCGCGTGCACCGTGCCCACTGAGATCGGGTACGGCAGGCCGGTGACACCGGCGAACAGCGGATCGGGATCGGCGTTGCGCTCCCGCTCGAGCTCGTGCAGCGCGGCGAGCACCGGCACGAACGCGTCGATCGCGCTGTGGCCTTCCAGCCGGGTGCTGCCGTGGGCCGCCCGCCCGGCGACCCGCAGTTCGAAGGTGAGGGCGCCCGCGTTGGCGACCACGAGCCGTCCGCTCGTCGGCTCGGTCAGCACGGCGGCCTCGCCGGTGTGACCGCGCAGCATGGTGGCGAAGGCGCCGAGGCCGCCGTCCTCCTCGCTCACGACCGAGTGCAGCGCGAACGGCCGCTCGAGCGTCAGTCTGGATGCGACGAGCGCCCGCGCGACCGCCAGGTTCGCCGCCGCGCCGGCTTTCATGTCGCAGGCGCCGCGACCGTGCACGGCTCCGTCGCGCACAGCCCCGCTCCACGGGTCGCGCTCGATCCACTTCTCCAAGTCGCCGGTGGGCACGACGTCGACGTGACTTTGCAGCACCAGGGCGGGTGCGGCATCCGCATCGCCCCAGGTGCCCACCACGCCGTAGCCCTCGGCCCGGTCCGCCTCGGTGCCCGGAAAGTCGGGGTGCGAGTACAGCTCGTCGAGGTCGAACTTCCAGGCGTCGACCGCGAAGCCCAACTCAACCATCGCCGCGCCCTGCCGGTGCTGCAGCTCCGACTCGGCGTCGGTGCCGGTGACACTCGGCACCCGGATCAGCTCGACGAGGTCGGCGACGAGAGCGTCCTCGTCGAGGGCGTCGAGCACCCGAATCTCGGCAGAAGTGAGCGCAGTCATGCGAACACGGTAGTGGCATCATCGAGAGCATGAGCGCCACCGAGTCCAGCACCGATACCATCCTCATCGAGACCAGGGGCCGCGTCGGCCTCATCACGCTCAACCGGCCCGAGGCGCTGAACGCTCTCAACGCGACGCTGATGCGCGAGGTGGTCGCCGCCGCCGAGGCGTTCGACGCCGACCGTGGCATCGCCGCGATCGTGCTGACCGGGTCATCCCGCGCCTTCGCCGCCGGCGCCGACATCCGCGAGATGGTCGACCACCGGTATGCCGACCTGGTGCTCGACGACTGGATCTCGCACTGGGACCGGCTCAGCGGCATCCGCAAGCCCCTGATCGCCGCGGTCGCCGGGTTCGCGCTCGGTGGCGGGTGCGAGATCGCCATGCTGTGCGACCTCATCATCGCGGCCGACACCGCTCGCTTCGGGCAGCCGGAGATCAATCTCGGCGTCATCCCGGGCATCGGCGGCTCGCAGCGACTGACCCGCGCCATTGGCAAGGCGAAGGCGATGGACATGATCCTCACCGGTCGAACCATGGATGCCGCGGAGGCCGAGCGCACCGGCCTGGTCGCGCGCGTGGTGGCTGCCGACGCGCTGCTCGACGAGACGCTCGCGATCGCGCAGACCATCGCGGCTAAGTCGCTGCCGGCGCTGCTCGCGGCAAAAGAGACCGTCAACCGCGCTTTCGAGACCCCGCTGAGCGAGGGCATCCGCTTCGAGCGGCGGGCGTTCCAGGCGCTGTTCGCCCTCGAGGATCAGACCGAGGGCATGACCGCGTTCCTCCAGAAGCGCGAGCCCGAGTTCAAGAATCGGTGAGCGCGGCGGGTGGGAGCGGTCGCGAGAGAGCCGCCGCAGCGTCGCGAATCGCCGGCGTCTCGATCGTCAGTTCTTCGACGGTCTGCAACGTGAGCTGGGCTGGCGCGCCTTCGGCGCTCCAAAGGAACACATTGGTCCAGTTGGGACGGTGATACGACCACCAGGTGAGACCCGCCCAGCTCCGGTCTCCGTCAGCGCTGCGTTCCGCAAACAACCTGGCGGCGACTTTCTGGGTGTACGGCGCGTTGCGGGTGACAACCTGGCTGGGACGCATGTTGAGGCGGAGCAGATTAGCGGCGTCGTCCAGGGAGAACAGCGGCAGGTCCTCGGGTACTGAGAACGTCGCAAGGGCTCGGCGGAACCCGGTGGGCACGTCGAACATGTCCGACGTCCAGACTGGAAGGTTTCCGAAGGTTTCGCCGGCCGCGCCTTCGGGACTCGTCGACAAGTACCAACTGCGATACAGGTCAGCGTTGTCCCATCGTCCTTTGAGTTGGGGCGTGTATAGGTACGTGGCGTGCCCGGGGGCTCCGACTCGGACACCTGGCCGGTGAAAAAAGATCCTGTACAGCAGCATCAGGCGTAGGCGCCGGCAAGTTCCTGGTCCAGTGCATCGATGACAGGTTCGGCACCGCGTGTCTTGACGACGTCAATAGGACGTGCGCCGCCGAGGAAAGCGTTCGCTCCGACGAGCCAGGCGCTGACCACGGGAGGTTTCCACAGCAGACCCGCCCGGGCGATGACGTGATCGATGTCGACGATCGTGCGCGCGTTCTCCGGATTGGGGCTCTCGACCCCTTTGATCCACTGGGTGGGCTGCGAGGCAGACACTGAGAGGAAGTTGGCGAGCATCGACTTGCTTCCGAGAGCTGCGGCCACCGTCGCAGCGCGCTGCCCCACGTCCGTGTGTAGCTCAGAGGTGTCTGCGAAACCGCGCTGGGTTGTCTTGGCCGATCGCAGAGACACGGTCCTATCCGCCCGGGAGGGGAGGTTTCGTGATTGCTCCGGTCGTCCTGAGATTTTTTTGCCCGCCATAGATCGATCGTACCCAAAAAGTTCATTGGGAGAACGAGATTACCCCAGGCGCTCGCGGATCTGCTCCATCTGGTCGATCTCGTCCTGCTGGCGCGGTATCGACGGTGCCACACTAGAAGCACCATGGATGTCGCAGGCACAGTCGCGCTCGTCACCGGCGGCGCCTCCGGGCTGGGGTTGGCCACCGTGCAGCGGTTCGTCGCAGACGGCGCGAGTGTCGTCATCGCTGACCTGCCCGGATCGCCGGGGGAGCAGCGCGCGGCGGAACTCGGCGATGCGGTCGTGTTCGCGCCCACCGACGTCACCGATGAGGCCAGTGTGCACGCCGCGGTGGATGCCGCGGAGGCGCTGGGCGGACTGCACGTCGTCGTCAATTGCGCCGGCATCGTGAACGCTCACCGGGTGGTGGGGCGGAAAGGTCCGTTTCCGCTGGAGGACTTCAGCCGGGTTGTCCAGATCAATCTGCTCGGCACGTTCAACGTGATCCGGCTGGCGGCCGCCGCGATGATCGAGCGGCCGGTGACGGGGGAGGAGCGCGGCGTGATCATCAACACGGCGTCGGTCGCCGCCTTCGACGGGCAGATCGGGCAGGCGGCGTACTCCGCCTCGAAGGCCGGGGTGGCCGGAATGACCCTGCCAATCGCGCGCGACCTCGCCGAGCACCGCGTTCGCGTGGTGACGATCGCGCCCGGACTGTTCCACACGCCGATGTTCGACTCCCTGCCGCCGGAGTCGATCGAGTCGCTGAGCGCCTCGATCCCGCACCCGAGCCGACTCGGACGACCGGAGGAATACGCCGCGCTCGCCGCGCACATCGTGGCCAACCCGATGCTCAACGGCGAGACGATCCGGCTCGACGGGGCCGTGCGGCTGCCGCCGCGCTAGCGTTCCGGCGGATCGAAGTCGCCAGAATCCTGTCGGAACCTGGCCAGGATGCGCACCAGCTCGGTCACGTCGGAGTTCGACAGCCCGGGCCGCTCGAAGTACGCGTTCAGCAGGTCGGTGGCTCGCTCCGCGACATCCCGCCCCTCGTCGGTGACCCGGATGAGCGTGGCCCGGCCGTCGTGCGGGTGCGCCTCGCGCACCACGAGGCCGGCGGCCTCCAGCCGGTCCACGGTGTTCGTGACGCTGGTCGGGTGCACCTGCAACCGCGCACTGGCACTGGCCATCGGCATCGCGCCGGAGCGTGTGAACGTCAGCAGCCGCAGCATCTCGTAGCGGGCGAACGACAGACCGAGCGGCTTCAGGATGCCCTGGACCGAGCCGAGGATCAGCTGCTGCGCGCGCATGATGGATGTCACGACCGCCATGCCGTCCGCGGCGTCATCCCAGCCGTGCTTGCGCCACTGGCGATGCGCCTCGGCGATCGGATCCCACGGCAGCGGGTTGCTGGGCATCGCCCCAGAGTACTGCCCTACAGTTCGAGCGACTCGCCGGGCTCGAGCGGGAAGAACTGCCCGCCGCCCACCTCGGTCACCGCCTTGATGCGCGAGTGCGTCATCGTTCTGCCGATCTGCGACAGCACCGCCTCGTGAATCGGGAACACCCGCTGCGGCTTCACCGCCAGCACGAAGTCCATGGCGTCGCCGATCTTCAACCACGGCGCCCCGATGGGTGCGGCGAGCGTCGGCACCGGCACCGGTGGCACCGTGTACGAGTCACCGGCGTAGTACAGCTCGTCGTCGATGAGCACCCCGACGTTGTCGATCACCGGGATCGACTCGTGGATGACCGCGTGCTTGCTCCCGAAGAATCTCAGCCCGAACGGCTCGATGGTCACCTCGTCGCCGTCGGCGACCGTCTCCACCGCGAATCCGGATGCCGCAGCAGCTACCCCGGCCGGCCCGAGAATGCGCGCATCCGGGTTGCGATCGAGGATGCGCTCGAGCTGCTCAGGGGTCCAGTGGTCGGGATGCTCGTGCGTGAGCACCACAGCGACGACACCGTTCACGTCGCCCATCGGCATCGTGAACGAGCCCGGGTCGATGATGAGCGCCGCGTCGCTCTTCTCGAGTACGAGGCAGGCGTGCTCGTGCTTGGTCACCCTCATAGCGCGATCCTACCCGCGAGCACAAGGCCTTGTGCCGATACCTCCCGGGGGTACGTTGGCAAGAGGTCGCTGCAACCTCGACGACGATGGGAGCGCCTGGTGAAGCAACACGCCGAGCCGCTCGTCGAGCCCATTGAGACGGATACGCGGGGAGGGGTCTCGACGAGCTCGACCAGCTCGACAGGCTCGACAAGCTCGACCAGCGAGGGGGTCTCGACAGGCTCGACCACCCGGCTTGGCCGCCGGCTGTGGCTGACGATCGCGCTGAGCATCCCGACGTTCGTGTTCTCGACCGGGCTGCACGACATCATCGGTCTCACCAGCCCGACGTTCGCCGGGTCGCAGTACCTTCCCGTCGCCTTCGCGGTCGCGATTGCCATTTCGGGCGGGCTGGTGTTCGTCCGCGGCGCGATCGCGGAGCTGCGAGCGCGACGCCCCGGAACGATGACGCTGCGCTGCCTCGCACTCGCAGCGATGTTCGGCTCCAGCCTTGCGCTGACTCTCGGACTGCCCGGTGGCGACTCGTGGTCGCAGTTCGCGACCCTCGTCATTCTCATGCTGGTCGGGTACTGGGTCGAACTGGTCGTCACGACAGGGGTCGAGCGCGTGCAGACGCAGCTCGAGGGCATCGTGTTCCTGGTCGCCCTGGGTGCGGCGCTGGTCACCCTCGTCGCCTGGTTGCTGTTCACCCGCAGCGAGCCCGGCTTCGTGGTGGAGCGCGTGGTGGCCGTGCTGGTGATCGCGAGCCCGCCCGCACTCGGGCTCGCCACCGCCCTGGTGGCCAGAGTCTCGATGGCGCACGGGGCGAGCCGAGGCATCCTGATCGTCGATCGCGTCGCATTCGAGGCGGCGCGATCGGTCGATATCGTGCTGTTCGACAAGACCGGCACGCTGACCACCGGCGAGCAGCAGGTGGTGGCGATGGTTCCGGACGACCCGGAGGTACTGCGGCTCGCGGCCGGGGTCGAAGCCCGGTCGAAGCATCCCGCGGGCCGAGCGATCGTGGCGGCAGCGAAGCAGCGCACGCTGCGGGTTCCGCGCGGCAAGACGTTCTCGTCGCTTGCCGGGCGCGGGGTCACCGCCACCGTGGAACAGCAGGTGCTCACCGTGGCCAGCGCTCAGGCGATGACGGAGCGTTCGCTGAACATGTCCGTCGACCTGGTGTTCGCGACGCGCGAGTACGCCGCCGCCGGTGCGACCGTGGTCTACCTGATGTCGGGCGACGAAGTGCTGGGACTGCTCGCGCTCGCGGACACGGTCCGGTCCGAGGCATCCGATGCGGTCTCGATGGTGCGCAAGCGCAACGTGCGTGTCGCCATTGTCACCAGTGACACTCGTGAAGTGGCGCACTGGGTGGGCGCGCGCACCGGCATCGACGAGGTGTACGCAGCGGTGCCGTCCGGGCGCAAAGCACAGGTGGTCGGGCAGTTGCAGTCGGACGGATCCGTGGTGGCGATGGTCGGCGACGGGATCGAGGATGCCGCCGCGCTCGCCCGAGCCGACGTGGGCATCGCGATCGGGAGCGGAGGCGACGTGGCGGTGGCGACCCCGCGGCAGGTGCCGCGCGTGATCGCCCTCAGCCGGGCGACCTGGAGGCGGAAGGTGCAGAACCTGGTCTGGGCGACGGGGTACAACGCCCTGGCGATCCCGCTGGCGGCCGGTGTCGCCATCGGCGCCGGGCTGCTGCCGACGCCCGCGCTCGCCGTCGTTCTCGCGACCGCGTCGACCGTGGTGGTCGCGCTCAACGCCCAACTGCTTCGCACGACGCGACTGGGGTAGCGCCGCGCCGTCGTTCGTGGTCGAGCATCCTCCGCGGTTCGTGGTCGCGCCTCCTCCGCGATTCGTGGTCGCGCCTCCTCCGCGATTCGTGCGAAGTGGCGCTTCGCTGCGCACGATGGCGCCATTTGGCACGAATCGACGGGGGCAGCACGGACTCGTACGGGGCGATTCGTGCGAAGTGGCGCTTCACTGCGTACGGTGGCGCCATTTGGCACGAATCGCGAGCGGGCGCGGCGCGAGAGCGGGCGCGGCGGGAGCGGGAGCGGCGCGAGCGGCAGCGGAATCGCGAGGAGTGCCGACCGGTACGCCATACTTGCCGCATGCCGACGCCGAAGCCGCGCCGCCTCGTGGTGGCGATCAACCCGACGGCGTCGTTCGGCAAGGGGCGCGACGTCGGCCCCGCCGTGGTGCAGACGCTGCGCGCGCTGGGGCACGACGTCACCAGCCTGCAGGAGCCCGACTTCGAGCAGCTGATGCAGTCCGGCCGCAAGGCGGTCGCGACCCGCCCGGACGCGTTCATCGTCGTCGGCGGCGACGGCATGGTCAACCTCGGCGCGAATCTGGTCGCGGCCACGAGGGTGCCGCTCGGGATCGTGCCGTCCGGCACGGGAAACGACATGGCGCGCGGGCTCGGCATCCCGCATGACAACACCGAACAGGCGATACGGATGCTCGTCGACGCCCTGCAGCGACCGCCCCGGACGATCGACGCCGGCCGAGCATCCTGGCTCGAGAACGGTGCCGAGCACGAGCGCTGGTTCGCGTGCGTGCTGTCGGCTGGCTTCGACGCGATCGTCAACGAGCGGGCCAACCGCATGCGCCGCCCGAAGGGGCCGAGCCGCTACCTGGTGGCGCTCGGGCTCGAGCTGGCCCGGCTCCGCCCGATCCGCTACCGGCTGATGCTCGACGGCGAGGTGCTCGAAACGACCGCCGCGCTCGTTGCGGTCGGCAACAACATCTCGCTCGGTGGTGGCATGAAGGTCACCCCGAACGCCGACCTCGAAGACGGCCTGCTCGACGTGCTCGTCGTGCAGGCGCTGTCGAGGATCGCGTTCCTGCGGATCTTCCCCTCCGTGTTCAAGGGCGAGCACCTGCGCGACGCTCGCGTGAAGGTGCACCTGGCCAAGCGCATCCGCATCGAATCGATGGATGCCGTGGTCGTCTTCGCGGACGGCGAGCGATTCGCGCCGCTCCCCATCGATGTCGAGGTGGTGCCACGGGCGATGCGGATCCTCGCGACTCAGGCGGTCGCGGCGTCCGTCGCGACGCAGGAGTAGGCCAGCACCTGCTCGCCGTCGACCTCGCGCAGCGCGACGATGAACTCCTGCTCGGGCTTGACGCCTTCCGCCGCGGCCTCCTTGAAGGCGGTGAACGCGTCGGCGCAGGCGGCCGAGACCGCGTTCTGGGTGCCGCCGGCGGCATCCGCCTCGTCTGGTGACATCGTGCCCTGCCCGATCACCACGTAGGTGTACTTCAGCGAGCATGGCGTCACCTCGACCTGCGACAGGTCGGCATCATCCACGAAGCTGAAGCAGTCGCCGACCGCAAGATACCGGGATGTCGTCAGCGTCGGCTCCGTCACACGGCCGTCGGCGCCGCGCGGCGGACCGGGATTGAGCAGCGAGCATGCCGCCAGCAGCGTGGTTGCCATGAAGAGAACAACGATGCCGATGGTGCGTGGGAGCATGCGCGAACCCCTTCGCTGTGAGCCTGCCCCGCCCGGTTGGTCGGCCTCTGCCCGGTGTGGCATACTCGATGAGTTGTCGTGACGGCCCCATCGTATAGAGGCCTAGTACGCCGCCCTCTCACGGCGGTAACGCGGGTTCGAATCCCGCTGGGGTCACTGTAGCGAAAGTGCTGGTCAGCTAGGTCTTCGCGTCCCAAACTGCGCGTCTCAGCCCGCCGTGGCTACATTCGCGGCGAAGCCGGGACTCCGGCGAGCCCGCGACCGCTGTAACCGCCGATCGTGTCGAACTGAATTCGGTCTCCATTCGGGTGGAGGTCCGGTAACGTGAGAACGTACCGTCGAAGGAGGCTCGGATGTCGATCGCGCAGATCAAGCCCATCAGCTACCTCAAGTCACACGCCGCGCAGATCGCACAAGAGCTCGCCGACGGCGCGGATCCCCTCGTGGTAACCCAGAACGGCGTCGCTCGGCTCGTCGTGATGGACGCCACGGACTACGAGCGCCGCGAGCAGACGCTTGTGCTGCTGAAACTCCTCGCACTCGGCGACCGAGAGATCGAGCGCGGACAGCACCTAGACGCGGACGAGATGTACGCAGAGCTCGCCGCCGAGTGAAGATCCGCTATACCACCGGCGCGCGCGGCGATCTCCTTCAGCTCCGCCGCTACATCATCGGCCGCTTCGACGCTTCGACGCTGCGACCTGGTCCCGCTCGCTCGCGGAACTGCGCGACCGGGTGACCCTGCTGGCTGACCAGCCGCGGCTCGGCACCGTGCCGACGGAACTCGCGGAACTCGGCATCGACCGGTACCTCGAGCTGGCCGTCGGCCGGAACCGTCTCATCTACGAGCTCCGCGACGAAACCGTCTTCGTCCTGCTCGCCGTTGACCACCGGCGTGACTTCCGGGCCGTTCTCAGCAGGCGACTGCTCGAACCGCCGATCGCCGACGCCCGCGCAGGAACCGACGAGTAGCTCAGGCGATCGAGGTCGGCAGTGTGGCTTCGGTGATTCGCTCCTGAAGCAAGGCCACGATCTGCGGTGAGACGTACTCGTCGAGCAGCATCACCTGCTCGAGAAGGGGGTTGTCCACCATGTGTTGAAGATACTCGCCACCTCTGGCTCACTGGCGGGAGTCAGAGCGAAGGTGGGAACGCGCACAACCCCCTCACCCCACAGCACCAACGATCGCCGCCCCCAGCTCCGCAGGCTTCGTGAACTGCGGCCAGTGGCTCGTCGGCAGGTCGATGTAGCTCACGTCCTCGACGTGCACGATCTCAGCCACAACCGCGTGCCACGGATGCTCCGGGTCCAGAAACGCCCGGTAGTCCGCTTCGAGCATGGTCGTCGCGATGATCGTGGCCGGCACCGCGCGGCGGCGCTCATCCGTGAGCTTGATCGGATCGGAAGCCACTCTCGCCGGCAGGGGGATCGCTCGCGCTCGGAAGGCATCCCGCTGCTCTTCCGTCATGTCGGCGAGCTCGTTCTCGTACGCCGACCACTCAGGTAGCGGAACGAGGCCGTTCTCAGCGGGCAGCTCGTCGTTGATGACGCCGCCGTCGGCGGGTGGGAGCGAGTCGACGTAGACGATGCGCGCAACCCGATCCGGTCTCGCGTCGGCCGCGCCGTAGGCAACGTTGCCGCCACCGGAGTGCCCGACCAGCACCACCGGGCCGTCGATCGCGTCCACGCGCTCGACCACCGCATCGATCTGCTGCTGCAGCGTCACTGAACTGCGGTCGGCGCGAGAGGTCTCGAGGCCCGGAAGGGTGATCGCGTGCACGGTGTGACCAGCCGCGACCAGGGCGGGGGTCACCTCGTCCCACGATGACGCGTCGAGCCAGAAACCGGGAATCAGCAGAAGGTCCATGTTCCGAAGCTAGCGGCGAGCACCGCCGCTGGGGACAGCGCGCGCGGCCGGCCCGAGCCCGCCCTATCCTCGCCCCATGCGCCTCGCCCTCGCCATCCTCTGCGGAGTCGCCGGGCTGGCCGCAGCGGCGATCGCGGTCTGGCGCTTCGGCGGAACGTGGGCGGTGATCCCGTTCGCCGCGCTCGCACCGCTCAGCGCCGCGCTCGCGTGGATGGATCTCACCTCGCATCGGCTCCCCAATCGCATCGTGCTGCCCGGGATCGGGGCATCCACTCTGGGTCTGCTCGCCGCCTCTGCTGGCGACCAGGCTCTCGATCGCTTCGTCGCGGCCCTCCTCGGCGGTGCCGCGCTGTTCGGCCTCTACCTCGCGCTCGCCCTGGTCTCGCGCGGCGGCATGGGCATGGGCGACGTGAAGCTGGCGGCGATCGTCGGCCTGTTCGGCGGCTACCTCGGACTGACCGGATGGATGCTGGCTGCCGCCAGCGCCTTCGTCACCGGCGGCGTCGCGGCGCTCGTGCTGCTGCTCGCCCGACGCGACACGCGGGCGCGACTGCCGTTCGGGCCGTGGATGCTCGTCGGCCTGTGGATCGCGGTCGTGCTCAGTGCAACCCGCTAGGCTGGAACGCGCGAGAGGGAGTACCCCGATTCGCCGATTGCGTCAAGACGGCCCCCGATGCTGCGGGTCCGCGTCGGCGGCGTCTGCAGCCAGGATGCGGGGGAGACTTTCGGGTTCACCGCACCCCCGAATCCCCCGAAATGGAGCCCCATGGAACTCGCTCTGCCACTCTGGTTCGAGATCTCGACGTATGTCGTACTCGCCCTGGTGCTCGCGTTCGACATCTTCTGGGCGTACCGCCGACCGCACGTGCCGTCGACGCGGGAGTCGACAGCGTGGATCTCGTTCTACGTCGCCCTCGCCCTGATCTTCGCGGGGCTGATGCTGGCCCTCGGCGACGCCGAGTTCGCGGGCCAGTTCGTGGCCGGCTGGCTCACGGAGTACAGCCTGTCCATCGACAACCTGTTCGTCTTCCTGATCATCATGGCCAGGTTCTCGGTACCGAGGCAGTATCAGCAGGAGATCCTGATGGTCGGCATCATCCTGGCCCTGATCTTCCGCGGCATCTTCATCCTGCTCGGTTCCGCGCTGATCGAGAACTTCAGCTGGGTGTTCTACATCTTCGGGCTGTTCCTCGTGTACACGGCCGTGAGCCAGGTGCGCTCGAGCCACGACGACGAGGAGAAGAAGGAGAACGGGATCATCCGGTTCCTGCGCAAACGCATCCCGATCACCGACGAGTTCGATGGCGGAAGGATGCGCACGGTGATCGACGGCAAGAGAGTCTTCACGCCGGTACTGGTCGTCTTCATCGCACTCGGTACCACCGACCTGGTGTTCGCGCTGGACTCGATCCCGGCGATCTTCGGCATCACCACCCAGCCGTTCCTGGTGTTCACCGCCAACGTGTTCGCGTTGATGGGCCTGCGGCAGCTGTACTTCCTGCTCGGCGACCTGGTCGAGAGGCTCGTGTACCTCAAGTACGGCATCGCGTTCATCCTGGGCTTCATCGGGGTGAAGCTGTTCTTCACCGCCCTGTACGAGAACGAACTGCCGTTCATCAACGGCGGCGAACCCGTCGAGTGGGCACCCAAGATCGGCACGTTCGCATCGCTCGGCGTGATCGTGGGGGCGATGGCGATCGCGGTGATCGCGAGCCTCGTGAAGCTGCGGATCGACCGGCGCAGGGCGGTGGGGGTCGAGCCGCCGCGGTAGGTACAAATCCCCAGTGCTACCCTCGAACCATGCGGATCGACCGACTTCTCCTTCGTCGCCGCGGCGAGGCCACCTTCTCGGCCTGAACTCGTCGCGGAGTCCTGCCGTGGGCCGTCCAAGACGATCGAAGGAGAGCATGATGAGCAGCACCGCACGCACCCTGGCCGAGAAGGTCTGGGCCGATCACCTCGTCAAGGCCGGCGAGAACGGCGAACCGGACCTCATCTACATCGACCTGCACCTCGTGCACGAGGTCACCAGTCCGCAGGCGTTCGACGGGCTGCGGCTGGCGGGCCGGCCGGTCCGCCGTCCGGATCTGACCATCGCCACCGAAGACCACAACACCCCCACTCTGGCCATCGACAAGCCGATCGCCGACCTGACCAGCCGCACCCAGATCGAGACGTTGCGTCGCAATGCTGCCGAGTTCGGCATCCGGCTGCATTCGCTCGGTGACATCGAGCAGGGCATCGTGCACGTCGTCGGACCGCAGCTCGGCCTCACCATGCCCGGCATCACGGTGGTCTGCGGCGACAGCCACACCAGCACGCACGGCGCGTTCGGAGCGATGGCGTTCGGCATCGGCACCTCCGAGGTCGAGCACGTGATGGCCACCCAGACGCTGCCGCTGAAGCCGTTCAAGACGATGGCGATCACCGTCGAGGGCGAGCTCCAGCCCGGCGTGACGGCGAAGGACATCATCCTCGCCGTGATCGCGCAGATCGGCACCGGCGGCGGCCAAGGGTACGTGCTGGAGTACCGCGGCAGCGCGATCCGGTCGCTCTCGATGGAGGGCCGCATGACGATCTGCAACATGTCGATCGAGGCCGGTGCCCGCGCGGGCATGGTCGCGCCCGACCAGATCACCTACGACTACCTGAGAGGTCGCCCGCACGCGCCGCAGGGCGAGAATTGGGATGCCGCGGTCGCCTACTGGGACACGCTTGCGACCGATGATGACGCCGTGTTCGACGCCGAGGTGTTCCTCGACGCGAGCACCCTCGAACCGTTCGTCACCTGGGGCACCAATCCTGGACAGGGTGTCTCGCTGAGCGGCACCGTGCCGAACCCGAGCGACTACGCCGACCCGAACGACCGCGCGGCCGCGGAGCGCGCGCTGGAGTACATGGACCTTCAGCCGGGCACGCCGATGAAGCAGATCCCGGTGGACGCGGTGTTCATGGGGTCGTGCACGAACAGCCGCATCGAAGACCTGCGGGCGTTCGCGTCGATCATCAAGGGCCGCAAGAAGGCCGACGGGGTTCGGGTGATGGTGGTCCCGGGGTCGGCGCGGGTGCGCATCGAGGCCGAGGCCGAGGGCATCGACAGAATCGTGACGGAGTTCGGGGGCGAGTGGCGCTTCGCGGGCTGCTCGATGTGCCTGGGCATGAACCCCGATCAGCTCGCGCCGGGGGAGCGGTGCGCCTCGACATCCAATCGCAATTTCGAGGGACGGCAGGGCAAGGGCGGCCGCACCCACCTGGTGTCGCCGGTGGTGGCGGCGGCGACCGCGATCCGCGGCACGCTCAGCAGCCCGGCGGACCTGAGCGCGGAGGTGATGGCGTAGTGGAGAAGATCGACGTCGTCACCGGCATCGCCGTGCCCCTGCAGCGCAGCAACGTCGACACCGACCAGATCATCCCCGCGCAGTTCCTGAAGCGGGTGACGAAGACCGGGTTCGAGGATGCGCTGTTCTACCAGTGGCGGCAGGACCCGGAGTTCGTGCTGAACAAGAAGCCGTTCGCGAACGGCTCGGTGCTCGTCGCGGGCCCCGACTTCGGCACCGGCTCGAGTCGCGAGCACGCGGTGTGGGCGCTGCGCGACTACGGCTTCAGGGCCGTGCTGAGTCCGCGGTTCGGCGACATCTTCCGCGGCAACTCGGGCAAGCAGGGGCTGCTGACCGCGGAGCTGCCGGAGAAGGACATCGAGACGATCTGGTCGATCATCGACGAGCAGCCGGGAATAGAGGTATCCGTCGACCTGGTTGCCAGAACGGTGACCGCAGGTCGTGCCCAGTTCGCCTTCGAGATCGATGACTACACTCGATGGCGCTTGCTCGAAGGGCTTGACGACATCGGCCTGACGCTTCGGGACGAGCCGCTCATCACGCGATTCGAATCCCAGCGCGAAAGCTGGCGGCCCACCACGCTGCCGGCGCGATAGAACCGAGGCACCATGAATTCTCTGACGAAGGATGCCCAGAAGGCAGCCGAGCGGGTCGGACTGACCGCCGATCGCATCGTCATCCACGGCGGCAAACCGCTGCGCGGGCGGGTCGATGTGCGCGGGGCGAAGAACCTCGCCACGAAGGCGATGGTCGCAGCCCTCCTGGCTGACACCCCGAGCGTGCTGCGCGACGTGCCCGACATCTCGGACGTCGGGGTGGTCACCGGCATGCTCGGCGCGTACGGCGTCTCGGTGCGCGAGATCGGCCCGGGCGAGCTGCGCCTCGACCCGTCCGAGGTGCTGAAGGCGCACTTCGCGCAGATCGACGCGCTCGCGGGTTCGAGCCGCATCCCGATCCTGTTCTGCGGACCGCTGCTGCACCGCCTCGGCGAGGCGCTCATCCCCGACCTCGGCGGGTGCCGCATCGGCGATCGCCCGATCAACTTCCACCTGGATGCCCTGCGCGGCTTCGGCGCGGTCGTCGACAAGAGCTATGAGGGCATCCGCCTGACAGCACCGAGCGGTCTGCACGGTGCGAACATCGAGCTGCCCTACCCGAGCGTCGGAGCGACGGAACAGGTGCTGCTGACCGGCGTGCTCGCGCGCGGCACCACTGAGTTGCGCAACGCCGCGATCGAGCCTGAGATCATGGACCTCATCGCGGTGCTGCAGAAGATGGGCGCCATCATCACCGTCGAGCCCAACCGGGTGATCTTCATCGAGGGTGTCGAGAAGCTCGAGGGCTACAACCACCGGGCGCTGTTCGACCGCAACGAGGCCGCCAGCTGGGCGTCCGCGGCGCTGGCCACCGGCGGCGACATCTTCGTCGCGGGGGCGCGCCAGCAGGAGCTGACCACCTTCCTCAACATCTTCCGCAAGGTCGGTGGCGCGTTCGACATCCACGAAGACGGCATCCGCTTCACCCACCCGGGCGGCACGCTCAAGCCGGTCGAGGTCGAGACCGACGTGCACCCGGGCTTCATGACCGACTGGCAGCAGCCGCTCATCGTCGCGCTCACCCAGGCGCAGGGTCGTTCGGTCGTGCACGAGACCGTGTACGAGAACCGGTTCGGGTTCACCGATGCGCTCATCGACATGGGCGCCGACATTGTGGTGCACTCCGGCGGGCTCGATTCCCCCACTCGCCGGGTCGCGCGGCGGCCGCTGGAGCAGTCCGCCGTCATCAACGGCCCGACGAAGCTGCACGGTGCCGACGTCGAGATCCCCGATCTTCGCGGCGGGTTCAGCCATTTGATCGCTGCGTTGACTGCTGACGGGACATCCACCGTCACCAATATCGGCATCATCAGCCGCGGGTACGAGCACTTCATCGGCAAGCTCGCCGGCCTCGGCGCCGACTTCGAGTACGAGGGATAGGTGGCCGAGGGCGAGAAGACGATCGGCTGGCATGCGCTCGCGGCCGTCGTCATCCCGTTCCTGCAGCTGGTCGGGCGCTACCGCATCGTCGGTTCGGTGCGCATGCCGAAACAAGGCGCGTTCATCGTCGCGCCGAATCACATCACCAACATCGACCCGCTGGTGTCCGCCTACGCCGTCTGGCGGTCGGGGCGAGTGCCCCGGTTCCTCGCGAAGGCCTCGCTGTTCAAACTGCCGGTGCTCGGTGGCATCCTGCGTGCGACGCGGCAGATTCCGGTCGAGCGAGCCGGCAAGATGCGAGAAGGCGACCCCCTGGATGCCGCGGCCGCCCTCGTCGACGAAGGACTCGCGGTCATCGTCTACCCCGAGGGCACGCTGACCCGGGATCCCGAACTGTGGCCGATGCGGGGCAAGAGCGGAGCGGTGCGACTGGCACTGGCCCACGGGGTGCCGATCGTGCCGATGGCGATCTGGGGCGCGCAGCGCATCCTGCCCAGATACTCGTCACGGTTGAGCCTGTTCCCGCGCAAGGATGTCGACATCCTGATCGGCGAGCCGGTGAACCTCGGCGCGTGGTCGGGCAAGGCCAAGCTCACCAACGCCGACTACGCCGACGCGACGAACGCCGTGATGCAGGCGATCACCGCGCTGCTGCAGGAGGTGCGCGGGGAGCAGGCTCCCGAGGAGCGCTGGGACCCGAGCCAGCACGGGCAGAGCGAGTACGGGCGCCCTGAGTCGTAGACCAGAATGGACGGATGACCGACGTCGCCGCCATCCCCGCCCGGCGGGTCGCGGTGGTCGGCGCCGGATCCTGGGGCACTACGTTCGCGAAGATCCTGGCTGACGGTGGAGCGGATGTCGCGCTCTGGGCCCGCCGCCCGGAACTCGCCCGCGAGATCACCCAGTCCAAGCGCAACAGCGACTACCTGCCGGGCATCAACCTCCCGCGCGGACTGTGGGCGTCGTCGAGACTCCCCGAGGTGCTCGACGGCGCCGAGCAGGTGTACTTCTCGGTGCCGTCGCAGTCGCTGCGCGAGAACCTGCGCATCGTGCGCGAACTGATTCCGGCAGACATCCCGATCGTCTCCCTCATGAAGGGCGTGGAGAGGTCGACCGGCGCGCGGATGAGCGAGGTGTTGCGCGCAGAACTCGGCATCGACGGGCAACGGGTGGCCGTGGCATCCGGACCGAATCTGGCGTTGGAGATCGCGAAGGAACAGCCGACGGCGGCCGTGGTGTCGTCGGAGAGTCTGGAGACGGCGACGACTGTGGCGATGACGGCGACGAACGGCTACTTCCGCTCGTTCGTGAACACGGATGTCATCGGCACCGAGTTCGGCGGGGTGCTGAAGAACCTCATCGCCGTCGCCATCGGCATCGTCGACGGTGTGGGCTACGGCGAGAATACGAAGGCGTCGATCATCACGCGCGGACTGTCTGAGATGACCGATTTCGCCGTCGCGTACGGTGCACGCGCCGAGACCCTCGCCGGCCTCGCGGGCCTCGGCGACTTGATCGCGACGTGCGAGTCGTCGCTGTCGCGCAACAACACCGCCGGCCGCCTGCTCGGCCAGGGCTACAGCTATTCGGAGGTCATCGCACAGATGAACCAGACCGCGGAGGGGCTGTCGTCGGTCGCCCCCGTGCTCGAACTCGCGCTCGCGAAGGGCGTGCAGATGCCGATCGTCAGCCAGGTCGCCGAGGTGCTGGCGGGCACCCTCGCTCCGCGCGACCTCGCGCCGCACCTGACCACCGACCCGCTGCCCCAGTGGGAATGATGCGCACCGTCGCACTGATCTTCGGCGGCCGGTCGTCCGAGCACACCATCAGCTGCTCGACTGCGGCCGGCGTGCTCGCCGCCATCGACCGTTCTCGCTACCGGGTGCTGCCGATCGGCATCACGCGCGACGGCGCGTTCACCCTGCAGCCCGACGACGCGGCGATGTTCGCGATGAATCCGGCGAACATGCCGTCGGTGCCCGACAACGGCACGCGGGTGCTGTTCCCGTCCTCGACGACCACCCGCGAGTTCACGATGATGGATGCCTCGGGCACGACCACCTCGCTGGGCGACGTCGACGTGGCCTTCCCGATCCTGCACGGGCCGTGGGGCGAAGACGGCACCGTCCAGGGGCTGCTCGAACTGCTCGGGCTGCCCTACGTCGGCAACGGCGTGCTCGCGTCGGCGCTCGCGATGGACAAGCATTTCGCGAAGACCGCGCTCGAGGCGGCCGGTATCACCGTGGCACCGTGGGTGACGGTCTCGCCGGACAGCTGGAACGAGCTGTCGCGCAGCCGCGCCCGGGCACTCGGGCTGCCGGTGTTCGTGAAGCCCACGCGCGCCGGATCGTCAGTGGGTGTCACGAAGGTCTCGAACTGGGAGTCTCTCGACGCCGCTCTCGCCGTGGCCTGGGAGCACGACGGCCGGGCGCTCATCGAGCGAGCCGTCGTCGGGCGCGAGATCGAGGTCGGGGTGCTGTCGAGCGTCGGCGGGGCACCGCCGCGGGTCTCGCTGCCGGGGGAGATCATCGTCACCGGGCGCGAGTTCTACGACTTCGAGGCCAAATACCTCGACGACTCGGCGGCAACGCTGGTGTGCCCGACGTCTGTGCACGATGGCGAGTTGTTCGAGCTGCAGCGAGTCGCCGCGCGCGCCTTCACCGCGCTGGGGTGCTCGGGCCTCGCCCGCGTCGACTTCTTCTTCACCGGCACCGACTTCATCGTCAACGAACTCAACACCATGCCGGGGTTCACGCCGATCTCGATGTTCCCGAAGTGCTGGGAGGCATCCGGGCTGTCGTACCCGGCCCTCATCGACGAGCTGATCGAGTTGGGGCTGGCGACACCTCGCTGACGTCCTGCATGCCGATGCACGCGGCGGTGACCGGCAGTACCGACACGGCGGCAGCCAGCTCCGACAGCACCACGCCGTTTGCTCGGTTGTCGATGATCACCTCGACCGCCGGCTCGCGGCCATACGTGATGGCGACCAGAACCGGGTCGTTGGAGTCATCCAGAATCCAGTCCACGCCGTCCTGCGTGTAGCAGGGCAACTCGGCGTTCGGCCCCGGAGGCGGCACCCCGCAGCGCAGCGTCACCGCCGCGGGCTCACCCCACGCGCCGGTGCCCTGCGAGTTCGTCTCACGGGCGGCCAAGCCGTCCACGGTGTCGGGAAGACCGACGATCACCTCGGCGCACGCCCGGTTCGCTGCGTCATCCGCCGGTTCGAGGGCGACGATCGGCGCGCACCCCGCAAGCAGCAGTACGAACGCCACAGGCGCGAGAAGTCTCATCGCGCACCAGGCTACTCTGCGGGCGATCAGTTCTCAGCGGAGGTCGACACGCCACTGCGGTCCCGGTATCACGCCCTGCGCGGCGTGTCGTCCTCCGCTGGGGCAGGGCTGCGAGCGGCTAGCCTGCGAGATATGGATGCGACGCTCGCCAGCCTCGGGGAGTCCGCGGTGCTGGCCCGCATCTTCCCGCGGCTGCCGACCGCCGCGGCGCAGCTGCTCGGTCCCGGCGACGACGCCGCCGTGGTGGCCGCACCCGACGGTCGGTTCGTCGTGAGCACCGACACGATGATCCACGGCCCGGATTTCAGGCTGGCCTGGTCGACGCCACGCGAGCTGGGTTTCAAGGCCGCGGCATCCAACCTTGCGGATATCGCAGCGATGGGTGCCGTCCCCACCGCACTGGTGGTCGCGCTCGCCGCCCCCGCCGAGACATCCGTCGCCTTCCTCGAGGCGTTCGCGGACGGCCTGCGCGACGGCTGCGACACCCTCGCCCCGGGCTGCGGCGTCGTCGGCGGCGACCTCTCCGTGAGCTCGGTGCTCACCGTCGCCGTGACCGCGTTCGGCGACCTCGAGGGCCGCGCGCCGGTGCTGCGGTCGGGCGCGCGTGTCGGCGACGTCGTCGCCGTGTCGGGTCCGCTCGGGGCCGCCGCCGAGGGCCTCCGCCTGCTCTTCACCCGCGGCGTCGTGAACGGGCGACCGGATGCCTCGGCCACCGCCACCCTGCGCGCCGAGCACCCCGCCGCCGTCGCCGCCCAGCTCACGCCGACCCCGCCCATCGCGGACGGCAAAGCCGCCGCGCTCGCGGGCGCCACCGCGATGCTCGACCTCAGCGACGGGCTCGCGATCGACGCCCGCCGCCTCGCGCTCGCGTCGGGCGTGGCGCTCGACCTCGACGTGCCCGGGGGGCTTCACCTCACCGGCGGCGAAGACCACTCGCTGCTCGCCACCTTCCCGCCCGGGGTCGGGCTGCCCGGCGGGTTCCGCCCGATCGGCGTCGTGCGGGCGGGGGAGGGCCTGCTCGTGCGCGGCCAGCCGTTCACGCAGCGCGGCGGCTGGGACCCCTACGCCCTCTGGGACGGCGCGACCGGCTGAGCCCCCCTTCCCGGTTTTGTGCTGCCCAGTGGGTTTTGTGCTGACGAGCGCCAGCACAAAACCCACTGGGCAGCACAAAACGGCTCACGTGCGCGCTGCCCAGAACACTGCGGTCTCGCCGTAGTCCTTGCGGCGCTGCACGCTCAGGCCATCCGGCCACTCGGGAGCCGCGGTGCGTGAGCTGCGCTCGAGCACGACGGTCGAGGCATCCGACAATCTCGGCAGCAGCGTCTCGAGGTTGTGGGTCAGCTCCGCCAGGCCGAGCTCGTACGGGGGGTCGAGGAACACGACATCCCACTCGCCGAGCGCGGAGTTCAGGAAAGCCTGCACCGGTTGGCCCGTGGTGACGACGGTCGGGGCATCCGCCGGCGCTTGCCGCAGAACCGTCGCCGTGTTCACCTTGGCCGTCTGGATGACGCGGTCGACGAGTGTCACGTGCGCGGCCCCGCGTGAGGCCGCCTCGAGCCCGAGCGCGCCGGAGCCGGCGTAGAGGTCGAGCACGCGCGCCCCCGAGATCGCGTCGCGCGCCTCGAGCGCCGAGAAGATGGCCTCCCGCACGCGGTCGCTGGTGGGCCGGGTGCCCGTAGGAGGAACTGCGAGCCGCAGCGACCCCGCGAAACCGGCGATGATGCGGGTCATGCGCTCAGCCTATTGTCGAGCGTCCGGGCTTCCGGCGAGCCGGTTCGCACTCCTCGAACGTTCGTGCGTGTCGCGGTTGGTGCGTGTCGCGGTTCGTGCGTGTCGCGGTTCGTGCGCGTCGGGTTTCGTGCCGAATGGCTCTTTGCGGACGCGCGAGCAGCCAACTCGCACGAATCGCGGCCCACAGCGAGCACAGGGACGGGATGCTCCGGCACCGGTTCGTGCGAGATGGCGATCCGGGGGATCGGGAAGCGCCGAGTCGCACGAATCGACGCCGCAGGGCCCGCAGGGCGGGCAGCGCGGGCAGGGTCCGCAGGGCCCGCAGGGCCCGCAGGGCCCGCAGGGCGCAGGCGCGGCGAGGCGCGAGGGACACTCGTGCCGGGGGCCGCCGGTACCCTCGTACCCGTGGCGAATCCGCTCGACGAGAGGCTGCGCGGCGTGCTCGGAGAGCGCACCGCCAACGCGTTCAACCGCGCGCTGAGACTCGCCACCGTGGGCGACCTGCTCGCGCACTACCCGCGTCGCTACGCGAAGCGCGGCGAGCTGACCGCCCTCACCGAACTCCCGCTGGACGAGAACGTCACCATTGTCGCCGAGGTGCTCGCGGTGGTCGAGCGCACCATGCGGGCCCGGCGGGGGTCGATCCTCGAGGTGACGATCGGCGATGGCCGAGGCATCCTGACGCTGACGTTCTTCAACCAGCCGTGGCGCCAGAACGAGCTGAGAGTGGGTGCGCGCGGGATCTTCGCGGGCAAGGTGGGGGCGTACAAGGGGCGGCGGCAGCTGGCGCACCCCGACTACGAGCTGTTCGAGGCCGACACCGACCCCGAGAAGGCGCGGGCGTGGGCGGAGCTGCCGATCCCGATCTACCCGGCGACCGCGACGGTGGCGAGCTGGCAGCTGCAGAAGGCGATCGGGGAGGTACTCGATACGCTGCCGACGGTTGACGACCCGGTTCCGGATGCCGTGCGAACCGCCCGCAAACTGGTCCCCTTTCGCAGGGCCCTTGAGCTGATCCACCGGCCCACGGTCGACGCAGAGTGGGGTGCCGCGCGCAAGGCGCTCCGCTTTCAGGAGGCGTTCGTGCTGCAGGCCGCGCTGCTGCAGCAACGCGCGCGCCTGCGGGAGGCGGCCGCGACGCCGCGCGTGCCGGGTCCGCTGCTCGAGGGTTTCGACGCCGCGCTGCCGTTCACGCTGACCGGGGACCAGACGACCGTCGGCGAGCAGATCGCGGCGGACCTCGCCGCACCCGTCCCGATGCACCGGCTCGTGCAGGGCGAGGTCGGTTCGGGCAAGACCCTGGTCGCGCTGCGCGCGATGCTGGCGGTGGCGCAGTCGGGTGGACAGTCGGCGCTGCTGGCGCCCACCGAGGTGCTGGCCGGGCAGCACCTGCGCTCCATCGTGAGCACACTCGGCCCGGACCTGGCCGCGCGGCTGCGCCCGACGCTGCTCACGGGTCAGCTGCCCGCCGCGGAGCGCAGGAAGGCGCTGCTCGCGGCGGTGTCTGGCTCGGCATCCATCGTGGTCGGCACGCACGCGCTGCTGTCGGACAACGTGAACTTCTACGACCTCGGGCTGGTCGTCGTCGACGAGCAGCACCGCTTCGGCGTGGAGCAGCGTGAGGCCCTGCGGCTGAAGGGCGAGCAGCCACCGCACGTGCTGGTGCTGACGGCGACGCCGATCCCGCGCACGGTGGCGATGACCGTGTTCGGCGACCTGGATATCTCGTCCATCGCCGAGCTGCCCGCCGGTCGCTCGCCGATCGCGAGTCACGTGGTGCCGCTCGCCGAGAAGCCGAGCTGGGCCACCCGCGTGTGGGAGCGGATGGCCGAGGAGCTCGCGCAGGGGCGACAGGGCTTCGTGGTGTGCCCGGCGATCGACCCTGGTGATGAAGGCGGCGCCAACGTCACCGAGACACTTGAGCAGGTGCGCGCCAATCCGCTCTTCGCTTCGATGCGGGTCGAGTCGCTGCACGGTCGGATGAGCTCAGACGAGAAGGATCGGGTGATGCGCGCCTTCGCCGCGGGTGACATCGACGTGGTCGTCGCGACCACGGTGATCGAGGTCGGGGTGGATGTGCCGAACGCGTCCACGATGGTGGTGCTCGACGCCGACCGCTTCGGCGTCTCCCAGCTGCACCAGCTGCGCGGCCGTGTCGGTCGTGGTGGCGTGCCCGGACTGTGCCTGTTCGTGACGGCGGCGGAAGAGGGAACGCTGGCGCGCGAGCGGGTGGAGGCCGTGGCATCCACGCTCGATGGTTTCGAGCTAGCGAACCGCGACCTCGAGCTGCGGCAGGAGGGCGACGTGCTCGGCAGCATGCAGTCGGGCGGGCGCTCGTCGCTGAAGCTGGTGCGGGTCGCCAAGGACGGGCAGCTCATCGCCGAGGCGCGCGAGGTGGCGGCCGAGGTGCTCGAGGACGATCCGCGGCTGCAGCGGCACCCTTCGCTGCGCGAGGCCATCCAGCGGCGGCTCGACGAGGAGGCGGAGGCGTTCCTCGCGAAGAACTGAGCACTCGCAACAGTTCCGAAACAGTCGCCGGTTAGGCTGTCGCACATGAGCCGGATCGCTGTCGTTCCGGGGTCGTTCGACCCCATCACCCTCGGTCATCTCGACGTGATCGAGCGCGCGGCCGGCATCTTCGACGAGCTTCACGTGCTGGTGGTGCACAACCCGGGCAAGACGGCGCTGCTGCCGATCGCGCAGCGGGTGGCGCTGATCGAGCAGGCGGTGCGCGAGGCACAGCTGCCGGGTCGCATCCTGGTCACCAGTTGGAGCGTCGGCCTGCTCGTTGACTACTGCACGGATGTCGGCGCGAGCGTGCTGGTCAAAGGCATCCGATCGCAGGTGGATGTCGCATACGAGACCCCGATGGCCATCGTCAACCGCGACCTGGCTGGAGTCGAGACGATCTTCATGCTGCCCAGCCCCGCTCACGCGCACGTGTCGAGCTCACTGGTGCGCCAGGTCGCATCCCTCGGTGGGGATGTCGCCCCCTACGTGCCCGCGGCGGTGGAGGCGTACCTCAATACGCCCGTACCCTGAGGCTATGGACCTCACACTCGGCTTCAAGGCATCCGCAGAGCAGTTCGACCCGCGCGAGCTCGTCGAGATCGCGGTCGCCGCCGAGGCCCACGGCATGGAGTCGGTGACGGTCAGCGACCACTTCCAGCCGTGGCGGCACGAGGGCGGTCACGCGCCGTTCTCGCTGACCTGGATGGCCGCGGTGGGGGAGCGCACCTCGAGCATCCGCATCGGCACCTCCGTGATGACGCCGACGTTCCGCTACAACCCGGCCGTGATCGCCCAGGCGTTCGCGTCACTGGGGGTGATGTATCCCGGCCGCATCTTCCTCGGCGTCGGCACGGGCGAGGCCCTCAATGAGATCGCCACCGGCTGGACCGGGCAGTGGCCCGAGTTCAAGGAGCGCTTCGCCCGCCTGCGCGAGTCAGTGTCGCTGATGCGTGCGCTGTGGTCTGAGGACCGCGTCAGCTTCGACGGCGAGTTTTACAAGACGGTGGATGCGTCGATCTACGATCGACCCGAGTCGCCCATTCCCGTGTACATCGCGGCGGGCGGGCCGTTCGTCGCGCGCTACGCGGGGCGCGCCGGCGACGGGTTCATCTGCACCTCGGGCAAAGGCATGGGCCTCTACACCGACGAGCTCATCCCGGCCGTGAAGGAGGGCCTGGAGCAGGCCAACCGCTCATTCAACGGCATCGACCGCATGATCGAGATCAAGCTCTCGTACGACACTTCGTATGAGGTCGCGCTCGAGAACACGCGCTTCTGGGCGCCGCTCGCGCTGCCGAAGGAACTGAAGCACGACATCACCGACCCCATCGAGATGGAGAAAGCGGCGGATGCCCTCCCCATCGAGCAGATCGCGTCGCGCTGGATCGTGGGCTCAGACCCCGACGCGGTGGTCGCGTCGATCCGCCAGTACGTGGACGCCGGGATGAACCACCTCGTGTTCCACGCGCCGGGGCAGGATCAGCGGCGGTTCCTGGAGTTGTTCGAGCGGGATCTGGCGCCGCGGCTGCGGGGGTAGGAGAGCGCGACGCCTAGGCTGACAGCATGGAATTAGCCCTCGAGTTCAGCCCCGAGCTGCTCATCGCCTTTCTGACCCTCTTCGTGCTCGAGCTGGTGCTCGGCGTCGACAACGTGATCTTCATCTCGATCCTCGCGGCGAAGCTTCCCGTGCATCAGCAGGCCACGGCGCGCAACCTGGGGCTCAGTCTCGCCATGATCATCCGCATCGGGTTGCTGTTCGGCGCATCCTGGATCATCACGCTCACCGACGACCTGTTCACGATCGGCGGGCTCGGGTTCTCCGGGCGCGATCTGATCCTGATCGGCGGCGGACTGTTCCTGATCTACAAGGCGGTGCAGGAGATCCACCACAAGCTCGAGGGCGAGGAGGAGGGGCACGGCTCGGGCAGGGGCACCGCGACCTTCGCGGGCGTGATCGTGCAGATCCTGCTGCTCGACATCGTGTTCTCGTTCGACTCGGTGATCACGGCGGTGGGCATGGTCGACAACCTGCTCGTCATCATCGTCGCGGTGGTGCTGTCGTTCGGCATCATGCTGTTCGCGTCGAAGTACATTTTCGCGTTCGTCAACAAGCACCCCTCGGTGAAGCTGCTGGCGCTGGCGTTCCTGGTGATGATCGGCGCCTTCTTGATTGCCGACGGGTTCGGCTACAAGCCCGACAAGGCGCTCATCTACGTGCCGATGGCGTTCGCGATCGGCGTCGAGGCGCTCAACCTCATCTACCGGGCGCGGCAACGCAAGCGGCGCGGCGAGGGCGAGTCCACCGCGGTCGCGCTGCACGAGAACTACCGCGGCGGCGACGCCACCCCGGCGAAGGCCGCAGCGGCCGGCGCGAGTGCGGGAGCCGTGGGGCTGTCGAAGAAGCCCGTCGCGCCTGATCGCGCATGAGCTGGGACGAGGTCGCGCGCGGCTGGTCCCGCTACTGGGCACCGGTCGCGCTTCCGGCCCAGCGAGCGATCATGGCGGTGGCCGGTGTCGGCCCTGGCACGAGAGTGCTGGATGTCGGGTGCGGGTCGGGTGAGTTCGTCGCCGTCCTGCTCGAGGCCGGGGCACAGGTCGCCGCGTGCGACCCTGCGAGCGGCATGGTCGAGCTGGCTCAGGGGATGAACCCGGGTGCAGACATCCGCATCGCCTCTGCGGAGCAGTTGCCGTGGCCCGACGAGTCGTTCGACCTCGTGGCGGCGGTGAATGTGCTCGCGTTCGCGGAGCATCCGCTGGCCGAGTTCGCCCGCGCAACGACCTGACTGCGATCGAGCAGGCGCTGGCCAACGACGACTTCGTGCGCAGCGACGAGACGCGGGAGGAGGGCTATCTCACGGACCTGCTGCGCGAGGCTGGGTTCACGGTCGAGGTCGAGTCGGTCGTCGAAACGCCGATGCTGCTGGCGGATGCCTCGGCTCTCGCCGCCGCCTTCGGCGCCTCGCCCGACGCAGCGGCCCCGTTCCGCCGCGCCGACGGCAGCTACCTGTTGCGCAACCACTTCCGCTACGCGGTCGCCGCGCGCCGATCCCGTTGAGCTACAGAAAAGTGCGTGCGCGCCAGGTTCGAACCGCCGCGCCTCGACCCTGACGCCGAGGACTCCCCGCTGCGCGAAGTGCCGACCCTGGAGCGGGTGGTGCACTCTCGCAACGCTGATCCTGTCGCGACCACGCGACTGAGAGGCCTGACAGAGTCGTACCGCAACGACCAAGCAGCCCTGGATGTCGCGATCACCCGGTACCTCGAGCCCGACGTGAGACCGGCTCCACCCGCCGTGCCGTGGTACCGCCGCCGCGTGCTCTGGTTCATCGTCGGCGGTGTCGCGGTGGCCGCGCTGCTCGTCTACGGGTTGCTCGCACGCCCGGTCGACTCGCGCGCGATCTTCGATCGTCCGCAGACGCTGCAGGAGCTCGAGTTCGCCGACGGCCAGGTACCGTTCGGCGCGGCGCGCGCCTCGTTCCGACTGCTGCGTGAGACCGAGAACTCGCAGATATGGGTGGCTCGCATCGCGGAGGACGAGTCGCGGTGGCGGGCGGGCGCGATCTGCCTCTACGAGCAGCGCATGACGTCGATCGGCGGCGGCAGCGGCACCTGCGTGCCCGCCGCGCAGTTCGAGCAAGCCGGAATCTGGATGTACGAGGGCGGGGTCGACCCGCGCGTGCTCTACGGCTGGGGCCCGACCGGCGAGCAGTTGCGCATCATCGACACGGAGTGAGTCGGGCAGGATTGACCCATGCCAACCATCGGCTACGCGGCCATGCTCGAGCGATTCGCGCCCGCCGACATCCTGGCCGCTGCCGGGCTGGCGGAACAGCACGGGTTCGACGGTGTGCTCGCCGCCGACCACTTCCAGCCGTGGGTGGCGCGGCAGGGCCAGGCATCCTTCGTGTGGAACGTGCTCAGCGCGCTCGGGCAGACCACGGCCGGCGGCCTCGCGACGGTGACGACGCCCACCTACCGCATGCACCCGGCCGTGACCGCGCAGGCGTCCGCGACGCTGGCGGCGATGTATCCGGGGCGGCACTGGCTGGGCATCGGCAGCGGCGAGGCCCTCAACGAGCACATCACCGGCGCGTATTGGCCCGAGGCTCCCGAGCGGATCGACCGGATGTTCGAGGCCGTGGAGATCATCCGCAAACTGTTCGCCGCGGGGCTGGCCGGCAAAGACGTGCGTCACGTCGGGCACTACTACCGGCTCGAGTCGACCCGGCTCTGGACGATGCCCGAGACCGCCCCCAGGATGCTCGTGGCCACCGCCGGCCCGATCACCGCGAAACGCGCAGGGCGCACCGTCGACGGGCTCATCACCGAGGCATCCGGCGTCGAGAAGGCCGCGATGCTGCTGCAGCGCTTCGCCGAAGGCGCCCGCGAGGTGGGGCGGCCGCGCGGCGAGTTCGTGCTGCGCATGCACCTGAGTTGGGCGCCCGACGAGCAGACCGCGGCCGCGAACGCCGTGGCCGAGTGGCCGAATGCCGCGCTGCGCGGGAGCAGCGACATCCGCTCGCCGTTCGAGCTCGAGCAGCTGGCGCGGCTGGTGCGCCCCGAGCATTTCGACGGCCGGATGCTCATCTCGGCCGATCCGGACGCGCACCGCGCACACATCCAGTCCTATCTCGACCTCGGCTTCGACCGGGTGTACCTGCACAACGCCGGGCGCGACCAGGCTGCCTTCCTCGAGGTGTTCGGGCGCGACGTGCTGCCGAAACTGGTGGCGTGATGCTGCAGGTGTGGGCTGTGGGGGGGATGCCGGAGATCGCGCCAGGCGACGACCTCGCGACCCTGATCGGCGACGCGGTCGGGCCGCTCGAGCACGGCGACATCCTCGCGGTGACGTCGAAGATCGTGTCCAAGGCCGAGGGTCGCATCGTCGCCGCGGACGATCGCGAGGCCGCCATCACGTCGCAGACCGTGCGGCTCGTCGCCACCCGCGGGCGCACGCGCATCGTCGAGAACCCGCTCGGGCTGGTGCTGGCCGCGGCCGGGGTCGACGCGTCGAACACGCCGCTCGGCACGGTGCTGCTGCTGCCCGAGGACCCGGATGCCTCGGCTCGCGCCCTCGCGTCCACCCTCCGGGCCCGCTTCGGGGTCGACCTCGCCGTCGTCATCACGGACACCCTCGGGCGCCCCTGGCGCGAAGGCCAGACCGACGCGGCGATCGGGGCGGCGGGCATCCGCGTGCTCGACGACCTGCGCGGCAGTGCGGATGCTCAGGGCCGCCCGCTCGAGGTGACGGCCGCCGCCGTCGCGGACGAGATCGCCGCCGCCGCGGACCTCGTGAAGGGCAAGACCTCGGGGTGCCCGGTCGCGGTCGTGCGCGGTCTCGGGCACCTGGTCGGTCCGCTCGACCTGCCAGGAGCGCGGGCGCTGGTGCGCGCGCCGGCGGACGACCTGTTCCGGCTCGGGACGGACGAGGCGTGGCGCGAAGGGTATGAGGCGGGAGTGGCCGCGGCTACACTGACGCCGTGACAGTGATCCTCACGTTCCTTCCGCTGGTCATCCTGATCGTCACCCTGGTCGACATCATCACCCGCGACGAGTGGCAGGTGAAGCACCTGCCGAAGCTGGTCTGGATCCTGCTGGTCGTGTTCCTGCCGATCGCCGGCGCGATCATCTGGTTCGCCGTCGGGCGCGAGTACAGCCGGCCCGTCTCATACCCCGAGCCGCGCCGAGATGTGCCAGCGCCTTCTTCGACACCGTCTCGCACCGAGCGCGAGCTCGCCGCACTCGACGCGGAGATCGCGGCCGATCGCATCCGCCGGCTCGAGGCCGAGGTCGAGCGCAAGCGGCGGGATGCGCCGGAGTAGTGTTGTAGAACACGTGTTCGAATGTGTGCTATACTGGCCGTATGGTCGACACGGTCGCGGCACCCGAGGTGAGTGTCCTCGCGCTCCCGTCGAGCGAACACCTGACCGATCTTTCCGACCTCGAATTGCAGCAACGTCAGCGGGACTTCGCGTCGGCCCGTCGCCTGGTCGATGCGGGTTCGGCGAGGGTGGCTGCTGAGCTCGCGAGACGCTCAGCGCCAGAACTGGGGTATGCGGGCCTGGCCCAGCGCGAGGGTGTCCGATCGGCTGCGCAGTTGATCGAACGCCTCGCGGGAGTGACGCCTGCCGAGGCGCGGGCGCTCGTGCGAGTCGGCGAGCACTTGGATGCGCCGGAGGCGTTGAAGCCCGTCACCGAGGCGGTCGCGGTCGGCGATCTGGGCGTCGCTGCCGCCGACGCGATCACCTCCGGGCTGGGCGAGCCGTCCGCGACGGTGACACCCGAGGCTCTCGCGCTCGCGGCCGACATGCTGGTCGCCCTCTCGCCCCAACTGCCGTCGCGCGAGCTCGGGGCACAAGCACGCCGCCTGCGCGATCAACTCGACAGCGCCGGCATCGCTGATCGCGAGCAGCACCTGCGCGACAAGCGCTATGCGCGCATTCACACCCGTGCAGACGGTATGACGCGAATCGATGCCCTCCTCGCGCCGGAGGAGGCAGCGGTCGCGATCTCGGCATTCGACTGCATCACGGCCCCGCGCCGCGGCGGGCCGCGTTTCGTCGACGCCGCAGAGGCGGCTCGCGCCCAGCGGATCGTCGATGATCCGCGCACCACCGAGCAGCTGCTCGCCGATGCACTTGTCGAGATGATCCGCCTCGCGGCAGGGGCCGACACCGGTCGACTGTTCGGTCAGCGCAAGCCCGCCGTCGTCATCCACGTCGACCGGCGCGACCTCGAATCGGGCGAGGGCGCCGCCCACATCGAAGGCCAGAGCGCAGCGGTGTCCATCGCAACCGCTCGTCGACTGGCCTGTGCCAGCGGCTCGGTACCGGTGCTCTTCGACGGAGCCGAACCCCTCGACGTCGGCCGAACCCAGCGTCTCTACACGGAACGACAACGAGTCGCGCTCGCCGCGCGAGACGGCGGATGCCGCTGGCTCGGGTGCGACCGCCCACCCTCGTGGTGCGAGGCCCACCACATCGATGAGTGGCACCGGGACGGCGGTCGAACGGATGTCGCGGCTGGCGTGCTGCTCTGCCGCTTCCACCATATGATGACGCACAACCAGGGGTGGCGTATCCGCAAGCGCGGGCCCGACTACGTCGCGATACCACCACCAGGGACAGGAGAAGAAGTGCCATTGCGCGCGGGACGAACACCGGCGCGAGCGTGAATTCTACGCCACCGCGGGCGGCGGCATCTCTCAGCCCTCGTTCACGCCCGGTCTGGCAGACTCACATCATGGAGCATGAGCTCGGCGCGGTGCGAGAGTCTGAGCACATGCAGGCCGACGAACTGTACTCCAGGTCCCGCGACATCCTACACGCCGTCGAAACGGTGATCGACGGCAAGCGCGACGCGATCCAGCTGGCGCTGACCGTGCTGCTGGCCGAGGGGCACCTGCTCATCGAGGATGTGCCAGGCGTCGGCAAGACGATGCTCGCTCGAGCGCTCGCCCGATCGGTGGACTGCTCTGTGTCGCGCATCCAGTTCACCCCAGACCTGCTGCCCGCGGATGTCACCGGGGTCAGCATCTACAACCAGGGCGACCGGCAATTCGAGTTCAAGCCGGGCCCGGTGTTCGCCAACATCGTCATCGGCGACGAGATCAACCGTGCCAGCCCGAAGACCCAGTCCGCGCTGCTGGAGAGCATGGAAGAGCGCCAGGTCACGGTCGACGGTCGCACCCACCCGCTCGCGGTGCCGTTCATCGTCGTCGCCACGCAGAACCCGATCGAGATGGAAGGCACCTACCCGCTCCCTGAGGCGCAGCGCGACCGGTTCATGGCGCGCATCTCCATGGGGTACCCAGACGCTGCGGCAGAGCTGGCGATGCTGCAGTCACGCGAGACGACGAGTCCGCTCGACGCGCTGCGACCCGTCGTCAACGCGGCCGAACTCGCGGACATGATCGCTGCCGTGCACGCGGTGTACACCAGTGCCGCTGTCGAGCAGTACGCCGTCGCGATCGCCAACGCGACCCGCAACGACCGTGAGCTTCGGCTCGGGGCGAGCCCTCGGGCGACCCTGCAGCTCGTCAGGGCGGCCAAAGCGCGCGCGGCGCTCGACGGCCGGGAGTTCGTGCTCCCGGACGACATCGATGCGCTCGCGATTCCGGTGCTCGGTCATCGGCTCATCGCTGCGCGGCGCGGCAACGGTGGATCCAGCGTGCTCTCCGGCGAGAGCGTCGCCGACATCATCGCGCGGATCGTGGCGGCGACCCCGGTGCCGCTCGGGACATCCGGGGCCTGACATGGCCTGGCGGGCTCGCGCGTTGGAACGGCTGAGCCTGCACGAAGTGCGCCTGACGACGCGGGGGACCGCGTTCCTGGCCGTAGGCATCCTCGCCCTGTTCATCGCCTACGGTGCAGGCCAGCCCGGTCTGCAGTATGTCGGTCTGCTCCTGGTCGCGCTGCCCCTCGTCGCAGTCGGATTGGTGCGGATCCGGCGCCCGAGGTTCGAGGTGGGCCGCGTCTTCATCCCGGCCATCGTGCAGGCCGGGAGCCACACCTCGGCACGGCTGAGCGTGCACAACCGGGCTCGCACAGTCAGTTCGCGCGTGCTCTGGCGCGATCACCTGCCGTGGGCGCCGTGGGCCACCGAGCCGCGCGACCTGCTGCCGCTGCGGCCCTCACGCCAGCCCGTCGAACTCGGCTACGAACTGCGAGCGCCGCGGCGCGGCATATTCGGGGTCGGACCGTTCGCCGTCACGCTCGGCGACCCGTTCGGGCTGTCGACAAGCGAAGTCGAGTTCGGTGGCACGCACGAGCTCATCGTCACGCCGGAGGTGGTGCCGCTGGCGGAGTCCGGGCTGGCCTACCCCGACGAGAGCGGGCGAGCGCGTTCGCAGCGTCGCACATCGGGCGACGAGGACGACTCGATCACCCGCGAGTACCGCAGCGGGGATGCGATGCGGCGCGTGCACTGGCGAACCACCGCACGCTACGACGAACTCATGGTGCGGCAGGAGGAGCCGCGTTCCCTGCCGAGGGCTCGCATCCTCATCGACACCATGCGCAGCGGATACCTCGATGTCGGCGACGACGAGAGCGAGGCGTTCGAGTGGGTGGTGCGCATGCTGGCATCCGTCGCCGTGCATCTTCGCCGCGCCGGGTACGCGGTCTCCGTCGAGGAGTCAGCCGACCAACAGTTGCACGGGCAGCGACGCCCCACCTGGGACGACCAGGAGTTTCTCGGGGCGCTCGCCGGCCTCGAACTTCGCGACCGGCGAAACGAGACGCAGCGCGTTCTGCGACACGGCGGCCCGCTGATCGCGCTGGGCGGGAGTCCCGACTCGCACACGATCGAGTGGATGCTCCGGCAACGCCCTCCCGGATCGCTGGCTGTCGCGTTCCTGGTGCGCGAACTCACCTCGCTCGACCGCTCGTTCGGGGTGAGTGCAGCGACCGGATCCTCGGGCGAGCGCCTCGTCGACGACGGCTGGCTGGTGGTACCGGTTCGCGCGGACGATGATCACGCGGCCGCATGGAATGCGGTCATGTTCGAGACGGAGCGGGCTCGTGGCTCCGCGTAAGCGCCACGAGCACGACCTCGGGCGCGACTGGGCCACGGTCGCGCTCATGCTCGCCGCCGTCGGCATCGCGCTGAGTGGGATGCGCACAGTGCTCGAAGGCTTCGAGTGGTGGATCGTCGCGATGACCATCGCGACCGTGATGCTGGTCACCGGCGCGGTGATCCGCTCGTTCGCACGTCACCGACTCTGGGGCCTCCTGGCCGAGATCGTCATCGCGGGCATGATGATCACCCTGACCTTTGCGCCGACAAGCGCGTTTCTCGGGATCATCCCGAGCCCTCAGACGTTCGAGGCGTTCAGTGAACTGCAGGCCGCAGGTGGCGCGTCCATCGCCGGGCAGAGCATCCCGGCCCGCGCCGACGACGGTATCGGCTATCTGCTGTCCATCGGCGTTGCGGCGCTGGTGTTCGCAATGGATCTGTTCGCCTCGGGCGCCCGCCTGCCCGTGCTCAGCGGAGTGTCGCTGATCGTGCTGCTGCTCGTGCCCAGCCTGATCGATCCCGGACTCAGCGACCCGCTCACGTTCGCGCTGACTGCCTCGGCGTATCTCGGCATCCTGCTCGTCGGGGGCCGACCCGGGATGCTGAAACCGGCGATCGCCGTCGGTGCCGGTTCGCTCGCGGTGGCGCTCGTGCTTCCGTTCGCGCTTCCGTCGGTGCAGGCGGTCGGACTGACGGCATCCGGGATCGCCGGCAGCAGTGTGCTCAACCCGATCATCAACCTCGGCAACGATCTGCGGCGCAATGATCCCTTGATCGCCTACACCTACTCGTCGACCGTCGTCGGCGGCGACTATTTTCGTATGACAGTGCTCGACGACTTCACCGGCGGAGAATGGGCCCCCGGAGTCACACCCGAAGACGGTCGCGGCCTGCAAGGCCTCGGCGGCGTGCCCGGGATGAGCGCTGACGTGCCGACGACTCGCGTGACCAACACGATTGTCATCGGAGACATCCGTACCCCTTGGTTGCCGGCGCCGTATGCGGCGCAGCGCGTCGATGGGCTGAACGGAGACTGGCGTTTCGATGCCGAGTCGCTGACCATCGGAGCCGTCGGCGGCGATGTGAACGGGCAGAAATACTCGGTCGACAGTGTGCAGGTTCAGCCAACCATCGAACAGCTCCTCGCGGCGGGGAAGAGGGTTCCGGCCGGGTTCGAACGCTATCTGGAGCTGCCGGCCAACCTGCCCGAGTCGGTGATCGAGACCGCACGACGCGTTGCCGGCGGGATGACCTCGAGCTACGACGTGGCGGTGGCGTTGCAGGATTTCTTCCGAAACGGCGACTTCACCTATTCGGAGGAAGCGCCGGTCGAGCAGGGCTACGACGGGTCGGGTGCCTCCGTGCTCGGGGCGTTCCTCGAGGTGAAGGCGGGCTACTGCGTGCACTTCTCCTCGGCGATGGCCGCGATGGCGCGCGTGCTCGACATTCCGGCTCGGATCGCGGTCGGGTTCACCGCGGGCACTCCGGTTGTGCAGGGAGGGCAGACGGTCTATCAGGTCACGACCCAACAGTTCCACGCCTGGCCTGAGTTGTACTTCGACCGAATCGGGTGGGTGCGATTCGAGCCGACGCCGGGAATCGGAAGCGAGCCCACGTTCGCGCAAGCCGTCGTGGACGACCCGGCTACGCCGCAGGACGAGTCGGTGCCGCCACCGGTCACGCCACCGCGGACGCCACCGCCGAACGCCGCCGCACCGGAGAGGGTCGAGGAGGAGTTGGCCGCACAGCCTGGTGAGAGTGCCGCCGATCCCGCGGTGCAGTCGGCGCAGCTGGGAGTCTGGACCGTGCTCGGGGCGCTGATCGCGCTCCTGCTCGTCCCGGCAGCAGCGCGGATCGTGCGGCGAGAACTGCGCATGTCGGCGGTGCGCGCGGGGTCAAGTGTGCCGGCGCTGATCGAACTCCACGACACCGCGGTCGATTTGGGGCACCCGAGCTCGACCACCACGACGCCGCGCCAGTTCGCGGCAGAGCTGGTCGAACTCGGCGCAGACCCGGCCACCGTCGACCGGGTCGCGACGGCGCTCGAGCACGACGTCTACGGCCCGCGGCCCGTCGCGGCGGACGTAAAAGATGTGCGGGACATCCGCGGTCAGTTGGCCAGGAGTGCCGGGCTGCTCGCGGGTCTGGCCGCCGTGTTCGTGCCGCGCTCGCTGTTCGCCGGCTGGCGGCGGTCGTTCATGGCGCAGGAGTGAACGCGATCACCGGCCGGCCGGTGGCCGGGTGTCGCAGCACGGTCGCCTCCACCCCGTACACCTCGCGGAGCAGCGACGGGGTGAGCGTGTCGCCCGTGGGTCCGGCAGCCACCACACGACCGTCCTGCAGCACGATCACCGCGTCGGCGTAGGTCGCGGCGAGACCGAGATCGTGCAGCGCGGCGATCACGGTGACCCCGTCGGCGGCGAGCCGACGCAGCAGCGCGAGGACCGCGAGCTGCGCGCCGATGTCGAGGTGATTGGTGGGCTCGTCGAGCAGCAGCAGTCGCGGCTGCTGCGCCAGCGCCCGAGCGAGCAGCACGCGTTGCCGCTCACCGCCGGACAGGGTCGAGTACTCGCGCTGGCTGGCAGCCGTCATGTCGACCGCGGCCAAGGCCTCGGCCACGATGCTCACCCCGTCGGCGCGGTCATCTCCGAAGAACGACCGGTGCGGCATCCGACCCAGTTCGACCACCGTGGCGACCGTCATCGACGTGTCGGTGGTCGCATCCTGCTCCACGAATGCGAGTTCGCGGGCGCGCTCGCGTCGCCCGAGCGCGAAAAGGTCGGTGTCGTCGAACAGCACCGTCCCCTCTCGCGGGCGATGTATGCCCGCGAGGGCATGCAAAAGCGTCGACTTTCCCGCGCCGTTGGGTCCGACGAGCGCGGTGACGGTGCCGGCGGCGAGCGTGCAGTTCACGCCGTCAACGATCACCCGGTCGCCGGCCGCGATGGTGATGCGGTTCGCCTGCAGAGTCACACCGCACCCCGACGCCGTGCCAACAGCAGCGCGAACACGGGTGCGCCGATGATGGCGGTCACGATCCCGACCGGCAGCTCGCGCGGATCGAAGAGGGTGCGGGCGAGCGTATCCGCCCACACCAGGAAGATCGCGCCCACCAGCGCGGACAGCGGCAACAGCGACCGGTGCCGTGGGCCGGCGATCAGCCGCACGGCGTGGGGCAGCACCAGTCCGACGAACCCGATCGAACCGCTCACCGACACCATCGCGCCGGTCAGCAGCGCAGACGCGGTCAGCAGCACCCAGCGCGTGCTCGTGACGTTCACGCCGAGCGAGGCCGCGGTCGTGTCACCGAACGCGAACGCGTCGAGCACTCTGCCGCCGATGATGATCGGGATGCCGGCGATCAGGATGGCGCCGAACGCGATCGCGACGGACGGCCAGCGGGCACCGGAGAGCGATCCGAGCAACCAGCCGAGGATCTCGCGGTACGAGTCCCCGGTCACCGTCCAGAAGATCACCAGGGAGGTGATCGCGGCGGCCAGCGACGACACCGCCAGCCCCGCCAGCACGGTGCGGGTCGGGGTGACCGTACCGAGCGAACTCGCCAGCAGCAGCGTGGCGACCAGCGCCGCCATCGCGCCGGCGAATGCGGCCAGCGGCAGCGCGATCGCCGCTCCCAGCAGCACCACCGCGACCGCTCCGAGCGACGCGCCGGATGAGAGCCCCAGCAGGTACGGATCTGCCAGCGGGTTGCGCGTGATCGCCTGCATGACGGCACCGGCGATCGCCAGGCCCGCGCCGACCGCCGCGGCGGTGAGCACGCGAGGGAGCCGCAACTCCCAGACGATGCCGTCGCGCACGATCGGCAGTGGACTCTCGCCGACCCCGAGATGACTGAGCACGGATGCCCACACCTCGTCGATGCGGATGTCGGCCGGGCCGATCGTCACCGCGACCGTGACCGACAGGACGAGCGCGACCGCAAGCGCGACTCCGATCGCGAGCGGTCTAGCCATTGGGCAGCTGAGCGAGTTGCTCTGCCAGCGACGCCGCCGCCGAGACCGAGCGCACCCCGGCCTCGCTCGCGGCGAACGGCAGCACCAGGTAGCGCTGGTTGATGACGGCAGGCAGTTGCGCCGTCGCCGGGTTGGAGTTCAGCAGCTCGATCTTGCTCTCGGCCGTGTTCCAGTTGGCGTCGATCAGCACGATCACGTCGGGGTTCGCGTCGACGATCGCCTCCCAGCTCAGCGACGACCACGCCTGATCGACGCTCGCGGCGACGTTCTCGAGGCCGATGGTGTCGAGCAGCAGCTGCGGTGCACCGGTTCCACCGCCGACGTAGGGCGTGTCGGTGCCCGACGAATACCAGAGGGCGGTCAGACCGCGCCCGTCAGGATCAATGGCGGCGAGCTCGTCGCGCTGTGCGGAGAGCAGAGCCGAGGCATCCACCCGGAAGATGTCGGCGACCTGCTCGATCTCGTCGAACACCGCGTCGAAGGTCAGCTTCTGTGGTGCGATGCTGCGGCAGGCGGCGGGCTGCACGTAGCTGGCGACGCCGAGGGCGGCGAGCTCGTCGCGGGATCCGGTCGCCTCGGGCGTGAACGCCGACTCCCAGCCGGAGTAGATCAGGTCGGGCGCGAGCTCCAGCACCGCTTCTTCGCCGGGCATCTGCGGGCTCAGCGACGGCAAGCCGGCGGCGGCATCCGCCCATTGCTCGGGCACCGGCCCATCCTGGAACGCGGTGCCCACGATGCGGTCGCCCAGCCCCAGCGCGAGCAGCATCTCGGTCGCCGTCGACTTGATGGTCACGACCCGCTCGGGCGCCGCGGGGAACGACACGGCAACCCCGCAGTTGTCGATCGTGACCGCGTCCGGCTGTGCGGCGGGGGCGGGACTGGCGCACCCGGCCAGCAGCAGCACGGCGGGAAGGGCGAGCGGAAGACGGGTCATCGGGTTCTCCCTGGACAGCGGCATCGACGAGAGCGCGCGGGAAGGCTCCCGCGGTCGAACCGCCCCAGACCCGGAGCGGGCGTCGCGACCAGACCGGGCGCGAGGACCTGGGTCCAGCCTATGCCGGAAGATGGATCGCGTGCAGTGGACGGTTGTCGTACCGGTCAAGGCCGCGGCGGCGGCCAAGTCGCGGCTCGGCGCCGGGCCCGAGATCGCCGCCGCCATCGCACTCGACACGGTGGAGGCCGCGAGCCGGTCGGCCTCCGTGCGCGCGGTCGTGGTCGTGACGACGGATGCCTCGTTCCCCGAGCTGCCGGGAGTGCGAGTGGTGGTCGAATCCGACGCCCGCGGCATCGCCGCCGCCATCGCTGCCGGACTGACCGGAATCGACGGCGCCCGGGCCGTGCTGCTCGGCGACCTGCCCGCGCTACGGCCGGAGGACCTCGACGCGGCCCTCGCGCTCGCCGCTCGCGAGCACCGGAGCTACGTCGCCGACGCCGAGGGCACCGGCACCACGCTCGTGACGGCGACCGCGGGAGTCGAGCTGCTCAGCGCGTTCGGCCGAGGCTCGGCGGCCCGGCACGCGGCCCTCGGGCTTTCAAAGCTGCCCGTCGACGGCTCGACCGTGACGAGGGATGTCGACGACCTCTCGCAGTTGCGCGCGGCTGAGCGACTGGGCCTCGGTCCGCGAACGGCTCGACTGATCAGTCGAGCACGCTGACCGCGGCGGCGGCGATCGCGGCGCTGGTCGGAACGTCCCGCATGAGCAACGGTACCGCCGCGCTGCGGATGCCAGCCGACTCGAGCCGGGCGACGGCGGCATCGTCGACGGTGTCGATGAGCCATCCGTCCAGGAGCCCGCCGGCGCTGCGCGCGCCGTAGTGCAGCGCAACCGCCTCCGCCGTCGTCTCGACGCCGACGGCGGTCAGGCAGGCGTCGGCCATGCCGCGCACCACGGCCCCGCCGATGATCGGCGACACGCCGACGACCGGCGCTGGAGCTGCGACGAGCGCATTTCGCAGACCGGGGATCGCCAGGATCGACCCGATCGAGACCACGGGGTTCGACGGCGCCAGCAGCAGCAACTCCGCCGACTGGATCGCCTCGAGCACGCCGGGCCCGGGCTCGGCGCGCCCGCGGTGCACGAACGCACGCGCTCGCGGCTGGGCCCGGTAGCGAGCCCACCACTCCTGAAAGTGCAGGTCGCGTCCGTCCTCGAGCAGCACATGGGTCTCGAACTCGTCGTCGGTCGCGGGCAGCAGCGTGACGCCGACATCCCATCTCGCCGCCAGACGCCGCACCGCCTCGCTGAGCGGCACGCCTTCACGCAGCCACGACGTGCGCGCGATGTGGGCGCCGAGGTCGAGGTCGCCGAGGGTGAACCACGGCCAGCCCACGCCCCACGCCGACAGCTCGGCAGACACCCGCTCGGTCTCGCCGGCCCTGCCCCAGCCCCGCTCAGCGTCGTTCACCCCGGCGAGCAGGTACATGATCGAGTCGAGGTCGGGGGTGATGCGCAAACCCGCGACCCACGCGTCGTCGCCGGTGTTCACGACTGCCGCGATCTCGTGATCGCCCGCCGCGCGCAGGCCCCGCAGAAACCGGGCTCCCCCGACGCCGCCGGCCAGCACGGTGATCCGCATCGGGTCAGTATCCACGACAAAGCTCTTTACGCGCCCGTCACAAAAGGAAACAATGGCGAAACGTCAGCGATGGATAGTGAGCCGCGGAGGGCCCCGAATGACCGTAGTACGCGCAGCAATCACCCAGACCACCTGGACCGGCGACAAGGAGTCGATGCTCGACAAGCACGAGGGCTTCGCACGCGATGCGGCGGCGCAGGGCGCACAGGTGGTCTGCTTTCAGGAGCTCTTCTACGGCCCCTACTTCGGCATCACCGAGGACAAGAAGTACTACGCATACGCCGAGCCCGCCGACGGCCCGATCGTGCAGCGCTTCGCCGCGCTCGCGAGAGAACTCGGGGTGGTCATGATCCTCCCCATCTACGAGGAGGAGATGGCGGGCGTCTACTACAACACCGCGGTGGTGGTGGATGCCGATGGCAGCATCCTGGGCAAGTACCGTAAGCATCACATCCCGCATCTCGACCGGTTCTGGGAGAAGTTCTACTTCCGCCCAGGCAACCTCGGCTATCCGGTCTTCCAGACCGCCGTCGGACCGATCGGCGTGTACATCTGCTACGACCGGCACTTTCCTGAGGGATGGCGCGAGCTCGGGCTCAACGGAGCGCACATGGTGTTCAATCCGAACGCCACCAAGCCCGGGCTCTCCAACCGGCTGTGGGAGGTCGAAGGCCCCGCCGCCGCGGTGGCCAACGGATACTTCGTGCTCCAGCCGAACCGCGTCGGCCGTGAGGACAACGAGTACGGCGACCTCGCGGTCGACTTCTACGGCACCAGTCAGGTGATCGACCCCCGGGGCAACTTCGTGGGCGAGCGCGGGTCGGGCGAGCACGAGGAGATCCTGATCCGGGATCTCGACCTCGACCTGGTACGCCAGATGCGCGACGACTGGCAGTTCTATCGCGATCGTCGCCCCGAGAGCTACACGGCGACGGTGAAGCCGTGAAGACGCTCATCACCAACGGCACCGTCGTCAGCGCGACCGGTCGCAGCCGGGCCGACGTGCTCGTCGACGGCGAGACCATCGCCGCGGTACTCGCCCCGGGGTCCACCCTGCTCGGCTTCGACCTCGCGGCCAACGTCGACACGGTCCTCGACGCGACCGGCAAGATCGTCATCCCGGGCGGCATCGACGCGCACACCCACTTCGAGCTCCCGTTCGGCGGCACCGCGGCATCCGACACCTTCGAGTCGGGCACCACGGCGGCCGCGTGGGGCGGCACCACGACGGTGATCGACTTCGCGGTGCAGACCTACGGCACGCGGGTCGAAGACGGACTCGCCGCCTGGCACGAGAAGGCTGCCGGCAACTGCGCGATCGACTACGGCTTCCACCAGATCATCGGCGGGGTCGACGAGCACTCGCTGAAGGCGATGGACTCGCTGGTGGACGAGGGCATCACGAGTTTCAAGCTGTTCATGGCCTACCCCGGGGTCTTCTACTCCGATGACGCGCAGATCATCAGGGCCATGCAGAAGGCCGGCGAGCACGGGCTGCTGACCATGATGCACGCCGAGAACGGGCCGGCGATCGACGTGCTCGCAGAGCAGCTGGTCGCCGCGGGCAACACCGATCCCTACTACCACGGCATCGCCCGCGCCTGGCAGCTCGAGGAGGAGGCAACCCACCGCGCGATCATGCTCGCCAACGTGACCGGAGCCCCGCTCTACGTGGTGCACGTGTCGGCAAAGCAGGCGGTTCAGCAGCTGGCCTGGGCTCGGGACAAGGGGCAGAACGTGTTCGGCGAGACCTGCCCGCAATACCTGTACCTCTCGCTCGAAGACCAGCTGGGCGCGCCCGGGTTCGAGGGCGCGAAGTGGGTGTGCTCGACGCCGCTGCGCTCCAAGCACGACGGCCATCAGGATGCGATGTGGCAGGCCCTGCGCACGAACGACTTGCAGATGGTGAGCACCGACCACTGCCCGTTCTGCATGAAGGGTCAGAAGGAGCTCGGGGTCGGCGACTTCCGGAAGATCCCGAACGGGATCGGGTCGATCGAGCACCGGATGGATCTGCTCTACCAGGGTGTCGTCACCGGGCAGCTCACCCTCGAGCGCTTCGTCGAGGTCACCTCCACGACGCCGGCGCGGATGTTCGGGCTCTACGGCAAGAAGGGCGTGATCCAGCCGGGAGCGGACGCCGACATCGTCATCTACGACCCGAACGGGCACACCTCGATCAGCGTCGAGACGCACCACATGAACATGGACTACTCGGCCTGGGAGGGCTACGAGATCGACGGCCACGTCGACACCGTGCTCAGCCGCGGCAAGGTGCTCATCGACGACAACCAGTACCTCGGCGCCAAGGGCGACGGTCGCTACCTCAAGCGCGGCCTGACGCAGTACCTGACATGACGCGCCCACTCGTGAACCGGGCCGCGTCGGCTTCAACTCTCGGAAACCGGGCCGCTTCGGCCACAACTCTCGGAAACCGGGCCGCTTCGGCCACTTCGGGCTCGCACGTCGGCCCACATCGGCCGCAGTGGCCCGGAATGGCGCAGTGGCCCGGAATGGCGCAGTGGCCCGGAATGGCGCAGTGGCCCGGAACGGAGATGTGACATGGAATTCGGCGCAGTCCTGCAGACCAACCCGCCCGCGAGCCGCACCATCCATCTCGCCAAGCTCGCCGAGCAGTACGGGTTCGAGTACGTCTGGACGTTCGACTCGCACCTGCTGTGGCAGGAGCCGTACGTCATCTACAGCGCGATCCTCAACGCAACACACCGGGTGATCGTCGGACCGATGGTCACGAACCCGGCGACCCGCGACTGGACCGTCACGGCATCCGTGTTCGCCACCCTCAACGAGCTGTACGGCAACCGCACCATCATCGGCATCGGGCGCGGCGACTCGGCGGTGCGAGTCACCAACGGGTCTCCGACCACGCTCAAGGAGTTGCGCGAGTCGATCCACGTGATCCGCGAACTGGCCAACTCGCGCAGTGTCGAGGTCAACGGCGCCCAGTTGCGGTTCCCGTGGTCGAAGGGCTCCGAGGTCGAGGTGTGGGTCGCAGCCTACGGCCCGCTCGCGCTGAAGCTGACCGGTGAGGTCGGTGACGGCTTCATCCTGCAGCTGGCCGACCTCGACATCGCCGAGTGGATGATCAAGACGGTCCGGGATGCCGCGGCAGCGGTCGGCCGTGACCCCATGTCCATCAAGTTCTGTGTGGCCGCCCCGATGTACATCGGTACCGATGTCGAGCACATGCGGAATCAGACGCGCTGGTTCGGCGGCATGGTCGGCAATCACGTCGCCGACATCGTCGCGAAGTACGGGGTGTCGACGGGCTCGACCACCGGCGGCGCGGTGCCCAAGGCGCTCACCGACTACATCGCAGCGCGCGAGGGCTACGACTACAACTCGCACGGCAAGGCAGGCAACGATCACGTCGACTTCGTGCCAGACGAGATCGTCGACCGGTTCTGCGTGCTCGGCACGGCGGCGCAGCACATCGAGAAGCTGCGCGCGCTCAAGGAGCTCGGGGTCGACCAGTTCGCCGGCTACCTGCAGCATGACAACAAGGAGGAGACCCTCCGCGTCTACGGCGAGACCGTGATGCCGGCGCTGCGCGAGCAGGTGACGGCCAAGGCATGAAATCCCGATCCGCGGTCGTCTGGGGAATCCTCGGCGTGCTCGCGGTGCTCGCCATCTGGGAGCTGTACAAGTTGCTCGGTCCGGTCGAGGGAGTCGTGCTCGGCGCGGTCGAGGGGGAGACCGGCTCTGGCGTGATGGTGCTGCCGCGCAACAACGACCGAGCCATGCCGCACAGCTGGGAGATGGTGGCGCGACTGTTCCAGTCGGCCAGCGGCGGTGATACCCCGCCCCTGATCGTGCCGGTGGTGACGGCCGCGCTGACCACGCTCGGCATCGCGGCTGCCGGCGCTCTGATCGGGGTGCTGGTCGGCGCCCTGCTCGGCCTGGTGATGCAGCGCTGGCGTCTGGCCGAGTGGGGGCTGCTGCCGTGGATCGTCGTGAGCCAGACGGTGCCGCTGATCGCGTTCGCGCCCCTGGTCGCCAGCATCGGCAGCCAGATCGATCGCGGCGGCACGCCGTGGCCTCAGTGGCTCTCGGTGGCGGTGATCGCCTCGTACCTGGCGTTCTTCCCGGTCGCGGTCGGCGTGCTGCGAGGGCTCGAGGCGCCCGACCGCATCCACCTCGACCTGATGCGCACCTACGCGGTCGGGTACTGGCCAACGCTGCTCCGGCTCCGGCTGCCTGCCGCGGTGCCGTACCTGCTGCCCGCGCTGCGTCTGGCCGCGGCGAGTGCGGTGGTCGGTGCGGTGGTGGCCGAGGTATCCATCGGCATGCGGGGCGGGATCGGGCGCATGCTCATCCAGCTCGCCGGGCAGGCGTCGAGCGATCCCGCCGCTCCGTGGGGCCCGACGTTCGGATCGATCGCGCTCGGGCTCGTGGCAGCCGGATCGGTCGCGCTGCTCGGGCTGGGACTGAAGAACTACCGCAGGGGAGAGGCGACGGCATGAGCCAGTACGCAGTGACCGCGACCGGGGTCGGCAAGGTCTTCCCTTCGAAAGCGGGGGATGTCCTCGCCCTCGCCGGCGTCGAACTCACCGTGGACGCCGGCGAGTTCGTCTCGCTCATCGGCCCGTCGGGCTGCGGCAAGTCCACGCTGCTGCGGCTGATCGCCGACCTGGACGATGCGACGTCCGGCACAATCGAAGTGTTCGGCAAGCCCGCCCGTCAGGCGCGGATCGACCAGGAGTACGGGATCGCCTTTCAGCAGGCCGGGCTGCTCCCATGGCGCACCGTCGCCGCGAACATCGCGCTGCCCCTCGAACTGCACGGGATGTCGCGGACGGCTCGCGCCGCGCGCGTCGCCGAACTCGCCGAGCTCGTCGGGCTCTCCGACTTCGTTCAGCGCTACCCCGACCAGCTCTCCGGCGGCATGCAGCAACGGGTGGCCATCGCCCGTGCGCTGGCCGAGCAGCCCCGTCTGCTGCTGATGGACGAGCCGTTCGGCGCGCTCGACGAGATGACGCGCGAGTACCTGCAGGGTGAGCTGGCCCGCATCGCGTCCGAGACTGGCGCAGCCGTGGTGTTCGTGACGCACTCGATACCGGAGGCGGTGTTCCTGTCCGACCGGGTGGTCGTCATGAGTCCGCGGCCGGGCCGGATCACCGACATCCTGCCGGTGAGCCTCGGTGCCGACCGCACGGAGGGCCTTCGCGAATCGCCGGAGTACTTCGAACGGGTGACCGCCGTGCGCGAGGCGTTGCACGGCAGCCCGGTGGATCGGGTGAACGAGCGATGACCGCGGCGAGTTCCATCGCGAGGGTGGCAGCGCCCGTAGCGGTCGGCCTGCTCATGGTCGCGCTCTGGATCCTGATCGTCGACGTGCTGGCAGTTGCACCCCGGGCGCTGCCGAGCCCGGTGGCCATCGTCAACGAGCTGGTGCTGCGGGCAGGAATCATCGGCGAGGACATGGCCATCACCGCCACGAACGCGCTGATCGGGCTGGGGGTGGGAACGGTGATCGCGATCGTGCTCGCGGCGCTGGCCGCGGCATCCCGCCCCGTCGACGGCATGCTGGCTCCGCTGGTCGCGGCGATCGCGGTGGTGCCGATCGTCGCGGTCACGCCGATCCTGAACACCATGTACGGCGCGTCGAGCCAGTTCGGGAGGCAGTCGGTGGCCGCAATCGCCGCCTTTGTGCCTGTGTTCGTCAACGTGCTGCGCGGATTGCGGCAGACCCGGCCCGTGCATCGGGATCTGCTCCGGGCGACCGGCGCGACCGGGGTGCAGACGTTCCGCGTGCTCACGCTGCCGACCGCGACGCCGTACCTGATGACCGGAATTCGCATCGCGAGCTCCGTCGCCGTGATCGCCGCGCTGGTGGCCGAGTACTTCGGCGGGCCGGCCGACGGCATCGGCACGGCGATCGCCAGCTACGCCAAGTCGGGCCGCGCTGCGCTCGCGTTCGCCTATGTCGCCGGTGGTATCGCCATCGGCCTCGCCCTCTTCCTCGTCACGTCGCTGCTGGAGCGGCTCGTGTCGAGGCGACCGCCGGGCTGACCGGCATCCTGCATCATCCAGCACCACCCATCAGAGAGGAACAGCATGAGACACAGCATCAGACGCGGCCTCACCGTCGCGGCGGTCGCCACGGCGTCAGCGCTCGCGCTCGCCGCCTGCGCCACGCCAGCGGCGGAGCCCGCCCCAGGCGACTTCGAGCCGCTCACCTCGGTCAAGCTGCAGCTGCAGTGGCTGCCGCAGGCCCAGTTCGCCGGCTACTACGTGGCGCTCGACCAGGGCTACTTTCAGGAGCAGGGCTTCGACTCCATCGAGATCATTCCGTCGGGCGGCGACATCGTGCCGCAGGATGCGCTCGTGGCCGGCGACGTCGATTTCGCGATCGCCTGGGTACCGAAAGTGCTCGGCACGCTCGAGGCGACCGGTGCGCAACTGACGAACATAGCGCAGGTGTTCCAGAAGTCGGGCACGCTGCAGGTGTCGTTCAAGGGCGACGGAGTGACATCCGTGGCCGACTTCGAGGGCAAGCGCATCGGCTCGTGGGGCTTCGGCAACGAGTGGGAGATCTTCGCGGCGATGGCCGCGGAGGGACTCGACTCGACCTCGGTGTCGATCACCACGCAGGACTTCAGCATGAACGCGCTGCTCGATGGCGACGTCGACGCCGCTCAGGCGATGACGTACAACGAGTGGGCGCAGATTCTGGAGGTGATCAACCCCGCCACCGGTGAGCTGTATCAGCCGGAGGACTTCGACGTGGTCTCGTACGAGGACACCGCCGGAGCGATGCTGCAGGACGCGATCTGGGCCGACACGGCACGGCTCGCCGACGACCCGGCATATGCGGATGCCGCGGTCCGGTTCCTGAAAGCCGTCATCAAGGGCTGGGTGTTCGCCCGGGACAACCCGGAGGAGGCCGCGCGAATCACCTACGATGCCGCGATCAACGCCGAGGCCGCCTTCCCGGTCGGCCCGGTGCACCAGCTGTGGCAGATGAACGAGGTCAACAAGCTGATCTGGGCCGGGGGCGGCTTCGGCCTGATCGACCAGGCCGCGTGGGACAAGACGGTCGCCGGCGCGCTGGCGGCGGTCAACCAGGACGGCCTCAACCTCATCACGGAGCAGCCGAGCGACACCGCGTACTCGAACCAGTACATCGAGCAGGCGCTCGCGGAGCTCGCCGACGAGGGCATCGTCGTCGACGGGCAGTACACGCCGATCGAGGTGACGCTCACCGAGGGCGGCCAGTAAAGGCAATACTGTGAGCGGGGCCGGCTGCTGTCGGCCCCGCTCGACCCGAAAGGCTGCACCATGCACGATCTCGACCCTGCCGACGGAGCGCTCGCATACGATCTCGACCGCGCGCACGTCTTCCATTCCTGGTCGGCTCAGGGGGCGCTCAAGCCGCTGGTGATCGCCGGCGGTGCCGGCAGCACCGTGTGGGACTTCGACGGAGTCGAATACCTGGACTTCTCCAGTCAGCTCGTCAACACGAATGTCGGCCACGGGCATCCGCGGGTCGTGGAAGCGATCAAGGCGCAGGCCGGCATCCTGCCGACCGTCGCACCGGCAGCCGCCAACCTGGCACGAGGGCAGGCGGCGCAGCGCATCCTCGCGAAAGCCGGACCGCGGTTCGGCAAGGTGTTCTTCACCAACGGCGGCGCCGACGCGAACGAGAACGCGATCAGGATGGCCCGGCTCACCACCGGACGCGACAAAGTGCTCTCGACGTACCGCTCGTACCACGGCAACACCGGGGCGGCGATCGTCGCGACGGGGGACTGGCGGCGCGTGCCCAACGAGTACGCCCGGGGGCACGCGCACTTCTTCGGGCCGTTCCCGTACCGCTCGGAGTTCTGGGCGGACTCCCCCGAGCAGGAGACCGAGCGCGCGCTGCGCCACCTCGAGCACGTCATCCTGGGGGAGGGTGCGGCGGGCATCGCCGCCATCCTGCTCGAGACGGTGCCGGGCACCGCGGGGGTGCTGGTGCCGCCGCCGGGCTACCTGCAGGGGGTGCGCGAGTTGTGCGACCGGTACGGCATCGTGCTGATTCTCGATGAGGTGATGTGCGGGTTCGGCCGCACCGGCGAGTGGTTCGCGTGGCAGGCCTTCGACGTCGTTCCCGACCTGATCACCTTCGCCAAGGGCGTGAACTCCGGCTACGTGCCCGTCGGCGGCGTCGTGATCTCGGAGTCCATCGCGAACGCGTTCGAGGAGCAGGTGTTCCCGGGCGGGCTGACGTATTCCGGGCATCCGCTGGCCGCGGCATCCATCGTCGCCTCGATGGATGCGATGGACGACGAGGGCATCATCGCCAACGCCGCCATGATCGGTCGGGATCACCTCGGTCCTGGGCTGGCAGAGCTGGCGGCGAAGCATCCGCTCATCGGCGAGGTGCGCGGACTCGGGGTGTTCTGGGCGCTCGACCTCGTCGACGACCCAGACACGAAGCAGCCGGTCAGCGGCGGCGTCGTCGCGGAGCTGAAGGCGCAGCTGCTGGCGCGCGGGCTGCTGCCGTTCACCGTCGAGAACCGGATCCACGTCGTGCCGCCGTGCATCGTGACGCCCGACGAGGTCGCGGTCGCGCTGAAGACCTACGACGAGGCGTTCACGGCTGTGGAGGCGAAGCTCTAGCGATTGCGCTCGTGCCGCGACGCGAGGATCTCGCGCAGCGTGGGCAGCACGCGCTGATCCTTCGGGCGATTGGCGGCCTGCTTCGAGCGGATGATGTCGGCGAGGGATGCCACGTGCACCTGCACGCCCGCGAGGGTCATGGTCTCGGCGTCGCGCACGAGATCGGGGTAGCCATCGCTCGAGATGTCGAGTTTGCCGTGCTTAGTGGTCAGGTCCAAAGACTCGGTGTCGTCGAGCGACGAGGGCAACTTCTCGTCGTGGACTCGGCTCTGCGCCCCAATCTCGAGCAGTGCGGCAGAGAGTCTCTCGAGATTCTCGTGCGTGCGGTCCGGTGTGATGTCGAGGTTGTCGGTCAGATACGGCGATCCGTGCAACGCCGTTGCGAAGCTGCCGGTGACAACGAAGTCGACGTCGTGACGGTCGAGCACGGTGAGCATCGCAACCGGATCGAAGTTGGTTGTCGCGTTCGGCACCGACCCAGCATCATCTCGAAGCTGCTCGACGGCCGACAACCAATGCGCGAGCCGTACCATGCGTTCCTCAGGCGTCAGCCCGATCAGTCGTTGCGCCTGAATCCAATCGCTGTCGTCGCGCGGGACGAGCATGAAGTCGAGGTCGAGGCCCATGAGCCGGAGCATCCTGATCACGTCGTCGAAGCTCGGGGCGGTGCGCCCAGACTCCAGGCGGGCGATGGCCGACTGTGTGGTGCCGGCGAGCGCGGCCAGTTGCGCCTGCGTCAGTCGTGACCGCTTGCGCGCTTCGCGGATGAGGTCGTTGCCCATGCCCTTCATGATTCGATTGTATAGCGCAAACGCTATTCAAGCATCCGCAGGGCCCGACGCGTACACTCGATGCTCGTGCCCAGCCCCTGGATCGTTCCCGTCCACGACCTCATGCACCGCCCCGGCGAGATGCGCGAGCGCGAGTTCGACGCCGACACGGCCGAGGATCTCGGCAACGCCGTCATCGGCGTGAAGGCCGGCTCACCCGTGCACCTCGAGGTGCGTCTGGAGTCGCTGCACGACGGCATCCTGGTCAGCGGGGATGCCTCGGCCACCGCTCACGGAGAGTGCGTACGCTGCCTCACCGACGTGCAGCTGCCGGTCGAGGTCGAGTTTCAGGAGCTTTTCACGTATTCTCCTGATGAAGCTTTCGACTACGAGGTTCACGACGACACCGTCGATCTAGAGCAACTAGTCAGGGACGCGGTGGTGCTGTCACTGCCGTTCCAGCCTGTGTGCCAAGGCGATTGCCCCGGCCTGTGTCCCGAATGCGGGGCGCGGCTGCTGGACGATCCGGGTCACGAGCATGAGGCTCCCGCCGATCCGCGGTGGGGAGCGCTTGCCGGATTCGAGGCCCAGGGCGAGACAGAACAGACCTCAGAAACAGAGAAGAGATAGCCATGGCAGTTCCCAAGCGCAAGATGTCGCGGGCATCCACCCGCATGCGCCGCGCCCAGTGGAAGGCTGACGCCCCCACCCTGGTGAAGACCATCGAGAACGGCAAGGTCACCTACAGCCTCCCGCACCGCGCGAGAGTAGTCGAGGACTCGGTCGGCACCCCGCTGTACCTGGAGTACAAGGGCCGCAAGGTCGCCGACGTCTGAGCTTATGGCTCGCCCTTCGGGCGACACGGCAGCGCTCGCTCACAAGCTCGGGGTCTCCATCGACCACGGGCTGCTCGAGCTCGCCCTGACGCATCGCTCGTACGCGTACGAGAACGGCGGAGCAGCCCACAACGAGCGCCTGGAGTTTCTCGGGGACTCCATTCTCGGGCAGGCCGTCACGGTCAAGCTCTACCGGGATCATCCCGAACTCGACGAGGGCGAACTCGCGAAGCGGCGCGCGTCGCTGGTGTCGTCGCTCGCGCTCGCCGAGATCGCTCGCGGGCTGGGACTGGGCCAGTACCTCCGGCTCGGCAGAGGCGAGGAACTCACCGGGGGTCGCGACAAGTCGTCCATCCTCGCCGACACCGTCGAAGCGCTGATCGGCGCCACCTACCTCGATCTCGGTGGGGATGCCGCGACCGAGCTGGTCGTGCGGCTCGTGCAACCGCTGATGGAGGACCCGAGCCGGTTCGGCGCCGCGATGGACCCGAAGACGAGCTTGCAAGAACTCGCCGCGCGCCTCGGCCGTGGGCTGCCGAGCTACCGCGTCACCGACACCGGGCCCGACCACTCGAAGCGGTTCAGCGCCGAGGTGACCCTCGGTGCAGAGGTCATCGCGAGCGGTGAGGGCTCCAGCAAAAAGCAGGCCGAGATGGCGGCCGCGCTGGAGGCGTGGACGCTCCTGCACCAGCGCGATGCCTGAGCTGCCCGAGGTCGAGGTGGTGCGCGCAGGCCTCGCACCGGCGACGGACGGGGCGGTCGTGACATCCGTCGTCGTGCTCGATGAGCGCTCGTTGCGGAGGCATCCGGGGCCCGCCGAGGACTTCGTCGACCGCCTCACCGGACGCACGCTGTCGGTGCCGCAGCGCCGCGGCAAGTACCTGTGGGTGCCGCTGGACGGCGCAAACGAAGCGCTGGTGATCCACCTGGGCATGTCCGGGCAGGTGCTGCTGCGGGCGCCCGGGGTGGATGACGCGCGCACGCGGGTGCGGCTGGAGCTGGAGCATCCCGATCATGGTGCCGTGCGCCTCAACTTCGTCGACCAGCGCATCTTCGGCTCGATGTGCATCGACGCCCTGGTGCACGCCGCCGATCACCCGGATCAACTGGTGCCCTCGCAGGTCTCGCACATCGCCCGCGACCCGGTGGACGAGCGCTTCGACGACGCGCTGTTCCTGTCGCGGCTGAGCGCGAAGAACACCACCATCAAGCGCGCGCTGCTCGATCAGACCCTGATCAGCGGCATCGGCAACATCTACGCCGACGAGGCGCTGTGGGCGGCGCGCGTGCACTACGAGCAGCCGACCTCGACCCTGAGCCGACCGCGGGCGAGAGCGCTGCTCGCCGAGGTGCGGGCGGTGATCGCGAAGGCCCTCGCCGAGGGCGGTACCAGCTTCGACACGCAGTACCTCAATGTGAACGGGGAGTCGGGGTACTTCGCCCACTCGCTGAACGTCTACGGCCAGCAGGGTCGCCCCTGCCCGCGCTGCGGTCGGCCGATCGTGCGGAAGTCGTTCATGAACCGCGGCTCGCACCTGTGCCCGTGGTGTCAGCGAGTGCGATGAGCTACGACGACGACTTCGTCGGTGCGCCGCTGCCGGATGTCCCGGGCTCCCGCCGCCTCGACTACACGCACTTCTCCGTGCTGCTGAACCCGGTGCGACGGCTTGCCGCGGTGACCGGCGTCAACATCGACGGCGCGACGCTGCGCGACCTGCCGCGCGAGGGCGACTGGTTTCTCGATGAGCGCGTGCCGGCCTCCGAGCAGTGCGGCAACGAGCTGTACCGCGACAACGACCTCGACCGCGGGCACCTGGTGCGCAGGCGCGATCCGCAGTGGGGGAAGGATGCCTCGGCCGCAGGCCGCGACACGTTCTCGTACGCCAACGCGGCGCCGCAGGCCGCCGACTTCAACCAGTCCAAGCAGCTGTGGCTCGGGCTCGAGGACCACGTGCTCGCGTACGCCGACGCCACCGCGCACCGGGTGAGCGTGCTCACCGGCTGCGTCTTCGCCGACGATGACCCGGTGTATCGTGGCGTGGCCATCCCGCGCAGGTTCTTCAAGATCGCCGCCTGGCAATCCACCGCGATGCCCACGGCGTGGGTGCGATTGCGATCGGCCGGAGACATCCGGCTCTAGCTCGACGCGAGCCGCACGGTGAACACCGCGCCACCCTCGGCCCGGTTGCCAGCCGCGATGGTGCCTTCCATCCGAGCCACCAGCCGCGCCGCGATCGAGAGCCCGAGACCGGTGCCCACCGGGCGGGCATCCCGGTAGCGAGCCCGCAGCGCACCACGCTCGAACGCGACCGCGAGATCATCGTCGGTGAGGCCTGGGCCGTCGTCGAGCACCTCGATGAAACCGTCCCGGGCGCGCACCTCCACCGAGTTGCCCCCGGCCCGCAGCGCGTTCTCGACCAGTCCGTCGAGCACCTGACGCACCCGCTGCGGATCGGTGACGACGGTGCCCGCGCCGGAGCCGGTCACCGTCGCGCCGAGGGTCGTCGCCCGACCATGCCACGCCTCGACGACGGACCTGACGAGTTCGCGGAGGTCGACCGTTTCGGGGCGCAGCGAGAAGTCGTCGGCCTCCAGCCGGGCGAGTTCGAGCAGGTCGGCGACGAAGCCGTCGAGGCGCGTAGTCTCGGCGACGAGCGTGCGCCCGACCGCGGCTGGATCGTCCACGAGCCCGTCCGCGAGCGCCTCCCCGTAGCCGCGCAGCGCAGTCAGCGGCGTACGCAGTTCGTGCGAGATCGAGAGTAGAAACTCCCGCTGACGCCCCTCCGACGCCGCGAGCGCCCGGTCGAGCGCTGCGAGCGCCTCGGCAACGTCGGCGACCTCCGTGGTTCCCGGCCGAGCAGGCAGCGGTACGCCGCGCTCGCCAGCAGCAAGACGCCGGGCGGATGTCGCGGCCGCCGCCAGCGGTCGGGCCAGCAGCCGCGCAAGCACCGTGCCGCCCACGACGGCCACCACGAGCCCGATGGCGAGTGCGAGGACCACGCGGACGCTGGCACGCCCCACCACCCGCTCCACGTTCGAGAGCGGGAGAGCGAGCACCACCGCCGTTCCGTCGGCGGTGGGGCGGGCTTCGAGCAGCGCGAGCCCGTCAGGTCCGCGTCGGGTGGTGGACACCGCCTCCCCGAGCGCGAGCCGATCGAGCACGGGACGAGTGACGTAGGGCGCGGCAGCGCCGTCGACGGTGGCCGAGGCATCCACCAGGGCGACGAGCGTGCCGCCCAGGGCCAGCGATGCCCGATCGGCCAGTTCGGCGGCGTCGGCCAGGCGCGGAACCCGGGCGAGCACCTCGGCCTGCGCGGCTAGCTGCGAGCGCGCCTCGTCGATGGTGGCCGAACGCACCAGCCCGAGCGAGACGAGCCCGGTCACGGCGACCGCGACCACCGCGACCAGCACGGTCACGGCGGTGATGCGTGCGCGCAGCGACCTCATGAGCCTGCCGCGTATCCGACTCCGCGAACGGTACGAATCGGGCTGGGTTCGCCGAGCTTTCCGCGCACCTGGGCGACGTGCACGTCGACGGTGCGGCCGCCGGCGTAGTCGGCGTGACCCCAGACGCTGGCGAGCAGCTGCTCGCGAGTGAAGACCTGGCCCGGCGCGCTCATCAGTTTGGCGAGCAGGTCGAACTCGGTGCTGGTCAGCGTGACAGCCGAACCGCCGCGCGAGACCGTGCGGCGTGCCGGATCGAGCGTCAGGTCGCCGAGCGTGAGCGCGGCCAGCGGCGGGCCGTCGTTGCGGCGCAGGATGCCCTTGAGGCGTGCCACCAGCTCGCGCGGCGAGAACGGCTTGGTGAGGTAATCGTCAGCACCGAGCTCCAGCCCGAGCAGCCGGTCGATCTCGTCGTCGCGGGCGCTGACGAAGATCACCGGGGTCCAGTCGCCCGACTCCCGCAGCGCGCGGCACACTTCGATGCCGTCCATGCTCGGCAACCCGATGTCGAGCACCACCGCGACCGGGCGCAGCGAGCGCACCGCCGCAAGACCCGCGGCGCCGTCGCGCTCGACGTGCACCCCGTAGCCTGCCTGCGCGAGGTAGAGCCGCTGCACATCGGCGATCGCCGGCTCGTCCTCGACGATCAGCACGAGGCCGCGTCCCTGGGTCATGGGACTCATTCAAGTGCATCGCTCCTCGCGGTCGGGCCAGCTTTACGTTCCTCGAACATCGCCCTGATCGACGCCGAACGACGGGGGAGCACAGTGCTTCGTGTCGCCACCAGAGGCGACCCGAACCGAAAGGACCATCATGAGACTGACCACGAGATTAGCCGCCACCACCTTGACCGCTACCGCCCTTCTCGGACTCGGCGCTGCCGCTGCCGCGGCCCAGCCTGCAGGCGACACCGCGACATCCGACTGCCGCTTCGGGGAGCACCTGGTCGCCCTCTGGCTCGACCTGCCCGAGAACCTGCGCACCGATCTCCGTGAGCTTCGTGACCTGAAGCCGGGGGAGCGCGCCCCGTTCGCGCGCGAGATCCGGCAGGGTGCGCTCGACGGCGAGTACGGGCAGGGCGTTCAGGATCGGGTCGAGCGCCGCATCGCGGTGTGGGCCTCCATCCCCGACGAGTTGCGATCCGACCTCCTCGCCCTGCGCGATCTGACACCGGGGGAGCGCGGCGAGGCCGCCAGGGCGATCGGCGATGACGCGCTGGCCGGCGAGTACGGGCCGAAAGTGCAGAGAGTCGCCGAGGGCATCCGCTCCAGCGACCGCTGGCAGGAGTGCGTGGGCGAGTGATCAGCGCCCCAGCGTCCTCTTCCACGCCCCCTCGTAGACGAACGGCACGAACCCGACCGCCTCGTTGACGGCGAGCATGTGCCGGTTCTCCTCGGCGTTGAATGTGGTCACCGCGGGATGCCCCGGCCGCTGCTGCTGGAGGTGCGCGAGGTTCGCGACCTTGAGCAGCATGCCGAGACGGTGCCCGCGGTGATCGCGCGCGACGATGGTGTCCTCCTGGCTCACCTCCCGGTCGCTCTCGGCCGGGGCCGAGAGCTCGGTGAACCCGACGATGCGTCCCGACGGCAGGTGCTCGACCGCGGCGACAAGCAGCGTGCGCGGGCTGCCCTCGTTGCGCTCCTCCTCCTCGATCCAGCGTTCGGGAGTCCAGACATCCTCGGCCTCGAGCTCGGCCGACGGGGCATCGGTGCCCATACCCGTCCCGAGCTCGGCGAGGTCGGGCACCCAGTGCGTCGGCGCTCGATCGACCCAGGTGTGCACCCGGTAGTCGGGCCCGGATGCCTCCTGCGCAACGCTCACGCGGGCGTCGAGTTCGGCCACCGGCAGTGGCAACCGCGACCCGCGCTCGACCTGCTCGAGCGTCCACCCGTGCCGCAGCAGGAACCGCACGCCGGGGTCGTCCACCGGAACGGACCCGTGCCCGGTCGCGGCGGTGAGCCGCTCGCCGTCTTGCTCGGCGGCACCCGCGTAGGCCTGCAGCGTGGTGCGGCCTTCCTCGCGCGCGGCGGCGATCATCGCCTCCAGGAGCGAGGTGCCGATGCCCCGCCCGCGAAAGTCCGGCAGCACCTCGATCAGCAGGGACGCGACATCCGGAGACCCGTTGACCGCGATCTCGTAGGCGGCGCGCGCGACGATGCGCCCGTCGACCCGACCCGCGAACAGCCGCTTCGGAGAGTAAGGGTCAGTCCAGTTCGGCAGCAGTTCCTCGGCGCTGAACGTGCCGGCCTGGGCGCCGAAGATCAGGTTCTGCACCTCGTTGCGCACGGCGACGGTCGCGACGAAGTCGGTCGCCGCCGGCTCGTCCAGCGTGGTGGGCACGGGCAGTTCGACGATCTCCATCACAGGTCCTTCCGCCAGGCGCTCTCGGAGGAGAACGCCACGAAACCGACCGCCTCGTTCACCGACAGCATGTGCCGGTTCTCCTCCGCGTTGAAGGTCGTGACAGAAGGATGTCCCGGCGCGACCGCCTCGAGGTGCGCGAGGTTGCCCACCTTCAGCAACATGCCCAGCCGGTGCCCTCGGTGCTCGCGAAGTACCAGCGTCGCGTACTGGGAGACGGCCCGGTGAGTCTGGCGCGGCACCGAGAGCACGGTGAAACCCGCGAGTTGCCCGGTCGGCACATGCTCGACAGCCGCGATCAGGCGCAGCCTCGGATTCATCCGCTCGTTCCGCTCGTCCGCCTCGACGATGCGCTCGACGGTCCAGACATCCTCGGGCTCCTCGAGACCCGCCGTCGGCGCGTCGGTGCTCATCCGCGTGGCGAGCAGGGCCATCCCCTCGATGAAGCGCTCCGGCGTGCGACCGACCCAGGTGTGCAGCGCGTAGTCCGGTCCGCTGGTGGCGTGAGCCGAGGCCACCAGGTCGTCGAGCGCGGGCACTGGCAGGGGCAACCGACTCGCCCGCTCGATCTGCTCCAGCCGGTACCCCCGCGCCAGCAGGAAGCGTGCGGTCGGTGCGGAGGCGGGCACCGAGCCGAAGCCGGTCGGTGATGCGAGACGTTGGCCCGGGGCATCCTGCATCGCGGTATAGACGATCGCCTTCGACTTGCCGTCCTCGATCGCAGATGCCTCGATCTCGTCGGCCAGGGCGGTGCCGACGCCGCAGCCGCGGAACGGCGGCAGCACCTCCACGTTGATCCACGCGGTGTCCGCATCCTCGCCGGAGGTGGTCTCGTACACCGCGGGACCGGCCAGCTCGCCGTCGATGCGAGCACCGAGCATCCACCGTGGCTGGTATGGGTTCAGAAACCAGGGCAGCTCTTCGGCAGGCTCGTACTGCAGCTCGGCCGTGCCGTACCCGAGCGTCTCGACGGCGTTGCCGAGCTCGATCGCGCTGATGAAGTCAGCGGCGTCCGGCGACTCGATGGTCGCAGGCGTCGGTATGCGCTCGATGGTGATGGTCGACATCGGGATGCTCCTGGTCGCGAGGGCAGCCCATCAGACTGCCCCGCACACACCGCAGTGTCAAGACAGGAATGAGGGGCACCTCCCGCAGGAGATGCCCCTCGCACCGGGGGTAGCCAGATCAGCTCGGGGGCATGAGCACCGAGTCGATGAGGTACACGGTCGCGTTGGCGGTCTTCACGCCGCCGCAGATGACCGATGCGTCGTTGATCTTGATGTTGTCCCCGCTGCCGGTGACGGTGACCTCGGGGCCGGCGACGGTCGCCAGCGCGCCCGCAAGGTCCTGAGGCGCGATCTGACCGGGCACCACGTGGTAGGTCAGAATTGTGGTCAGCAGCGCGGCGTTCTCCGGCAGCTTCAGTGACTCGACGGTGGCCGGGTCGAGCTTCGCGAAGGCGTCGTCCACCGGCGCGAAGACGGTGAACTCGCCGCCGTTCAGCGTGTCGACGAGGTTGACGTCATCGTTGAGCCCGCCCGAGACTGCGGCGGTGAGGGTGGTCAGCAGCGGGTTGTTGCTGGCGGCAACCGCGACCGGGTCGAGCGACATGCCCTCGACCGAGCCGGCGCCATCGGGAACAGCTTCGGCGTAGGCGGTGCAGCCCGGGCCGACCAGGTCGGCGGCAGGGTCGGCCATCGGCGCTTCGGTGGTGGGCGAGGGTGCGTTCGAGGCACCCGGGCTCATCTGGGTGGGCGCACAGGCGGCGAGGCCGAGAGTGGCCATCGCTGCAATACCGAGCACGGTCAGCGTGCGTGGTTTGAGGACTGACATTGTTTCTCCTTGAACTGTGATCTCGGCTGAGCCGGTCGCCGCTGGTGCGAGGACAGTTGGGCTTCGGTGCCGAGCCCGAATCGGGTTGGACGAATCCGAAAAACAGTGGGTGGCAATCGTTGTCGGGCTCGGCGCCGAACCATTCGCGCACCGATCGGAAGGCACGAGGATGTCCAGATTCACACTCAGAGGACGACGCCTGATCCCGGCGACCCTGGCCGGCATCGTCGCTGCCGCCTCATTGCTCGCCGTCGCCGAGATCCTCGCTCTGCTCATCGAGCGCAGGGCCAGCCCGATTCTGGCCGTGGGTGCGTTCGTGGTCGACGTCGTGCCGCGCCCGATCAAGGAGTTGGCGATCTCGCTGTTCGGCTACGCCGACAAGCCGGTACTCCTCGCCAGCGTCGGGCTCGCGGCCCTCGTCGGGGCGGCGCTCGCCGGGGTGCTGCAGCTGCTGCGCCCGCCGTTCGGCGTCATCGTGCTCGGGCTTGCGGGGTTCGCCGCGACCGGCGCGATCGTCACCCGCGCCGGCGTCGTGCCCGCGATCGCCGCCATCCCGCCGGTCGTCGGCACGGTGGTCGGCATCATCGTGCTCGTGGTCCTGGTGCGCAGACTGCGGACATGGCGGGATGCCTCAGCCGAGGCATCCTCGTCGGTGGCCCGTCGCGACTTGCTGCGTCTGTCACTGATCGCGGGAGCCGGCGCCGTGCTGCTCGGGGTCGGAGCTCGTGTCGGAGATGCCCTCACCTCGGCCGGCAACGCTCTTCGCGAGGCGCTGCGGCTGCCGGAGCCTGGCAGCCGCGTGACCATCCCGTCGGGTGCCGAACTCGACATCGAGGGCCTGTCTCCGATCGTGACCGCCAACGCAGACTTCTACCGGGTCGACACTGCGCTCACGGTGCCGGAAATCGATCCAGCGACGTGGCGACTGACGGTGAACGGCATGGTCGAGCGCGAGCTGTCCCTGAGTTTCGACGACCTGATCGGCATGGGCCTCGACGAGTACGGCATCACGCTGACCTGCGTCTCGAACGAGGTCGGCGGCGACCTGATCGGCAACGCGATCTGGCTCGGCGTGCCGGTGCGCGACATCCTGGCGATGGCGTCGCCCAGCGGTGACGCCGACATGGTGCTCTCGCGCAGCGTCGACGGCTACACCGCCAGCACCCCGCTGGCCGCGGTCACCGACGACGCGCTCGACGCGATTCTCGCGGTCGGGATGAACGGCGAGCCGCTGCCGCTCGAGCACGGCTTCCCGGTGCGGATGGTGGTGCCCGGGCTGTACGGCTACGTCTCGGCCACCAAGTGGTTGACCGAGTTGAAGGTCACCACGTTCGCCTCCGACGAGGCGTACTGGACTCCGCGCGGCTACAGCGCCGAAGCGCCCATCAAGCTCTCGTCGCGCATCGATACCCCTCGCGTCGACCGGCCGGTGCCGGCCGGACCGACCAAGATCGCGGGCATGGCGTGGGCCCAGCCGGTCGGTGTCGCGGCCGTCGAGGTGCAGATCGACGACGGTCAGTGGCAGCCCGCTGCCTTGTCGACGCCGATCAACGATTCCACCTGGGTGCAGTGGTTCGTCGACTGGGAGGCCACCAGCGGCACGCACTACATCTCGGTGCGCGCCACCGACAACGACGGCACCCTGCAGACCAGCGAGCGCGCGCCGATCGCCCCGAATGGTTCGACCGGTCTGCAGCGGACCCTCATTCGTGTGACCTGAGTCGCATCGGCTGGGCCCGGAAACCGTCGAGTACCCTGGCGGGGTGTACCTGAAGAGCCTGACCCTCAAAGGGTTCAAGTCCTTCGCGGCACCGACCAGTTTCCAGTTCGAGCCCGGCATCACCTGCGTGGTCGGCCCGAACGGATCGGGCAAGTCGAACGTCGTCGACGCCCTGGCCTGGGTGATGGGCGAGCAGGGCGCCAAGACCCTCCGCGGCGGCAAGATGGAAGACGTCATCTTCGCCGGCACCGCCACGAAGGGCCCGCTGGGTCGGGCCGAGGTCACCCTGACGATCGACAACTCCGATGGCGCGCTGCCGATCGAGTACAGCGAGGTGACCATCTCGCGCACGCTGTTCCGCAACGGCGGCAGCGAGTACGCCATCAACGCTCAGCAGTGCCGGCTGCTCGACGTGCAGGAGCTGCTGAGCGACTCGGGCCTCGGCCGCGAGATGCACGTCATCGTCGGTCAGGGCCAGCTCGATGCGGTGCTGCACGCCAACCCCGAAGACCGCCGCGGATTCATCGAGGAGGCGGCTGGCATCCTCAAACATCGCCGCCGCAAGGAGAAGACGCTCCGCAAGCTCGACGCGATGCAGGCCAACCTGACGCGCCTGTCAGACCTTGCGGGCGAGATCCGCCGTCAGCTGAAGCCGCTGGGCCAGCAGGCGGAGATCGCGAAAGAGGCGGCATCCATCGCATCGATCGTCAGGGATGCTCGCGCCCGCCTCCTGGCTGACGAGGTGGTCGAACTGCGCGCTGCGATCACCGCGTTCAGCCGCAGCGAGACGGAGCGCAAGACCGAGCGGATCGTGCTGCAAGAGCAGCTCGACCAGGCGAAACTGCGGGTCGGCCGACTGGAGCAGGCACAGGCGGGCGACGCCGTCGACGGTGCCCGGCGGCTCGCGTTCGGCCTCGAGTCCGTGCAGGAGCGACTGCGTGGGCTGTTCACCCTCGCCAACCAGCGGCTCGCGCTGCTCGGACAGCAGGGCGAGGGGCCGGCGGTCGGTTCGACCGTCACCGGCAGCGCCGTGCAAGAAGCCATCGACGAGGCCGACCGGCTGCAAGCCGGGGTCGCGCAGGCTGAGGAGTCGCTCGGCGGCGCCGCGGCCGCACTGGCCACGGCGAAGGCATCGCTGGACTCGCTCGACGAGGAGATCGCGGCGCAGAGCGCGCTCGTCTCGCGCCACGACCTCGAGCTGGCGGCTCTCGCGTCGCGCGTCGACGTCGCGCAGTCCAGGCTCGCGTCGGCCCGGGGCCAACTGCTGCGGCAGCGCACCGCGCTCGAGCAGGCGGAGCAGCGACGGGATGCCACACGCGCCGAGTTCGTCGCCCTCGAGGCCACTGCCGCCACCAGCGTCGAGGCCGACGGCTCGCTCGATGCCGCGCACGGGCAGGCCGAGGCTCGCGTCACGGCGATCAACGCCTCCATCGAGGGGTTGCGCGACGAATTGCACGCGTCAGAACGTGAGCGCGACGCCCTCGCGGCGCGCAGCTCGGCCCTGTCGCTCGCGGTGGAGCAGAAGGACGGATCGAGTGCCCTCGTCGGGGCGAGACTGCCCGGCATCCGTGGGCTCGTCGCCGAGCACGTGCGCATCCGGCCCGGTTTCGAGGCCGCGATCTCCGCGGCCCTCGGCTCGCTCGCCGATGCCGTGCTCGCCGACGACCGCGATGCCGCGATCACCGCGCTGGCGCACTCTGCGCACCACGACTTCGGTCGCGTCGAGGTCGTGATCGCGGCGGCGCCGACCGCCGACGCTCTCACCGCCCCCGGGGTCGTCGCGGCCACCGAGGTCGTCGACGCCCCGGACGGCGTGCTCGGACTGCTGGCGCACGTGCTCATCGCCGACGACCTCGAGGCCGCTCGCGAGGCATTCGCTGCCGCCCCGGATGACGCGACCTTCGTCACGCGCGCCGGCGACGTGCTCACCGCGCACGTGCTGCGCGGGGGCTCCGGTGCCAAGCGCTCGCGACTCGAGCTCGTCGCCGAGCGGGATGCCGCGGCATCCAGGCTGGCCGAGGTCACCACCGCGATCGAACGCACCCGCTTCGCGCTCGCCGAGCAGCGCGGCCTGCTCGAAACGGCGAAGGCGGATGCCTCGACCGCCCTCACCGCGCTGCGCGAGTACGACGCCGCCGTCGCCGCCCAGTCGGAGCAGCTCGGGCGCTTGCGCATCCAGCTCGAAGCGGCCCAGGCGGAGTGCGAGCGGCTGTCCGAGGCGGTGGAGGTGTCCGCCGAGGTATCCCGGGAGGCGGAGGCCGACGTGACCCGCGCGAAGGCCGAGCACGACGAAGCGGCGGCCGCCCCGCGACCGATGCTCGACGCATCCGCTCGCGACGGCATGCTCGCCGAGGTGGAGCGAGCGCGAGCAGCCGAACTCGAGCTTCGCATCCAACTGGAGACCATCCGCGAGCGGGTGCGCGCCGAGCGTGCGCGTGCGCAGCAGCTCGCCGAGCAGCTCGCCGCCGAGCGGGCAGCTGCGCAGGAGCAGGCCCGGCTCGCGGTGATCCGTCAGCGGCAGATCGCCGCGGCGAACCGCGTGGTGACGGCGCTGCCTGCGGTGCTCGACTCCGTCGACCGCTCGGTCTCGAGTGCCCGCGTCGAACTGGCTGCCCGTGAGTCCGAGCGCAGCGCCCAGAACCAGGAGCTGACCGCCCTGCGCCGCGAGGAGGGCTCGCTGCGCGAGCGGCTCTCGGCGATCGGCGAGAACGTGCACGGGCTCGAGATGCAGATCTACGAGAAGAAGTTGCACCTCTCGACCCTGCTCGAGCGGGCGGGGGAGGAGCTCGGCCTGATCGAGGAGGTGCTCGTCGCCGAGTACGGCCCCGAGGTTCCCGTGCCGCTCGACGACCCCGCCGCGGCGCACGGGCTCGCTTCTCCGGAGCTTCTTCGCACGAGTGCCGACGGCACGGCGATCTCGAGTGACGAGAGTGACTCGGGGGGTGAAACTCCGGAGAAGCGAACTCAGACCGTGCCGTACGACCGGACGCAGCAGCAGGCGCGCCTGACTCGGGCCGAGCGCAAGCTCGCTCAGCTCGGCCGCGTGAACCCGCTCGCACTCGAGGAGTTCGACGCTCTCGAGCAGCGCCACCGGTTCCTCACCGAGCAGCTGACCGACCTCACGCACACCCGTAAAGACCTGCTGACGATCATCGACGAGATCGACACCAAGATGCAGGACATCTTCGCGGCCGCCTTCGCCGACACGAAAGCGGCCTTCGACCGGGTGTTCCCGATCCTGTTTCCCGGCGGTTCGGGCAGTCTGCACCTCACCGACCCCGACAACATGCTCACCACCGGCATCGAGGTCACCGTCAAGCCGGCCGGCAAGAAGATCGAGCGGCTCAGCCTGCTCTCCGGCGGTGAGCGCTCGCTGGCCGCGGTCGCGCTGCTGATCGCGATCTTCCAGGCCCGACCGAGCCCGTTCTACATCCTGGACGAGGTCGAAGCCGCCCTCGACGACGCCAATCTCGGCCGTCTCCTGACGATTCTCGAAGATCTGCGCGAGACCAGCCAGCTCATCGTGGTCACGCACCAGAAACGCACGATGGAGATCGCCGACGCCCTCTACGGCGTCAGCATGCGCGCCGACGGCATCAGCGCGGTGGTCGGGCAGCGGGTCACCGCCGAGAAGGCCAGTTAGCCCGTCCAGAGCAGAGCGTTCTCTCCACCCGGGCCAGGTATGCTCACCCTCGTGCGCACGGGCCGAGGCAGCAGGGGTGTCCTAGCACCCGCTGGACTGCTGACCACGATCGTCGCAGCGATCGTCGCGGTCGTGCTGCTCACGTCGTGCTCGGTCGGAGGAGGGTTCGGTTCGAATCCGGTCGGCGCCGTCAGTGCGAGCGTCGAGCAGGCTTCCGGAACCGCGCTCCTGCCCTTGGATCAGGCACAGTCTGCTGAGAGCACGTCGACGCCGTTGGAGAGGTGCGCCGGGCAGTACGCCGACGTGCTCACCGCCGCGCCGCTGTGTTCGGTGCTCCCCTTTTCGCTGACCGCATCGGCTCCACTCGATGACTTCGAACGCGCGCTGTCGCCTCTGGCGACACGCCCGGGAGGATGCAGCGCATCGATCTCGATCGACGAGGGCCCGGAGCCGAACCTGACGGCCCTGTCGATCTCGCGTCGGTAGACATCGCCCGCGGCGGGTGCGATCGCTCCGGCAGTGTCATCGATGGTGACATGTCAGCACCTCCGCGTATCGCCGCCGCCACGCGCAGCCGACAGAGGCCACCGCTTCGCGGCGAGGCTCCGTAAACTCATCGACATCTAGAAAGGCATCCATGTCACCGCTCATCAAACCTTCGGAGTACGGCATCTACAGCCCGACGATCAATTCGATCGACCTCGGGATCGTCGAAATCCGCTTTTACGCACTGTTCATCCTGTCGGGCATGGCGATCGCCGTGATCATCATGGGACGGCGGCTGGTACGCCATGGCTATTCCCGCGATGCCGCCCTGACGTTGGCGCTGTGGTCGGTGCCGTTCGGCATCATCGGCGCTCGCATCTACCACGTCGTGACTCACCCCACCGACTATTTCTTCGAAGGCGCCGATCTTTGGAAGGTCTTCGCGATTTGGGAAGGCGGGATCGCGATCTTCGGCGCCGTGACCGTGGGCGCGATCGGGCTGTGGCTGGGCGCGCGTCGCGAAGGCATCCCGTTCCTGGATGCTGCCGACGCGCTCGTGCCCGGGTTGCTGCTCGCGCAGGCGATCGGTCGCATCGGCAACTACTTCAATCAAGAGCTGTTCGGCACTCCGACCACCCTGCCCTGGGGCCTGCACATCGATCCGGGTAATCCGGCGATCCCGGCGGACGCTCCCGCGGGTACGCTGTTCCACCCGCTCTTCCTCTACGAACTGCTGTGGAACGTGCTCGGAGTCACGATCATCCTGCTGGCAGAACGGCTGTGGCGATCGCGACACAACAACGTCGTGCCGCGCGGCTTCGCGCTCGGTCTGTACCTCATCTGGTACGGCGCCGGCCGGGCATGGTTCGAGTCGTTCCGTCTGGACCCGACCGAGTTCGAGTTGCTCGGCGTGAAGATCAACATCATCACGGCCGCCCTGGCCGCACTGATCGGCGCCGTCTTCTTGGTGATGGCGATCACCCAGCGGCTCGGCGTGCCGCCGGTCGCGCTGGCTGCCGCTGAGGTCGACGCCGCACCAGGGGCCACTACCGAGAAGGAGAACCAAGCATGACCGCTGCAGCACCGCGTCCCGCACGCAAGAAGCTCGACGCCTACCAGCGTCGGCGTGTCTACCTCCGCGTCGGGCAGGCGATCATGCTCGCTGGCGGCATCATGGCACTGATTCACTGGCTCACGCACCTCGAGGTGTTCGGCCCCGATCAACCGCCGCTGCTGATCGACCTGGCCATCGGGTACCCGATGGCCGCTCTGCTGTTGATCTTCGGCGCGATCATCGCCAGTCGCAAGCCCCGGGTGCAAGAGAAGGAGAAGTAGCCGAACTCGCTCTTGCGCGGATACCCCAGGGGGGTATGCTATGCGCCATGAACGATCAGATGACATCGGTTGCGTCGAGGGCAGCGATGGGTAACGACACGGCACCGGTCGCGGTGCGCTGGCTCGCGGTCATCGCCGGTATGTTGGCGATCATCGCGACCTACTGGGATGGCGCATGGCACACCGAGATCGGGCGTGACAGCACCTTCGCCCCACCGCACCTGCTGCTGTACGCGAGCATCGTGGTGGTCGCCGGCATCGTCGCGGCGTGGGCGCTGTCGACGATGATCGGGGCCAGGTCGGTGTTCGCGGTGCTCCGGCAGCGCGCCCTGGTGCTGTCCGGGGTGGCCTTGATCGCGGTCGCCGCCTCAGCCGGTCTCGACGTTCTCTGGCACGAGTATTTCGGTCGCGACGCCGTGCTGTGGTCGCCGCCGCACCTGCTGGGCATCATCGGCAGTCTGGTGCTCGTCATCGGGGTCACCATGAGCGGAGGAGGCAGGCGGGCGCCCAGGGCCATCGACCTGGCGCTGGGTGCGGTGCTGCTGGGCACCGCAATGCTCCCGGTCATGGAGTACGACTCACGCGTGCCCCAGTTCTCCGAGGTGCTGTATCTGCCGATCGTCATCGTCGCGGCGCTGTTCGCAGCGTGGGTGATCGATGCCACCGTCTCGGGTTCGCGCGTAATGACGGTGATCGTCATCGCCGTGGTCGCCTTCAGAACCGTGATCTGGGGGGTGCTCACCGCGTGGGAGTGGCCAGCCGTCGACGTGCCGTTCGCGCTGCTGGGCCTGGCGCTCCTCGACCTCCCGTTGCGACGCCGGACCGACCGGGTGGCGCTGGCGGCCGCTGCGATGTCGGCCATCCAACTCGCAGCCTCTGCCGCGGGCTTGAGCAGCGTCGGGGCCGACTCGGTGCTGCCGGTCGCGCTGATCGTGGTCGTGGTCGCGGGCCTGGCGATGCTGATCGCCCGTCGCACCGGTGCCGTGCCCGCCGCGGTCGTGGTGGTCGCGCTCGTCGCCGCGTCCCTCAGCGTCGATGCCGCACCGGCCCGGGCGCACGATCCGGGGCAGGGCACCGATCGCGGCGAGATCGACATGCGTGTCGAGCAGACCGGCTCCCGGGTCGCGATCACCGTCGAGCCCGTGGCATCGAGCGTGCCGATCGAGTTTGAGCGCATCGTCGCGCGCAGAGCCGGCCAGGTCATCGAGGCCACGCTCGGTCAACGAGCTGCTGGTAGCAGCGTGATCGAAGCCTCTGTCGAGCTCGCCGGGGGAGACCTGTGGTTCATCTACGCCGAGTTCTCGTCTCCGGCTGGCGCGCTGGAGTCGTGGATCACGACCGAACCAGGGCAGACACGTTCTGGTGTTCGACCGCTGTACGAGCCACCGGTCTCGCCCGTGAACGACATCGAGTTCCTGGGCGCCAGCGCGGCCCTCTACCTGCTGGCCGCAGCCCTCATCGGGTTCGCCGTCCGGATGGTCGCACGATCTCGGACAGCGCGAATCACCCCAGCCGTTTCCCGGAAGGGCGGATGACGCGCAACCAGCGGTACCCGTAGCCGGGCAGGTCCATCGACACCTCGCCGTGCGATCGCAGTCGCTCGGTCCGACCGTCGACGAGCAGGTCCACGAGCTGGTCGCCGTCGTCGCAGTCCGGCAGCGTGAACCGCACCGAGGCTGGATCGGCGCTGAAGTTGTGCAGCGCGACCATCCGCCCTTCCTCACCGGTGAGGGTGTGGACCAGCACCCGGGCCGCATCGTGGGGAAGGATGTCGCAGCGCCCCCAGCCCATCTCCGCCGAGGCGCGGTAGCGCGCGATCAGCGTGCGCATGAACCTCAGCAGCGAGTCCTGGTCATGGCGCTGGTCCGAGGCGTTGACGTGCTCCGGCCCGTACGCACCGCCGACCACCGGCGCGGCGAGCGCGTCGGCCGGTGCGTTCGAGAACCCCCCGTTCGCCCCGCGGGTCCACTGCATCGCCGTGCGCACCGCGGTACGGTCGCCGATCGCGAGCTCTTCGCCCATGCCCAGTTCTTCGCCGTAGAAGAGCACGGGAGTGCCCGGCAGCGAGAACATCAGGCTGTAGACCATGCGGATGCGACGCGGGTCGCCGTCGACCATCGGCGGCAGGCGCCGGATGATGCCCCGGCCGAACACCTGCATCCTCTCCTCCGGGCCGAAGGCGGCGAACACCTCCTCCCGCTCCTCATCGCTCAGCTTGTCGAGCGTGAGTTCGTCATGATTGCGCACGAAGTTGGCCCACTGCGACTCCGACGCGATCGACGGCCGCGACCGCAGCGCCTCGATGAGCGGCTCGGGGTGCTCGCGGGCCAAAGCCAGATACATCCGCTGCATGGTGATGAAGTCGAACTGCATGGTCAGCCCGTCGCCGTCGCCACCGCCGAAGTACTCGACCTGCTGGTCGCGCGGCAGGTTCGCCTCGCCGAGCATCATGGCGTCGCCGGAGCGCCGACCGAGGAAGGCCCGTAGCGATTTGAGAAAGTCCAGCGGGTTCGCCAGCGCCCCGTCGGAGTCCTCGACTCCGGTGTGGTCGAGCAGGAACGGCACCGCATCCACCCTGAACCCGGAGACCCCGAGCTGCAGCCAGAACCCCATCACCCGGGCGATCTCGTCGCGCACGCGCGGATTGGTGACGTTCAGGTCGGGCTGAAAGGAGTAGAAGTTGTGCAGGTAGAACTGGCCGGCGCTCTCGTCCCACGCCCAGATGCCGTCCTCGACATCCGGGAACACGTTCTCGGTCTTCTTCTCGGGCAGGTCATCGCGCCAGACGTAGTAGTGACGATAGGGGGAGTCAGGGCTCGACCGGGCTGCCTGAAACCAGGGGTGCCGGTCCGAGGTGTGGTTGACGACCAGATCGATGATCACCCGGATGCCTCGGTCGCTTGCCAATCGCAGCATTTCGACGAATCCGCCGAAGTCGCCGACGCGCGGATCGATACCCGTGAAGTCGGAGACGTCGTACCCGTCGTCGCGTCCGGGCGACGGGTAGAACGGCATGAGCCACAGGCAGGTGATGCCGAGCTCGTGCAGGTAGTCCATGCGGTGCGCGAGGCCCTCGAAGTCTCCGACGCCGTCGTCGTTCCAGTCCATGAACGTCTCGACGTCGAGGCAGTAGATCACCGAAGATTTCCACCACAGGTCGCTGGTGTCGGTAATTCTCATAGGACCGGCAGCACCCTCTCGCCGTAGACGTCGATGAACTCGGACTGCTCCTTGCCCACGTGATGCACGGCGAGGTCGTCGAACCCGAGGTCGAGGTATCCGCGCAGGGTTTGGGCATGGACAGCGGGGTCGGAGGAGATGAGCACGACCTCGCGCAGATCTTCTGGGCGCACGTGAGCTGCGGCGACGTCGAACGCCTCGACGGTTTCGAGATCCCAAAGCACCGGCGGGGTCAGCGTGTTGGTGCGCCACTGGTCGAAGGCGATGGCGAGGGCGGCGGCATCCGACGCGGCGTAGCTGACGTGCACCTGCAGCAGCAACCGCCCTCGCCCGCCGTTGCCGCGGTAGGCATCGATGACAGCCCGGAGCCTGTCAGGAGGTTGAGCGACGGTGGCGAGCCCGTCGGCCCAGTCGGCGGCCCACGCGGCGGTCTCGGGGCTGACCGCCGCGGCGAACAGCTCGGGCTGGTGCTGCGGCAGCGTCCACACCCGGGCGCGGTCGACGGTGATGAGGCCGTCGTGGCTGACCTCCTCGCCGTGCAGCAGCGCACGGATCACGTCGACGCACTCCCGCAGCCGCTGATTGCGCACGTGCTTCGGAGGCCACCGGTCACCGGTGACGTGCTCGTTCGCCGCTTCGCCCGATCCGAGCGCCACCCAGAAGCGACCCTCGTACATCGCCAACAGCGTCGCGATCGCCTGCGCGAGAATCGCCGGGTGGTAGCGCTGGCCTGGGGCGGACACCACCCCGAACGGCAGGGTCGTCGACTGCAGCGCCGCGCCGAGCCAGCTCCAGGCGAAGGCCGAGTGGCCCTGCCGTTGACTCCACGGCACGAGGTGGTCAGAGCACATACCGGCCTGAAACCCCGCCGCTTCCGCCCGCTGCATCGCCGCCAGCAGGGCCGATGGATGGAGCTGCTCGTGCGACGCATGAAAGCCGATGGCCATCGCCCCAGCCTCACCGTGGCTCAGGGGCTCTGCAATACCCTTGACACGTGGATGAAGTCGCCGATGGCTGAACCGTGGTCGCTGGGCACTGCACTGCGCGGCATGTTCGCGCGCAGAACAATCGACGACGACACCTGGGACGATCTCGAAGACGCGCTCATCCGAGCGGACTTCGGGCCCGACATCACCGAGGACGTAATCGAGGAGCTGCGGGCCAGCGTCGCCCGCTTCCGCACTACCGACCCGGCCGATCTGCGCCGGATGCTCCGCGAGACCCTCGAGGAGCGTCTGGCTCGCCTGAATCCGACGCTCACGCTGAGCGCGCGGCCGGCTGTGGTACTCGTCGTCGGAGTCAACGGGGTCGGCAAGACGACGACGATCGGAAAGTTCGCCAGATTCCTCACGAATCACGGCCGCACCGTGGTCGTGGGTGCGGCGGACACCTTCCGCGCCGCTGCTGTCGAGCAGCTCGCGACGTGGGCCGAACGCGGCGGGGCGCGGATCGTGAAGCCGCAGGCGCAGGGTCAGGATCCGGCATCCGTCGCCTTTCAAACCGTCGAGCTGGCGCAGCGCGAGGGCATCGAGATCGTGCTCATCGACACCGCCGGGCGTCTGCAGACCAAGAGCGGGCTGATGGACGAGCTCGGCAAGATCAAGCGCGTGATCGAGAAGCAGACCGAGATCGCAGAGGTGCTGCTGGTGCTCGACGCGACCACCGGCCAGAACGGGCTCGCGCAGGCGCAAGCCTTCATCGAGCACGCCGGCGTGACCGGGCTGGTGCTGACCAAGCTCGACGGCTCCGCGAAGGGCGGCTTCGTGCTCGCGGTGCAGGAGCGCACAGGCATCCCGATCAAGCTCGTCGGCCAGGGTGAGGGCATCGGCGACCTGACCGGCTTCACGCCGCACGTGTTCGTGCAGGGGCTGATCGGGTAGCTAACCCCCAGCGTGCCGAGCCGACAGCTCGACGTAGATCTCCGAGTTGCGCCGCACCCTCCTGGCCTGCTCGTCGGTGAGCTCCCCGCGCACCTTCGCCGGCACGCCCGCGACGAGCGAACGCGGCGGAATGACGGTGCCCTCGAGCACCACGGCACCAGCGGCGACGAGCGAGCCGGCACCGATCACCGCGCCGTTCAGCACCGTCGCGCGGATGCCGATCAGACATCCGTCCTCGATCGTGCACCCGTGGATGACGGCGCCGTGCCCGACGCTCACGTTCGCGCCGATCACCGTCGGGCGATCCGTGTCGACGTGCACGATCACGCCGTCCTGCAGGTTGGTGTCGTCGCCGACGGTGATCGAGTCCATGTCGCCGCGGAGCACCGCGCCGTAGAACACGCTGGAGCGCTCGCCGAGGCGCACGTCGCCGATGACGGTGGCGTTGTCGGCGACCCACGCGGTTGCCGGTACCGACGGGTCATGTTCGTCGAATCTGAGAAGAGGTGCCATATGCCCACCGTAAACTGTGGGCACCATGGCGATCTTCGGAACCCTCACCGACCGTCTCGCAGACACCCTCAAGAACCTGCGTGGCAAAGGCAAACTCAGTGCCGCGGATGTCGATGGCACGGTCCGCGAGATCCGTCGGGCCCTGCTCGACGCCGACGTGGCCCTCGAGGTGGTCAAGGTCTTCACCGGTCGCGTGCGCGAGCGAGCGCTCGGCGACGAGGTCAGCAAAGCCTTGAACCCGGCGCAGCAGGTCGTGCAGATCGTCAACGACGAGCTCGTGACGATCCTCGGCGGGCAGCAGCGGCGGCTGGAGTTCGCGAAGAACCCCCCGACCGTGATCATGCTCGCCGGCCTGCAGGGTGCCGGCAAGACCACGCTGGCCGGCAAGCTCGCGAAATGGCTGCGAAGCGAGGGCCACACGCCGATGCTGATCGCGGCCGACCTGCAGCGACCCAACGCGGTCACCCAGTTGCAGGTCGTCGGCGAGCAGGCCGGCGTCCACGTCTGGGCACCGGAGCCCGGCAACGGTGTCGGCGACCCGGTGCGGGTTGCCAAAGACGGCGTGAAAGAAGCGCAGCGGCGCCAGCACGACGTGGTGATCGTGGACACCGCCGGCCGCCTCGGTGTCGATGCCGAACTGATGAAGCAGGCCGCGAACATCCGCAAGGCCGTGCAGCCAGACGAGGTGCTGTTCGTCATCGACGCGATGATCGGTCAGGATGCGGTACAGACCGCGCGCGCCTTCCAGGACGGCGTCGACTTCACGGGCGTGGTGCTCTCCAAGCTCGACGGCGACGCGCGCGGTGGTGCCGCGCTGTCCGTGGCGTCGGTGACCGGCCGGCCGATCATGTTCGCCTCCACGGGGGAGGGGCTGGATGATTTCGAGCCGTTCCACCCCGACCGGATGGCCAGTCGCATCCTGGACCTCGGCGACATCCTCACGCTCATCGAGCAGGCGCAGAAGAACTTCGACGAAGACGAGGCGCGCAAGACCGCCGAGAAGTTCGCGACCGACAGCTTCACGCTCGAAGACTTCCTCGCCCAGATGCAGCAGCTCAAGAACATGGGCTCCATCAAGGGGATGCTCGGCATGCTGCCAGGCGCGAAGGGCATGCGCGAGCAACTCGACAACTTCGACGAGCGCGACATCACGCGCACCGAGGCGATCATCCAGTCGATGACGCTGCAGGAGCGGCGGGTGCCGAGAGTGCTTAACGGGTCGCGCCGGCTGCGCATCGCGCGCGGCTCGGGCACGACCGTCACCGAGGTCAACGCGTTGGTCACCCGGTTCGAGCAGGCCGCGAAGATGATGAAGACCGTCGCCAAGGGTGGCATCCCGCAGGTGCCGGGCATGGGGCCGATCCCCGGACAGCGCTTCGGTGGGGGCAGCAAGCAGCAGCCCAAGAAGAAGGGCTCGCGATCGGGCAATCCCGCCAAGCGCGCCGCCGAGAACGCGGCACTGGCGGCCGGTAAGCCGGCCGGCGCGGCATCCGGTTCGGGGTTCGGTCTCGGCTCGAAGCCCGGCGGGCCCAGCGAGGAGGAGCTCGCGAGCCTGCAGCGGTTCCTCGGGCGCTAGCGCCGAGGTTCGGCGCCGAGATGCGTCGAAAGGTCCCTGGCGATTCTCGCGACCAGTGCTCCGAGCGCGTCGAGGTGCGACCCGACGCGCGCCTTGGGTGCGCTCACGTTGATGGCCGCCACGATGCTTCCGCGAAAGTCGATCACGGGTGCAGAAGCGCCGACCACCCCGATCTCGAACTCCTCATCGACGGTGGCGAATCCCCGAGTGCGGATGCGCTGCACCTCCTGCAGCAGGCTGGAGAAGTCGGTGATGAGCGGGGTGCCTTCGACGGTCGGCTGCACCTGCGTGCTCGACTGCTGCAGCAGCGGCGAGATGGGACTGGTGACCGGGTGATCGCGACCGTGGCGTTCGTACCAGTCGCGTAGGTCGTTCTCGCCCCAGTCGCTGATGAGGACGCGACCGGATGACGTGCGCCACGCTGCAACGCTCACGCCCTCCCACCCGATCCCGCGAAAGGCGTACTCGCTCAATTCGCTCGTGAGCGTCAGTACGTTGTCGCCCCGCAGCACGCAGAGGTGAGCGGTCTCATGGGTCGCGGTGACCACCTCTCGCAGGAACGGCGCGGCCTCGCGCACCAGCCTGGTCTCGAGGGTGCGCGCCGCGAGCGCGTAGAGCTGGTACCCCAGGCGGTAGTTGAGTGTCAGGGGGTCTCGCGCCACCAGTCCCGCCTCGGCAAGTGTCGACAGTGTGCGCGATACCTGGCCTTTGTCGCGGCCGGCCAGCTCTGCGATGCGCAGCACCCCGAGTCCGCCGCGGGACTCCGCCTCGGGTGAGCCGAGCAGTTCGAGCAGTTCGAGGTCTCGCCGCAATCCGGCCGAATTCCGTCGCGCCGTGCCGACGGTGGGGGACCGATCCATGATGCAACCGTAGGGCGTCAGTTGCCATATGCGCAACACACGTTGCGCATATGGGAACCGCTGGCTTATGGTCCTTGCAACTGAAGTCGCCGAGAAGGGCGAACCGTGCTCAATGTCGAGTGAAAGGAGAGGCGCGTGACCGAGTTCTCGTTCGAAGACCTCATCGCCTTCTGGGTTCGCAAGTACGACGACATCCTGACCCTGATCGGCGAGCACGTGCTCGTGGTTGTTCTTGCATTGGCGTTCGCCACCGTGATCGGCGTGGGGGTCGGCATCCTGGTTCGGGACACTGCCGTGGGCAGGTCAATTGCGGTCACCAGCGCCGCCGTCATCCTCACCATCCCGTCGCTCGCCTTGCTCGCCGCGATGATTCCGTTATTCGGGCTGGGTTGGGTGCCAACGCTCATCGGCCTCACGCTGTACTCGCTGCTGCCGATCATCAGGAACACCATCGTCGGACTTCGGGAGGTAGCTCCGGCGATCATGGAGTCGGCGCTCGGCATGGGCATGAGTCGTACGACCGTGCTTCTGACCGTGCAGCTGCCGATGGCCTGGCCAGTCATCGTCACGGGTATCCGTGTGGCTGCGCAACTGACGATCGGCATCGCGGCGATCGGCGCCTACGTCGGCGGACCGGGCCTGGGCCAGATGATCTTCCAGGGTTTGTCGTCGCTGGGTTCCAGGAACGCCCTCAACTTCGCACTGACCGGAACGCTCGGCGTCATCCTGATCGCGCTCCTCGTCGATGCCCTGTTCAACGCCATCAGCAAGTACACGACCTCGAAGGGATTGCGTGCCTGACATGACCCAGCCGACTACTCCCGCACAACCCCCGGTCGACACCACGCCGCAGAAGCTCATCGGCGCGACCTCCCAGACCACCACCATCGAGACCACCACATCGGTGACGACCGTGCGTAACACCAGCGGCGCAGGCATCCAGCTCGAGAACGTCACGAAGGTGTATCCAAATCAGCAGGTTCCTGCGGTCGAGAACTTCTCGATGGATGTCGCTGCCGGCGAGTTGATCATGTTCGTCGGACCGTCGGGGTGCGGCAAGACGACGACGATGAAGATGATCAACCGCATCATCGAGCCGTCCTCCGGGTCGATCAGGGTTGACGGCAAAGAAGTGCTGACGCTCAACCCCAACGACCTGCGCCGTCACATCGGGTACGTGATCCAGCAAGTCGGTCTCTTTCCGCACATGACCATCGCCGACAACATCGCGGTCGTGCCGAAGCTTCTCGGCTGGTCGAAGGCGAGAATCGCGAGCCGCGTCGACGAGTTGCTCTCGGTCGTGCAGCTCGACCCGGCGGCTTTCGCGGGCCGATATCCAAAGCAACTGTCCGGCGGGCAGCAGCAGCGCGTCGGGGTGGCTCGTGCGCTCGCAGCAGACCCGCCCGTCATGCTGATGGATGAGCCGTTCGGCGCCACGGATCCCATCACGCGAGAGAAGCTGCAGCTCGAGTTCTTGCGATTGCAGCAGACGATTGGCAAGACGATCATCTTCGTCACCCACGACTTCGACGAGGCGGTGCGGCTGGGGGACCGGATCGCGGTACTCGGCGATCGATCGCACATCGAACAGTTCGACACCCCAGCGGCGATTCTCACCGCGCCCGCCAACGATTATGTGGCGTCGTTTATCGGTCGCGGTGCCGCGCTGAAGCGACTGGCCCTGATTCCGGTCACGCACGCCGTGCTCGGTTCGTCGAGCGTGGTCAAGGGCGGCGTGACCGTCGCCACGTCGGACACCCTCAGAGATGCACTCGACGCGCTCGTTTTGACGGGCGCGGCTGCCGTCGGTGTGACTGACGATTCAGGCGCGTTGGTCGGTTCGGTGTCCGTCGACAGCATCTCCGACGTGCTCGGCGCCAATGCTGACGAGACGATACGGATGCCTCGGACCGACGCGGACGGGGTGTGACCGTGGCATTCCAGGCCGCTGTCGGCACTGCTCTCGATGACCGGGCAGCAGCTCCACGCGTACGGTTTTGGTCGATCAGCCGGATCATCACTCCGATCGCGGTCGCCGCAGTACTTCTCGCCCTGTACCTCTGGATCTCGAGCATGCAGCTCGACTCGATCATGCAGCGAACCCTGAACCCGGAGTACATCCTGCTGCGCACCCGTGAACACCTCGTGCTCACCGTGGTGGCATCGTTTCTCGTCGCGGTGCTGGCGATCCCGGCCGGCATCATCGCCAGCCGCACCTCCTCGCGATTGGTGCGCGGCACCATCCTGACGATCGCGAACATCGGACAGGCCACGCCGGCCATCGGCTTCATCATCCTGTTGGCGATCATCTGGCAGATCGGATTTCAAACCGCGCTGGTTGCGCTGGTCGCCTATTCGTTCCTGCCGGTCCTGCGCAACACGATGACGGGCCTGGCGCAGATCGACCCGAACGTCGTCGAGTCTGCGAAAGGCATGGGGATGACGGCGAATCAGGTACTGCGGCGCATCGAGCTGCCCCTCGCAGTGCCGGTCATCTTGGCCGGGCTCCGCACCTCGCTGGTGTTCTGTGTCGGCGTGGCGACGGTCGCCACCTTCATCAATGCCGGCGGGCTCGGGGACATGATCGTCAACGGCTTGAAACTCCAGCGCTTCCCGGTTCTCATCACCGGGGCCGTCATCGTCTCGTGCATTGCACTGCTCATCGATTGGATCGCGGGCGTTGCCGAAGACCTTCTTCGCCCCAAAGGCATCTGAGCAGCCACAGCCACATCCCAACACCAAAGGAGAAACAATGAAGAAGAAGACAGCAGCGTCGCTCGTTTCGGCCCTCGCAGCCACCACGCTGGCGCTGACGGCGTGCGCCGCCGGCGGTACGACGGCAGGAGGAGGGGGAGGAGGAGGAAGGGACGACCTTGCCGGCCTCACCGGTGAGATCGGAGCGAAGGACTTTTCAGAGCAGTACATCCTCGCCTACATCACGAGCCAGTTGCTCAACGCCTACGGCGCCAACACCACGGCGAACACCTCGGTGGTCGGTTCGGCGAACGTGCGGGCGGCGCTCGAAAGCGACGAGTTCCTCGGCTACTGGGAGTACACCGGCACGTCGTGGATCACCTACAACGGCAATACGGCGCCGGTGGTGGGCGAGGCCGAGCAGTTCGCGGCCACCAAGGAGGCCGACGCCGCCAACGGCATCGCCTGGCTCGACCCCGCGCCGTTCAACAACACCTACGCGTTCGCGATCCGGTCCGACAAGGCCGCTGAATTGGGCGTGAGTTCACTCAGTGACATCGCCGGTCTTCCGGTCGAGGAGCAGACCTTCTGCATCGAGAGCGAATTCTCGACGCGGGATGACGGATGGCCCGGTCTCAAGGCCGCGTACGGAATCGACGTACCCGACGCCAACGTCGCGCTGCTCGACACCGGCGTGATCTACACGACCACAGCCGAGGGTCAGGTCTGCAACTTCGGCGAGGTGTTCGCCACCGACGGTCGGATCAGCGCGCTCGATTTGGCGGTCATGGAAGACGACCAGGCCTTCTTCCCGGTGTACCAGGGTGGGTTCACGCTCAAGCAGAGCACGCTGGACGAGTACCCCGCGATCGCAGACGTGATCGCGATGGTCTCTCCGCTGCTGACCACCGAGGTGATGCAGCAACTGAACTCACTCGCCGATGTCGATGGCGAAGACCCTGAAGACATCGCCGCCAACTGGCTCGCAGAGCAGGGCTTGATCTGATGCCTCAGGCCCTTCAGATCGGCGAGAGCTTCGTTGGCGACGGGGCGAATGCCGCCCACGTCAACACGGTCTTCGGCCATCGTGAGGGGCCGGCCGGGGTGGCTTGGGCGACCGCCCTGGCCACCCCGAGCCACGGGCACGTCCCGTTCGTCACCGTGCTACGACCGTCGCTGCCGGTGAAGCCGTTGACCTTGTTCGTCACAAAAGCCGCACCCGCGAGCGACGCACACGGGCTGCTCATCTGGGGCCCGGCGCAGGCGGGCATCGCGGCGGGCATCGCCGACGCCCTCGCCGACGGCATCATCGGTGCCGACCAGGCCGAGTCCCATGTGGTCATCGCCGCCGTCTGGGTGAACCCTGCGGCGGACGACGCTGAACTCGTCTTCTCGAACAATCGCGAATCGGCCCGCACCGCGATCGCCAACGGCGCACTCTCGTTGCCTTTGGTCGCAGACGTCATCGCCGCGAGAAACTCCCCGTCCAATCCCTTCTTCACCCCGAGGGCCACCCCCGCATGAGAATCACCGCAATCCGGCTGACGAGGCTCGCTCTCCCACTCGACCCTCCGTTTCACGCCGCGTGGGATCCGATTCCGCGCACCAGCTTCCCAGCGACGCTGGTGCACGTCGACACCGACGAGGGAATCACCGGCGTCGGCTCGGGCGACACGATGGACGGGTTCGAGGCCTACGAGAGCCTGTTTGTCGGCACCGACCCTATGCAGATCATCAATCAGGTGCGCAGGATCGAGACGATCAATTTTCACGGCGGGCGTTACTGGCCGCTCGAAGCGGCGCTGTGGGACATCATCGGTCAGGTCGCGGGCTTGCCCGTGAGTGTTCTGTTCGGTGGTGCTCGCGACCGGCTCCCTGCGTACGCGTCATCCGGTGAGTTGCTGGCTCCCCAGGCGCGTGCCGAATCGGCGCTCGCGGCGCGCGAACTGGGGTTCAAAGCCATGAAGGTGCGGATCGCCCGGCACCGCCTCACCGAGGGCATCGCGTCGGTTCGCGCCGCCCGCGAAGCCGTGGGCGCCGATTTCGACCTGATGGTGGATCTGAACCAGATGTGGAGGATGTCGGGGGACATCGACGCCGCGCTCCCGCTCGCGCAGGTGCAGCGCGTTGCCGCAGAACTGCACGATCTCGGCGTGCTCTGGCTCGAGGAGCCCCTACCGCAGACCGATATCGCGGGCATGCACCGCGTGCGTGAGCAGACCGGCATCCAGGTCGCAGGCGGAGAGATGGTGCGATCGATGCCCGAGATGATGGGGCTGATCGAACGCGACGCCTTCGACCTCTACCAGCCGGACGTGGTGCTCGCGGTGGGGATGTACCGGGCAAGGCAGGTCGCAGAAGCGGCGAATCTGCGCCACCGGCAGTTCACTCCCCACACCTGGAGCAACGGGCTGGGGTTGCTCGCCAACCTGCACGTCGCCGCCGGTGTCGATGCCGGTCCATACCTCGAGTTCCCGTTCGACCCACCGGGCTGGTCGCCGCAGCGCAGGGACTTCTTCATGAAGCCATTGACGATCGACGCTGCTGGTGATCTGCTCGTGCCGCAGGCCCCGGGCCTGGGTGTCGAGATCGACGACGACGCCGTCGCCCGCTTCACGGTCTGAGCGACCGCGGCGCAACGACAAGGAAGACGACATGACCAACTGGATCGACGCTGCGCTCGCGCTCACCCCCGAAAGCAGGTTGTTCATCGATGGCGAGTTCCGCCCGGCCGCTGACGGCGGAACATTCGATTCATTCGCGCCCCGCGACGGGTCGCTGATCTCTGCGGTAAGCGCAGCCGCTCAGGTGGATGTCGACGCCGCGGTCGCCGCCGCATCCCGAGCGTTCGAGGGGGGCGTATGGTCACGCGCCGACCGTCGGCACCGCCAGCGGGTGCTGATGCGGCTGGCGGACCTCATGCTCGAGAACCTCGACGAGCTCGCGCTTCTCGAGTCACTGGACTCGGGGCATCCCATCAGCGACGCGCGCAACGTCGACGTGCCGAATGCCGCGCGAACCATCCGCTGGTACGCGGAGGCGCTCGACAAGGTGTACGACGAGATCGCGCCGACGCCGGAGAACGCGCTGGCGCTGGTTCGCCGTGAGCCGCTCGGGGTGATCGGCGCAGTCGTGCCCTGGAACTACCCGCTCATCATCACGGCGTGGAAGATCGGCCCGGCCCTGGCCGCCGGCAACTCCGTGGTCGTCAAGCCCGCCGAGAACACGAGTCTCTCGACGCTGAGATTCGCCGCCCTGGCCGCCGAAGCGGGTGTACCCGAGGGCGTGCTCTCGGTGGTGTCCGGGCTCGGCGCCGTTGCCGGGCAGGCGCTCGGCAGGCATCCTCTCGTCGACAAGATCACGTTCACCGGGTCTCCCGCCGTCGGCAAACGGTTTCTCACCTACGCGGGGGAGTCGAATGGCAAGCAGGTGTCGCTCGAGTTGGGCGGCAAGTCGGCGCAGCTCGTGCTCGCGGACACCGAAGATCTCACCGCGTGCGCGTCGAGCGTCGCGTGGGGCATCTTCTACAACGCGGGTCAGACCTGTCACGGGGGCAGTCGGCTCATCGTCGACGAGGCCGTACACGACGAACTGGTCAGCGAGGTCGTGCGCGTCGGCGAGTCGCTCGTGCTGGGCGACCCGCTCGATGAGGCAACGCAGATCGGCACGATAGTCAGCCAGGTGCAACTGGACCGTGTGCTCGACTACGTCGATGTGGCACGAGCCGAAGGTGCGACCGTGCACGGTGGGCGTCGAGTGCACCCCAACGGACTCGACGACGGGTTCTACGTCGAGCCGACGGTCTTCGACGGTGTCGACAACTCCGGCCGGATCGGTCAGGAGGAGATCTTCGGGCCGGCCCTCGCCGTCACCACCGTGAACGGGGTCGAGGAAGGTGTGCGGGTCGTCAACTACAGCCAGTACGGGCTCGCGGCGAGCGTGTGGACGAGCAACGTCACAGCGGCGCACCGTGTCGCCCGGGACATCCGCGCCGGCACTGTCTGGGTCAACACGTTCGACGTCGCCGACATCATCACGCCGTTCGGGGGCTTCAAGCAGTCCGGCTCCGGTCGTGACCGTTCGCTGCACGCCCTCGACTCGTACACGGCGCTGAAGACCACCTGGATCGACCTGGGCTAGCCCAGGTGCAGACCGCACGCTCACACGATTGGGAGAAATGACTGCTCAACAACCGACCGTCGTCGGGTTCATCGGCCTCGGCAACATGGGCTCCGGCATGACCGCGAATCTGCAGCGGGCAGGGTTTCCACTGGTCGTTCACGACATTCGCGAAGAATCGGCGGCTGCCCTGATCGAGGGCGGTGCGAGCTGGGCCGAGACGCCCGGGGAGGTTGCTGCGGCGAGCGATGTCGTGATCACCATGCTTCCGACGCCGCGCCATGTCGACACTGTCGTGAACGGCGAGCACGGCATTCTCTCGGGGATCGCGGACGGCGGCACGTGGGTGGACATGTCGACATCCGTTCCCGACGTGGCGGATCGGGTGCGCGCAGGGCACGCCGCCCGCGGCTTGAGAATTCTGGATGCTCCGGTGTCGGGGATGTCGGTGGGCGCCACCAACGGCACCCTACAGATCTTCATCGGCGGTGACGCGGCCGACGTGCAGCGACTGCGACCGGTGTTCGAGGCCATGGGCGACCCCGAGCGGATTCTGCACGTCGGCGGGGCCGGCACCGGCTACGCCGTCAAACTCATGATCAACCAGCTCTGGTTCTCGCACGTGGTGGCGACCGCCGAGGTGCTCGCCATCGGCGTGAAGGCGGGTGTCGACCTCGAGATGCTGAGGCAGTCGTTGATCGCGAGCCCCGCGAACAGCAACTTCCTCCAGCACGATGTGCTGTCGGTGCTCGATCACGGTGACTACGACGAGGGGTTCGCTATCGCGCTCGCCTGCAAAGACCTCGGGCTCTCCGTCGATCTCGCCCGCTCGGTGGGGGTACCGGCCGAGCTGTCGGCGCTGGTGGAGCAGGTCTATTGCCGGGCGAAGGCGCAGTACGGCGACCGGGCGGGAGAGATGACCCCGGTCAAGCTCTACGAAGACCTCATCGGCACGGAATTGCGGCGGGCGGTGCCGGCGTGAGCATTCTTCCCCGTCAGGCAGCACTGGCCGACCTGACACTCGACCTCAACCCGAAGCCGTTCGGCTACTTCGGCTGCGGGCGCGTGACCGAGGTCGGTGCCGTCACCGCGGCGACCGGAGCGTCGAGCGCCCTGATCGTCACCGACCCATTCCTCGCTGCATCGCCCATCGTCGCCGCCGTACGTGGATCGCTCGAGGCGGCAGGCATGACGGTCTCGGTGTTCGACGGCGTCGCACCCAACCCCACGCTGGCCTCGGTCGACGCGGGCAGCGACCTGGCGCGTGACCTCGGCGCGCAAGCGATCGTCTCGGTCGGTGGCGGTTCGTCGATGGATGCCGCGAAGGGCATCGCGATCGGCGCGGTCAACGAGCACCGCGGGATGCGACTCGACTACAGCGCATCCTTCGACCGCGACGCGCTGCCGATCATCGCGATTCCGACCACATCGGGCACCGGCGCCGAGGTGAACGACTTCGGCGTCATCACCGACGAAACCACCCACCGAAAGTTCTACGTGGGCACGCCGAGCGCGCAGGCGAGGGCCGCCATCCTCGACCCTGAACTCACGCTCGGTCTACCCCCGGCGGCGACGGCCGCAACGGGGATGGATGCACTCACCCACTCGCTCGAGTCGTACCTGTCGCTGCGGGCGAACCCCTACAGCGACGGCATCGCCCTCCAGGTGATCGCCACGGTCGCCGACTTCCTCGCTCGCGCCGTTGCCGACGGCACCGATCTCGAAGCGCGAGCTCAGCTGATGCTCGCGTCGCACACGGCGGGAGTCGGATTCTCGCACACCGGCCTCGGGCTCGTGCACGGGATCGCCCACCCGCTCGGCGGGCAGTTCAACATCCCGCACGGCCTTGCGCTGTGCATCGTGATCGAGGACGTGCTGCGGTTCAACCTGACCGCGCGGGAGTCGCGCATCGCCCGCGTCGCATTCGCGCTCGGTGTCGGCGACACCGCCGCTCCCGAGTCGGTCAACGCGCAATCCGCGATCGCCGCCATCGCCGAACTCGCCCGGTCGGTCGGGATGTCGGCGAAGCTCTCGTCCTTCGGGCTCACCGTCGACCGGCTGCCGGCACTGGCCGCCGACACCCTCGCCGACCCGGTGACGAGCAACAACCCGGTCGCCCCGACAAGTGACGACATCATCCGCATTCTGGAGGCAGCGCTGTGAGCACCGAATCCGCCTGGCCGGCTCCGGCCGATGAGCGACGCCTGCTGGATTCGCTGCCGACCGGCCTGTTCATCGGTGGGCAATGGCGGGAGGCAGCCGACGGCTCGACCCTCGACGTCATCGACCCATCGACGGAGTCGGTGCTGCGCTCCATCGCGAGTGCCACGCCCGAAGACGGGATGGCGGCGCTCGACGCGGCTGCGGACGCTCAGAGCGCGTGGGCGGCGACCGCCCCGCGACAGCGGGCCGAGATCCTCCGTTCGGCGTTCGAGGCTGTGGTCGCGCGGGCCGACGACTTCGCGCTGCTCATGACGCTCGAGATGGGCAAGCCGCTCGCGGAATCCCGTGGCGAGGTCGCCTACGGCGCTGAGTTCCTGCGGTGGTTCTCCGAGGAGACGGCGCGCATCGGCGGGCGATTCACGACAGCGCCCGACGGCAAGAGCCGTCTTCTGGTGATGAAGCGACCGGTGGGCCCGAGTCTCTTCATCACCCCGTGGAACTTCCCGCTCGCCATGGCGACACGCAAGATCGCGCCGGCGATCGCAGCCGGATGCACCATGGTGCTCAAGCCCGCGGCGCTGACGCCGCTGACGTCACTGCTGCTCGCCCAGGTGCTCCAGCAATCCGGGCTGCCTGATGGCGTGCTCAACGTCATCCCGACCAGCAGCGCGGGGTCCGTCACCGCACCACTGATCCGCGATCCTCGGCTGCGCAAGCTCTCGTTCACCGGTTCGACCGAGGTCGGCCGTCAACTGATCGCAGACGCCGCACATCAGGTGCTCCGTGTCTCGATGGAACTCGGAGGCAATGCGCCGCTGCTGGTGTTCGCGGATGCCGATCTCGACAAGGCCGTGGATGGCGCGATGCTCGCCAAGCTCCGAAACGGGGGCGAAGCGTGCACCGCGGCGAATCGCATCCTGGTCGAAGCGTCCGTCGCCGACGAGTTCACCACCCGACTGGTCGAGCGGATGCGGTCGCACACGCTCGCCAGAGGCACCGAACCCGACTCGAGAATCGGTCCGCTCGTCGATGCAGACACTCGCACGAAGGTGCACGAACTGGTCACCGAGAGCCTCGCCGAGGGGGCGAAGCTGGCGCTCGGTGGAAAGCCGGTGCCCGGGCCGGGCTACTTCTACGAGCCGACGGTGCTGACCGACGTGCCGCGAAGTGCGGCGATCCTGAAAGAGGAGATCTTCGGCCCCGTCGCGCCCATCGCGACCTTCTCGACCGAGGACGAGGCTGTCGCCCTCGCCAATGACACCGAGTTCGGACTTGTCGCGTACGCCTTCACGAGAGATCTCAATCGCGGACTCCGCCTTGCGGAGTCGCTCGAGGTCGGCATGTTCGGGCTGAACACCGGCATCGTGTCAAACCCGGCAGCACCATTCGGCGGCGTCAAGCAGTCCGGCCTCGGTCGGGAGGGCGGGCTCGAAGGCATCGAGGAGTACCTCGAGACGCGATACGTCGGCATCGCCGACCCCTGGGGCTAGGAGCCCCTGAAGCGGGTTACCGTGGACTCATGACCTCACGCCCCGTCCGCATCGGCATCCAACTTCAACCTCAGCACGCGCAGTACTCGCTCGTCCGTGATCGGGTGCGCGAACTCGAAGACCTCGGCGTCGACATCCTGTTCAACTGGGACCACTTCTACCCGCTCTCCGGCGACCCCGACGGACTGCACTTCGAGTCGTGGACCGAGCTCGGCAGCTGGGCCGAACTCACCAGCCGAGTGGAGTTCGGATGCCTCGTCAACTGCAACGCGTACCGCAACCCCGACCTGCAGGCCGACATGGCCCGCACCCTCGACCACATCAGCGCTGGCCGCTTCATCTTCGGCACCGGGTCGGGGTGGTTCGAGCGTGACTTCGACGAGTACGGCTACGAGTTCGGCACCGTCGGCAGCCGATTGGATGCCTTGGCTGACGCCCTTCCGCGCATTCAGTCGCGCTGGCAGAAGCTGAACCCGGCTCCCACCCGCAAGATCCCGGTGATGATCGGCGGCGGCGGGGAGCGCAAGACGCTCCGCCTGGTGGCCAAGTACGCCGACATCTGGCACAGCTTCGCCACGCCCGAGGTGCTCGATCACAAGCTCGAGGTGCTTCGCAGCTGGTGTGACGAGGTCGGGCGCGACATCGACGACATCGAGCTGTCGAACGAGCAGCGCACGAAAGACCTCGCCGTCGCCGACCAGTTGCGCGAGCGCGGTGTGACGCTGTTCACCGTGGGCGTCTCTGGCGATCGGTACGACCTCGAGCCGATCAAGCAGTGGCTCGCGTGGCGCGACGCCCAGAACGGCTGAGCACTGTGTTCCCGCCAAAACTTCAGCGGGTTTCGGCCATCACGCTCGACGACATCCCACCGCGCCGCCACTCGGTCTAGCCTGACGCGGTGACCAGCACCATCGCGCGGCCGACCACCGGCCTGACCCCGCTCGTGCTCGTGGCGATCGTCGTGACGATCCTCGCGTGGGCGAGCGCGTTCATCGTGATCCGCGGCACGGCACCCTACTTCTCGGGCGGCGCCCTCGCCCTCGGGCGGCTGATCATCGGCACGGTACTGCTCGCCGCGCTCGCGATGCTGGGCCGTCGCTGGGTCGCGCCGAACGCGCGCGAATGGCTGCAGATCACCGGCTTTGGCGCGCTCTGGTTCGGCGGCTACAACATCGCCCTGAACACGGCCGAGCAGACGCTCGATGCCGGGACCACCGCGATGATCGTCAACATCGGGCCGATCCTGATCGCACTGGGCGCCGGAGTGTTGCTGCGCGAGGGCATCCCGAAATGGCTGGCGATCGGCGCGGGAGTCGCTTTCCTCGGCGTGATCCTCATCGGCGTCGGCACCGGTGGTACCGGGTTCGGCGACGGCGTCGGGGTCCTCTGGTCGCTGCTCGCCGCAGTGACCTACGCCGCGGGCGTGCTGTTGCAGAAGCCCACGCTGAGGCGCCTGCCGAACGCGCAAGTCACAGCGCTCGGGTGCGCGATCGGCCTGGTCGTGTGCGTTCCGTTCAGCGGTGACTTGGCCCGAGACATCCAGGATGCCCCGGCCGCCGCCATCTGGGGCGTCGTGTATCTCGGGGCCATCCCTACCGCACTCGCGTTCAGCACCTGGGCGTACGCGCTCTCGCGGATGCCGGCCGGCCAGCTCGGCGTCGCGACGTACATCGTGCCGCCGCTCGCGGTGGCGATGGGCCTGCTCGTCTTCGGCGAGGTGCCCGCGCTGATCGCCGTGGTCGGCGGCGCGATCTGCCTGATCGGGGTCGCGCTGTCGCGTCGGCGTGAGCGGGTTCCCGTCGAACGTTCGGTCACCGTCGAACGATCCGAATGACCTCGTCCACTTCACGCCGTCACGTCGTCATGCGACGTGAGCTGACGTAGTCGGCACTTCAATACGGCGGCGGGTCCGCTCCGCGGCGGTACCCGGTCGGGCTCACCCACGTTGTGGCCCCACCGGCGTCGCGTTCGACGTTCCACCGGGTCTGGTGTTTGAGCGTGTGGTGTTTGCGGCACAAGTGCGCCAGGTTGTCTGCTCGGGTAGCTCCACCGTCGGCCCAGGCGGTGACGTGGTCGATGTCGCAACTGGCCGCGGCTCGGCCGCATCCGCTGAAGGTGCAGGTGACGTCGCGGTGTCGCAGCCAGCGCCGGAGTGCGGCGGTCGGTCGGTATTGCTTGGTGTCCATCGCGAGCACGGCGCCGGTGACCGGCTCCGTCAGCAGCCGCGTCACCGAGGGTGCGGCGGCCGCGAGGCGCCGTGCGGTTTCGATGTCGATCGGGCCGACGCCCTCGAGCACGGCAGCTTCGTTGCCAGCGCCGAGCAGGGTCAGCATCGGAACGGTGAGCGCAACACTCACCGACGCGGAGGGTGTCCCGCCGGTGCCGAGCAACCAGTTCACGAGGGTGTCCGCGCGCAGTTGAGCCATGCTGCGGGTTTCGGTCACGTCGCGGTATCGCTCGAACGCTGCGGCATCCAACCTCGCCGATGCCAGCGCAAGAGCCTCGCTGGGCAGTCGCGCATTCAGCCAGCTCATGCCGTCGTGGTCGTGCTCGAACCACACACCCCGCTCGGAGCGGGCCCGCTTCAGCCGCTCGGGATCGTCGTAGAGGCGTCGACTCAGCGCTCTGGCCTTGGCCCGGAACCGTGCCGGGGCGAGGGCGAGCACCTCGGCGAGTCGCGCGTCGAACTCAGCCCATGTCGTGTCGGGCAGCGCGACCACGAGTGACGCTGCCTCGCGGACGTTCGAAGGCGAAACCTCGCCGGCTAGGAAGGCGATCCACAGGCGGGGCAGTCGCTCGCGAAGCGTCGTCGCGTTCGCGGCATAGGTGCGAACCGTCGACTCCGACAGGCTCAGGCGAACTGCCAGATCGGCGACCGCCGCGCTCACGGCCAGCTCGGTCGCACCGCCGCGCAACATCTGCTCGTCGATGAGAGCCTCGGGGTACGCCGCGCTCTCGCGGAGGATACCGTCGATCGCGCGAAACATTTCAGCGCAGGCCCGCCACTGCACGCGCTTGGCGTACTCGGCCTCGGCCATGCCGAACTCGATGCGCGTCTCGGCGCGAGCCGGGTCGTACAGTAGAACCTCCATGAGAATCATGGAACCAGTAACCACCGACGTTGAGACTGGTAGTGCTTCGTTCGGGTCTGACCCAGCCACCGACTGGCGTGATGCCTTGGAAATGATCCGTCGGCTCGGGCGAGGCGTCATTGAAAGCCCGGCCAGACGGACATGACCTCATAGGAGCCTGGCCAAGAGGCCCCGTCAACGTCTTGTCTGCCCGCCTGACCGGGTGTTCGCGATCCGACTATGGAGGGCAAGACCATCATGACAACGATCGAGGCGGAAGTCTTCGCCGGGGTGGACACCCACGCTGATACGCATCACGCTGCAGTCATTGACAGCAACGGCAAACATCTCGGGGACACACAGTTTCCCACGACGAAAGCAGGATATGCGGCGTTGGCGGCGTTCATCACCGCGACCGGGCATCTCGTTCGAGTAGGAGTGGAGGGCACCGGCTCTTACGGGTCCGGTTTGTCGCGGCACTTACGCGAGCACGGGATCGAGGTCGTCGAGGTGATCCGACCCAATCGCCAGGTCCGACGGATGCAGGGCAAGTCCGACCCGGTCGACGCCTACGCGGCTGCCAAAACCGCGCTGGTCGAAACGAATCATACGATTCCCAAGACCGCCGACGGCCCGGTGGAAGCTATCCGATTCCTGATTGTTGCCCGCCGGTCTGCGATCAAGGCCCGCACCGCAGCGCAGGTCCAGATCAAGACGCTGCTGATCACGGCACCGGAACCGCTACGGGCACGATTCCAGGCAACAAGCGACAAAGCCCTGATCGCGGACCTGGCCCGCCTGCGCCCGAGCACCACCAACTCAACTGCAGGGCCCATCGCTATAGCGCTGAGGTCGCTGGCGCGCCGCCACCAGCACCTCACCGAAGAGATCGCCGATCTCGACACCGCCCTCGACGCTCTCGTCGAGCACGCCGCACCGGCGCTGCGCGCGACCAAGGGTGTCGGCACGGTCACAGCTGCGCAACTGCTCATCACCGCCGGCGACAACCCCGACCGGCTCAGATCCGAAGCCGCGTTCGCCGCCCTCTGCGGTGTTAGCCCCATCCCAGCATCTTCAGGCAAGACCACCCGCCATCGCCTCAACCGTGGGGGCGACCGGCAAGCCAACGCCGCCCTGCACCGCATCGCCCTGGTCCGAATGAGCTACGAACAGCGCACCCGCGACTACGTCGCCAAACGACGCGCCGAGGGCCGCAGCGGCAAGGAGATCTTGCGATGCCTCAAACGCACCATCGCCCGCGAGGTGTTCGCCTTGATGACCAACCCTGCCGAGATTCCTACCGTTACCGATCTGCGGCCACTGCGTCAGGCCAAGGGCATCAGCATCCAAACAGCAGCTCGCAGCCTCGGCGTCTGGCCGATGAAAATCTCCACCATCGAACGCGGCGCACGACGCGAGGACGACTTCGCCATCACCTACCGCAACTGGCTCACCGCAGCTTGACAACCAATAGGAGCATCATTCGTTGTCGCGTCCAGGCGTCGGCGCCAGGTCGCGCTGTCGCGCAGGCGCGAGCGGGTTCCCGAACCCAAGCAAACCGTGGCAGAATAGGCGGTCGAGTCCTTCGCTGCCCGACCCTCTATCTGGCGCGGTGCGACCCCATCAGAGCTTTCGAGGCCGAGTGTGCACCCCACGCTCACGGCCGGCAGTTCGCCACCAACACACGTATTCAGGAGAATTGTGGCTGTCAAGATCCGTTTGAAGCGCCTGGGCAGGATCCGCGCGCCGTACTACCGCATCGTCGTCGCCGACTCGCGCACCAAGCGCGATGGTCGCGTCATCGAGGAGATCGGCAAGTACCACCCGACCGAGGAGCCCTCGTTCATCGAGGTCGACTCCGCGCGTGCGCAGTACTGGCTCGGCGTCGGCGCCCAGCCCAGCCCGCAGGTCGAGGCGATCCTCAAGCTCACCGGCGACTGGGGCACCTTCAAGGGTGACAAGAACGCCAAGAGCACGGTGAGAACCAAGGATGCTCCGGTCGCCTTCGAGGCGGACGAGAAGAAGAAGCCGGTGCTCAAGCCCAAGGCGGAGAAGCCGGCTCCGGCCGCCGCTGAGAAGGCGGCCGCCGAGAAGGCCGACGAGACCGTGGCCAGCGACGGCGCAGCAGACGAGGCGCCCGCCGCGACCGCCGCCGACGAGGCACCGGTTGCCGGTGCCGACGACGCACCGGCCGAGGCGTAGGTCTTGCTCGCTCCCGCGCTGGAACACCTCGTCAAGGGCATCGTCGATCGCCCCGACGAGGTGAAGGTCGTCGCCAAGAACTCGCAGCGTGGCGAGGTCCTCGAGGTGCGCGTGCACCCCGAGGACCTCGGTCGCGTCATCGGGCGTTCCGGTCGCACGGCCAAGGCCCTGCGCACGCTCGTGACGGCGCTTGCCGACGGTCGTCGCGTTCGCGTCGACGTCGTCGACACCGACGACTAGTTCGGTGGCTCGCCCCGACGCTCCGCGCCCCGGCTCCACCCAGTTGCGGGTAGGGCGGCTCACCAAAGCGCACGGGCTGAAGGGCGCCATCAAGATCGAGCTCTACACCGATGTGCCCGAGAAGCGGTTCGTGCCGGGTGCGGTGTTCACCCTTCAGGTTCCGACGACCTCGGCCTGGCACGGCAAGACGCTTCAGCTGAACGAGCTGAAGTACTACAACCTGCAGCCGGTGGCGTTCTTCAAGGGCGTGAGCGATCGCTCCACCGCAGAGACCCTGATCAAGGCGATCCTCTGGGTCGATCAGGATCTCGCCGAGCGCGAGGAGGACGCCTGGTACGACCAGGAGCTGGTCGGTCTCGCGGTGGTTCGCGACGGTATCCGCGTCGGCACGCTCACGCGCATCGAGCACCTGCCCGCCCAGGATCTGCTGACCGTCGAGACCGTCGACGGTCGCGAGGTACTGGTGCCGTTCGTGAAGGCCATCGTGACCGCGGTCGACGTCAAGGCCGGCGCTCTCACGATCGATCCGCCGCTCGGGCTCTTCGAGGAGCTGCCCGACGACGACCCCGACCCGCGCGGCTGACCGCAACGGAGGACGACACGCCGTCGCCGGGCCTGCGGCCCGTCGACGCCCGCGTGTCGTCCTCCGCTGCGGTACCTCAGCGGTGTTCGCCGCGCGCGACGAGGGCCAGAATGGCCGCCTCGGCTTCGGGCCAGCCGAACATCACTTGCAGGTACGACAGACGCACCACTCGGTAGCCGAGACGTGCGAGTGCGAGATCCCTGGCCCGATCCCGCTCGAACGCGTTCGGGTCGTCGTGCCAGCGCTTGCTATCCACCTCGATGACGAGTCGGCGCCCGATCAGCAGATCGACCCTGCCCACGCCGTCGATCTCCGCTTGCACCTGAAGTGCGAGTCCAAGATTCCGCAGTCTGAACCGGCACACCGATTCGGTGCCGGACTCAGCTCGCTCATCGAGGTGTTCGAGCAGTGCCGCCCTCGATGGCAGCCCCGCGAGTGCGGCACGAACCATCGATCGGGTCGCGAGTTTGCGGTGCAGGGCTGAATCGATGACGGCCACGGCATCCTCACGCTCCAGACACACGGCAACCTGACGGAGCACATCGGGCACCGACTCGACCGCGAACGGGTTGTCCCCCCACCGGGCAGAGCGCCAATGAACGAGGATGTCGCGGTCACTGAGATCGACCCGACCCGAGTGTTTCGGCACGGCGGCATGGATGCTCGAGGTGCCCGGGGTCCACAGTCCGAGCACCTCGGCCGCGGAGACGCACCCCAGCCGTCCTCCGATCCGCACCGCCCGAACGAGGTGTTGCGGCGCGTCCGGCAGCGCGACCCAGCCCCGTCTGACCGTGATGATTCGCCCAGTTCTCCTTGCATGCCTCACCAGGCCTGGTCCGATGCCGAGCGACCGCAGCTGCTCAATGCTGGCCACGCCGTGCAGCGCGCGTACCTCCGAGACGATATTCACGACAGCGAGGGTGCCCGCCGAGCCAGGCCTTGAAGGTGGCTGACCGCGCATCCGTGTATCCCGTCCCGGTGTGAGCCCCTGGGGAGGACGACTCGCCGCGCGACGGTCGCTGACCGACGTGCAGCGGCGTGGCGTCCTCCGCTGCGGTCGGCAACAGGCCGTCGGCGTCGGGCTTAGGGTCGAGACATGCGCATCGACGTCGTCACGATCTTCCCCGAGTTCTTCGGGGTGCTCGACGTCTCGCTGCTCGGCAGAGCGCGTCAGTCGGGGCTGATCGACGTCGCGGTGCACGACCTGCGCGACTTCACGCACGACCGGCATAGGACGGTGGATGACACGCCGTACGGTGGCGGGGCCGGCATGGTGATGCGTCCCGAGCCGTGGGGCGAGGCGCTCGACGAACTGCTCACGAAGGAATCGGTGCTCGTCGTCCCGTCGCCGGCGGGGGAGCGCTTCACCCAGTCCATCGCGAGGGAGCTCTCGCGGGCACCGCGACTGGTGTTCGCGTGCGGGCGGTACGAGGGCATCGACCAGCGGGTGGTGGAGTACGCGACATCCATCTCCCCGGTTCGCGAACTGAGCCTCGGCGACTACGTGCTCAACGGCGGCGAGGCGGCGGCCATGGCGATGATCGAGGCCATCGGGCGACTCGTGCCCGGGGTGATCGGCAATCCCGCGAGTCTCACCGAGGAGAGTCACGAGGACGGGCTGCTGGAGTACCCGAGCTACACCAAGCCGGCTCGATGGCGGGGGCTGGAGGTGCCGCCGGTGCTGCTGTCCGGCGACCACGGGGCGATCGCGCGCTGGCGACACGAGCAACAGCTCGAGCGCACGCAGCGGATGCGGCCCGACCTACTGCGCGGCGCTGAGGACGACCGGACCTGACTCGGTCACCGCCACGGTGTGCTCGAAGTGCGCCGCACGTGAGCCGTCCCGCGAGCGCAGCGTCCAGCCGTCGTCGTCGGTGTAGATCTTGTCGGTGGTGCGCATGAACCACGGCTCGATCGCGAACACCAGTCCCGCCTTCAGCGGCAGTCCGCGGTTGGGGCGGCCGTCGTTGGCGATGTGCGGATCGCCGTGCATCTCGCGCCCGACCCCGTGCCCGCCGAAGTCGGTGTTCACGCTGTACCCGGCCGAGTGGGCGACCTCGCCGATCGCCGCGGAGATGTCTCCGGTGCGGTTGCCGACCGTCGCGGCGGCGATGCCCGCGTCGAGCGCGCGTCGGGTGGTGTCGATCAGCTGGAGGTCCTCATCGCGCGGCGTGCCGACGATCAGCGTGATCGCGGAGTCCGCGACCCACCCGTCGAGCTTCGCCGCGAAGTCCAGCGACAGCACATCACCGTCACGCAGCACGTAGTCGTGCGGCAGACCGTGCAGCGCGGCGTCGTTGACCGACGTGCAGATCACTCTGCCGAACGGCGACCCACCGAATGACGGGTGGTAGTCGATGTAGCAGCTCTCGGCCCCGGCCTTGCGGATCATGTCGTGCGCGAGCGCATCGATGCTCAGCAGATTGACACCGACATCGGATGCCTCGGCAGTAGCCGCCAGGACGCTCGCCACGAACGCCCCCACCGGCTTCATCTGCTCGATCTCGGCAGGGGTGCGAAGTTCGATCATCGATTTGCCGACCGGCCAGCGTGCGGGGCCATGTACTCGAAGACGATGACGCGCAGCTTCTCGATGAATCGCTCGTCGCCGTTGCGGTCGTACTGGAACGCGCGAGCCAGCAGCGCATCCGCGATCTCGACGATGACCTCGAGATCGAATGCGAGCTCATCGGTGGGCTCGACCCCATACTTCTTGACCAGGAGGTCATGGAAGGCGCGTGCGAGCACCGAGTTGTTGCTGGCATCCGGGTGCAGAAAACGCTTGTTGATCACATCGCCGAACGCGAGCGCGCGGAAGCCCGGCTCGAAACGGGTGAGATCGACGTACGCGTCGATCGCGTCGTTCATCGCGACCATCCACTCGTCCGGCTGCTCGGTCATCGCCCCGAACACACGATCAGTGAATCGCTGCATGTTGCGCTCGGCGAGTGCACGCAGCAGTTCTTGGATGTTCGGGAAGTAGCGGTAGACGACCCCGACCGACGAACCCGACCGGCTGGCTACCTCGCTCGTGGTCAGTCCGTCGATGCCCTGGTCGTCGATGAGGTGCGCTGCGGCGTCGAGGAGGCTGGTGATCCGCTCTGCGCTGCGCTGTTGTACCGGTTCTGTTCTGATGGTGACGGTTGACGGCAAGAAGTCAGCTTTCGTGCTCGTGTTCTCAGTGGTGCTCATGACAATTCCCCCTGCCTCAGAATACCGAACGCGATACCGGCGTTTGCTGAGCGGGTGGCAAGCGGCATCCCTTGTGTGCGAGAATTGCGGTTTGCGCGCCGCTCCGGGGCTGCCACAGGGGTCCCGATCTGACGCGGCGCGCGTTCACGAACACCTCAGAAAGCGCGGCCGACCAGTGGCGGGCGCAGGAAGCGAACTCCCATGCACATCCTCGACAACGTCGACGCCGCCTCGCTTCGCAGCGACGTCCCGGACTTCCGTGCCGGTGACACCGTCAAGGTGCACGTCAACATCACCGAGGGCAACCGCTCCCGAATCCAGGTCTTCCAGGGCGTCGTCATCGGCCGCTCGGGTGAGGGCGTGCGCGAGACCTTCACGGTGCGCAAGGTCAGCTTCCAGGTGGGCGTCGAGCGCACGTTCCCGGTGCACTCCCCGATCATCGATCACGTCGAGATCGTGACCCGCGGCGACGTTCGCCGCGCGAAGCTGTACTACCTGCGCAACCTGCGCGGCAAGAAGGCCAAGATCAAGGAGAAGCGCGACGCGTAGCCGCGCGATTCACGGTCAGTCCCCGAGCTCCCAGCCGCTTATGCTTGCTGGGAGCTCAGGGGTTTAATTGACCAGTAATGCAACGTCGGCCGTCGCCGAGACGCCGGAACCGAAGCCTGTCGGCAAACGCGGCTGGAAGATCTTCCTCCGCGATCTCCTGCTGATCTTTCTCGCCGCGCTGCTCATCTCGTTCCTGATCAAGACGTTCCTGGTCCGGTCGTTCTATATCCCGTCGACGTCGATGGAGCAGACGCTGCTGGTCAACGACCGCATCATCGTCAACCAGCTCGAGCCCGACCTGATCCCGATCACGCGCGGTGATGTGGTCGTGTTCAAAGACCCGGGCGGATGGCTGACCCCGGCCCCCAAGCCGGAAGTGCCGTGGTTCGTCAGCGCGGTCGATGCCGTTCTCGCGTTCGTGGGCCTGAGCGCGCCGGACAGCAATGAGCACCTCATCAAGCGGGTCATCGGACTGCCCGGCGACACGGTGACATGCTGCAACGAGTTCGGACAACTCACGGTCAACGGGGTGTCGCTCGAAGAGCCGTACCTGAGCCTGCCGCCGGACGTCACCAAAGCCACCCGTGATGACTTCGAGGTGACGGTGCCCGAGGGCAAACTGTGGGTGATGGGCGACAACCGTTACAGTTCGGCCGACTCCGTCTTCCAACGCAATGGTCCTACCGGAGGGTTTGTGCCGATCGACAATGTGGTCGGTCGGGCGCTGCTGATCAGTTGGCCGATCGACCGCTGGACCTGGCTCGACAACTACCCGGTCACCTTCGAAGGCGTCGGGGACGCACAGCGGTGACCGTGGCCGACCCGAACCTCCGGCTCGAGCGGTCGCTGCTGCGCGAGGGGGTTCCGTGGGTGATCGGCTGCGACGAGGTGGGCCGCGGCGCGATCGCCGGTCCCGTCGCGGTGGGCCTGTCGATGGTCGGCCCGGGCATCGAACGTCACCCGGCCGGGCTGCGTGACTCGAAGATGCTCAGCGAGCCTCGCCGGGAGGCCCTCGCACCGCAGGCTCGTGATTGGTCGGTGTACGCGGCGGTCGGGCTCGCAACTGCGGACGAGGTCGACCGGGTCGGGATCATGGCCGCCCTCGGGCTGGCTGGCACTCGCGCACTCGAGCAGCTCTCCGACGCCGGCGCACCGGTGTCTGGCGCGGTCGTCATCCTCGACGGCTCGTACGACTGGCTCACCGCGCACGGCTCCGGCGTGCCGACGGTGCGCACGCGCGTCAGGGCCGACCGGGACTGCGCGTCTGTCGCCGCGGCATCCGTGATGGCGAAGGTGTACCGCGACCGGCTCATGATCGACGCTGACGACGTGATCCCCGGCTACGGCTGGAAGGGCAACAAGGGCTACGCCTCGAGCGAGCACTACGCTGCGATCAACGAGCTGGGGCCGAGCGAACTGCACCGGCACACCTGGTTGCACAAGGCGCAACCACCGCTGGGGCCACGCGCCTAGACTGGTCTCCTGATGGATGAAGACGAGTTCGAGGACTACGACCGCGAAGTCGAATTGGCGCTCTACAAGGAGTACCGCGATGTGGTCGGGCAGTTCCGGTACGTGGTCGAAACCGAGCGCCGCTTCTACCTCGCCAACGACGTCGAACTCGTGCGCATGGACACCGAGCACGACTTCTACTTCGAACTCACCATGAACGACGTCTGGGTGTGGGATGTCTACCGCTCGGACCGCTTCGTCAAGAGCGTGCGGGTGCTCACCTTCAAAGATGTCAACGTCGAGGAGCTGAGCTCGAAGGAGCTGGAACTGCCGAAGGAGCTCGCGCTCGACGAGTAGCGCTCAGGCCGCCGGTTGCCAGGCGATCGCCTGCCAGATGATGATCCCGTTCACGCTGAGGCTGACGACGATCAGCAGGTTGTCGTAGAAGCCCGGATACGGCAGCGCGACCAGGTTGAAGACGATCAGTGCCGCAGAGACGACGATCGTGATCCACCGCAGTGGGTCCGCCGGGACCAGTAGCGAGACCAGGATCATCGCGATGGGGACGAGCATGATGAGCGCGGCGGTGGTCCACATCCAGCCTGCCGCGGGTTTGCCGTCGATCTTGCCGGGCTCGTGGTCCCCGGCGAACAGCCGCAGCACGTCGCCGAGCAGGTAGATCAGCATGAGCGACACCCACGCGCCGGCGAGCACGATGCGGGTCGGGTCCATCAGGCGCCCGGCCGGATGACGAGGTTGCCGACCTTGCGGCCGCTGTCGACCCGCTCGTGGGCGACGACGACGGCGTCGAGACCGCCCACGACCTCCGTGACCGGGTCGAGCACTTTCTCGTCGACAAGCTTCAGCAAGAGCGCCATATCCTCGGATCGCTCGCGAGCGGTTCCGGTGCGCACCCGGCCACCTCGAGGGATGGAGTCGGCGAGGCTCCCGACGACGAGCAGGAGCGTGCCGTTCTCGGTCAGGAGTTTCGAGCCGGCGTTGCGGCCCAGGTTGCCGACGGCGTCCAGAACGATGTCGTAGCCCCCGGTCAGCGGTTCGCTGGTGTAGTCGATCACCCGGTCTGCCCCGAGCCGTCGCACCAGCGCTGCGTTGCCCGGACTGGTGACGGCGGTCACCGTCGCGCCGAAGTGCTTGGCGAGCTGTACGGCGGCAGAGCCGACGGACCCGGCCGCCCCGTTGACGAGCACCGACGAACCTGGAGCGACCGCGGCGATGTCGCGCAAGAAGTACAGCGCGGTGGTGCCGCCGAACAGCACTCCCGCGGCGTCTGCGTGGCTGACTCCGGCGGGCTTGTGCGCGATACCGCGCACGCGGACGGCGGCGTGTTCGGCGTGCATCCCCATGCGCGCACCCGCCATACCCGCGACCTCGTCGCCGCGCGCGAAGCGGTCCACGCCGGAGCCGACCGCGGTCACGATTCCCGAGAAGGCGCTGCCGAGCACGGTGACTCGAGGTCTGGTCACGCCGAGACCGAGCCTGGCGAGCACCCCGAAACCGGCCGGGAATCGTGCCCCGCGAATGCGGGCGTCGCCCACGGTGACCGCGACGGCCTCGACGCGAACCACCACCTCGTCGGACCGCGGGGTCGGCTGGGCTCTCTCCACGATCTGCACCACGCTCGGCGGACCGTACTGCGGCGCGACGGCAACTCGCATCATTGGCTCCCTTACACTTGTAAGCATCGGTGGGCAACACGATATCCTTACACCCGTAAGAGCGCAAGGAGGCCGGATGTCGCAGCGCACGCCGCTCAATCTGGCGCGAATCCTCGACGCCGCCGTCGTTGTCGCGGACGCTGGCGGGCTGGCTGCGGTCAGCATGCGCAACGTGGGCCGCGAGCTCGGGGTCGAGGCGATGTCGCTCTACCACCACGTCGCGAACAAGGATCGGCTGCTCGACGAACTCGCCGACTGGATCTTCACCGGCATCGAGCTGCCGACGCTGACCGATCCGTGGCGAGAGGCGATGATCGCGCGGGCCGAATCCGCCCGGCGCGTCTTCGCACAGCACCCTTGGGCGCTGCACCTGATCGAGTCGCGTCGGGCCGCCGGGCCGGCCCTTCTGCAGCACCATGACACGGTGCTCGGCAACCTGCGCAGCAACGGGTTTCCGCTCCCGCTCGCGATGAGCGCGTTCTCGGCCATCGACTCCTACGTCTACGGGTTCGCGCTCACCGAGTCGAATCTGCCGATCGCCGCCGAGGAGGCCTCGGCGAGCTTCGCGAGCGAGTTCGATCTGGAGCCGTACCCGTTCCTGACCGAGATGCTCACCGCGGGTGACTTCACCTTCGGCGGCGAGTTCCTGACCGGGCTGGGCATGATTCTGGACGAGCTTCAGGCGAGGCATCCCGGGGTGTAGCCGCAACAGCGCTCTTCCCCAACTGCGCCCGGCGGGTGGTTGCGCACAGATGTCCCCGAAGCTGCGACCGCTCGGTCGGGCGGCGACCACCCTTATCGGCATGGCGGCGAAGGATGCACTCGGGCGGCGGGGCGAGCAACTCACGGCAGACCATCTCGTCGCGCGCGGAATGAGCATCCTCGACCGCAACTGGCGGTGCCCGCAGGGCGAGATCGACGTGGTCGCTCGCGACGGCGACGAGACAGTGTTCGTCGAGGTCAAGACGCGTGCCGGGTTGGCCTACGGGCATCCGCTCGAGGCGATCACCGCCACGAAGCTGGCGCGACTGCGTCGGCTCGCTGCCGCCTGGTGCGAGGCGCATCCCGGGGGTCACGACCGCATCCGCATCGACGCGGTCGGGGTGATCGTCCCGTTCCGTGGCGACGTGCAGATCGAGCACCTCGAGCGGGTGTTCTGATGCCGATCGGTCGCACCTGGTCAGTCTCGCTGCTCGGCCTGCAGGGGGCGGTCGTCGAGATCGAGGCCGACATCTCGAGCAACCTGCCCGCGTTCGTGCTCATCGGCCTGCCAGACGCGGCCCTCGGTGAGGCGAAGGACCGGGTTCGGTCGGCGGCGACGAACGCGGGATGCCCGCTGCCGAACCGCAAGATCACCGTCAACCTCTCGCCGGCCGCGCTCCCAAAGCAGGGCTCGGCGTTCGACCTCGGCGTCGCGCTCGCCGCCCTCGCCGCGGCTGGCACCGTCAACCCGGAGTCGATCGCGCGCGTGCTCCACCTCGGCGAACTCGGACTCGACGGTCGCCTCCGCCCGATCCACGGGGTGCTGCCTGCCGTGCTGGCGGCCTCGCGCGCCGGCTTCGACACGGTGATGGTGCCGACCGGCAACGCCGATGAGGCGGCACTCGTTCCCGGTGTTCGAGTGCTGCCCATCGCCTCGCTTCGGGACGCCGCGATCTGGCACGGCGGAGCGTTCGAGTCACAGCCCGTCGAGCCCATCCTGCGCGTGCTTCCCGACGCACCGCCCGAGGACGGCGGCGATCTTGCCGACGTGATCGGCAATCCGGATGCCGTGGAGGCCATGCTGGTCGCCGCGGCCGGGGGGCATCACGTGATGCTGCTCGGCCCGCCGGGCGCCGGCAAGACGATGCTCGCCTCCCGCCTGACCGGGCTGCTGCCGGATCTCGATCCTGGTGCCGCGCTCGAGGTCAGCTCGGTGCGGTCGCTCGCGGGGCTCCCGGTCGGCGCGTCGCTGGTCACGCGTCCGCCGTTCGAGGCGCCGCACCACACCGCGTCGGCGGCGGCGCTGGTCGGTGGCGGCAGCGGCGTGATCCGGCCCGGAGCTGCGGCGCGGGCTTCGGACGGCATCCTGTTCCTCGACGAAGCGCCAGAGTTCGCCAGTGTCGCGCTGGATGCCCTGCGACAGCCGCTGGAGTCGGGTGTGATCAGCATCCACCGGGCGAACGCGATCGCGCACTACCCGGGCCGGTTCCAACTGGTGATGGCCGCAAACCCGTGCCCGTGCGGACAGTACGGTGCCCGCGATTCCGAGTGCACGTGTCCACCTCAAGCCCGGCGGCGCTACCTCGGCAGGCTCTCGGGCCCGCTGCTGGATCGCATCGACATCCAGCTCCGCGTGCATCGCATCACCGCGGCGCAGCTGCGCCTCGCCGGCCAGACGCCCGGGATGTCCAGCGATCAGGCGCGCGAACGCGTCGCCGCCGCGCGGGCGGCGGCCGCGGTTCGGCTGGCGGACACGCCGTGGCGGCTGAACTCCCACGTGCCCGGTACCTGGTTGCGGGGACCGGTCGCCCGGCTCGGTTCGGGTGTCACCGCGGCGCTGGATCGCGCGCTCGAGCGCGGCGGCATCACCATGCGCGGCTACGACCGGGTGCTGCGGCTGGCCTGGACCATCGCCGATCTCGCGGGCGAGCCGAAACCGAGCGCCGCGCATGTCGGTCGCGGGCTGTATCTGAGGAGGGCGATGTCATGACGATGTTCGGTCTGAGAGAGTCGGAGGTCGCGAACCTGGTGCGCGCGGTCGCACCCGACGTGGACGGCCGCGACGCCATCGCCGAGCGGTTCGCGCGGTCCGCGTGGAGCGGCATCGCCGAGCCCGGCGACCGGATCGCAGGCATGCTCGTCGAGGCGCTCGGCGCGCCGGGAGCCCTCGACGCGCTGCTGGAACGGATGTCGACCGAGGCGCTCGCAGCCGTAGCGCCATCGATTCCTCCCGACGAACTGGCCAAAGGCATCGCGAGATGGCTGCCGCGGCTGCGGTCCCCGGATGCCGTGCTCGCGCTGCGACAGGCGGCCCGGTTCGGCGCTCGGCTGCGGGTGCCCGACGACCCGTCGTGGCCCGAGCGGCTGAACGACCTCGAGGGCCACGCCCCGCTCGCACTGTGGACGCGCGGCACCGAGGACGCCTACCGGAGCATGGAGACCTCGATCGCGCTGGTGGGCGCGCGCGCCGCAACGGGATACGGTGAGCACGTCACCATGGAGGCATCCGCTGGTCTGGCCGACCGCGGCTACACCATCGTCTCCGGCGCCGCATACGGCATCGACGGCATGGCGCACCGGGCAGCGCTCGCGAGCTCGGGCCGCACCGTGGCATTCCTCGCCGGGGGAGTGGACCGGTTCTACCCCTCCGGGCACGAGACGCTGCTGACGCGCATCGTGGAGTCGGGGGTCGTCATCGCCGAGGTGCCGCCGGGCAGCTCGCCGACCAAGTGGCGCTTCCTGCAACGGAACAGGCTCATCGCCGCGGCCAGCATGGCGACGATCGTGTTGGAGGCAGGGTGGCGGTCCGGGTCGCTCAACACGGCCAGCCACGCGGGGCAACTGGGTCGACCGGTCGGTGCCGTGCCCGGACCGGTGACGAGCGCCGCCTCGGCGGGGTGCCATCGGCTCATCCGCGAGTACGCGGCGACGCTCGTGACGACGGCCGACGAGATGGCCGAGCTCGCTCCGCTCAGTCCGCCCGCCCTGGAGGGTTCGGGCGCGTGGGCCGATCCGCTCGTCACCCGCGTGCTCGACGCGCTGAGCGTGGTCGCCCCGCGCATCCCGTCCGACGTCGCGGCCCGTGCCGGGCTGTCGATCCCCGACGTGCAGGCCGTTCTCGGCCGACTCGAACTCGACGGACTCGTCCGCGAGAGGGAGCGGGGGTGGTTGCAGGCCAAACCGGAGAAAGAAGACAGAACCGCCTGAGCGAGTGCAACCCTGGTGAGCAGATCTCGTGCGGGTCCATAATCCGCGCCATGAACGCTCTGACGATTCGCAGTTCTACCGTCCGAGGCCGTGGCATCGCCACCCCCCTCGCGATCACCCGCACGCTCGCGGTGTGCGGTGTGCTCATCTTCCTCTCAGCGTGCGCATCACCCACCGGCGGCAGCCAGCCGACCGACCCGACCACCCAGGGCTCCGGCAACGGAACCGGGGTCGACATCTGCTCGCTCGTCCCCGATGACGTCCTGACGGCGGCGCTGGGAAGCCCGCCGTCACCGGAGCGTGAGTTGCTCCAGGGTTCCGGGTCCAGCACGTGCGTCATTGCCAGCACCGGCGATCCAGCTGCTCTGCTGCAGCTCCAGGTCGGCCCTGGCGGACGAGATGAGTTCGAGCGGCAGCGCGCGAACAAAGAAGGCATCGCCGACCTCTACGCGCCGCTCACGGGCATCGGGGACGACGCGTTCGCCTTCGGTGAGGAGGTCACGGTGCTGGTCGGTGACACGGTGGCCGTGATCTTCCTCGAGGGCCCCGCGTTCGATGCGGTAGAGGACGCCGATCGGCTGGAGCGCGCGAAATCGGTCGCGGCTGCGGTCGCCGAAGGGCTCGGCTGACACACCCGGTGCGAGTTCTCGGCGGGAGTTCCGGTGGGGAGCGAGAACTAGCATTGAGCCGTGATCCAGCTCGGTCAGTACCCGGCACCATCGCACACCATCGCGCACTTCAGCGATACGCACCTGCTGGCGGGAGGTGCGCGACTGTATGGGGCGGTCGACACCATCCATCACCTCGGTCTGGCGCTTCAGCAACTCGAGCGCTCCATCGCGAAACCGCAGGCGATCGTCTTCACCGGTGACCTCGCCGATCTCGGCGAACCGGATGCCTATCAGCGGCTGAAGGCGCTCGTCGAGCCGGCCGCGCTGCGCATGAACGCGCAGATCATCTGGGTGATGGGCAACCACGACGAGCGCGGCGACTACTCGAGGCTGCTGTTCGGCGAGCAATCCGATGCGCCCCAAGACCGGGTCTACGACGTCGACGGGTTGCGGATCATCTCCTTCGACACCACCGTGCCCGGCTACCACCACGGCGACCTCACCGACGACCAGCTCGACTGGCTCGCCGACGTGCTCGCCTCCCCGGCGCCGCACGGCACCCTGCTCGCGGTGCATCACCCGCCGATACCCACACCGCTGCTCGAGGCGATGGGGATGCTCGAGCTGCAGCGCCAAGAGAGGCTGGCGTCGGTGCTGCGGGGCAGTGATGTGCGAGGCATCCTGGCCGGTCACCTGCACTACTCGACGCACAGCACGTTCGCCGGCATCCCGGTCAGCGTCGCGTCGGCGACCTGCTACACGCTCGACCTGAGTGCGGTGGACCGGGTGCTCTCGGGCGTCGACTTCGGGCAGTCGGTGAACGTGGTGCACGTGTATCCGGAACAGATCGTGCACTCGATCATCCCGCTGGGTGAGACGACCGAGGTGTCGGGGTTTCCGGCCTCGGCCTGGGCTCAGATCGAGGCGATGACGCCGCAGCAGCGCCTCGAGATGTTCTCGGCGAAGAACTCGGGATTCAACCTCGGGGAGTCCGCGTAGCGAGTACCTGACGGCGCTGCCGGCCGCGCCGGGCGACGAGCACGCCGACCACCGGGGCGAGCGAGACGGCTGCCGCCACGATGAGCTTGTACCGCACGCTCGGCACACTGACGGCGCGGCCGCGGCCGGCGGCGTTCAGCGCCGCGGTCACCACCGGCTCGGGGTTCAGCCACATCGCATCCGGTGCCATCGATTCGCGGGTCGCGCCCATCCGCTCATGGAACTCGGTGCGCACGTACCCCGGAGCGACCGCACTCACGGTGACGCCGGTGCCGCGGTAGTACGCGTTGGCCCACCGGGTGAACGACAGCGCCCAGGCCTTGGCGGCGCTGTAGGTTCCGAGCGGTACGAAGCCGGCGACACTGGCGACCGTCAACACCGTGCCCGACCTGCGAGGCAGCATCTGACCCAGCGCCGCGTGCGTCAGTCGGAGCGGCACGGTTGCGAGCAGATCGAGCATGCGCACCTCGTCCTCGATCGGGTTCTCGTCGAACTCGTGGTTCAGCCCGTAGCCGGCGTTGTTGACGAGGTAGTCGACGGGCCGCTCGGTGTCGGCGAGCCGCGCTTCGACGCTCGCCAGCGCATCCCGGTCGTGCAGGTCGGCGACGAGCACCTCCGACGAGGCGCCGAACCGGTCGGCGAGGTCGGCGGCGGTCGCGTCGAGGCGACCCCGATCACGAGCGACGAGCACCAGGTCGTAGCCGAGTCGCGCGAGCTGGCTGGCGAACTCGGCGCCGATCCCGGCAGTGGCGCCGGTGACGAGGGCGATGGGTCGAGGTGAAGTGGTCATGGGCGAAACGCTAGCGCGCGTGCCTGGTCAGCCGCCGACCGTGCGCGACGATGGAGACGTGGACGAGCACGCCGTGGACCTGCACCGCGCCGTCGACGGCTTCGCCGGTTACCTGAGGGCTGAGCGCGGATTCAGCCCGCACACCGTGCGCTCCTATCGCGCCGATCTCGCGCGACTGATCGAGTTCGCGAGCGAGCGCGGAGTGCACCGACCCGACCAACTCGACCTTGAGCTGCTGCGCGACTGGCTGTGGCAGGCGTCCCAGGCCGGACTCGCTCCGTCATCGCTGGCCCGGCGGGCGGCGGCGGCGCGCTCGTTCGGCGCCTGGCTGGTGCGTTCCGGAGAATCCCGCGTGGATGCCTCGGCTCGCCTGAGAGCGCCGAAAGCAGGTTCCCGGCTCCCGCGGGTTCTGACCCGGGATCAGATGGCCTCGATCCTTCACCGCGTGATCGCGCGAGCGGAGGCCGATGACCCCGCAGCCCTCCGCGACCTCGCCGTGATCGAGTTGCTCTACGCGTCCGCGCTCCGGGTCAGCGAGCTGGTCGGCCTCGATGTGCGCGATGTCGACCTCGGCCGGTTGACCGTCCGGGTGCTCGGCAAGGGGTCGAGGGAGCGGGTGGTGCCGTTCGGCGTCCCGGCGCAGCGGGCAGTCGTGGCGTGGATCGAGCACGGCCGACCGGCCCTGCTCGTCGATCACTCCCAGGCGCTCTTCCTCGGCGCGCGCGGCGGCCGCTTGACCAGCCGCGCCGTCTACGAACTGGTGTCGGGACTGCTGTCGACGCTACCCGGCTCCGGCCCATCCGGGCCGCACACCCTGCGTCACACCGCCGCGACCCATCTGCTCGACGGCGGTGCCGACCTGCGAGCGGTGCAGGAGCTGCTCGGACACGCCAGCCTCGGCACCACCCAGCTATACACCCACGTCTCAGCGGAGCGCCTCAAGGAGAGCTACCGCCTCGCGCACCCGCGGGCCTAACCCGCCACCTGCGCGCGGTAGACCTCGACCACGCGCCGCAGGTAGCGTTCGACGGTGTCGCGCTCGGCGTCGTCCAGGTCGTCGAGCACGCCGTCGACGGCGCCGATCATCGCCAGCAGGATGCCCATGGCGCGCTGCACCGAACGCGGCTCGGGAGCGACGATGATTCCGCGCCGGTCGCGTGGGTGTGGCGAACGCGTGACGTGTCCGACCGACTCGAGCCGGTCGATCACCGTCGTCACGGCCGCCGCGCTCATGCTGAGTCGAGCCGCCAACTCGGTGGGGCTGAGCGGACCGCTCCGGATGAGATGCTCCATCGCCTGCCGATCCGTGGGGTTCACGCCGAGCTGCCGCCCGAGGTGCGCTTCGAAGGCCTCGTTGACCTCGAGAATCTCGCGCAGCAGTTGCGTCGGCCGCCGTGCGGTGACCGCGTCGCGCTGCTCGGGGCCCTCGCTTGTCATGTCCCCATTCTACCGCTAGGTTTTCAGATGTTCGGATAGTTCGACTATCGAAAATACTCAAGGCCGAAAGACATCATGCGCCGACTCCTCGTGTTCATCACCGCCCGCCGCACCTCGTGGATCGTGCTCATGGCAGCAGCCCTGGCCGCGGGGATGCTGTTCGCCTGGGGCACCGGCTCCGAGAGTGAGACCTCGCCCGGTAACGGTCTGCCCGCGTCGGCCGAATCGGCCCGCGTCGACGCCGCACTCGCGACACTGCCCGACGCCGACGCCACGAGTGCACTGCTGGTCTACGCGCGCGACGGCGCAGAGCTCACCGACCCCGATGTCGCCGCGATCGCCAGTGCGGGGCAACGCCTCGCCGACCTCGCCGACGGTGGTGTCGTTCCGCCGGCGACCGTCTCCGATGACGGCACCACCGCCATCCTGATCGTTCCGCTGCAGACGGTGGCGGATGTCACAGCGCAAGCCGACCGCGCCGACGAGTTGCGCGCACTTGCCAACGAAGACCTTCCCTCCGGGCTGATCGCGCTGCTGACCGGCCCTGAGGGGTTCGCGGTCGACATCGCCGCCGTGTTCGAGGGTGCCGACGTCACGCTGCTGCTGGTGACGGTGATCGTCGTCGCGATCCTGCTCATCGTCACGTACCGCAGTCCCTGGCTGTGGCTGGTGCCGCTGACCGTCGTCGGGGTGGCCGACGGGCTCGCACGCATCGTGGCAACGCGGGTCGCGGCATCCGTCGGCATCGAACTGGATGCCTCGGTCGCCGGCATCCTCTCGGTGCTGGTCTTCGGCGCGGGCACGAACTACGCGCTCCTGCTGATCGCGCGCTACCGCGACGAGTTGCGCCGCATCGAGGACCGTCGCGAGGCGATGGTGGCAGCCGTTCGCGGCGCGGGTCCGGCCATCCTGGCCAGCGGTGGAACGGTGGTGCTCAGCCTGCTCACCCTGCTGCTGACGCAGCTCGAGGGCAACCGCGCGCTCGGCCTTGCGTGTGCGGTCGGCGTGCTGCTCGCCATGCTGTTCGCCCTGGTGGTGCTGCCCGCCGCGCTCGTGCTGTTCGGACGCGGGCTGTTCTGGCCGTCCGTGCCACGCTTCGGCGACCCGAGCAGCGCCGAGCGCGGCGTCTGGCACCGCCTCGGGGTGCTCGTCTCGAGACGACCCGTCGCGGTCGCGATCGTCGGCGCGCTCATCCTCGGCGGGCTCGCCGCGGCCGTGCCCAGCGTGCGGCTCGGGCTCGCACAGACCGAGCGTTTCACGGCGGTGCCCGAGGCGGTCGTCGGTCAGGAACTGATCGCCGACGCCTTCCCGGCGGGCAGCGGCTCGCCCGTCGTGGTGATCGCGAACGCCGGCGCGGCCGACGAGGTGGCCGCGGCCGCAGCCGACGTGCCCGGCGTCGACTCCGTCCGCCCCGGGGCCTCCGATGACCAGCTCGCCCGCATCGACGTCGTGCTCGACTCGGCGGCCGAGACCCCGGAGTCGTTCGCCGCCGTCGATGCCCTCCGCGAGCGGCTGGGTGCCATCGACGGAGCCGATGCGCTCGTCGGCGGCCTCGACGCTGCAAGTCTCGACACCGCTCGAGCGCAGCAGGCCGATCAGGATCTGGCGATCCCGCTCATCCTCGCCCTGGTGTTCCTGGTGCTCGTGCTGCTGCTGCGCGCTCTCGTCGCACCGCTGCTGCTGCTGCTGACCGTGGTGGCGAGCTTCTTCGCGAGCCTCGGGGCGAGCTGGCTGCTGTTCCAGTCGGTGTTCGGCTTCCCGGCGATCGACGGCAACGTGGTGCTGTTCAGCTTCCTGTTCTTAGTCGCGCTCGGGGTCGACTACAACATCTTCCTGGTGACGCGAGCGCGTGAGGAGGCCGTCGAGCACGGCACGCGGGCCGGCATGATCCGCGCACTCTCGTCGACCGGCGGGGTGATCACGAGCGCCGGCATCCTGCTCGCCGCGGTGTTCGCCGTGCTCGGGGTGCTGCCGCTGATCACGCTCACGCAGATCGGCATCATCGTGTGCATCGGCGTACTGCTCGATACGCTGCTGGTGCGCACGGTGATCGTGCCATCGCTGACGTTCCTGACCGGCGAGCGGTTCTGGTGGCCGGGGCGACCGCTGCGATCCCTTCGCGCGTAGGCCGACTCCGCCCGCGCCGCGTCGGCAGCAGCACCGATCGCGGCAGCCCGCCGAGCAACAGCAGCGGCGACACGTACTCCCCGTCCACGCGCACCCCGAGGTGCAGGCAGGGCGACGCGCAGTGTCCTGGCAGCACGGTGCCGAGCACGTCGCCGCGCTGCACCGCGTCGCCGGCAACCAGTGCCGACTCCACCGGCTCGTAGCTGCTGAGCACCCCGTCGGCGTGCCGGATCGAGAGCACCGGACGATCCACCACGACCCTGGCGAAGATCACGGTGCCGGCCGCGGGTGCGTACACGACACCACCCGCAGCGCGCACGTCGATACCGCGATGCCCCGCCGAGTACGGCGTCGCCGGTGCGATGAACGGGCGCACGACCGCGTACGGTGCGTCGACCGGCCAGGCCCAGGATGCCTCGGCGACCAGCGACGGCGGCAGCGCACGCGTGGGCGCAGGGCCAGACGCGAGCGCGAGCAGGCCCAGCAGGAGTGCGGCGATGGCGCGAGGCATCCACTCACTGTGCCGGCGTCGCCGGCACCTCGGGCGCCCGTCAGCGCACCCGTGGAGAACTTCGCGCTCGGTGCTACCATGGACGACAGCACCCGGGAAACCGGGTGACTTCGCGTGCCCTTTCCACGCACACCACTCCATCGGTCTCCGCGCACGCGGGGCGGACACGGGTGCGGGCACCAGGTTCCCACGCCGACCGGCGCGGGGAAGCAACTGAGAACAGAAGGAGTACGGCCATGGCCGTCGTCACCATCCGCCAGCTGCTCGACAGCGGCGTTCACTTCGGACACCAGACCCGTCGGTGGAACCCGAAGGTCAAGCGCTTCATCCTGACCGAGCGCAGCGGCATCCACATCATCGATCTGCAGCAGTCGCTGGCCTACATCGACAAGGCGTACGACTACGTCAAGGAGACGGTCGCCCACGGCGGCACCATCCTGTTCGTCGGCACCAAGAAGCAGGCCCAGGAGGCCATCGCCGAGCAGGCGACCCGCGTCGGCCAGCCCTACGTCAACCAGCGCTGGCTCGGCGGACTGCTCACCAACTTCACCACGGTGTCGAAGCGTCTGGCGCGCATGAAGGAGCTCGAAGAGCTCGACTTCGAAGACACCGCCAAGAGCGGCTTCACGAAGAAGGAGCTGCTGATCAAGAAGCGCGAGCTCGACAAGCTGCACAAGTCGCTCGGCGGGATCCGCAACCTGGCCAAGACCCCGTCGGCGATCTGGGTCGTCGACGCCAAGCGCGAGCACCTTGCCATCGACGAGGCGCGCAAGCTGGGCATCCCGGTGATCGGCATCCTCGACACCAACGCCGACCCCGACGAGTTGGCATACCCGATTCCGGGCAACGACGACGCGATCCGCTCGGTGGGTCTGCTGACCCGCATCATCGCGGATGCCGCGGCCGAGGGTCTCATCCAGCGTCACCAGAAGCCCGAAGCCGGCGTCGAGGTCGAGCCACTGGCCGCGTGGGAGGCCGAGCTGCTCGCGGCCTCGGAGGAGGCGCCCGCCGGGTCGGAGGCACCCGCTTCGGAGAGCCCCGCGCCCGCAGCGGAGCCCGAGGCCGCCCCTGCCGCTTCGGAGAGCCCCGAGGTGACCGCGGCCGCCGAGCTGCCGACCGAGGAGAACGACGCGGATGCCGTCGTCGCCGAACACGAGGCAGCCGCCGACGAGACCGTCGTGCCCGAGCACGCGCCGGAGTCCGACGAGGCGACCGAGGCGCGGATCGAGGCTTCAGCATCCGAGTCGGAGAAGAAGCCGGTCGCCAAGAAGCCGGCCGCCAAGAAGGCCCCGGCCAAGAAGTAGACAGCACACCACAGTAAGGAACACGACATGGCAGACGTCAGCCTCGCCGACATCAAGGCCCTGCGCGACCGTCTCGGTACGGGCATGGTCGACACCAAGAACGCGCTCGTCGAAGCCGAGGGCGACATCGAGAAGGCCGTCGAGATCCTGCGGCTCAAGGGCGCGAAGGGCAACGCGAAGCGTGCCGACCGTTCCACGAGCGAGGGCCTCATCGCGGCCGTGCACAGCGCCACCGCCACCACGATGATCGAGCTCGCCTGCGAGACCGACTTCGTGGCGAAGAACGAGAGGTTCATCGCGCTCGGCGACAGAGTGCTGAGCGCCCTGGCCGACTCCGGGGCCGAGACGCTCGACGCCGCGCTCGCCGTGCCGATCGCGGGCGGTACCGTCGCCAGCGTGATCGACGACGAGGCCGCGATCATCGGCGAGAAGGTTCAGCTGCGGCGCATCGTGCGCATCCCGGGCGACAGGTTCGAGGTCTACCTGCACCGCACCAGTAAGGACCTGCCGCCGCAGATCGGTGTCGTCGTCGCCTACACGGGCGACGATGCCGAGACCGCGCGCAGCATCGCGCAGCACATCTCGTTCGCCGACCCGACCTACCTCGCCCGCGAGGACGTGCCCACCGCCGATGTCGAGAACGAGCGTCGCATCGTCGAGGAGATCAGCCGTGGCGAGGGCAAGCCCGATGCTGCCTTGCCGAAGATCGTCGAGGGTCGCCTCGGCGCATACTTCAAGCAGGTCGCGCTGCTCGAGCAGGAGTACGCGCGCGACAACAAGCTGACGATCAGCAAGGTGCTGTCGGATGCCGGCCTCACCGTGACCGGTTTCGCCCGGTTCAAGGTCGGCGCGTAGCACCCGAGTGACGAAGGGCCCGGGTTTGCCCGGGCCCTTCGTCGTCCGCGCCGAGTTGCCGCGACCTGCGGGCGGCGGCCGAGTGCAGGTCGCGATTCGAGGCAACTCGATGGATGGGAGCGGGCCCGGGGCTCAGCGCCAGACCTCGAGGAGGCCTGCTGCGAGCGTCTCGACCGGCAGGCCTCGTTTCGGCAGCGCGGCGAGCGCTGGGGGCACCGACCCCGCGGCTGTACCCTGGAAGCGTGACCGAGACCAAGCCGCGCCGCGTTCTGCTCAAGCTCTCGGGGGAGGCGTTCGGCGCGGGCTCGCTCGGCGTGAACCCCGATGTGGTCGCGGATATCGCCAGAGAGATCGCCGTGGCATCCGCCGAGGGCGTGGAGGTGGCCATCGTCGTCGGGGGCGGCAACTTCTTCCGGGGCGCCGAACTCAGCCAGCGCGGCATGGACCGCGGTCGTGCGGACTACATGGGCATGCTCGGGACGGTGATGAACGCCCTCGCGCTGCAGGATTTCCTCGAGCAGGCCGGCGCCGAGACGCGGGTGCAGTCCGCCATTGCGATGACGCAGGTGGCCGAGCCGTACATCCCGCGTCGGGCCGAGCGTCACCTCGAGAAGGGGCGCGTGGTGATCTTCGGAGCCGGCGCAGGTCTGCCGTACTTCTCGACCGACACCGTGGCGGCCCAGCGCGCGCTCGAGATCGACGCCGACGTCGTGCTGGTCGCCAAGAACGGGGTAGACGGCGTGTACGACGACGACCCCCGCGTCAACAGCGGCGCCTCCCGGCTCGACGAGATCAGCTACCAGGAGGCGCTCGTGCAGGGTCTGAAGGTCGTCGATTCGACCGCGTTCAGCCTGTGCATGGACAACGGGATACCCATGGTCGTCTTCGGCATGCAACCCGACGGCAACGTGACCAGGGCCATCAGGGGCGACCGCATCGGCACCCTGGTGCACGCCTGACCGCCGATACACTCGACACCAGAGAAGGAGCAGCCGTGATCAGCGACGTTCTGGCCGAAGCCAAAGACAAGATGCACAAGGCCGTCGAGGTCGCTAAGGACGACTTCGGCACGGTGCGCACCGGTCGCGCCAACCCGGCGCTGTTCCAGAAGGTGCTCGTGGACTACTACGGCACGCCGACACCGCTGGGCCAGCTCGCGTCGCTGCAGAACGTCGAGGCACGGATGCTGCTGATCACCCCGTACGACAAGGGCGCGTTGAAGGAGATCGAGAAGGCGCTCGTCGCGGCACAGCACCTGGGTGCCACCGTCGGCAACGACGGCACCGTCATCCGCGCATCCCTGCCCGAGCTCACCGAGGACCGCCGCAGAGAGTATGTCAAGCTCGTGCGTGAGAAGGGCGAGCAGGCGCGAGTCGCGATCCGCAACATCCGCCGGAAGGCCAAGGACGACCTGGACGGCCTGAAGGAGGTCGGCGAGGACGAGATCGCGCGCGCCGAGAAAGAACTCGATGCCACCACCAAGACGCACGTCGAGGCGATCGACGACGCACTGAAGCGCAAAGAAGCCGAACTGCTCGAGGTCTGATGGCCAGCGACTTCGAGGCGCAGGTTCGCGCGACCAACGACAGGATCAACGCGCGCACCGGGCGGCCGCTGCTGCGCGCCATCCTGGTCGGCCTCACCCTCGGCGGGGCGGTGCTGGTCAGTCTGCTGGTGGTCAAAGAGCTGTACATGCTGTTCGCGGGCGCGCTGGTGGGGTTCACCACCTACGAGTTGGCGACCGCACTGCGTGCTGCCGGGCGCGACGTGCCGCGCATCCCGACCATCGTCGCCTCGCTCGCCGTCGTCCCGCTGACGTTCACTCTGGGTACCGGCGGGCTGTGGTTGGGGTTCCTGGGCGCCGTGGTGGTCGTCTCGCTCTGGCGCCTCGCCGAGTTGGTGTCGCCGGTCGGCCGACCGCCCGCGCGCGAGGTTTGGCTCGACCTCGGCGGTGGCGTGTTCATCCTGTCGTACATCGCCCTGATGGGCGGCTTCACGGTGCTGCTCACCGCACAGGAGGGCGGCCAGTTCTGGACCCTGGCGTTCCTGATCGTGGTCGTGAGCGTCGACACCGGGGCGTACGCCAGCGGGGTCGCGTTCGGCAGGCATCCGATGGCCCCGACGATCAGCCCGAAGAAGACCTGGGAGGGGTTCGCCGGGTCGGCGGCTGCGGCCCTGCTCGCAGCCATCCTGCTCGCGCTGCTCATGCTGGGGCAGCCGTGGTGGGTGGGTGCGATCCTGGGGCTCACGATGCTGGCGACCGCGACCGTCGGCGACCTGGCCGAGTCGCTGATCAAGCGCGACCTCGGCATCAAGGACATCAGCACGTGGCTGCCTGGGCACGGCGGATTCCTGGATCGGGTCGACTCGTCCCTGCTGTCGGGCGCTGCGGCGTATGCGCTGTTTCTGATCTTCGCCTGACACACTTGAGCCGTGAGCACTACCTTCCCGCGGGCGCGCAAGTCCGGCTACAACGTCGATCAGGTCGAGGATTTTCTTGAGGAGGCTCGGCGCGCGTACACCGCAGACCCGCGTCAGCCGGTCGTGCTCGACGCGGCCGCGATCCGTCGCACCGCGTTCTCTCTGCAACGCAACGGGTACTCGACCAACCACGTGGATGCCGCGCTGGAGCGTCTCGAGGACGCCTTCGCTCAGCGCGAGCGTGAGCGGGCCCGCTCAGAGGCAGGCGATGCCGCCTGGTATGCCCAGGCGCGCAGCACGGCGCAGGTGATCCTGGATCGGCTGGCCCGCCCGGCAGGCCGTCGCTTCAACCGGGTCGGTCCGCTCACCGGCGGGTACTCGGTCAAGGACGTCGACGCGTTCACGGACCGGCTGGTCGGCTACTTCCAGCACGGCAAGCCGATGAGCGTCGAGCAGGTGCGCACCGTGGTCTTCCGTACCGCCAAGCGCGGGTACAGCGAAACCCAGGTCGACATGCTGCTCGACGCCGTCATCGACGTGATGCTGGCGGTGCGCTGACCGCATCGCAGGCGCTGATCGGCTTCGTCGGCTACCATTGGCCAATCGTGAGGTACGAGACGAGGGTCGCGCAGTTGCGCGCCCAGCGGCGAAGCGAGGGTGGCGACGTCACCGGTCGCCACGTTCGCACCCCGTGGTCGCTGCGCGCGTTCGCGATCTTCGCCACCCTCGCGCTCACGGTGGTGACCCTCGCGCCGCCCTATCCCCGTGCGATAGCTAGCGTGTCCGCGCCGATCGTCTCCGATCTCGCGGCTCAGTCGCTGCGCGTCGACGGTGAGTACGCGAACGTCACCGGTCGCGACGGATTCACCGTCAGCGAAGTGGCTCCACCCAAGCCAGCAGTGCTGGCCGCACCAGCTGCCGGAGTTCCCGATCCCGGTACCGCGCAAGCGATCGCGTATGCGATGTTGCAATCGATGGGGCTGGGCGACGCCGAGTACAACTGTCTGGTCGCCTTGTGGGGTCGCGAGTCCGGTTGGAATGTCTACGCGTACAACGCATCGAGCGGTGCCTACGGCATCCCCCAGGCCCTGCCCGGCGAGAAGATGGCGTCTGCGGGCGCCGATTGGGCGACCAACCCGGCGACGCAGATCTCCTGGGGCCTGGGATACATCACCGGGCGCTACGGCTCTCCGTGCGGCGCCTGGGCGATGTCCGAACAGCAGGGCTGGTACTAGTGGTTTCGTAAGCTTGCATCATGCCCCGCTCGAACCGCCGCAGATCCGACGGCGACGAGGGGGACCTGAACCGGGCGCTCGCGGGTCGCGCACGCACTGAGTCCAAGCGTGACGGGCGGTGGAACGTGCAACCGTTGAGCGCGAGCAACGCGCTCAAGAGCTACGTCTGCCCCGGGTGCAACATCGAGATCGAGCCCGCAGTCGCCCACACGGTGGCGTGGCGCGCTGACGGCATCATGGGTGCCGCCGACGACTTGGCAGGGCGGCGCCACTGGCACGTGCACTGCTGGAGGATCAAGCCATGAGCGAGGTGGAGATCCGGGGCGGCACGGTGCTGCCGGCCGCTCGTGAGAACGTGGAGTTCACCACCGCCGACGGTCACCTGCTGGTCGGCGAACTCGCGCTCCCGCTAACCGCCGACCCGGTCGCCACGCTGGTGTGCTTGCACCCGCTGCCGACGGCGGGCGGGTTCATGGACTCGCACATCCTGCGTAAGGCGGCCGCACGGCTGCCGGCGCTGGCGGATGTCGCGGTGCTGCGGTTCAACTTCCGTGGGGTGTCGTCGCCACGCGGGCGTTCGGAGGGCGAGTTCGGGCACGGGGTGGACGAGCGGCTCGACCTCGACGCGGCGATGGCCTTCACGCTGCACCGCGGACTGCCCCACCCGTGGCTGCTCGGCTGGTCGTTCGGCACCGAGGTCGCCCTCAAGTACGGCACGCAGCATCCGGTGGACGGGGCGATCCTGCTTTCGCCCCCGCTGCACCGCACCAGCCGGGATGAGGTCGCCTCCTGGGCGGGCAGCGGCAAACGGCTGGTGGTGGTGATCCCCGAGCTCGACGACTACCTGCGCCCGGCCGAGGCTGCGCAGCGATTCGCCGTCGTGCCCGAGGTGGAGTTCGTCGCCGTCGCAGGTGGCAAGCACCTGTGGGTTGGGGAGGATCAGACCTACCGTGTGCTCAGCGAGATCGTGGCGCGCGTGAACCCGGGCGTGCTGCCGCTGCCGCGCACCTGGCGCTGATGCAGCCCGGTCGAGATCAGAGCTCGGCCTGCCGCGGCACCGCCACCTGGTTGATGACCAGCAGGATCGCCGCCGCGACCGGGATCGCGATCAGCGCGCCCAGGATGCCCAGCAGACTGCCGCCCGCGAACACCGCGATGACCACGATGGCACCTGGCACCTTCACGGCCGAGGCCATGATGCGCGGGTTGAGGAAGTACGCCTCCAACTGCATGTACACCAGGTAGTAGATGCCGACGGCGATGGCGCTGGGCGGACCGTTGAACAGCAGCACGAGCGCGGTGATGACGATCGAGCCGCTGATCGTACCGACCAGGGGGATGAGTGATCCGAGGAACGCGATGAAGGCCAGCAGCGCCGAGTAATCCACCGGGATGCCGAACAGCGGGAAGACGATGGTCAGCACGATGAACGACAGGATGCCGTTGACTGACGCGAGACCCACCTGCCCGATCACGTAGCGGCCCACCGACGCGGCCACCTGCTCTGCCAGGTCGATGAACTTCGGCCGACGCGAGGCCGGGACGAGCTGGTACAGACCGCGTTTGATGCTCGACAGCGACGAGACGAAGTAGATCGTGAGGATGAGCACGATGATGGCGCCGGTGATGCCGCCGGCGATGTTCGCACCCACCGCGAGCAGCCCGCTGCCGATGGTGGCGTAGTCGAAGTTCTCGAAGAACCTGGTGATCTCGGCCAGTGCCTGATCGATCGGCAGCCATGGCAGGGCGCTTTGCACGTTCTCACGGAGCGTGCCGTCCCTGAAGGCATCGATGATGCCCGGCGCGGCGGCGATGGCGGTGTTGACCTGCTCGACGAGTACCGGGATGATCGCGAACACCAGACCGGTCACGATGCCGAGCACCGCCACGAGCACGGTGAGGATCGCAAGCCACCTCGGCCATCTGTTCTTCTCGAGCCACGACACCAGCGGGTCCAGGCCCAGCGCCAGGAACAGTGCGGCGCCGACGTAGGTGAGCACCGTGGCGAGGCTGCCGATGACGGCGCCGATCGCGACGGCGACGAGAACGCCGAGCCCGCCGAAGAGTCCGAGGCGGAACGGGTTCTGGATCTTCATTCGGAGCCCTTTGGGTTCGATGTCTAGTTCTCGGCGGTGACCTTCTGCGCCTCGGACAATACACCCCGGAGGTTTTCAAGATACTCCGCCACTGTGTCGCGCTCGATTCTGATCCGTTCCAGTCGGGCCTCGGCCTCGGCGACGAGTTGCGCGCTGCGGCTCTCGGCGTCGGCGATCATTGACCGAGCGCGGCGTTCGGCGTCGTCGAGCTGAGCTCTCGTGCGCGCGTCCGTACTGTCGACCAGTTGTTTCGCCGCCGACTTCGACGTCGTTTCGAGCGTGACGGCCTCGCGACGTGCCTGGTCGGCTTGCGTGATCGCGTCGGCGAGTTGCGCCTGCGCCTCGTCGAGGTAGCGCTGCGTCTGGGCGGTCGCCTCCTGGTGCTTGGACAGGAACTCCCGCTCGGCCGCGTCGCGTCGCTGCGTCAACTCCACCTCGAGCTCCGCCTTGGCCTGCTCGGCCTCCCGTGCGATGCGAGTCGCCGTCTCGTCCGCCTGGTGGGCCAACTCGGCGCGAACGGTCTCGGTCTCGCTGGCCAGTTCAGCGCGTTGGCGCTCGATGTCGCGGGCCAGATCGGTGGTCTGCTTCTCGACATCATGCTCGAGCCTGGCCCGACTCTCGCTGACCTCGGCCTCCAGGGCGGCCCGGCGTTGCGTGATCTCCGTGTTCAACGCTGTGCGTTGCGCAGCGATCTCGCGGTTCAGCGTGGAGCGGGCGGCAGCCATCTCCGCGGCGAGTTCGTTGCGCGCCGTCGTGGTCTGCGCCTCGAGCTCGGCGCGTGCGGTCTCGGTCTCTGCGGCGAGCGCCGCCCGCGTGGACTCGGTTTCTGCGGCAAGCGCCGCGGCCGCTGCCGCGACCTCGGCCTCGTGCCTGGCACGCGCCGCCTCGGTGTCGTTGGCGAGTTGCTCTTGAGCGGCGCGGCTCTCGTTCTCGTGCCGCTGCCGTGCGTCAGCGGTGTCGTTGGCGAGTTGCTCGCGCGCCGCCTCGATCTCGGCAGCGAGCTGGGCGCGACCGGATTCCAGTTCACGCGCCAGGTCCGTGCGTCCCTGCTCGAGGTCGCGGGCGAGGTCGGCTCGCAGTCTCGCGTTCTCGTTCTCGTAGTTGGCGCGCCCCAACTCCGAATCGCGGGCCAGTTCCGCAGCGGCTTCGCGCGCCGCGGCCGCCTCGCGGGTCACGGTGGCACGGATCTCTGCCGCCTCCCGCTCGGCGTCGGCCTTCATCGCGGCCGCTTCGCGGGTCGCCGTCGAACGAGCCTCGGCGGCCTCCGTCGCGACAGCGGCGCGCAGGGCCGCCGCTTCGCGCAGTGCGTCCTGCGTGACCGTCTCCGCCTCGGCGCGGGCACGGGCAACGCCGGCCTCGGCCTCATCGTTGGCGTCATTGACGATCTTCGCGGCGAGCAGGTTCGCGTCGGTGAGCACGCGCTCGGCCTCGGCCGCGGCATCCGCCTTCAATTTCGACACCTCGTCGAACGTGCTCGACCGCATCCTCTCGGCATCGATGTCGGCTTGGCTGATCAGCCGGGTCGACTGCTCCTCGGCCACCCGGAGCATGCTCTCCAGCTTGGTGCCCAGGCCCGCGTAGGTGGGGCTGCCCATCTCGTCGAGCTCGGCCTGCAGGTCTTCGTTGACGGCCAGGAGTCGCTTGACCTCCTTCATCGAATCGGTGCGCTCTGCCGCGGCTTTGGACAGCTGCGCGCGCAGCTGCTCGATTGCGCGATCAACCTCGTCCTTCTTGTAGCCCCGCATCTCGGTGCCGAAATCGGTGTCGTCAGCAGCCATGATTTCTCCTCGATGTCTGGGCGGATCTGTTGGGCCGATCCCGGTCTCCCGGGTGAATCCGGCCAGTTTAGCCGCGCTGCAGTCGGGCGCGACTCACTGTTCTCCCAGTCGTCTCCCAGTGCTGCAGACACGAATCGGCTATCGTGGGATGTCTTTGTTGTTGCCACTCCGGCGTCTGCCCGGAGCCCTCCATCTCGTCCCTAGTGCGAGCGGCCGCCGAGCGGCGGGGGGTGCCGCACGAACCCTCGCTGCCTGGCAACGCGAAAGGAGTAGCTCGTGCGAATCGTCCTCGCCATCCTCAGTTTCGCGGTCGCCGCGACCATGCTCGTTCTCGGCATCGGGCAGCGCACCTTCCTCGCGCTGCCCGATCGGGCCGTGCTCGCAACCACCGTCGAGACCGACGCACCCGTCACCGTCATCGCTGGCGAAGCGCTGAACGCATTCGTCGGCAGGCAGACGATCACCGTCGCTGGCGGTGACCAGATGCAGGCCGCCTACGGTCGTTCCTCTGACGTGCTCGGGTGGGTCGGCGACGCCTCCTACAACCTCATCACGCTCGACGAGAACGGCGAGCTGGCGAGCGAGCTTGTCAGCGGCAGCCAGAAGCAGGTACCGAGCCTGCTGGGCTCCGACCTCTGGTACGAGGAGTTCGACAGCGGCCAGTCGCTGACGTCGGTGCTCAACGTGCCCGCGGACGTCTCGTTCGTGGTGATCGCGGACGGCGTCGCGCCGGCGCCAGCATCGGTCACACTGCGCTGGCCGCTGGACAACTCCACCCCGTGGGCTGGCCCACTGATCGTCGGGGGAGGCATCGTGGCGCTCATCGGCCTGATCTTCCTCCTGTGGGCCACATACGATGCACGTCGATCCGGGGGGCCGCGCCGCAAGCAGTTGCCGAAAGTGCCGAAGAAGCGCCAGTACAAGCCCGGCCGCAAAGCTCTGCCCGCACCCGGTCGACGTGCGATCTCACGCAGCGTCGCGGCATCCGTACTCCTGATCGGCGGACTGGCACTGGCCGGCTGCTCAGCGCAGTTCGGGCCGGGCATCGCCTCGCAAGCCGCGCCGACACCCACCCCGACCCTCGCCGAGGGCACCATCGTGCCTCCGGTTGCTGCCACCCAAACCCAGGTCGAGCGCATCGTCGAGCGCATCAGCGCCACGGTCACCGAGGCCGACGCCGCCCGTGACGCAGGACTGCTGGCCACTCGCATGGGGGGAGCAGCGCTCGAACTCCGCGCCGCCAGCTACGCGATCACCGCCGCCGACTCCGGCATCGCGATGCCTCCTGCGGTCCCCGCGGGACCGGTCAAGCTCGTGTTGCCGCAGCAGACCGACGCCTGGCCGCGTACCGTGCTGGCCATCATCCAGAACGAGGCGGATGCCGCGACGGCCCCGGTGGCGCTCTTCCTCGAGCAGGCCAGCGCCCGGGAGAACTACAAGGTCAGCTACTCCGTGAATCTCGAGCCGTCGGTCGTGCTGCCCGACGTCGCTCCTGCAGATATCGGCACGTCACGCCTGGCCGACGACAGCCCCCTGCTGCGGATGACCCCCCAAGACGTGGCGCTGGCGTATGCGGACATCCTCGCGAAGGATGTCGACAGCGCCTCGTACCTCGACTTCGAACCGAAGGGCGACTCGCTGCGCACCGCCGTCGGTCAAGCTGCGCGACAGGCGATCGCCGCGAGCCTGCCGAGCACGGCCAGCGTCTCGTTCGGGCAAGCGCTCGGCGCGGGAAAGCCGATCGTGATGGCCACCAATGACGCGGGTGCGCTCGTGGTCGTGAACCTCAACGAAACCCAGCAGGTCGTACCGACCGAGGAGGGCGCCGCGATCAATCCGACCGGTGCGGTCAAGGCGCTCTCGGGCGTCGCGGTCAGCACCAAGGGTGTCATCGCCACCTACAGCGACCAGCTGCTCTTCTACGTACCGCCGGTCGGGGCCGATGGCAAGATCGTGCTGCTGGGGTACAGCCAGGGACTCATCAAGGCTTCGGAGATCGGATGACGAACGCGCCACTCGGCGGCAATCTGCGCGGTGCCGTCGATCTCTCGTCGTTGGTGCGACCGGCTGCTCCGCCGAAGGCTGCCGCTGCGGGCGGCATCGTGCGTGACGCCACCGATGCATCCTTCACCGAGGTGCTCGAACTGTCGTCCACCGTGCCGGTGCTCGTCGAGTTCTACGGTCAGGGCGTCGAACCCGCCCTGAGCCCGCTGGTCACCGAGTACGGTGGACGCCTGGCGCTGGCCACCGTCGACGCGACGCGCAACCCGCAGCTGGTGCAGGCGTTCGCGGTGCAGGAGGTGCCGACAGTGGCCGCGGTGATCGGCGGTCGCCCGCTGCAGCTCTTCGCGGGCATGCCGGACACGCAGCAGTTGCGAGGCGTGCTCGACCAGGTGCTGCAGCTCGCAGCACAGCAGGGGGTGACCGGCAGCATCCAGGGCGGCGCAGACGGCGAGCAGCCCGAGCCAGCTGAGGAGCCGCTGCCCCCGCACCACCAGGAGGCGTACGACGCGATCGCCGCGGGGGACTTCGCGACCGCGATCGCGGAGTACGAGACCGCCATCGCCCAGAACCCGCGTGACGGGCTCGCCGTTGCGGGGCTCGCGCAGGTGCGACTGCTGCAGCGCCTGGACGGTACCGACGCCGCGGCTGTCCGTTCGGCCGCCGCCGATGCGCCCACGGATGTCGCCGCGCAACTCGCCGTCGCCGACCTGGATGCCGCGGGCGGCCACCTCGAGGATGCGTTCGGGCGATTGCTCGACCTGTTCCCGACGCTGGACCCCGAGGGCAGGAACGCGGTGCGCGGCCGCCTGCTCGACTACTTCGAGATCGCCGGAGTCGATGACCCGCGAGTCGTCGCCGCGCGACGGCGGCTGACCGGCCTGCTGTATTGATCATGGATGCCCCGCAGCTCGTTCCCGGTCCCACAGCCGGGCAGTGGGACGCGCGGAGCCGGGTGCTGCGAATGGCCGGGGTGCTGCTCTTCCTGGTCGCCGTGCTGGTGAGCATCGGCGCACCATCGCCGTCGCTGCTCGGGGTGTTCCTCATCGTTCTGCTTGTGTGCTCCGTCGTCTCGATCGTGTTCGGGCAGCTCAGCCAGCGGATCATGCGCGACGAGATGCGCGCGGGCTACTCGACGCTGTTCGACTTCGCCGGCTACGACCTGCGCGACGCCCGCACGTTGACGCTCGTGCGCTCACGAGACGAGGCCCCGGCCGAGTCGGGGCGCGTGCGCGGTTCGATCCTGGTGAACATGATGCGCCCGCGACCGGGCACGCTCCTGGCCCGTCGAGCCGTCGACGACGACCGCTAATTCCGCTCGGGCTCCAGCCAGAGCCCCGCCAGGGGTGGCAGGGTCAGCTCCACCGAGGCCTGACGACCGCCGAACGGCTCGTCGCCGGCGAGCACCGAACCGAAGTTGCCGACGCCGGATCCGCCGTACTCGACGGCATCCGTGTTCACCACCTCGCGCCAGGTGCCCGCAAAAGGCAAGCCCACCCGGTATGGACCGACCGGGTTGCCGCCGAAGTTGAACAGCCCCACGAGCGGGTCACCGCCCCTGCTCCACCGCACGAACGCGAGCACGTTCTGGCTGGCGTTGCCGCCGTCGAGCCACTCGAATCCGCGAGAGTCGTTGTCCTGCTCCCACAGCGCCGGCGACTGCCGGTAGACCCGGTTGAGCTGACCGACGAGTTTCTGCAGGCCCTGGTGCACCGGCTGATCGAGGATCCACCAGTCCAGTCCGCGCTCCTCGCTCCACTCGCTGGGCTGCCCGAACTCGCTCCCCATGAACAGCAGCTGCTTGCCGGGGTGCGCCCACATGAACGACAGGTACGCGCGTACGTTCGCGAGCTTCTGCCACTGGTCGCCGGGCATCTTGTGCAGCAGCGACCCCTTGCCGTGCACCACCTCGTCATGGCTGATCGGCAGCAAGAAGTTCTCGCTGAACGCGTAGACGAGCCCGAACGTCAGCTGGTTGTGGTGGTACGAGCGGTAGAGCGGGTTCTCGTGCATGTAGCGCAGGGTGTCGTTCATCCACCCCATGTTCCATTTCAGGCCGAAACCCAGTCCGGATGCTCCGGTCGGCTTGGTCACGCCCGGCCAGCTGGTCGATTCCTCGGCGATCATCACGATGCCGGGGTTGCGCTTGTAGGCGGTCGCGTTGACCTCCTGCAGAAAGCTGATGGCCTCGAGGTTCTCGCGCCCGCCGTACTTGTTCGGCAGCCACTGACCCTCGTCACGCGAGTAGTCCAGATACAGCATGGATGCCACGGCGTCCACCCGAAGGCCGTCGATGTGGAACTCCTCGAGCCAGTACAGCGCGTTTGCGACCAGGAAGTTGCGCACCTGCGACTGGCCGAAGTCGAAGATCAGCGTGCCCCAGTCCTGCTGCTCGCCCCGGCGCGGATCGGAGTGCTCGTACAACGGCTCCCCGTCGAACCGGGCCAGTGCCCACTCGTCCTTGGGGAAGTGCCCCGGCACCCAGTCCATGATCACGCCGAAGCCGGCGCCGTGCAGCCGGTCGATGAGGTACTTCAGGTCGTCGGGGTGGCCGAAGCGGCTGGTCGGCGCGAAGTACCCGGTCACCTGGTAGCCCCACGAACCACCGAATGGATGCTCCGCCAGCGGCATGAACTCCACGTGCGTGAAGCCGGTGAGGCGCAGGTACTCGATCAGCTGGTCGGCCATGGTGCGGTAGTCCAGCCCGGGACGCCACGACCCGAGGTGCACCTCGTACACCGACATGGGCGAGTTGGCGGGGTCGGTCTGGGCGCGAGCCGACATCCATGGCTCGTCCGACCAGGCGAACTCGCTGTGCACGATCCTCGATGCGGTCGCGGGCGGCACCTCGGCGTACCGGGCCATCGGGTCGGCGCGCTTGACCCAGTGCCCGGCGCGTGACAGCAGCTCGAACTTGTACGGCCCGCCGGGGTGGAGCCCAGGTACGAACAGTTCCCAGACGCCGTTGTCGTCGAGGCGGCGCATCGCGTGGCCGATGCCGGTCCAGTCGTTGAAATCGCCGATCACGCGCACGGCTTGCGCGTGCGGTGCCCAGACCGAGAACGACGTGCCATCCACCCCCTCGTGCGGCCGGAAGTGGCTGCCGAGCACGTGCCACAACTGCTCGTGGCGGCCCTCACCCCACAGATACAGGTCCATCTCGCCGACGCTGGGCACGAAGCGGTACGGGTCGTCCGCGGTCCAGCCCGGGCCCTCGTCGTACTCCGTCTCGACGGTGTACGCCTGACCGGGGCCGGGGGCGAAGCCGTGCCACAGTCCGTGTGAGACATGAGACAGCGGCACGCGCGAGCCGTCAGCACGCACCGCGGTCACCGTCGCGGCCAGCGGGCGCAGCACCCGGATCACGTGCCCGTCGTCGACCGAGTGCTGACCGAGCGCGTCGTGCGGCCGCGGGTGCACGGCGTCGGAGAGCGCGGCGATGTGATCGGGGTGCAGCTCGGGCAGCATCAGCCGTGGCCTTTCGGGTAGTCGATCCGTAGCACGTGCGCGGGCTGCGTGAAGGCGTCGAGCCGCACGAAGGCGTCGCGTCCCCACTCGTAGCCGGCACCGGTCAGCAGGTCGGTGACCGCGAAGCGCTCGTCGGGATCGAGCCCGAACACGCGCGGATCGAGATGCACCATCGTCTCGCGCACCGAATGCGGGTCGAGGTTGACGATCACGATGATGGCGTCGGGGGTGCCACCGGCGAACGCGGCCGGCAGCACCTTGGAGTAGACCAGGATCGCGTCGTCGTCGCTCCAGTGCACGTCGAGGTTGCGCAGCTGTCGCAGGGCCGGGTGGGCCGCGCGGATCAGGTTGAGCTTGGTCAGGTACGGCGCGAGCGACCTGCCCGCTTTCTCCGCGGCTGCCCAGTCGCGCTGCTTGTACTCGTACTTCTCGTTGTCGATGTTCTCCTCTGATCCCGGCCGCGCGACGTGCTCGAACAGCTCATAGCCGGCATACACGCCCCAGGTCGGGCTGCCGGTCGCCGCCAGCAGCGCGCGGATCTTGTAGGCGGCCCGTCCGCCGAACTGCAGGTACTCGGTGAGGATGTCGGGGGTGTTGACGAACAGGTTCGGTCGCAGGAACGCCGAGGTCTGTCTGGAGACGCCCGAGAGGAACTCCTCGAGCTCGATCTTGGTGTTGCGCCAGGTGAAGTAGGTGTACGACTGTTGGAACCCGACCTGGGCAAGCGAGTGGAGCATCGCCGGGCGGGTGAAGGCCTCGGCGAGGAACACCACGTCGGGGTGCTCGGTGTTGATCGTCCGTAGCACCACCTCCCAGAATCGCAGCGGCTTGGTGTGCGGGTTGTCGACGCGGAAGATGCGCACGCCCAGCCCGATCCAATGCCGGATGATCCGCAGCACCTCGGCCTCGATGCCAGCCGGGTCGTTGTCGAAGTTGATCGGGTAGATGTCCTGATACTTCTTCGGCGGGTTCTCGGCGTAGGCGATCGACCCATCGGGCAGCGTCGTGAACCACTCCGGGTGCTCGGTCACCCAGGGATGGTCGGGGGATGCCTGCAGCGCCAGATCGAGCGCGACCTCGAGCCCGACGCGCCTGGCCGCGCCCACGAAGAACTCGAAGTCCTTCTCGTCGCCGAGGTCGGGGTGGATCGCGTCGTGTCCGCCTGCGCTCGAGCCGATCGCCCACGGCGACCCGGGGTCGCCAGGACCCACGACGAGCGTGTTGTTCGGACCCTTGCGACCCGTGACCCCGATCGGATGGATCGGCGGCAGGTACAGCACGTCGAAACCCATCGCCGCGACCCCCGGCAGGCGCTTGGCCGCCGTACGGAAGGTGCCGGAGACCCAGCGGCCATCCTTGCCCCGCTTCGCACCCTCGCTGCGCGGGAAGAACTCGTACCAGCTGCCGACGCCGGCGCGCTCGCGCTCGACCCGGATGGTCAGGGTCTCGCTGAACGTCTCCAGGCTGGCGATCGGCCGCGCCTCGATCGCCTCGATGAGCTCCGGGTCGTTGAGCACGGCCCACCGCTGCGCGACCGTGCCCTGCTGCAGCGCCGCGATCGAGCGTTGCACGATGGAACGCTTGCGGGCCCGGGTCAGCAGCCGGGCGCCCAGTTCGAGCATCAGCTCGACGTCGATACCAGCGGCGATCTTGATCTCGGCGTTGTGGTGCCAGGTCGCCCAGTCGTCGGCGTAGGCACGGATGCGCCATGACCACTCGCCCTCGACGGGCAATTGCGCCGAACCCTCCCAGCGATCGGTGCCCGGTGCTCCCGGCGCGAGCTGGTGCACCGATTCGACGCCCGAAGGATTGGTGAGCAGCAGCTGCACGCCCACCAGATCGTGCCCCTCGCGGAACACGGTCGCGCCGAAGGGCACCACCTCGCCGCGGTAGGCCTTCGACGGCCAGCGGTTCTCGGGCTGCTGCGGTGTCAGAAACCGGATCGGGATGCGACCCAGCCTCGGCTCGTAGTCGATGGCCACCCTCCGACGTTACCCCTGCCGTCCGGTTTCGCGCGGAGATGAATCGCGCTCTACGCTGGATCAAGTGAAGGCCATCCGCAGATTCACCGTCAGAACCGTGCTCCCGGAGCCCCTCGTCGCCCTCGACGAGCTCTCGACGAACCTCCGCTGGTCGTGGCACGAGCCGACCAGACAGCTGTTCCAGTCCATCGACCCCGTCGGGTGGGAGGTCTGCGGTCACGACCCGATCGCGCTGCTGGGCATGGTGGGCACCGAGCGCCTGGCCGAACTCGCCGCCGACGACGGGTTCGTCTCGCGCGCCGGTGATCTGCGCACCGACCTGCACGAGTACCTTCAGCAGCCCAGGTGGTACCAGGGCCTGACGCAGGCACCAGACGCCATCGGCTACTTCTCGCCGGAGTTCGGGATCGCCGCCGCGCTGCCGCAGTACTCCGGAGGCCTCGGCATCCTCGCCGGCGATCACCTCAAGAGCGCCAGCGACCTCGGCGTGCCGATCATCGGCGTCGGGCTGTTCTACCGGGCCGGTTACTTCAAGCAGGCGATCTCCCGGGACGGCTGGCAGCTCGAGAGCTATCCGGTGCTGGACCCGGACGGGCTCCCACTGCACGTGCTGCGGCACGCGGACGGCACCGCGGCCCAGGTCGTGCTCGCACTGCCCGACGGCCGCGCGCTCACCGCGCGCATCTGGAAGGTGGCGGTCGGCCGCATCCCGCTGCTGCTGCTCGACACCGACATCCCCGAGAACGACGAGGCGTTGCGCACCGTCACCGACCGGCTGTACGGCGGCGGCGGCGAGCACCGGCTGCTGCAGGAGCTGCTGCTGGGTATCGGCGGCGTCCGCGCCATCAAGGCCTACACCGAGCTCTCGGGGGCACCAGCGCCCGAGGTGTTCCACACGAACGAGGGGCACGCCGGGTTCCTGGGGCTGGAGCGCATCAGCGACCTGATCGGAGACGGGCTCTCGTTCGAGCAGGCGCTGCAGGTGGTGCGGGCCGGCACCGTCTTCACGACGCACACGCCGGTGCCCGCCGGCATCGACCGGTTCGACGTCGACACCATCAGGAAGTACTTCGCCGGCGACCTGCTGCCCGGGGTCGCCGTCGACGATGTCGTGCCGCTCGGCACCGAGGACTACGAAGGCGGCGACGCCACCAAGTTCAACATGGCGGTGATGGGGCTGCGACTCGCGCAGCGTGCCAACGGCGTGTCACTGCTGCACGGCGAGGTATCCCGCGGCATGTTCGGGGCTCTGTGGCCCGGCTTCGACGCGGACGACGTGCCGATCACCTCCATCACGAACGGGGTGCACGCTCCGACCTGGACCGACCCCGAGATGATCGCACTCGCGCAGCAGCGGTTCGGGACATCCGACACCACCGCTGTCGACTGGCGGTCGGAAGCTCTCAGCGACGCCGACCTCTGGGCGGCCAAACGTCAGATGCGCCAGCAGCTGGTGGCCGACGCGCGCGACCGGCTGAAGCTGGCCTGGCAGGAGCAGAACCGGGGATCGGGCGACCCTGCCTGGTTCGGCGAGATCCTCGACCCCGAGGTGCTGACCATCGGGTTCGCCCGACGGGTTCCGACGTACAAGCGCCTGACGCTCATGCTGCACGATCCGGAACGGCTGCGGGCGCTGCTGCTGCACCCCGAGCGGCCGGTGCAGCTCGTGATCGCGGGCAAGTCGCATCCGGCCGACGACGAAGGCAAGCGCCTCATCCAGCAGCTGATCGAGTTCGCGAGCGAGCCGGACGTGCGCAAGCGGATCGTGTTCCTGCCCAACTACGACATCGGCATGGCGAAGCTGCTCTACCCGGGCACCGACGTCTGGCTCAACAACCCGCTGCGGCCGCTCGAGGCGTGTGGCACGTCGGGCATGAAGGCGGCGCTGAACGGGTCGCTGAACCTGTCCATCCTCGACGGCTGGTGGGCCGAGTTCTACGACGAGGAGAACGGCTGGGCCATCCCGTCTGCCGATCAGGCCGGCGACGGTGCTGAGCGCGACACGCTCGAGGCCGAGAGCCTGTACGACCTGATCGAGCACCAGATCGCACCGCGGTTCTACGACCGGGGCGCCGACGGCGTGCCGACGCGGTGGGTGGCGTCGATGCGGCACACGCTGGCGACGCTGTCACCGGTGCTGTCGGCCGACCGCATGGTGAAGGAGTACGTCGAACGGCTGTATGTGCCAGCCGCCCTCGCCGAACGGGCGATGAGTGCGTCGTCGTACCAGCCCGCCCGTGACCTCGCAGACTGGAAGACCCGAGTGCGCGCGGCCTGGCCGTCGGTGCGTGTCGGTCACGTCGAATCCGGGGGAGTGGATGCCGTGCCGCAAGTCGGCGACGAACTGCACCTGCGGGCGACCGTCGGGCTCGGCGGGCTCGCACCGACCGATGTCGCCGTCGAGGTGGTCTACGGCCGAGCCTCCGAGGGTGACGACCTGCGCGACTCGCAGCACCTGCCGCTTCAGCCGCTCGATGGCGAGTCGGACGTGTTCGGCGGCACCGTGCCGCTGTCGCGCGCAGGCAGCTTCGGCTACACCGTGCGGGTCACCCCCAGGCACGAGCTGCTCGCCTCGCCGGCCGAGCTCGGGTTGGTCGCCGTCGCCGAGTAGCGGTTTTCATCATTCAGGAGTTCGTGCAACTGACGAGGCTCCCGGGGCTGCAGTGGTCACGGCAGCAGACTCTGGCAACTCCCGTCACATGAACTCCTGAATGATGAACGGGCGCGCGGGGCTCAGTGCGCGCGCAGCAGCACCATCGAGGTGCCGGCGACGACCAGTTCGCTGCCCGGGGGGTGGTCACCGCCGGTGCCGCCGTCGGCGTCGCTGGAGTCCCACAGCAGGCTGTAGCCGCGCACGCCCTCGTGCTCGGGCAGGGTCACCGTGACGGTCGCCTCGAGCCCGTGCACGATGAGCAGGATGCGGTTGAACGCCTCGAACTCCGGCGTCGACGCCGCCAGCAGCTGCAGGGTGCGCTCCTCCGGCGAGTCCCAGTCCTCCACAGACATCCCGAGGCCGTCTTTGTTGTACCAGTCCATCTGCGTGGCGTTGGGCACCGTCTCGCCCCATTGACCGTAGCGCACCGGTCGCAGCGCCGGGTTGTCGCGTCGCAGCGCGATCAGCTGCTTCGTGACCGTCAGCAGATCGCGCTGCCAGCGCTCGTGCTCCCACGACAGCCAGGTCAGCTCGGAGTCGTGACAGTACGCGTTGTTATTGCCCTGCTGGCTGCGGCCGAACTCGTCGCCGGCCGTGATCATCGGGATGCCTGCACTCAGCAGCAGCGTACCCAGCAGATTGCGCATGGCGAGGCATCGCGCGGCGAGCACCGCCTCGTCGGTGGTCGCCCCCTCGACACCGAAGTTGTACGAGCGGTTGTTGTCGGTGCCGTCGCGGTTCTTCTCGCCGTTGCCCATGTTGTGCTTGACGTTGTACGCGGTGAGGTCGGCCATGGTGAAGCCGTCGTGGGCGGTGATGAAGTTGAGGCTCGCGAGCGGCCCGCGCTCGGGTGAGAACACGTGAGCCGATCCGGTGAGGCGGCGTGCGAGCGACCCGATCCCGTTCGGTGCGGTGCCGGTCGCGCGGTCAGCGGCGATGTCGGTGAGCCAGAAGTCTCGGGCGCGGTCGCGGTAGCCGTCGTTCCACTCGGTCCACCCGTCCGGGAAGTTGCCGACCTGCCAGCCGCCCATGCCGACATCCCACGGCTCCGCGATGAGCTTGACGTCGGGCAGTTCGGTCAGGATCGAGGCCAGCAGCGGATGTTCGCGCTGATACTCGTTGTCGGCGTCCCGACCCAGCGTGGCGGCCAGGTCGAAGCGGAACCCGTCGACGTGCACCTCGTTCGCCCAGTACTTCAATGAGTCGAGGATGAGCCGGGCGGCGGCGGGCGTGGCCGTGTTCACCGAGTTGCCGCAGCCCGTGACATCCACGTACCGCCCGTCGGGGCTCTGCCGGTAGTAGGCCCGGTTGTCGAGGCCGCGCAGCGAGCTTGTCGGGCCGCCGAGGCCCTCCTCGGAAGTGTGGTTGTAGACGACGTCGAGCACCACCTCGAGCCCGGCGGCGTGCAGCAGTTTCACCATCCCCTTGAACTCGCGCAGCACCGCGCCGACCCCGCCGGCCTGAGCGTCACGGGTGGCGTATGCGGCGTGCGGCGTGAAGAAGTTGAGCGTGTTGTAACCCCAGTAGTTGCTCAGTCCCTGCTTGACGAGGCGCTGCTCGCTGACGAACTGGTGCACCGGCAGCAGCTGCACCGTGGTGACGCCGAGGTCGCGCAGGTAGTCGATCGTCGCCGGGTGGGCGAGTCCGGCGTAGGTGCCGCGCAGCTCTTCCGGCACGTCGGGGTTCAGCTTCGAGATGCCTTTGACGTGAGCCTCGTAGATCACCGTGTGGTCCATGGGGACGCGGGCTTTGACCACGCCGCCCCAGTCGAAGCTGTCAGGCTCCTGCACGTACGCGCGCCAGTCGCCGTTCGGGGTGCGCCGCAGGCCGCGGGCGTACGGATCGATGAGATGCACGTCCGGGTCGAAGGCGTTGCCGGGTTCGGTCGGCCCGTCTGCGCGGACCGAGTAGGTGGCGCCGGGGGTGAGCAGTTTGCTCGTCACGCTCCAGACATCCCCCTCGCCCCTGCTCATCGGCAGCGTCTTGGCCACCCAGTTGGGGTCACGGTCGTCGAACAGGCACAGTTCGAGACGGCTCGCACTGGCCGACCAGACCCGCAGTTGCCCGCCCTTCGGACCGAGCACGACGCCGAGACCGGCGAGGGGATCGGCAGAAGGCATGCGGAACAGCGTACCCAGCGCGTGCGTCATGCTTGAACCATGCCGGTGTACCTCGATCACGCCGCGACCAGCCCGCTGCGGGCCGAGGCCGCGAGCGCGGTGGTCGCCGCACTGGGCGTGGTGGGCAACCCGTCGTCCATCCATTCCCACGGTCAGGCGGCGAAGCGGATGCTCGAAGACGCTCGCGGCACCATCGCGACCGCGCTTGGCGTGGACCCGGTCCAGGTCACGTTCACCTCGGGCGGCACCGAGTCGATCAACCTTGCGCTCAAAGGACTGTTCTGGAGCAGGGCGCCGCGCACCCGCATCCTCGCCACCGGGGCCGAGCACCACGCCACGATCGACGCCCTGGAGTGGCTGGTCCAGCACGAGGGCGCGGTGGTCGAGTGGGTCGCCGTCGACGGGCAGGGCCGGATGGATGTCGCGGCTCTCGAGTCGCTCATGGGCGACGACGTCGCGCTCGTGACGACGCTGCTGGCCAACAACGAGGTCGGCACGATCCAGCCCGTCGACGAGATCGTGCGCGTCGCGGGGGACGTGCCGGTGCACGTCGACGCCGTGGGTGGCTGGGGGGCGGTGCCGCTGCCGTCCGGGGCGGCCGCGGTCAGCGTCTCGGCGCACAAGATCGGCGGACCGGTCGGCATCGGCGCGCTCGCGCTGGCCCGCGGCGTGACCGTGACGCCGCTGCTGCACGGCGGCAGTCAGCAGCCCTCGCGCTCGGGCACGCTCGACGTCGCCGGTGCGGTCGGGTTCGCGGCGGCGGCGGGTCTGGCGCATCCCGACCCGACCGTGCTGCGCGATCGGCTCATCGCGTCGGTGCTCGCGACCGTGCCGGGCGCGACGCTGCGCGGCGACCCCGTGCACCGGCTGCCGGGCAACGCGCACTTCACGTTCGAGGGGTGCGAGGGCGACTCGCTGCTGTTCCTGCTCGATGCCGCGGGCATCTCCGTCTCGACCGGCTCCGCCTGTCGCGCCGGAGTCCCCGAGGCATCCCACGTGCTGCTGGCGATGGGGCTGCCCGAGCCCGTGGCCCGCTCGGCGCTGCGCTTCACGCTCGGCGCGGACTCCACCGCCGCGGACGTCGACGCACTGCTCGCCGCGCTACCCGGCGCTGTGGCCCGGGCACGAGCGGCGGGAGCCGCGGACCGCGTGCCCACGCTCGGACGCTGAGCCGAGGCATCCGCCGCTGTGCTGTCTCCGCACCGGGGCTATCATCACGGAAACTCAGGAGAACTTGCGCGCGCAGTGAGCAACACGTCGAGAAACAGTGCGATCAGCGGCGAGCTTTCCTGAGTTTCCGTGATGGGGCCGCCGTGGCATCCATTGCAGGCGCCGCCGCGCGCGGGCGCCCCGCGTAAACTCGGGGCATGCGTGTTCTGGCGGCGATGAGCGGTGGCGTCGACTCCGCGGTCGCGGCGGCGCGCGCGCTCGATGCCGGGCACGAGGTGGTCGGCGTGCACCTGGCGCTGAGCCGCCAGCCGGGCACGCTGCGCACCGGCAGCCGCGGCTGCTGCACGATCGAGGACTCGATGGACGCGCAGCGCGTCGCGGGCCAGCTCGGCATCCCGTACTACGTCTGGGACTTCTCCGAGCGCTTCAAGGTCGATGTGGTCGACGACTTCGTCGCCGAGTACTCCGCCGGCCGCACCCCGAACCCGTGCATGCGCTGCAACCAGCACATCAAATTCGCCGCGCTGCTCGAGAAGGCGCTCGCCCTCGGGTTCGACGCGGTCGCGACCGGCCACTACGCCTCGCTCGTCATCGGCGACGGCGGTCGGCGCGAGTTGCACCGCGCCGCGGACCGGGCGAAGGACCAGTCCTACGTGCTCGGCGTGCTCACCGCGGCCCAGCTCGAGCACTGCATGTTCCCGCTCGGGGCGACGCCGTCGAAGGCGGAGGTCCGCGCTGAAGCCGCAGCCCGCGGGTTCGCGCTCGCGGCCAAGCCCGACTCGCACGACATCTGCTTCATCCCGGACGGGGACACCCGGGGCTGGCTGGCCGAGAAGGTCGGCGCCGCACGCGGAGACATCCTCGATCGAACCGGCGCCGTCATCGGCCACCACGCCGGTGCCCACGCGTTCACGGTGGGGCAGCGCAAGGGGATGAACATCGGCTACCCCGCAGACGATGGCAGACCGCGCTTCGTGCTCGAGGTTCGCCCGAGATCGAACGAGGTCGTCGTCGGCCCGAGAGAGGCGCTGGCGATCGCCGAGCTGGCCGGCTCGGCCTATAGCTGGGCGGGACGGGCACCGGATGCTCCGGCCACCCCGTTCCCCGTCGAGGTGCAGGTGCGCGCGCACGCCGATCCTGTTCCTGCGACCGCGGTGCTCGAGGGCGGCGAGCTCATCGTCCGGCCGGAGTCCCCGATCGACGGCGTCGCGCCCGGTCAGACCGCGGTGATCTACGACGGCACCCGCGTGCTCGGGCAGTGCACGATCGACCGCACAGTCAGTGCGGTGCCAGTCTCGCGTTGACGGAGCCCAGTTCTAGGCTGAGGCTGTGGCAGACGAGGTTCCCCAGCACGCTGACCCGTCCCTGGTCGCGGCGCGAGACGAGGCGCGGGCCCTCACCGCCCGCATCCTCGAACTGCGCGACGCGTACTACGAACGCGACGCCGAGCTGGTTCCCGACGCCGAATACGATGGGATGCTCCGCCGCCTCGAGCAGCTCGAGCGGCTGCATCCCGAGCTCCAGAGTCAGGACAGCCCCACCCAGACCGTCGGCGGTCGTGCGGCTGCCCTGTTCGACCCGGTCACCCACGCCCAGCGGATGCTGTCGCTGGACAACGTGTTCTCGCTCGACGAGTTCGCCGCGTGGGCCGCGAAAGTCGAGCGGGATGCCGGGCGGGCGGTGCACTATCTGTGCGAGTTGAAGATCGACGGGCTCGCCATCAACCTCCGCTACGAGCGCGGGCGGCTGACCAGCGCCGCGACCCGTGGTGACGGCGTGGTCGGCGAGGACGTGACCGAGAACGTGCGGGCGATTCAGTCGATCCCGGCGTGGCTGGCGGGCGCGGGGCATCCTCAGCTCGTCGAGGTGCGTGGCGAGATCTTCTTCCCCGTCGAGGCGTTCCGGGCGCTGAACGCCGAACAGGCGGCCGCGGGCGAGCGGGTCTTCGCGAACCCGCGGAACGCGGCATCCGGGTCTCTGCGGCAGAAAGCCGAGGGCAAGAACCCCGCGGGGCTCGACCTGATGCGGCGCAGGCTCAGCAGACTCCGGATGCTCGTGCACGGCATCGGCGCCTGGAGAAATCCTCCGGTCAGCACGCAGAGCGAGGTGTACGCGCTGCTGCGCGAGTGGGGGCTGCCGATCAGCGAGCACTTCCGCGTGACGGATTCGTCGCTGGGTGCGGCCGAGTACATCGAGTTCGCCGGCGAGCACCGGGGCCAGACCGGTTCCGTCGAGCACGAGATCGACGGCGTCGTCGTGAAGGTCGACGAACTCGCACTGCACGCCGAACTCGGTGAGACCAGCCGCGCGCCGCGCTGGGCGATCGCCTACAAGTACCCGCCCGAGCAGGTGAACACGAAGCTGCTCGACATCGTCGTGTCGGTCGGGCGCACCGGTCGTGCTACGCCGTTCGCGGTGATGCAACCAGCGCACGTCGCCGGCTCGGTGGTGCGGCAGGCGACGCTGCACAATCAGGATGTCGTCAGATTCAAGGGCGTGCTGATCGGCGACACCGTGGTGCTGCGCAAGGCCGGCGACGTGATCCCCGAGGTGCTGGGCCCGGTGGTGGAGCTGCGCGACGGCAGCGAGCGCGAGTTCGTCATGCCGACGCACTGCCCAGAGTGCGGCACGCCCCTGGCACCGGCTAAGGAGGGCGACATCGACCTGCGCTGCCCGAACGCGCGAAGCTGTCCCGCTCAGGTGCGCGGGCGGGTCGAGCACGTCGGCAGCCGCGGCGCGCTCGACATCGAGGGGCTCGGCGAGGTCGGGGCGGCGGCGCTCACGCAGCCTGAACACCCGAGCACGCCACCACTGGTCACCGAAGCCGGGCTGTTCGATCTGACGCTGCGTGACCTGTTCGACATCCGGGTGCGGGTGCGCGACAGCGAAACCGGTCTGGTCAAGCTCGACGACGAGGGCACCGAGCGCGTCGAGTCGCCGTACCGGCGCCGCCGTCAGAAGAAGGACGGAGCGTTCGAGCCCGACGGCGAGTTCGCCGGCGACGCCGGCCACGTGCCGTCGAGCGCGGCGCACAAGCTCATCGACGAGCTCGAGAAGGCCAAGACGAAAGACCTGTGGCGCGTGCTCGTCGCACTGTCGATCCGGCACGTGGGGCCGGTGGCGGCTCGTGCGCTGGCGGCGTACTTCGGCTCGCTGGACGCGATCCGTGCCGCCAGCCGGGAGGAGCTGGCGGCAGTGGAGGGCGTCGGCGGCATCATCGCCGACGCTCTGATCGGCTGGTTCGCCGTTGACTGGCACGTCGAGATCGTGGAACGGTGGCAGGCCGCGGGGGTGCGCACGAGCACGCCGGGGCATGCGGGCGCGGGAGCCGCGACATCCGTCGGGGGCCCGCTGGCCGGTCTCACGGTCGTCGCGACCGGCTCGCTCGATGGGTTCACACGCGAGGGGGCGATCGAGGCGATTCTCGGGGCCGGCGGCAGAGCGGCTTCGAGTGTCTCGAAGAGAACCGATTTCGTCGCGGCCGGCCCCGGTGCCGGCAGCAAGCTCGCCAAAGCTGAGGAGCTGGGTGTGCGGATCATCGACGCGCAGCAGTTCGCGACGCTGCTCCGGGAGGGGCCGAGCGGCCTGGAGTAGCCAGTCACAGTTCTCACTCCCGTAACACGAAAAGGCCCCCGAACGGGGCATTTCGCCCCTAGGATGTGCACTGCGAGACCGAACCCCTGGGGAGGGCAGGCCGACGTCGCGCGAGCGAGGGGAACGACCCGAGTGCTGTTTGACGTCGCAGCCGTTCTGGTGACCTCGGTGGCGCTTGGACCCGCCGTCGAGGCCTTCAGCGTTCCTTCGCCTGCGCCACAGGCCGTGCTGGGCTCGGGCATTCCGCTCGGCCCGATCCCCGATGCGCCGCCCCTGCCGTTCATCGGACCCGGCAGCAGCGGCGCCCAGTTCGCGCAAGGCACGCGGCTGCTCCAGCAGTTGTCGCTGCGCAGCGCCACGAGCATCCCGGGCTTCGTCGCGCAGAATCCCGGCTTCGGCGATCGGGTGCTGGCTGCGCCGCCGTCGCCGACCAGCGTCACGGCGTGGTGGTCCGGGCTGAACGACCAGCGGCGCACCGCGCTGACGACGGCGGACCCCGGACTGGTCGGCAACCTCGAGGGCATCCCGTACTCGGTGCGCGACACCGCCAACCGCGCGTTGCTGAACGACACCATGGCGCAGTTGACCGCAACGCTGCGCAGCGATGCCGGGCGCACCTCGCTCGACCAGGCCGGCCAGCAGCTGAACATGCTGCGCTCCATCCGCGACGCACTCGGTAGCGCCACCGACCGCTCGCTGATCACGCTCGACGTCAACGGCCAGGGCCGGGCTGCCATCGTGCTCGGTGACCTGCGCACCGCCGACTACGTGACCTACCTGGTGCCCGGCATGTTCTTCACTATCGCAAACCAGATAGGAGATTGGACGGATGCTGCGGCTCGCCTGGGCGACGAGCAGCGGGCATGGCTGGAGTACTTCGCACAACAGCCGACGGACGAGAGCGTCGCCACCATCGCCTGGATCGGGTACCCCACGCCGAACCTCACCAACGTGGGCGGCATCGACAACGCCTACGAGGGGCGCGACGCGCTCGCATCCGCGATCCAAGGTCTTCAGGCGATGCGGGCAGCCGATCAGCCGTATCTGTCCGTCGTCGCGCACTCCTACGGGTCCACCGCCGCGCTGATGGCGCTCACCGAGTACGACTTCGAGATCGATGCGCTCGCCCTGGTCGGGTCACCGGGCAGTCCCGCCAAGTCCGTGGACGAGCTCAATGTGCGCGGAGGCAACGTGTTCGTCGGCGAAGCCGCGTGGGACCCGGTGCCGAACAGCTCATACTTCGGCAGTGACCCGGGCGCGCCGGAGTACGGCGCGAAGCGCATGAGCGTGCAGGGCGGCTTGGATGCTCTGACGGGCGTCGCACTGGCAGGCTCCGCCGGGCACAACGAGTACTTCAGCCCGGGCACGCAGTCGATGCGCAACTTCGCGCTCATCGGCATCGGCAAAGGCCAGTACGTCACCGATGCGTCGCTCCAAGCCAAAGCGACCTCGCGGTAGCTGGCTAAACTCGACGGGTGTCTGAAATCACCCCCGACGTCGTCACACACCTGGCGAATCTCGCTCGCATCGCCCTGACTGACGAGGAGATCCAGACCCTTACCGGGCAACTCGGCGCGATCGTCGACTCGGTCGCGAAAGTCAGCGAGGTGGCGACACCGGATGTCCCGGCCACCAGTCACCCGATCCCGCTGTCGAACGTGTACCGTCCCGACGAGCCGGGTGTCACGCTGACCACCGAGCAGGCGCTCGCCGGCGCTCCCGAGCACGACGGCGCGCGCTTCAGAGTCTCGGCCATTTTGGGGGAGGAGCAGTGAGCCTGATCACTCGGTCCGCCGCCGAACTGTCCGCGCTGCTGCGTGCCGGCGAGGTCTCGTCCGTCGAGGTCACCCGCGCGCACTTGGACCGGATCGAGGCCGTCGACGGCGACGTGCACGCGTTCCTGCACGTGAACGCGTCGGCGATCGACACCGCCGCGCTCATCGACGCTCAGCGCGCCGCGGGCGAGCCGCTGAACGAACTGGCAGGTGTGCCGATCGCGATCAAGGACGTGCTGTGCACCGTCGGCATGCCGTCGACGGCCGGCTCACGCATCCTTGAGGGCTGGATCCCGCCGTACGATGCCACGCCGGTCGCCCGGCTGAGAGCGGCGGGGCTGGTGCCGCTGGGTAAGACCAACATGGACGAGTTCGCTATGGGTTCCTCCACCGAGCACTCCGCGTTCGGTCCGACGAGGAACCCGTGGGACCTCACCCGGATCCCGGGCGGTTCGGGCGGCGGCTCATCTGCCGCGGTCGCCGCGTTCGAGGCGCCGCTGGCCCTCGGGTCGGACACCGGCGGCTCGATCCGCCAGCCCGCGGCGGTGACCGGCTCGGTCGGGATGAAGCCGACCTACGGCGGCGTCTCGCGCTACGGTGCCATCGCGCTCGCGTCGTCGCTGGACCAGGTCGGCCCGGTGACGCGCACCGTGCTCGACGCGGCGCTGCTGCACGACGTCATCGGCGGGCACGACCCGCGCGACTCGACATCGCTGACCGACGAGTGGCCGTCGTTCGCCGAAGCCGCCCGAGCCGGGGCTGCTGCCGAGTCGCTGCGCGGGCTGCGCGTCGGGGTGGTGCGCGAGCTCGACAGTCCCGGATTCCAGCGGGGCGTGTCCGACCGGTTCCACGAGGCGATAGCGCTGCTCACTGGCGCCGGTGCCGAGGTGGTCGAGGTGTCGGCACCGCACTTCGAGTACGCCGTGGCTGCGTACTACGTGATCCTTCCTGCCGAGGCATCCAGCAATCTGGCCAAGTTCGATTCTGTGCGCTTCGGCCTGCGGGTCAATCCGCCGGGCGGCGGCACCGTCGAGCAGGTGATGGCTGCCACGCGGGAAGCCGGCTTCGGTGCTGAGGTCAAGCGCCGCGTCATCCTCGGCACGTATGCGCTGTCAGCCGGCTACTACGACGCCTACTACGGCAGTGCGCAGAAGGTGCGTACGCTCATTCAGCGCGACTTCGCGTCGGCGTTCGAGCAGGCGGATGTGCTGGTGTCGCCGTCGGCCCCGACCACCGCGTTCAGAATCGGCGAGAAGGTGGATGACCCGATTGCCATGTATCTCAACGACGTGACGACGATCCCGGCGAACCTGGCCGGGATCCCGGGCATGAGCATCCCGTCGGGGCTGGCGGAGGACGGGCTGCCGGTCGGCTTCCAGCTCATGGCACCCGCTCGTGAGGATGCGAGGCTGTACCGGGTCGGCGCGACCCTGGAGCGGATGCTCACGCAGCAGTGGGGCGGGCCGCTCCTCGAAAACGCGCCCCCACTGGGGTAGTCCCGCACCCGTTTTGTGCTCACGAGCTGGTTTTGTGCTCGCGAGCGACAGCACAAAACTCACTGGCGAGCACAAAACCGCAACGGCCATCCGCTCCCGGCTCCTCGGTGTCAGGAGCGAAATGCACGTTGAGTCCTTCGCGGTTCGGGAGCTACCGTCAGGATCATAAGCGCCGATGCCCCTGATTCGAGGACACCATGACCAGCACCACCCGCGGCCTGATGATCGGTCTGCTGGCGTCCCTCACGTTCGGCACGTCGGGCGTGCTGATCAAACCGCTGCTCGAGGCAGGCTGGAGTCCCGCGGCGGCAGTCACCGCGCGAGCCGGGATCGCCGGTCTCGTGCTGCTCCCGGTCGTGCTCGTGTCATTGCGCGGCCGCTGGGCAGCCGTCCGCCGCGCGCGCTGGCGCATCCTGGGGATGGGTCTGATCGGCGTCGCCGCCACGCAACTGGCCTACTTCGCCGCCATCCAGCGCATCCCCGTCTCGACCGCGCTGCTGATCGAATACCTGGCACCGCTGTTGCTGGTCGCCTTCGCGTGGGCGACGACGCGACGGATGCCGCGCGCGGCCGTGCTGATCGGCTCGGTCGTGGCGATCGGCGGCCTGGTGTTCGTCATCGGACCGGGCAGTGTCGCCGCCACCGACGGGCTCGGCGTGGTCTTCGCCGGACTCGCCGCGCTCGGCGCCGCGGTCTACTACGTGGTCGCCGCCCGCCCCTCCGACGGACTGCCACCGGTCGCCTTCGCCGGTCTCGGCCTGATGCTCGGCGCCCTCGCACTCGGTCTGGTCGGCGCGGTTGGCATCATGCCCTTCACAGCGACCTTCGGCCCCGTCGAGGCATTCGGTGGCGAGGTGGCATGGTGGATGCCTCTGCTCATCGTCGCCGTCATCAGCACGGCCATCGCCTACGCGTTGAGCATCACCGCGTCTGAGCGGCTCGGCTCGCGCCTGATGTCCTTCGTCGGATTGCTCGAGGTCGTCTTCGCGTCGGTGTTCGCCTGGCTGTTCATCGGCGAAACCCTCACGCCGCTGCAGGTGCTCGGCGGCGTGCTGATCCTGACCGGCATCGCGTTCGTGCGCAGCGACAGCCGAGTCGACGTGCCGATGGAGCCTGCCGCGGTGGATGACGCGGTGCCGACGCCGTCCCGTTAAGCCCGCGCCAGCACTCGCCGCGCGTGCGCGAGCACCGGCTCGTCGACCATCGCGCCGCGGAACGAGAACACCCCGCGCTGCCCCGCAGCCGCATCCAGCAGCTCCCGCGCGAATGCGACCTCGTCGGGAGTCGGCGCGTACCCGGCACGGATCGCGGCGACCTGGCCGGGGTGGATGCATGCGGTGGCGGCGAAGCCGCTGGCCGCGGCATCTTGAGCCTCTGTCCGCTGGCCGTCGAGGTCGGCGATGTTCAGGTGCACCGCGTCGATCGCCGCCTTGCCGTGCGCCCCGGCAGCCAGCAGCACGGCCGAGCGGGCGTGGATCGCGACCGCCCGGTAGGCACCGTTCGCCGACCGCGACGAGGTGCCGCCGAGCGATGCCACGAGATCCTCGGCGCCCCACATCAGCGCCACCACGTTGGGCTCGGCGGCCAGCGCGGGTGCGGCGAGGATGCCGGTCGCGGTCTCGCACAGCGCGACGACGCCGAGACCGATGGCCGCGACATCCGCCGCCTTCGACGCCTTCGCCAGCATCACGGTGCGGTACGCCGTGGCGGCGAGGGCCTCGAGGTCGCGCGCGTGATCGTCGGTACCGGCCGCGTTGATGCGCACAATGGTCGATGCCGGGTCGAGCGGGGTCGCGATCAGTGCCTCGCGCGCGGCCACCCGGTTCCCGGGGAGCACCGCGTCTTCGAGGTCGAGGATGACGGCATCCGCCCGCGCCGCCGCCTTCGCGTACCGGTCTGGGCGGTCGGCGGGACAGAACAGCAGCGCAGGCCCCAGTGCGAAGTTCACGGCCGCGCGCCCTCGCACCACACCAGGGCGCTGCGGGTGGCGCGCGCGAGCTCGACGCCGTCCTGATTCACGCCGCGGTGCGCGAGGATCACGATGCCCTGCCCCAGCCGTGACGCCGACAGGCGCTTCTCCTGCACGATCGTGCTGCTGTAGAGGGTGTCGCCGACGAACAGGGGCGCGTCGAACGCGACATCCTTCAATCCCAGGTTGGCGACCAGCGTGCCCTGCGTGAGTTGACCGACGGATGCCCCGACCATCGTCGCGAGCGTGAACATCGAGTTCACCAACCGCTGGCCGAACGGCTGCCCGGCCGCCCACGCCGCGTCCAGGTGCAGCGGCTGCGTGTTCATCGTCATCGTGGTGAACAGCACGTTGTCGGCCTCGGTGACCGTGCGACCGGGTCGGTGCAGGTAGGTGGCGCCGACCTCGAACTCCTCGTACCAGAGGCCGCGCTGCTCGTAGGTGTTCACGCGAACCCTAAGTCGCGCGCGATCACCATGAGCTGCACCTCGGAGGTTCCTTCACCGATCTCCAGGATCTTCGAGTCGCGGTAGTGCCGCGCGACCGGGTATTCGTTCATGAATCCGTTGCCTCCGAAGATCTGGGTCGCGTCGCGGGCGTTGTCCATCGCCGCTTCGCTGCTGACCAGTTTGGCGATACTCGCCTGCGACTTGAAGGGTTTTCCGGCAACCAGCAGGCTGGCGGCCTGGTAGGTCGCGAGCCTGGCGGTGTGCACGCGCGCCTGCATGCGCGCGAGCGTGAAGGCGATGTGCTGGTTGGCACCGATCGGGCGCCCGAAGACGATGCGCGCGCCCGCGTACTCGACCGCCTGCTCCAGGCAGCCCTGGGCCGCTCCCGTCGCCAGGGCGGCGATCGCCACGCGGCCCTCGTCGAGGGTCTGGATGAAGTTCGCGAACCCGCGGCCGCGCTCACCCAGTAGACAGTCCGCCGGTACGCGGACGTCGTCGAAGTGGAGCGGATGCGTGTCTGACGCGTTCCAGCCCACCTTGTCGTATGCGGGGCCCACGGTGAAGCCGTCCGTGCCGCGGGGCACGATGATCGCGGAGAGTTCGGGCGACCCGTCCTCGCGGCGCCCGGTGACGGCGGTGACCGTCACCAGCGACGTGATGTCGGTGCCCGAGTTGGTGATGAACTGCTTCGAGCCGTTGATCACCCACTCGTCCCCGTCGAGCACCGCGGTGGTTCTCGTCGCGCCCGCGTCGGAACCCGCCTCGGGTTCGGTCAGCCCGAACCCGGCGAGCGCGGTGCCCTCGAGCAGGTCCGGCAGCCAGCGCTGCCGCTGCTCGGGCGTGCCGCTGCGGTAGATCGGCATGGCACCGAGACCGACGGCGGCCTCCAGCGTGATGGCGACCGACTGGTCGACGCGCGCGAGCTCCTCCAGCGCGATGCACAGCTCGATGTAGGTCGCGCCCTGGCCGCCGGTCTCCTCGGGGAACGGCAGCGCGAACAGTCCGAACTCGCCCATCGCGGCGACCACCTCGTAGGGGAACGAGTGTTGCACATCATGCTCGTACGACACCGACGCGACCACCGTGTCGGCGAAGTCGCGCACCGCCTCGCGGAACTGCTGGTGCTCGTCGGTGAACATCGTGAGCCCGGTCAGGTCGGTCATGGTGCGATCCCTTCGATCGTGGCGAGCAGTTGATCCATCCGCACCTGGTCGCCGAGGGCGACATTCAGCGACACCACACCGGCGACCGGGGCGAGCACTGGATGCTCCATCTTCATAGCCTCGAGGGCGAGCAGTGGCTGACCGAACTCGACGGCCGCACCTGACTCGACCGCGAGCGTGACCACCACCCCGGGCATCACGGATCGCACCTCGGGACTGGCCGTGCCCGGCACTGTCGAGAGCGTCGCCCGGTGCGCCGCGAGTTGGCGCTGCCTCGTCCACAGGGTGAACGAGGATGACCCCACCCACAGTTCGTCCCCGGAGCGCGCCCACGGGTAGCTGCTGGTGGCACCATCGAGCTCGATGGTGGCGGTCGCGGTCGAGGAGGTGAATCGCACCGGTACGCCGTCCACCAGGGGAGCCTCCGGTGGCCCGAGCACCTCGACGACGTGCGGCTGGTCATCGGCGGCGAGCACGTACCGGGCGGGCCGCGCTGCGCCCAGGCGCCAGCCGCTCGGCTGCGACCAGAGCGTGCCGCCCCAGTGCGTGCGGTGCTCGCCGCCCCAGCGCGCCTCGTGCTCGAGCAGCGCCGCCACGACCACAGCGACGCGATCCACCGGTGCCGGCGTGAACCCGACCCGCTCGATAAGCCCGGTGTCGAGATCACCCGCACGCACCCCGGGGTCGGCGAGCAGCCCCCGCAGAAACTCGAGGTTCGTGCGCACACCCTGCACCACGGTCTCCGCGAAAGCGCGATCCAGTCGGGCCAGCGCCTGCTCGCGATGCTCACCCCGGGCGATGATCTTGGCCAGCATCGGGTCGTAGTCCGACGCCACGCTACCGCCGATCATGAGCGAGCTGTCGACGCGCACCCCCTCGCCGTCGGGCTCGCGCAGGCCGATCACGGTGCCGGAGGTCGGGAGGAAGCCCGCCGCCGGGTCCTCCGCGTACAGCCGCGCCTCGACCGCGTGTCCCGTGACCGGTGGCGCAGCTGCCGGCAACGGCTCACCGGCGGCGATCCGCAACTGCCACTCGACCAGGTCGAGTCCGGTGACGAGCTCGGTCACCGGATGCTCCACCTGCAGTCTGGTGTTCATCTCGATGAAGAAGAACTCGTCGGGCGCGTCGGCCGACACGAGGAACTCGACGGTTCCCGCGCCGACGTAGTCGACGCTTCGAGCCACCTCGACCGCGGCCGCCCCGATCGCCTCGCGCACGGCATCGGTGAGCAGGGGTGACGGAGCCTCTTCGATCACCTTCTGATGCCGGCGCTGCAGCGAGCACTCGCGCTCGCCGAGCGAGAGCACCGTGCCGTGCGCATCGGCGAGCACCTGCACCTCGATGTGTCGCGGGCTCGTGATCAGCCGCTCGAGCAGGAGCGTGTCGTCCCCGAAGGCGCGCAACGCGATCCGTCGTGCCGACTCCAGGGCGGCGGGCAGGTCGTCGGCCGACGCCACCACGGTCATGCCCTTGCCGCCGCCGCCGGCCGAGGGCTTCACGAGCAGCGGGAAGCCGATGTCGACGGTCACGTCGCTGGTGCCCGGCACCACCGGCACCCCCCGCGCGGCCACATGATCGCGGGCGCGGATCTTGTCGCCCATCACCTCGATCGCCTCGGGCGACGGGCCGAGGAAGACCACGCCGGCGGCCGCACACGCGCGCGCGAAGCCGGCGTTCTCGGAGAGGAACCCGTAGCCGGGATGCACCGCTGCCGCGCCGGTGCTGGTCGCGGCGTGGACGAGAGCCGAGGCATCCAGGTAGTCCGCAATCTCGAGGGCGGTGTCGGCGAGGGTCACGTGCCGGGCGCCACGGTCGGCAACGGTGTACACGGCGACCGAGCGGATGCCGAGGCGACGCAGCGTGCGGATCACCCGGCAGGCGATCTCGCCGCGGTTGGCGACGAGCACGGTAGCGAACATCGCGTTCACATCCGGAAGAGCCCGAGAGCGGGCTCCGGCAGCGGCGTCGCCGCGCACAGGTCGAGGGCCATGCCGAGCACGCGGCGGGTGTCGAGCGGGTCGATGATGCCGTCGTCCCAGAGCCGGGCGGTGGAGTAGTACGGGCTGCCCTGGCGCTCGTACTGGTCGCGGATCACCTCAGGGTCAGCGCCGCTGACGGTCGACAGCACCGATGCCGCCTGGGCGCCGCCCATCACCGAGATGCGGGCGTTCGGCCACATCCACAGGAAGCGCGGCGAGTACGCCCGCCCGCACATCGAGTAGTTGCCCGCCCCGAACGAGCCCCCGATCACCACCGTCAGCTTCGGCACCCGCGTGGTTGCGACGGCCGTGACCATCTTCGCGCCGTGCTTGGCGATGCCGCCGGCCTCGGCGTCGCGGCCCACCATGAACCCCGAGATGTTCTGCAGGAACACCAGCGGGATGCCGCGCTGATCGCACAGCTCGATGAAGTGGGCGCCCTTGACCGCAGACTCGCTGAACAGCACACCGTTGTTGGCGACGATGCCGACCGGATGCCCGTGAAGACGGGCGAAACCGGTCACCAGGGTGGTGCCGTACTCGGACTTGAACTCGGTGAACTCGCTCCCGTCGACCAGTCGGGCGATCACGTCGCGTACGTCGTACCCGGTCTGCACGTCGGGCGGGATCACCGAGTACAGGTCGTCCTTCAGCGGGTCGCGGGCGTCGATCACCTCCCACGCCGGGGCGGAGGGGCGGGGGAGTGTTGCCACGATGCTCCGCACGATGCCGAGGGCGTGGCGGTCGTCGTCGGCGAGGTGGTCGACCACGCCCGAGGTGGCGGCGTGCAACTGTCCGCCCCCGAGTTCTTCGGCCGTGACATCCTCACCGATTGCGGCTTTCACCAGGGGCGGACCGCCGAGGAAGATGGTTCCCTGGCCGCGCACGATCACGGTCTCGTCGCTCATCGCCGGCACGTAGGCACCGCCCGCGGTGCACGAACCCAGCACCGCCGCGAGCTGCGGGATGCCTGCCGCCGACATGCGCGCCTGGTTGAAGAAGATGCGGCCGAAGTGCTCCCGGTCGGGGAACACCTCGTCCTGCATCGGCAGGTACGCGCCACCGGAGTCGACCAGGTAGATGCACGGCAGCCGGTTCTCGAGCGCGATCTCCTGCCCGCGCAGGTGCTTCTTGACCGTCATCGGCAGGTAGGTGCCGCCCTTGACGGTCGCGTCGTTGCAGATCACCAGCACCGGTCGCCCGTGTACCAGCCCGACGCCGGCGATCACGCCCGCGCCCGGAACCTCGTCGTCGTAGAGCCCGGTCGCGGCCAGCGGCGCCAGCTCGAGAAACGGGCTGCCCTCGTCGAGCAGCTCATCGACCCGGTCGCGGGGGAGCAGCTTGCCCCGCGCGACGTGCCGCTCGCGCGACCGTTCCGGCCCGCCGAGCGCGGCGGTGGAGAGGCGTTCGCGCAGTTCGTCGACCAGCGCGGTCATCGCGGCATGGTTCTCGGCGGCTCCCACGCTCACACCATCGCCATCACGCGCGCCGGATCCCGCAGCATCGCGCCGACATCGGCGAGGAACCGCGACCCCTGCTGCCCGTCGACCACCCGGTGGTCGAACGACAGGCTGAGGGTCAGGGTGTCGCGCAGCGCGACCTCCCCGCGGAACTCCCACGGCATCCGCCGCACCGCCCCGAGCGCCAGGATGCCCGCCTCGCCCGGGTTGAGGATCGGGGTGCCCGCGTCGATGCCGAACACGCCGATGTTCGTGATGGTGAAGGTGCCGTCCCTGAGCGCGGCCGGCCCGGTCGTGCCGGCTCGGGCGGTTCGCGCGAGTTCGGCGATCGCCTCGGCGAGTTCGAGCAAGTTCAACGTCTGCGCTCGCGGGATGTTCGGCACCACCAGCCCGCGATCGGTCGCGGCCGCGATCCCCAGGTTCACGTGCTCGAAGGCGACGATGTCGGGTTCGTCCCACCGGCTGTTCAGCTCCGGGGTGCGACGCAGGGCGATGCACACGGCTTTCGCGGTGACGGCGAGCAGGTTGACGCGCGCACCCTCGGACCGCAGCCGCTCGATGAGCTCGCTTGTCGCCGTCACATCCACGGTCAGGAACTCGGTGACGTGCGGCGCGGTGAACGCGCTCGCGACCATCGCGGCGGCGGTCGCCTTGCGCACGCCGCGGATCGGGGTGCGGGTGCCGGGCTGGACTTCACCGGCGGCTGAGCTGCCCGAACCGCTCGCCGCACCCTCCACGTCGGCCCGGGTGATGAGTCCGCCGTCACCCGTGCCCAGCACCGACCCGAGGTCGACCCCGAGTTCCCGCGCCAGCGTGCGTACGGGTGGCGTCGATCGCGGACGCTCGCCCGCCGCGCCCGCCGCGCCCGCCGCGGCGGCGGCGGCACGGCCGACGCGGGCTCGGCGACGCGGCGCTGCGTCAGCGGCAGCCCCGTAGCCCACCAGGTTCGGTTCGGCGGGTTCGCCGCCATCCAGTTCGAACGAGACCAGCGGCGCGCCCACCTCGACTGTCTCGCCCGCGTCGGCGTGGAGGGCGGCCACGGTCCCTGCGAAGGGGGAGGGCAGTTCGACGACGGCCTTCGCCGTCTCGATGTCGGCGATCACCTGGTTCAGCTCGATGTGATCGCCCACCGCCACCCGCCAGGCGACGACCTCCGACTCGGTGAGTCCCTCACCGAGGTCGGGCAGTGCGAACTCGCGCAGCATCAGGCGCGCACCAGCCCGAGCACGCGGTCGACGCCGTGCAGGATGCGGTCGAGGTCGGGCAGGTGATGCCGCTCGGCTTTCGCCGGCGGGTACGGGATGTCGTGGCCGGTCACGCGCACCGGCGCGGACTCCAGGTACTCGAAGCAGCGCTCGGTGATACTCGCGGCGAGCTCCGCTCCGAGTCCGCCGGACTGCGCCGCCTCGTGCGTGATCACCAGTCGTCCGGTTCGGCGGACGGATGCCTCGATCACCGGGTAGTCCACGGGTGAGAGTGAGTGCAGGTCGATCACCTCGATGGAGACACCCTCCTCGCGGGCTGCGGTGGCCGCATCGATGGCGGTCTGCACCAGGCCGCCGTAGGCGATCAGCGTCACCTGCTCGCCGGGCACGACCACCCGCGCGCCGCGGAGGCTCGACAGTGGGGCGTCGAGATCGACCTCGGCCTTGACGTGGTACCGCCGCTTGGGTTCGAAGAACAGCACCGGGTCGTCGCACGCGACGGCGGCGCGGATGCCGTCGTAGGCATCCTGCGGATTCGCGACCGCGATGCAGCGCAGCCCCGGGGTGTGCGCGAAGTACGACTCTGGCGAGTCCGAGTGGTGCTCGGCCGCTCCGATGCCGCCGGCCCACGGAACCCTGATCGTCACCGGCATCGTCACCGCGCCGCGGGTGCGGCTGTGGGTGCGGGCGAGCTGACTGACGATCTGGTCGAACGCGGAGTAGATGAATCCGTCGAACTGGATCTCGATCACCGGGCGGTAGCCGCGATACGCGAGTCCGATGGCGGTGCCGAGGATGCCGGCTTCCGCCAGCGGCGTGTCGACGACCCGCGATCGGCCGAACTCGGCCTGCAGTCCGTCGGTGATGCGGAACACTCCGCCGAGCGCGCCGATGTCCTCGCCGAGCAGCACGACCCGGTCGTCGTCGGCCAGCGACCGCCTCAGCCCGGCTCCGATCGCTCTCGCCAGCGTGATCACCGGAAGCCCTCCAGATAGGCGGCGTAGCCCGCGCGCTGCTCGTCGACGCGCGGATGCGGCTCGGCGTAGATGTGCTCGAAGACGCTGAGCGGCGCGGGGTCTGGCAGGGCGACGCAGCGCTCGCGGAGTTCGGTGGCCGTCGCATCCGCCCGCTGTTGCACCGACGCGCGGAACTGCTCGCTCAGCGCGTCCTCCGCGAGCAGCAGGGCCTCGATCCGCGCGATCGGGTCACGATCGGACCACTGCTCGAGCTGCTCGGCGGGGCGGTACCGGGTCGGATCGTCGGCGGTGGTGTGCGGACCCATCCGGTAGGTGACGGCCTCGATGAGCGTCGGGCCGCCGCCGCGCCGGGCACGATCGAGCGCGATGCGAGTCGCCGCCATCACGGCGAGCACGTCGTTGCCGTCGACCCGGATCGCCGGAATACCGAACCCGGAGCCGCGTTCGGCGAGCGGCGTCCTGGTTTGCAGCGTGACCGGCTCCGAGATCGCCCATTGGTTGTTCTGCACGAAGAAGACGACCGGAGCCGCGAACGATGCCGCGAACACCATCGACTCCGCGACGTCGCCCTTGCTCATCGCACCGTCGCCGAGGTACGCCATGGCGACCGCGTCGGTACCGTCCCAGATCGAGCCCATCGCCCAGCCGGTGGCGTGCAGCGCCTGGCTGCCGATCACGACCTGGGCCGGAGCCATGTTGATCTCGAACGGGCTCCAACCGACGTAGGCGCAGCCCCGCCACGACTCGATCAACTCGACCGGCTTCGCGCCGCGCACCCAGGCGACGGCGTGCTCGCGGTAGCTGGAGAACACGAAGTCGTCGGGCCTGAGCGCTCTGGCGGAACCGATCTGGGATGCCTCCTGCCCCAGCAGCGGTGGCCACAAGCCGAGCTGTCCCTGGCGCTGCAGGGCAGTTGCCTCGGTGTCGATGCGACGGACGATGGTCATGTCCGCGAACAGTTCGCGCAACTCGTTGTGACCGATGTCGAGCACCTGCTCCTGAAACCCGGGGGCGGGCACGCGGCGACCGTCGGGGGTCACCAGCTGGATGGCGTCGCTCAAGAGCGATTCGGCGGGACCTGCCGTGGCGGTGCCTGCCGTGGCGGTGCCTGCCGAGGTCTGGCTCATGCTCGAATCTCCTTCGATCCGTTTCAACGCACGCTACGCCCGGGACTCACAACGCTCAAGTGCTCGATCTCAGCTTGAGCATCTTGCTCAGCGGCGTCACGACCAGAGTGCTACGGTTGCGCATCATGAACCATCTCGACGCCGTCGACCGCCGTCTTCTCGCAGAGCTGGCGCTCGACCACCGAGCCACGATCGTGGCGCTCGCCGAGCGGCTCTCGCTGTCGCGCAACACGGTGCAGGCACGGCTCACCCGGCTGGAGCGCAGCGGTGCCCTGCTCGACTTCGATCGCGCGATCAACCCGGCGCGACTCGGCTATCCGCTCGAGGCGTTCATCGCTGTGCACGTGCAGCAGAAGCTGCTGGCAACCGTGGTGTCGCGCCTGGCTGAGATTCCGGAGGTGGTGGAGGCGCACGGGCTGAGCGGGCAGGTCGATCTGCTCGCGCGGGTGGTGTGTGTCGACGCGAACGACCTGTTCCGCATCGACGGTGCGATCCTGGCGATCGACGGCGTGCAGCGCACCGAGACGTCACTGTCGATGGGTGAGTTGATCCCGCACCGGGTGCGCCAGCTGCTCGGCTGAAAGCGGCCGGGCCCGCGCTGAAGCTGAACCGCTCGCGGCCGGGCCCGCGCGCGTGGCAGCCCGTTGGCGCGTCTGGCCCACGCTGATTTCGGACAGCGGCTGCAATAGATTTTCTTACGCTGCCCGGGGCTGGGTGATGGTTACTGTAGTTGGCTTCGTTTGGTCGACGCTAACGGAGCGCTGGGTGGCCGGGGGCTGTCGTAGAACACCTCGATGTAGGCGATGATGTCGGGGTTGGCGCGTCGTTTTCGGGAAGTCGGTGCGGTAGACGCGTTCGTTCTGCAGCGCGGAGAAGAACGATTGGGCCATCGCGTTGCCCCAAAACACGCCGGTCCGTCGCATCGAGGAGCGAATGCTTCAGCTGGTCACAAGCTTCCGGAAGTCAGGTGTGGTGTGACGGCGACTTCGCAGCTCATCGACCGCCCGGAATTGCGATCGATGCGACTCGCGGGATCGTCGCTCGCCCGAAAGATCAACCCCCCATGGGTGTCGCGCCGAACGTGGCGGTCGAGGTGATGCAGCGCACTGAGGCAGCGGCCAGCACGCTCGCGGCGAGGGCGGAGGCGACCATGCGCCTCGCTGGTGTAAGGGCGTGATCTCCGGAAACGTGAGGCGCTTCGCCCGCGGCACCAGGTTCGACCGCGACCATCGGTGCGGCAGCCCGCGCGCCCGGCGAAGAGTCCACCGGGCTGCGTCACCGCTCAGTTGAGGAAGTCCTGGCGCACCCCCAAGGTGTCGTCGGTGAGGCGAATCGAGTCCGAGCCGGCGGTGACCGACCCGGCGAGGGCACGGATCGCATCGATATTCTCCGGGATCACGACCGCCTGATTGTCGACCGTGTAGGTGTAGTACAGTTCGTTACCCTCGACCTTGAGGATGTCCTCCCACAGGGCGACTTCGTACATGTCGCCGCGAGGGCGTCCCAGGTCTTTCATCAGTTCGATAGTGCTGTTGAGTGCGACGATCCCATCGGAGCGTCGGATGAGGGCGACCCGCGGCATGGCGCGCATCGCCTCGAGCACTTCGTCGCGGTCGGAGGGTCGGGTCAGCTCAACCACCCAGTAGTGACTGTGGTTCTGAGTGTGCGAGCCTTTCGCGGCGATGGTGACGACATCGAGTTCCGGTATGACGCTTTGCGCATCCGGACCCTGATGACTGGGAATGCTGCCTTCGGGAACGATCGTGTTCATGATTCCGGAGTGATCCGACTCCCACGGGTCGGTGGCCCTGCGAATCAGAACGCCACGGGCCTTGGCGAGGAGCCCGGCGTCCCTCAGCGCGGTGAGGGTGCGCACCGTCGCGGTCGTGTTGCAGGAGACCACGCGGGTGGCGTCGCGACCGACGGCGCTGGCGAAATTGGCGTGCGCAACGAAGGAGTGGCCCGTGAGCGCGTGCTTCTCGCCACCTTGGAACACGGCCTTGACGCCGTGCTCGCGGTAGTGGGGAAGATTGGCGGCGCCGATTCCCGCGGGAGTGCAATCCACGATCACATCGAGCCCGTCGAGGAAACCGTGGAATCCTCCGACGACCGGGATTCCGGCAGCCGTCATCGCCGCGGTGCTTTCGTCGCGCGACGAGTAGACGGGGATGCCGAGCACGCCCGCGGTCTTGATCCGATAGTCGGACACGACGTCGCTGACCCCGACCAGCTCCATGTCGGGCTGCAACCTCACCGCATCGGCGACCCGCTTGCCGATGACGCCGTATCCGTTGACTCCGACTCGCACTTTCTCAGACATTTCGATTCTCTTTCTCCTCAGTGGTGCACCCTGTTCTGGTCATCGCTGCGTCTTCCGGCCGCCGCGCGCCGTCCAGGCCAGATAGCTGCCGAACGTGCCGACGATGCCGAGACCGATACTCAGCAGTGGCGCCTGCCACGATCGCCAGCGCGCGGGGTTGACGGCGACGAGTTCACTGACGCCGCGAATGAAGGCACTCGTGATCATGGCCACCATCAGACGATTTCCGATCTTCTCCACCCTGCCGACGAGGGGTTCCAGCTCCGCCGCGCGCAGATGCACTTCGGGTCCCCCCGCGTCGAGGACGCCTTGGAGGCGCCGGAGCTGACCGGGCAACGCCCCCACCAGGCCCGACAGGTCCACTCCTGCACGGGCAATACGACGGGCCAGCGCCGCGGGAGAGTACTGATCCGAGGCGAGCCGCTTCGCATAGGGTCCGAGCACTTCACCGAGCCGGAAGTCAGGGTCGAGGTGCACCCCCATCCCCTCGGTCATCGCCATCATCTTGACCAGCAACGCCATTTCGGGTGGCAGTCTCAGGTGGTGGCCGCGCAGAACCGCGAGGATCTCACGGATCAGCTTTCCGACGGGAACTTCGCCCAGTGGCCGGTCGCGGTACAGCGCGATGATCGGCACCAGATCCGCCCGCAACGCCGTTCTGTCGACGGCCCCACGTGCGGGCGCGAGGCGAAGCAGGGCCTCGGCCAATCGATCCGGATCCTTGCTGGTCAGGGCGATCAGGAGAATCCCCAATCTCTCACGCAGGTCATCGTCGAGCTCTCCCACCATTCCGAAGTCGATGAGCCCGATGCGACCACCCCCTACGACGAAGAGGTTCCCCGGATGCGGATCGGCGTGAAAAAATCCGTCCTCGAAGATCATCTTCGCAGCGCATCCTGCCGCCCGTTCGGCCAACCTGCGACGGTCGATCCCGGCGGCATCGAGCGCGTCAAGCTCGGAGACGTTGATGCCTCGGATGCGCTCTATGGTCAAGACGCGGGAGGTCGTAGTATCCCAGAATATTCTCGGGACTTGGATGTCGGGGTCGCCTGCGAAATTGGACGCGAATCGTTCAGCGTTGCGCCCCTCGCGGAGATAGTCGACTTCCGCGCGCAGCGTCTGGGCGAATTCTGCGGCGATCGCGGTCAGGTCGTAGTCGGCAGCCGCCTCCCAGTGCCGGCTGGCCCCCGCCGCGAGGTTCTGCAGTATCTCCAGGTCTTCCTCGATTTGCTCGACGACGCCCGGGCGGCGAACCTTCACCACGACCTCGGTTCCGTCGTGCAAAGTGGCCGCGTGCGCTTGGCCGATCGATGCGCTCGCCAAAGGCGCCTCGTCGAATGTGGCGAACAGAACCTCCGGTCGGTGGCCCAGTTCCGTTTCGATCAGCTCGCTGATGAGCGCGCCCGCAACGGGCGGAGCCGCGTCCTGAAGCTTCGCCAACTCGATCTGATACTCCGGAGGAAGCAACTCTGGCCGGGTCGAAAGAATCTGGCCCAGTTTCACGAATGTCGGGCCGAGTTGCTCGAGCGCGAGTCGGAGATGCTCCGGGCTCGTGTACGGCTCGTCTCGTCGCTCATGGCCCGGCAGCCCGGGGAGGAACGGCAGCCGCCGTTCCGCACCCATCGCCGTCAGGACATGACCGAGACTATGTCGGGCCAGTACTTCGGCGATCTTTCGGTACCGTTCACGTCGAGCTGTCATCGCAACGCAACGTTCAGGGTGTCGCCCGGCCGCAGAGTCGCCCTCTCGTTCTCGACGCACACGTCGATCGGCTCCGCGTGGCACGGATGCAGGCGCAGACGTACTTCGTCCGTCGTGATGTCGACGCTGATCGGCTGTCGCCGGAAGGTCAGCTCGAAGGAGATCGCGGGCAGCCCCACCGGCAGCACCGGGTGAAGCCACAGCACGCCGTCGCGCGTCTCGAGGCCCGAATAGCAACGGATGACGAGATCGACGGTGCCGGCCATCGCCCCGAGATGTATGCCTTCGCGAGTGCTGCCGCCCTGGGTGTCGGCGAGGTCGCTGTCGAGTGCCTGCTCGTACAGCGACCAGGACCGTGCCCGATCGCCGCGGGCCGACACCCAGCTGGAGACGACTCGACTGAGTGTCGATCCGTGACTCGTCCGCGCAAGGTAGTAGTCGACGGTGGCGGGTATCACCTCCGGTCGCAACTCGTAGCCGAGGCGGTCGAACGCGGAGCGGAGTTCTTCTGCGGAGAACAGGTAGAAGAGCATGAGCACGTCGGCCTGCTTCGACAGCCGATAGTCGTTGGTGCTCTTTCCCTCGGCCTGCAGGATCAGGTCCAATCGTCCGATGTTGCCGTAACGCTCCCGATACGATTGCCAATCGAACTCTGCGAGGTTCTCGTAGCCCTCGAACTGGCTGATCACGCCGTCGGCGTGGAATGGAATACGCAGTCTTCTGCTCACGAGGTCCCAGGTCGCCGGCTCCTCCTGCTGCAACGCCAACTGTTGCCGGAGCCGATCCCGTTCGTGGTCGGGAAGGATGTCGAGGGCGGCGAGCGCGCGGGTGAGCACCCAGGAGGCGAGCACGTTCGTGTAGGCGTTGTTGGTGAGCCCCTCACCTGATGCTCCGGGGTAGCCGTCATGAAACTCGTCGGGGCCCATCACCCCGGAGATATCGAACCGACCGTCGGCAGGGTTCGGGCTGGCCAGGCTCGCAAACAGGCGCGCCACCTCGATGAGAATCTCGGCACCGTACTGGGCGAGGAACTCGCCGTCGTCGGTGGCCTCGTAGTATTTCCAGACGCTGTACGCCACGGCGAGACCGATGTGGCGTTGCCGATGTGAGTTGTCGGGCATCCAGCGGCCGGAGCGTGTGTTGAAGAGCTCGGTCGGAGTCTCCTCGCGCCCGTCGCTACCGCTCTGCCACGGAAACATCGCCCCCGTGTGTCCTGCTTCGCGGGCCGCCGCTCGCGCCTCGTTCAGGCGGCGGTGTCGGTAGAGCAGAAGCGAGCGCGTCAGTTCTGGTCGCCGCAGTGTGAGCATGGGGTAGACGAATACTTCGTCCCAGAAGATGTGCCCGCGGTAGCCTTCGCCGTGTAGGCCTCGCGCCGGTACGCCGGCATCGCGATCCGGAGTCGCGGAGCCGAGGGTCTGCAGCACATGGAAGATGTGCAGGTTGAGGGCGAGCGACTGGCGACCGCCGGCCTGTAGGCGAACGCCGAATCGATTCCACAGCTGCTCCCACGCCCCCACGTGGGAACCGAGAAGCTCGGCGAATCCGGGGGCGCGTCGAATGCGGTTGGCTGCACTCGACGCGGCCGTCGATAGTGCGCGGTCGCGGGAAGTCGCGACCGCCGCCACTCTCTCGATGGTCACGGGTCGGCCGCGCACGACAGCGACCGTGAAGTCGTGGCCGGCGATGGCAGGGTCGACGATGGTGCGACGACCCTGAAGCTCGGCCCCGCGTAGGACAGTGCGCGCCCCGATCGCGATCGCGACACCGGACTGATTCGTCATCGTCTCGAGCATCACGGTGTCCGCTGTCAATTCTGTGCTGCCGACCGGCACGAGGTGACTGGCGTTGAGCGAACGGTCGGCGACGACGTTCCGGTTCACGACGTCGCCGTCGATGGCGGAGCGCACGCGGATCGTGCCGGACCAGTCTTCCGCTTCGATCACCATCTCCAGTGCGGCCAACTGAACCTCCGACTGGGACTGGAACTGGCGCGTGGTGATGCGTGTCGTCCGGCCGGCTGCGTCGCGATAGCGATTCGTGCGGTAACTATTCAGGTGGCGTGGTTGGGGATCCAGGGGTTGCCGGTGAGTAGGTCGC